>WUUC01143102.1_pt1 | contig 11788 bp, 8 predicted proteins | sample 6278441 | NCBI WGS metagenome assembly WUUC01 (sample SAMN13675441, study PRJNA597444) | soil metagenome | isolation source: soil | place: USA: Washington | collected 2017-10 | reverse complement strand
CGGTCGACTCCATACCTGCGGCGTTCGCTATCACCACCAACCCTTTCCTGATCTACACTTCTAACATTTTTGCCGTACTCGGGTTAAGGGCTATGTTCTTTATGTTAGCTGGTATTATCGACAAATTCTACCTGTTGCAAAAAGGCCTTTCCATCATCCTGTTTTTCATCGGTACCAAAATGCTGCTGGGTATCTTCGACATTCACATTGCCATCGAGCTATCGTTCACGGTGATCGTCGTAACGCTCGCGCTGAGTATTGTCTTCTCGGTGCTTATTCCCAAGAAAGGGGATGCGAAGCAAGGCGAGATGCCTATCGATTCCGAGCTGTAAGGAAAGTTTTTAACTGTTAACCTCTGTCAAAGCCTCCGCGAAGAAATTCTTCGGAAGGATCTGCATCAATATCGGCAGTGTCAGAAATTTTTGCGGGAGTGATATGATGACGAAGGTCGGTATGGTCTTTAACACACTGATCAGCAAATTCTGCAGCCTCTTCTTCTCCTCGTCACTCAACTCATTGGCTTTCGCGCGGTGTAGCAAGCCCATGAGATCGTTGCTGTCCTGTGCTTCCTTGATCAGCCGTTTGCTGTTGTTGGTGACTACTTTTGAAAGCCGGTTGATGAAGCGCTCGCTTACCTCCGCGAAATCTTTCTTGCTCTGAAGGAGATTGATCTGGTCCCAGTGTTCGAGCACAAACCCTTCGATAGCCATGACGCTGTTCTCCAGGTCATCGTCGTTGAAACCCAGGTAAACACACAGGTCTCTCAGGAATTGCTCTTCCTTTTCTTCGACCCGCTTGTCGGACCAGATGGTCAGTATCGCCATTTCAAGAAAATACTTCTTGAGTATCCATGAGTTGTTCGTAGGCAGGTTAATGCCGTCTATCGCAACGCCGTCCTCGAATATCTTGAATGCTTCTTTTTTCCTTTCGGCACTGAGCCCTGTGCTCTGAAGGAAGAACTCAAGCAGCTTGCGCTCCTCTTCTTCGATCGTCGTATTCGCATGTGCCGCAGCCGCGATGATCTTCACCACCGAGAACCGCAACTCTTCTCTTTCGTACTTGAAGAAATCGGCGACGATACGATCGGCATTGGTGTGTATCCATTGTCCGAAGATGAAGATGTCGAGGAACAGGAGGCTGTTATGGAAGAACTGTACCCAGAAGTTGGCACTGTAATCGGAAGTATGTTCGATCCGTTTGTCGAGGATCCGTTCGGCGAGCTCAAGCGATGACTTCTTACGGCCGAAAAGTGTCTTGGTGGGTGTGGCCAGCTCGGGGAAAACGTTGTTATAGAAATTTCCGATGCTCTCCACGGTCTTCAGGATGACGGCGGACAGCTCGTCGGGGTTCTTGATCTGTTTGTCGTGGAAGAGGAGGGAGCTGCTGATAAGGCTTTCGGCCAGGAGGATCTTCATCCGGTCGCGCTCGTCCCATTGCTCTGACTGAGGATGGTCAAGAAGGCTTATGGACTGCCCGTACATGAGGCCCATGGGCTGAATAACGCGGTACAGCGAATGCTCGGGATGCGATGCCTTTCGGCTCTCGGAGGCAAGATTTAGCAAGAGCTCCTGTCGGAACTCGAGGTACTCCTTTAACCAGCCCTTTTCTGCAGGCTTCATTTATGATTGATGGCAGATTAAAACCGGCGGAGAAGATACGTTTTTTTTAATCATCAGGGATTTCAGTATTCGATTATTGAAGGGTTTTCCATCCTTTTTTTCCGATTTCCCTGACAGCATCTTCCACTTTGCTCTGGAGCTGTTCCTTGAAGCGTTCCAGGCGTCCTGCTACACGCGCATCGGAGGAACCTATGATCTGGGCGGCGAGGATTCCCGCGTTCCGGGCACCGTCCAGGGCCACAGTGGCAACAGGCACACCGGAAGGCATCTGTAAAATGGACAGAACGGAATCCCACCCGTCAATTGAATTGGAGGACTTGACCGGTACGCCGATCACAGGCAGCGTAGTCAGCGAGGCGACCATCCCCGGAAGGTGCGCCGCTCCCCCGGCGCCTGCTACGATCACCTTGAGGCCGCGCTTCCGCGCCTCGGTGGCGTAGGTCACCATCCGGGCCGGCGTCCGGTGTGCCGACACGATCGTGACCTCGAAAGGGATCTTCATCTCTTCGAGGAATTCGGCTGCCTGCCTCATGACCTTCAGATCCGACTGGCTGCCCATAATGATCCCGACTGCTGGCTTCATGTAGTGACCTTTAAAGTATGCTTCACAAAGGTGATCTTCTTCTTCAGACTTTCAATGTCGTTGTCGACGATCGTCACGTGTCCCATCTTACGAAATGGCTTGGTCATCTTCTTGCCGTACAGGTGCACGTGGGTACCTTCGACCGCAAGCACTTCCTCGAGGCCACTGTAGTTGGCCAGACCCGAATGTCCTTCCTCTCCCAGTAAGTTGACCATGGCTGCCGGGAGTAACGGATCGGTGCGGCCGGGAGGCAGGCCCGTGATGGCGCGAAGGTGTTGTTCGTATTGCGAAGTCACATTTGCTTCGATCGTATGATGACCGCTGTTGTGCGGGCGGGGTGCGACCTCGTTTACCAGAACCTTGCCGTCTTTGGTCACAAACATCTCCACGGCAAGCAAGCCGACCATTCCCAGCTTGTTGATGACTTTGGTGGCGAGTTGCCATGCCACGTCGTCGGCAGCCGAAGAGATCTGTGCCGGAGACATGAGATATTCGACGAGATTGGCTTCGGGATGAAACACCATTTCAACCGAAGGGAACGCCATGATCTCGCCACGCTCGTTGCGCGATACGATCACAGCAATTTCCTTTTCGAAGTCGATAAGTTTTTCGAGAACACCCGGCGCGTCGAACGCCTTCGGCAAGTCTGCGGTGCTTCGAAGCATCTGCACGCCCCGACCGTCGTAACCTTCTTTACCCAATTTGTGAACGGCAGGCAGGAAGCCGGCATGCTTCGCCACGTCCGCCCTGTTCTCAGTTAGGATAAAGTCGGCGGTGGGTATGTCGTGGTCTTTATAGAATTTTTTCTGAAGTCTTTTGTCCTGTATCAGCTCGATGACTTCCGGCTGTGGGAAGACTTTCTTTCCTTTTTTCACGAGCTCTTTCAGGGCCGATGTGTTCACGTTCTCGATCTCGATGGTGATCAGGTCGCACTTCTCGCCGAACGCCATGACGGTACCGAAGTCGGTAAGTTTTCCGCATGTGAATCGTGATATCTGGCTGCAGGGAGCCTGAGGGTCGGGGTCGAGCACGTTGAACTCGATGTTCAGGTCGATACCCGACTGGATGAGCATTCTTCCCAGTTGACCACCGCCAAGCACGCCAAGCCTGAAGTCCTGGTAGAATTTGTTCGCCATCAGGGGCAAAAATACTTTTTTAATTGCTCGCCATCAGGGAAAAATGCATTTTAAACGCATAGACCACATAGCATCACTCATTAAGCGACTTCATTTAGTTCTATGTGATCTTATGTGTTTAATTGTTCTCGAGGCGCGCCGAGATGATCTGGTCTCCCACTTCGATCTTATGAACGACATCCATCCCTTCTATCACCTCTGCGAAAATGGTGTACTTACCATCGAGATGTGGCGTGGGTGAGTGTGTGATGAACCACTGTGTTCCCTCGGTGTCCTTCCCGGCCGACGCCATACCGACGCTGCCTGTCTTGTATTTCCGGGTAGTGAATTCGGAGCGGATGGAATAGTCCAGACTGCCGAAGCCGTCGCCGCGGTCGCAGCCGGTCTGGATGACGAAGTTGGGAACGACACGATGAAAGTACTTCCCGTCGTAGTACTTGTCGTTTACAAGCTTCACGAAGTTCACCACCGAGCCCGGCGCGTCTTCTATGAACAGCTGCATAACGACCTTTCCTTTGGTAGTTTCCAGAACAACTTTCTGGTCTTTACCGATCGTGGCAGCCAAGGTCCAATCGATCGGGTGATTGTATTCGTTCTTCAGCGGGGGTGGAGGAGGGAGGCCTTTGAAGTAATTGAGTGTTGCTTCGAGAGGCGCGTACGTTTCGTAGTCTTTGGGAAGGGAGAGTTTTTCTTTCGCCCGTTCGAGGAAAGTATAATCGCTTACGAGTTTTTTATACTTCAATGTAGAATCGGAGAGGGCGTTACAAACATAAAGGATCGCGCCCTGATCGCCGTCTTCAACAATCTCCTGGTAGATTTTTGCAAAGTTGCGATCCACAGGGAAGCTTTTCGATTTGTTGATACGAACAAGAGCATTCGCTGATGTCGATTTAATCAGCTTGACATTGCTGCTCTTGAACTGTTCAATGATGAAATCGGCGTTCGCTATGTTGTTCGAGAGGGCTGTCAGTAATCCGGCTTGTTGATATTCGCTTGTGGATTTTTTTATAAGCTCCCGGACTTCCTTGTGGATCTCTTCCGACTTCGCCATTTTCAATAAACACTCATAAAGAGTTGCTTGCGTGCGCCAGTTCTTTGTGTTGCGCGCCCAGTTGAGGAGCAATGTTGAATCGGATACCGGAACCAGCGGGCTGATCACTTCCGCGACAGCAACGGAGACATGAACGTTTGTATCGGCAAGAAGTTCTTCATAGATTTTTCTGGAAACATCCCACGGTTGTGTGCGAAGTGCGCGGGCTGCGTTAACGCGAACGCGGTAGTCAGGATCGGCCGAAGCTTTTGTAAGAGCATTCAGCGCTTCTTCGGGCTTTAGCTTGGCGAAAGCGCTCACCGAAGCCATCCGGATCTCCGAATTGTCATCGGAGGCACCTGATGTCAATGCTTCCGCAATGCCTGGTTGTGATTTGAAAGCTGTCCGTGAAAAGAAATGAGCAGCACCTAATCGCGCGTCGCGACCGGGTTGTTTGTTTGATAAAATTGAGGCGGCAAAATTTATTGTAGCAGAATCAGTAATTCCACGAAGGCCAGCCCGATATATTCCCCACGCGTTGCCGCGTAGGGCTGCAGTGTCCGATGGTTCGGATAGCCCTTCCTTTTTTACCACTTTACCCAGCGCTTCAGAGATCTCGCGTTGAACCCGGGGCTCGTTGCCCAGCTTAGCGAAGGTTAGCCAGTATTTCGCCCTCTGGTTGTACATCTGGCCTAATGAGAAAGCGGCGTTGATACGCGCGTCAAGATCCGGTGTTTCAATCCTCCCGAGCGTGTCGATGGCAGTTGTGTCTTGCACAGAGCCCATCGCGAGCGCTGCAGCTCTTCGATATTCGTCCTTATCAGAATATAGAAACGCAACAAGACTATCCGTTGACCTTCTGTCCTGCAGGTCTGCAATTCTTACCAAGGTCTCATCCTCAAACTTGTTTTTAGGACTGCTGCAGGAAATGAAAACGATAAGAGTAAGGACGATCCACCTCATCTTTTAAGCTTTATGCCTCTTCGCGTATTCCACGACATCATTGAATTCGATGCCGGTCATTCTGATAGAATATAAAAGCAACCTGACTTCTTTCACGTGCACGTTACCATCGGCTTCCGAGAGACGATACAGGTGTGCGAATGCTTCCAGCTTGTCCTGGTCGTTGCCTTGATTGAGATACTCGATGCCGGCTTGATAGATCTCTTTTTCTTTTTTTGATGCGACGTGGTCGCGAAAGGTCTCGAACACGTCATCTGGAATGCCTTCTTTTTTCCGGATCGCATCCAATGCGGTCCTTTCAAGGTCAGTGACTTCACCATCGGAGCTTACAAGGAGATGGACCATGTAAAGAAGTCCGAGCTGGTAATTCTTAGTCTTTGTCATCGGGGGGCTGAAATAGAGGCCGATTCCTAAATATAGATAGAAAAGAGAAAATCAAGATAAAAATTGATATGCCGCGAGTGCGCTGATGTATGCAAGGCCGGTCATATATCCGAGTTGAATGAGTGGCCACTTCCACCCGCCGGTCTCTCGTTTCACAATGGCTATCGTGCTCATGCACTGCATCGCGAAGGTGTAGAATAACAGCAGCGAAAGGCCGACTGCCATTGTAAATCTTGGTCCACCCGTTTCGGGGTTCACCTCGTTTTCGAGCCGCTCGCGTATCGTGAGCTGATCGTCGGTGCTGCCAAGACTGTAGATCGTTGCGATGGTACCCACAAATACCTCGCGCGCCGCGAATGATGTGATGAGTGCGATCCCGATCTTCCAGTCGAATCCCAACGGACGGATCGCCGGCTCGATGGCTTTGCCGATAACTCCCGCGTACGAATGCTCCAGCTTATACGATGCTACCCGGTCAGCGAGCCCTTGCTCTGTAAGTCGCATGTTTTGCGACTCCTGCAGAACTGCTTCCTCGGCTTTCTCCATCTCGTCGCCCGGCCCGAAGCTTGCCAGCACCCACAGCACAATGGAGATCGCCAGGATCACTTTTCCTGCTTCGAACACAAACGTCTTGGTTTTATCAACTATCGTGATACCGACATTTTTCCACATCGGCCACCGGTAGGTCGGCAGCTCCATGATCAGGTAGCTGCGCTCTCTTACCTTGATCATGAACTTCATCGCGAGAGCAGACAGTATCGCTGCGAGAAATCCCAACAGGTAAAGTCCCATCATGACAACGCCCTGGAAATTGATAAACCCCCAGATCATTTTATCGGGGATCGTTAAAGCAACCAGTATAGTGAACACCGGCAGACGTGCCGAACAGCTCATGAAGGGAGTTACAAAGATGGTGATCAGCCGGTCCTTCCAGTTCTCGATGGTCCTGGTGGCCATGATCGCCGGTATCGCGCAAGCCCAACCCGACATCAGCGGGACAACGCTCTTTCCATTCAGCCCGAACCGGCGCATGATCTTGTCCATGAGGAAGACCACCCTTGCCATATAACCGGTTTCTTCAAGTATCGCGATGAAAGCAAACAGTACCGCGATCTGCGGAACGAAGATGATAATACCGCCAATGCCGGGAATGATCCCTTGCGAGACAAGATCGAACAACGGTCCGTTTGGAAGTGAGTTGTCGAGCCAGCTACTGAGCGCAGCAAACTGTCCGTCGATGAAGTCCATCGGTATCTGCGCCCACGCAAAGATGGACTGGAAGATGAGGAACAACAGCGTAAAGAAGATCAGGTAGCCCCACACTTTATGTGTGATGATCCTGTCGATCCTGTGTGATGTCTTTTTCCATCCGGGGTTCGACGCACGAATGATCACCTGGTTGAGCAGATCCTGTATGAACTCGTAACGGCGAATGGTTTCAGCACCCTGATACTTACCGGGGAAGAAACCGGCCTCCTTCGCAAGCTGGTGAATGAATTTTTTCTGATCGACACTGAGGTGCGTGAGACTGTCGGTCTGCTGAAGGAACTGGTATGCTTCGTAATCCGACCGCAACCCGAAATGAAACTTGATCTTGTGAACGACCGGCAGTATCTCGTTGTCGATCGTGAATATTTTTCTTGACGAGGGCCTGGCGTGCTTCGCAAGTGTTTGTTTCAGCTCGTCGATGCCTTGCCCGCTTCGGGCGTTGAGCATCACGACGGGAATGTCGAATGCGAACGCGAGCTTTTTGATATCGATACTCTGACCAGATTTCGCCGCGAGGTCCATCATGTTCAGCGCGAGCACAACAGGCAGACCGAGGTCGATCAGCTGTGTAAGCAACAAAAAGCTGTTCTTGAGATTCGTTGCGTCGGCGATCAATACAACTTCGTCGGGATAGAATTCACTCTTGTGGTCGGCAAACACCTGGGCTACGATCTTCTCGTCGAGTGTGCGTGCATACAGGCTGTAGATGCCGGGCAGGTCCATAAGGTCTGCCGTAGTGCCGTTGACATTAAAAACGCCCGTCCGTTTTTCGACCGTAACTCCGGGAAAATTTCCTGTCTTCTGACTGAGGCCGGTGAGCTGGTTGAACAAAGATGACTTTCCGGAGTTTGGTTTTCCGGCGAGTGCAATCCGCATCCTTTTTGCCTCGGCCATTTTATTTCAGAATTGAGATCGTGGAGGCCTCGGCAATGCGCAACGACAGATCAAGGCCTGCCACACTTACACAAATAGGGTCGCCCAGCGGCGCAGAAAAATTGAAGGTTACCGAACTGCCCGGCAGGAATCCCATTTCAAGCAGCTTGGTGGAGAAATCATCGTTTACGAACCCCGAGATCACAGCCACCTCGCCTGGTAACATGTCGGCAACGCTCTTCACTTTATTTAGATCAATTAAACATTGCAAGATAATAAGGGAAATTCCTGAAATTGGATTTGAATGAAAAAGAAGGGTAAAACGAAAAAATCCGCGAAGGTTAGGCCTCAAAAGCCGAGGGATATACCTCCACAAGGTGATGATGAGAAGCCATTCGATTTCGGCGGGATACCGGACAGGGATCTGAAGAAGAACCTGGGATGCGGGTGAATTTCACCAATTATGAGTGACGGATGCAGACGACGTCTTTAACTACCTTCGAGGGCACTATGAAAAAGATATCGATCGTCACGTTCTTCATCCTCGCTAACGGCGTGAATCTGTTAGCCACAGACATTAAGGTCACCAATGTCATCGTCAACGGCAATGTTCGTGACGAAGCCAATCCTGTTACAGCGTGGATGACGGTTTCATGGAAGAACGCCTGGAGAACAGATAAAAATTATGATGCTGCCTGGGTCTTTTTCAAGCTTAACACCGGAGACGAGAACCGGTCCAGCGCGCACGGCTACGTAAAACAAACCGGGCTGTCGGTGATCCACAATTACCTCAACAACAATGTCGGTCCTGCTTTCTTTGTTCCGGCAGATCAAGCCGGCATCATGGTATTTCCCGACAAGAAATATCGTGGCGATGTGAGTTGGAGGATCAAGCTGGAATTGGACATGAAGAAGATCAAAAACCTCGACCCGAATGGCCTGGCTCACGCGTTCGCGTATGCGATCGAGATGGTACACATACCCCAGGGGCAATTTTACGCAGGTGAAGCCGACACGACATCACACCGGTCCCTCGGATCATTATATGAGTACGGCACCAATGACTATTACAAAGTGAACTCGGAAGCGGCCATCGTGGTCGGTACCGAAAAAGGCAATCTATACTACAACGATGATGGTCAGCCTCAGTATCGTGGCGACAGGAAAGGGCCGGTACCACCGGTGTTTCCAAAAGGATACAATGCATTCTATATCATGAAGTATGAAGTGTCGCAGGGAAATTATGTCTCATTTTTGAATAACATAGGTGACTACTTCAGTCGCAATCGTGCTGTGTTTGGCGGAAAGAACTATTACAAGCAGCGAGGCTCGATTTCATTGGAGGATGGCCGCTATAAGACAAATGATCCGAACCGGCCCGCAAATTTTTTAAGCTGGGATGATGATGCAGCATTTGCCGACTGGGCGGCATTACGGCCTATGACGGAGCTGGAGTTTGAAAAGGCCTGTCGCGGCCCGGTGAAACCTGTCTTTTCCGGCTCGTTTCCATGGGGTAACAATTCAAGGGAAAAATTGAGTCGTTACTACAACCAGGACGGAGACCTTGTGATGGAAGGCTCATTGAGTGAAAAGGATTTGAGTGACGCCAACCTTGAATTCTTCGGAGCTTCGTACTACTGGGTAATGGATCTCAGCGGTAGCGTCTGGGACCGGTGTGTCTCTCTTGGAGACGAAAAAGGGCGGACCTTCGAAGGAACACATGGTGACGGAAGGCTTTCAGGCTATAGCGGGGATGCAACGAACCCCGACTGGCCAAAGGTGGATGGCAAAGGAGGGATTAGCTACAGAGGCGGAGGCTATTATACAGCGGGAATGGTAGGGGCGCCGGCAGGAGAAGTGTCACAGCGCAGATTTGGAGCATGGGCGGAAGGACCTCGTGATATCGCGTATGGTTTCAGAGCGGTGCGAAGTGCAAAATAAATGTGCGGGGTGCGATGATATTCGACATCCGAAAGCTTCGTCGAACATCGCACCCGCACATCGCACATTTTAAATACTTTCTGCATGAAACACACGCTTCACCCGTTCACTTGTACTGGTTAAGATCTCGTAGGGAATAGTGTTGATCTTCTGAGCTACTTCAGCTATCGGCAGATCGTTGCCAAATATGATCACTTCATCGCCTTCGTGCGCTTCGATGCCTGTGACATCGATCATGGTCATGTCCATGCAAACATTGCCGACGACCGGGGCGCGCTTTCCGTTTACAAGCACCTCACCGACGCCACGGCTGAATGCCCTGCTGAATCCATCTGCATAGCCGATGGCTATCGTGGCGATAGTCATGTTGTTCGAAGCTCTCCCCTTTCTTCCGTACCCGATCGATTGCCCTGCAGGAACAGTCTTTATCTGTGAGATCATCGTCTTAAGCGTGGCCACGGGATGTATATCGGCTTTTTTGCTTTCATCGGTGGGGTCAACACCATACAGACCGATACCGAGCCGCACCATCTCGAACTGATACTGCGGGAACCGAAGTATCCCGGGTGAATTCAACACGTGGCGCAGGGGACGCCGCTGGATCGACGTTGACAATTGTTCGTAGTACTTAGAGAATATGTCTACCTGCTCTTTGCTGAATACATCGTGCTCGGCTTCATCGGAGCCCGCGAGATGACTGAATACCGATGCGATCGTGAGTCCCGGATGTGCTTTGAGTATAGATATCAGCTCGTCCATGTCGTTACCTTCGAAGCCGAGGCGGCGCATACCGCTATCGATCTTGATATGTACTTTGCATGAACGCCGTCCCAGGAAGCGAACGAAAGCACGAAGGATCTTGATACTGTAGATCTCCGGCTCAAGCTGGTATTCGAGCAGCGAAGGGAAGCTTTCTTCCGAAGGATTCATAACCATGATCGGCAATGAGATCCTGTTCTTCCTCAGCTCGATCCCTTCATCGGCATAAGCCACGCCCAGGTAATCTACGCGGTGATATTGAAGGAGATTCGCCACCTCTTCGCTGCCACTGCCATAAGCAAAAGCTTTCACCATCACCATCAGCTTCACACCGGGGTTCAGCCGTGACTTGAAATAATTCAGATTGTGAATGACGCAGCTCAGGTCGATCTCCATTACCGTTCCATGAACCTTTCTCTGTAAACGCTGTACGATGGATTCGAACAGGAATGGTCTGGCGCCTTTCACCAGGATCACCGACGACTGGAATGCATCCGTGTCGAGATCGGCAAGGAAAGCATCGGTGTTGGGATAGAACGATGTTTCATGGATGCCCCGGAAGTATGGCTCGTGGGTAAGAAGCACCGGCCCGATGCCCACGAACATGTTCACGCCCGTCCGTAAGATCGCTCCCGCGATCTCTTTCACAAGGTCCGTATCGGAAAGCCCGGACTGCAGAATATCGGAAAGTATAAGAGCCTTTTTTTGTTTCTGCTGACCCGACAGGAAGTCGAGGCTGATCTGCAGACCCGCAAGATCGTTATTGTATGTATCGTCAATGATCAGGCTCTGGTTGACACCCTGTTTCAATTCGAGCCGCATGGGAACCGACTTCAGGCTGTTGATGCCTTCCTGGATCACACCGTCGGAGATCTTCAGATGAAGCATCAGTATGATACAATGCACCAGGTTCTCGCGTGAGGCCGTGTCGATGAATGGCGCTGTAAAGAAATGATTAGACCGCTCGAAGGTCACTTTGATCGATCCATCTTCGTTGTCGACGACCCGTACTGTTGCCGAAGGACTTTCGCCCCAGTCGAGGACCTTTGCGGTACCCGAGAGTTGCTCGATCTCTTTACGGATATCTCCATGATCGTGACAATAGATGAGCACCTTCGAGTCACGGAACAGCTCAAGCTTCTCGCGTACCTTCTGCACCCTGCCGGTAAATCCGGCATCATGCGATGATCCGATGTTTGTGAAAATACCGATCGTGGGCTGAATGATCTTT
>WUUC01112482.1_pt1 | contig 11790 bp, 8 predicted proteins | sample 6278441 | NCBI WGS metagenome assembly WUUC01 (sample SAMN13675441, study PRJNA597444) | soil metagenome | isolation source: soil | place: USA: Washington | collected 2017-10 | reverse complement strand
TAGGTAGTTAGAGAGTGTAGGCTCCCCTAGCTTGAATTCTTTTTACCCATTCTTTGAGAGTGATAGGTTTTATTTTTCCGTACCGTAATAGAAGAGCTCAGAAGAAAGACCTAATTATATAAAAGACCATTCAAGCTAAAGATCAGAGGATCCGTAATAGGACTCTCATAGACTTGCCAGGAAATAGAAAATTTGGAATCGGCTTTTCTTTTGCGCTAGGCTCAAACTTTAGGCCTTTTCCCTTATTATATGGCATATCCATACTTTAATAACCTAGTGCCTGATCGATTGAAAGCAATATTGACTGTCAGATAGAGAGATGCTGATAGGCTCAAGGATGGTATTTACTTATTCTCAAGAATATATAGAAAGGGAAAAGCTTAATAGCCACTATTGATCCCCTGAACAGAGCACATGATTCGGGATCAGGTGCGATGTGAAGAGGTAGCCTAGCCTTTTATGAGAGTCAATTGGGAAGTGGAAAGGCAAAACCATTAGTTTAAGTTCCCGGCTTTAGTCCTCTGTGAAGTTCAGTCAACCATTTGAGTCAATTTTTAGTAAATAGTAAGACTTCGGATCGCACCATTCATAATGTTGCATCTCAATACTTTGCATCTTTTTCCCACTGCTGGCTCAGAAATTAGCCTTGGTTTCACCGGAATTCGTTTATTTCGTTCATTAATTCGTTCTGATAGCTACGCAGAGGTCTTTCCTTACGACTCCCGTGCTTAATACGAAAAGCGGTTCTTGTGTGAAAAGTGCCAACTGACTATCTCCTTATTTTATGATTGTTCTTCCGATAGGAATATTCCCTTGATCAGCTAACCTGGCCCAAGCATAACAATAGTGCATTTCCCCTTGATGGTACGATTTACATATCTTCTACCTCTGCTACTTCTGTTCAGGAAGGTTAGTTTAGGCACTCCATCCCTGAGGGCTGCATCAGCTTATCTTTCTAGAAATCCCAGCTATAAGCTAGATCGGTATAAATAGGGCATTAAGCAGCAATAACAGAGATAGCATCCATGAGTTTGGGCTCCATCCATCCTTTAGCATCGCCTGACTCGGACAAGGTGTTTCCTTCCTTCGCAATACCCGGCCAGGGCAATGTAGCTATCCCAATAAGATATGAAAGCTGGGCCACACCTGAGCAAGGAACTTATACATATCATAACAGTAAATGTGCAAGATTTGGACCACTGCCATTTCCTTAAACCATCAATCAACAAATTGAAATAGAGATATCGGTATCTTCCAATCTGCCACAAGGATCTAGTCGCCAGTATCTTTGCCTTCTTCCCAACTTATCCCAGCATTCCTTGTAAGCGTTGCTATCACTATTTCTCCCTCCGGTGGCCTTGAGGCGTCTCGATCAATCGGTGTATCCGCCACAGGACACACCTCCTTCTCTCAACCATCCGAACAAGAAGGTTTTAGCACTAACCGGAGTCCAGCTTTCTTTCCGACCGAAGTACCGCTTTTCTTTGCACTACTTTCGAACCGTATCAGGAACAAGAGCTTATGCGTTGCTTTCTTTTAGCAGTAAAAGCCCCCAGGGCACTGCTAATTCAATCAACACAACTATCCTAACACCAGGATATGGCTAAGAACTCTCCCTCAGGGGTCATTACTTGATGAAGAGTGCTTCCCCTTTGAGCACCTTATCTTGGCCATCAATATAATTAATCCATCCTGCCTGTCTAGATATTGCTGTTAATACACAGGTTGATTGTATGACTATGGCATAGTGAGTTCTGGCTCCTAGCTGACATACTGAATACAGCATCGAAGCGGGTCTATCTTATTCCGATGTAACGATTCCATTGAATATTGTGATAGCATCCTTGATTTCAGCTAGCTATTCTCAGTGATATGCTTGCTCCTCTTGGATTGAATTCCATGATAAGTATGTATTGGAAGTTGGAATGCCTAAAGTATTGGTGCATTAGGGTCCTCTTAAGCCTTGTTTCCTTCTTGATCTTACCTTTCCGTTGCTATCACTCGCTCTAGCCTCTCCTGGCCAGAGCTCCCTCTATCAACAACACCCTCACGCGATTGATTCCCTGGATAAGTATGGCTCATATAAGGTATCCTGATCATAGTAATTGTATCATATCTCCTTCTCCTATTGATCTTACCATCCCTCGAGTCCAAGTCTCGGGATGGCGCTTAGGCCAGGTCCTGTTTCCCCTTGACAGGATCTTCCAGTTCTGGTATCCCTGAAGAGCATTTCCTAGTATGTATTTACTAACCTTAAACGATAGGAGCCGTATTTAGATAGATATCCTATAAATCTATTTATTTTCATTAGCTTGTAAATTCCTTGTGTGAAATAACTCATAAATTCATTGTGCTAAACTTGCTTGTATCTATGCAGTACTGTTTAATGTGGAAGAAGTGTTTTTGTTACTAACAACATAGAAACCATGATACCAGTGCATAAGCATGAAAAACTCACTTTGTGATCAGATTGATCAAGGTTGTAGTCATTCGAATTTACTACTTCGTTAAATGATGGCTGTTTAAAGGTGTCTACCATAGTTTGTTTGGACAATGTCCTTAGTAATCAGGTATGTGACCTTCTTATAACCCACGACATCGGCATGATAGGTGTTAAATACATCCAGTGATGGTGGAGCTAAATCAGCGGGTTTTATATATGGATCCCAAGGTATATACTTATACCAGACAGTACAAAATAACCCTGCATATACTAGACTCGCAAAATAACCGTACACATACGACTTAGAATTCTCATCATAAAATGGTATTACTACTTCAACCAACTTGTTTATGATTTCACGTTTCAAAATTTCCAACCAAGACCGCTATGTGAGAATCGCTGAATAACGTCAAAAGTATCCCTTAAGTAAATATTATCAATAAAAAACCTAGCGAATCATTTATTTCTTTAAACTTATCAAATATATACATACATTTATATTGTCGCCAGCCTACCTGAGCGTGGAACAAATATTTTCTATATACATATTCCATAACTATAGTTCCATAATTGTGAAACGTGGTATATGGTCGTACGCTAACTCCTATTTGAAAGTCGTGTGGCTCTCTAACAAACATGGAAAACAAACCTATCCTCGGCATCCAACTGTTATAAAAGAATGGAAGCACAATTGTTGTTGGACCTATAAACCCTATTATTTTAGCAATAAAACCATTTAGACCTCTTTGATCTAAGACTACATTGGTAAATGTTTTTAGATTTTTCACAAATCTATCAATAGGTGAATTAAAGTAGGAAGTCCAACCACTGTTGGAACTATCTCCACCGTTTGAACTACCACCACCCCATATAAAATGGTGGATTATACCATGATCGTCGTGCTTAGGTGCACTAGTTTTCACATTTGGATTTGTTCCATCATTAGTGGAACTAGAACCATCATTAGGGTTAGGGGAAGTAGAAGTAGATGCATCATTACTGCCACTAGATGCATCATTGTTGATAGGTTCTTTAGCTCCTTCCTCATCCGTTATATCTTTTTTCTTGGATTTCTTATTATTGTAGAGTTTTTTATCATCATCTTTTTCCCCGTCTCTATTGTATAACGAATTAAGTATCTTCTTAATGGATTGAAAGAATTTCTTCATGATAACAGTATTTTCTATTACTCTCTTATTGGTGGATTTCCTCCGCTTAATTTCGAAATTTACCCAGCCTTTTGATTTGAGTACTAGGATCTCCCCCTTATCCTAGCAGATCGGTACCCAGACCATATCCTTGGGCAGCTCGGATGTATCTATCTTTTCGTTCAGATCACATCATCTCGAACAGAGCGCGGAATCTTATTAGTGGATCAGAAGACTATGGTGACCCGTAGATCTTCAGATGTTGATTTGCAGAGCAGGGCCGGAATGCGGGGATTGCATTCTTCGAAAAGTATCATATCTTCTTTCCCTAGGGAGAAAGCAGAAACCAGAAACGAGTGGAGGTTCGATCTCTCACCCAAAGCAATTGGGGCTGGTGGAATCTTCCCCTATAGACTCCGAAAAATCATCGTGTACCTTTCCCCTATAGACTCCGAAAAAGCAGCGTGTACCTTTCCCTAAATCCTTCTCCCGTGCATGCTATTCTCGTGTTCCGTGATTAGAAAAGACCTGTTTCTTGTTTTCTTTGAGGTAATAAACGAGCTGTATCCCGCTTTGCCTATCTTGATGTGGAATCTATCGTTGAGCACCCATGAATGCAGGTAGAAGGTGTTTTTTCTTAACTCTTTCCAGGCCTCAGCTTGATTGGACTTCGTCAGCTCTTGTCGTTCAGCTTCCTCTCTCCTCTCTCATCTTGTCTCTCCGTAGACGGCGTTAAAAAGTAGGGCTCCAGACTTAAAGTAAAGCAAAGTAGGTTCGATCCTTGTGTTCTATTATATGAAGTAGAAGAAGAAAGAGCCGGGGGGATGGTCTTGGCACCCATGGGTTAATGGTGAAAGCGCTCAAGGAAATAGGGAATGGAATATTCAAATCGATCAGAAGTGCTATGCTTTATGTAATCAGGCTGAAGGCTAACATCTCGCGAGTAGGCCGAGCTAGGATAAGAATTCCAATCAAAAAAGAAGTATGAATTGGGCCCAAAATCACTACTTTACTACCTATGTCGCGTGTCGCGCCACCTAGTACGATAGACTTTTTTCGGGAAAAGAGCAGGTTTTGCCCCAACTTGGACCCAGGGAAACCAAAGAAGAGCTAGTTTCGCCCTGTTTAGTTAGCGGTGGATGAGCTTCTTTCTTTTCACTCCTGTTTCAGAGATACAAAACAAAAGTAAAGTGTAGAACGCAATGTTTGAGCTCCAGGCTTTTACGATTCTTCCGATTGACTTCTCTTCTCTGCTCCTAGCTCCGAATGCCAGTATGTAGAGAAGTGATGGAAAGGGTTGTGCTCTTTCATTTGAGAAACTTCCAACCAAAATAGGAATGTTAGAACAGAATATTTAGATACAGGTCCCTTATGAATACTGTACTGAGTAAGATTCATTGAAGAAATGCTTCTCCGAAGCAATAAGTTTGTGGCACAAGCATAGTCTTCTGCTAACCTAGCCTTTCCCATCTTTCTATTAAAACGAATGTAGCTAACGTGAACTAAAAGCAAGCTCTTGTTCGAGGAAGTCGAAATTGTTAGTTGTTGCTAGCTTGAACTGAGTTGTTCCTGTTGGTGCTAGGGTTGCCAAGGGAGTTGTAGCGAGATGCTGCTAATGCAGCTATTTCTGATGTCCGGACGATGCAGCGGAAGTGAAAAGAAAAAGATATGATGCTTAGACCGTTCAGACAGGGATGATGGATTTCTAGATATAGGGTTTATTTGAATGTCTGGCCAAATGCTTACTTTCGTTATGCTTGTCCTGCAAAGCTGGATCTATGGTTCGGTTGCTTTGAATGTCTGTTCCGCCTCTGACCCGGCTCTTACCTCTTTCCTTGACTCGGTTTTTCGCAGGGGCATCGAATTATTTGACAAAAGAAACGCCAGTTTCAAAAGGAATGGCACCGAAAGGTGTCAGATGATGATTGAACTGAACTATCTGAATCTGAAACCGCCGACCCGACTCGTGCTTTTTTGGACTCCGCTTTTGCAGGATCCTGTGAGGCATCGAATTCTTTGGCAAGTCTCTTCTTGCTAGTGTTGTACGCGTTTTATTCCTTCGCCCGACATGCTTTCGTGATAAAAGAAAGAATCATAGCAACATAGCGTGAGGTTCCATAGGTTGATGAGCCTGATCAGTCGTGTAAGCTATTTACTACAGCCGTCTTAGATGGCCCCAGGTATCCTCTTCGGCTTGATCTTTCCTTTGCTTCGATCGCCAACTTGCACTTCCTTATTCCACTATTGCGATATCTTTGTCCTGGACAAAGACCAAGAGCTGGTGCAGGTGAAAGAAGGGTTTCTTTGCTAAGAAGGTACGAGGTGAGTCGGCAATTGAACCTATATTCATTCCACTAGCCCTAAAAGCATTCTAAATATAGTCAAGAGGGGGAATGGATTCTACAAGAAAAGGCGGGCAAAGGTAGTTCTGGGGTCAATTCTTGGAGCATAGCTCATTTCTAAGTCCCCAACCCATCTCGTGCTCGTGCTGTACGCGATCGAATCTTGCGGCCGGATAGAGCAATGGAATCACCGAGTCGTATGAAAAGAGGGCTCTTCTTTTTAATCTTAACACAAAGGCTAGCTCCCCTGGGGTTGTCATATTACAATCATTTGTATTACTTTCCTACCAATCCTGAACTAGCTATGACCCTTATAGCGAGCCTCGCTTTACCGTTTCAGATAGAATGGCGCTCCTAAAGTCGATTGGATACTTTCTTTTTTATTGAATTAAGCTAAGCCGTGGACTTTCTCACGTGAAGAACTCCTTCTTATGAGCTCATGGACTTGATCAATGCTAGTTCAAGTTCACGTCATATTAGGAAATTAGTTCATTAATTCGTTTATTTGCCAACGAAGAAGCCTTGCGCTACTCGGAAAGTACTGACTAGAGGGGCGTGTGGATCCACAGTCCTAGCCATTCTCACAACGGGATAATAAAGCGAACAAAGACCATGAGAAGAGATTACAACATCCAGAACGAAGCCTGTCAAGCCAACCTTCCCTCACTGCGAAAATGCAACATCCGGCGTACTCATTGGCTTTGACCTCAGATTCATTACTTGCTAGAGAAGTAGTTTACATAACTGTCACAGCTCCAATGCGATAATCTTGTTAATCAGCAAAGTAGCTAGCCTAAATAAGGAGTTTACAATCGCTTGACTATAAAGTAAAGAGCGGCTAATGGGAGATTGCTTGAGTAGGCTCAGTAAGGGATTACCCGCGGGCAGGGTGAAAGAGCTTTCATTAATAGTATGAACTGGTGGATCAGCAAGATAGCTAGAGCTCCTTAAAGGAAAGCAAAATCCAATTCTATATTAGAAAGCCTCAAACTATAAAGCAAAGATGAGGAAGCTGCGCCTTTACTCGCTCGAATTAGAGGAAAAAGGGGATATGCAGCAGTAACAGCTTTTCTTTCAATAGTAAGCAGGAAATGCGAATAAGAGAAGGGTAGAAGAAGCGATTCCTACTAGTACTAACGATTACAACCTAGCCCCTTAGACTGTTCCTACCACCTCCCCTCTTTTCAGTCGGAGTACCACGACCACGTGACTGGGCTTTCCCCCACGACCAGCACCTACCACCGTCGAGCTACCCGTCCCGCGACCAGTACCACCGAAGCCACGACCAGAAACACCTACTCCATTACCTCCTCCACTAACCCCTTCACAAAATACCAAAATAGGAGCAACTTATTAAATAGGGCTATCTATACAGTAGGTCAAATAGGATCAAGTTTTGCCAATTCCGAATTCAAGTACGAAAACTAAGAAGTTGGCACTTTTAACACAAGGAAAAGGGAGCCCACATATAAAATCGAAAGCGAGTTGGTGCTTGGGAAAGATACTCACACTATTACTCTACCCATAATACCCTTTCCAAGGGCTCAAAAACGGGTCTTTGCTACAATCCATTTTCAAACAAAAGAAAAGAGCAAGTTCCCACAGGCGAAGAGCGGCTTCCGAGAAATATTTATCTTCTTTTACCCCCTTTACGCCCTTCGGGGCTGCTAACAACGAGCTAATACACAGGAACGGCACGGCTCCTACACCGCTTAACTCCAATAACAGAACCTGGTCCCACATCCCTGGCATTTGATAATTAAGTTATTGCACTTATTTTTCATCAAATTTTCATCCACTTTTAAGGCCACTTTAAATCGATTTGAAGGTGAGTCCCTATCAGCTGGCTCGACTTTCTTTCCATTTAGTTCTATTCCTTCCCATCTTTGATGAAGCTTGCGAGTTCTTCTTTCTAGATCAATTGAGATAGGACCTTTTGGCACAGTACAATATCGATGTAAGGTACATGACCAATCAAGACTGCTTTTGGGAAGTGAGACCAGGCGAGGCTACCAATGAGATCCCCCACTATCAATGATAACGTTTAGGAAACCTAACGCACATCTGCGCCGTAAAGAACTCTTTCTTTTATGGTCAGTAGTCATAGCATCACTGAACGATATCCTCCTTCACCACCTACATGCTCCACCGGGGGTACGCCCTAACCAGCTCTCCCATAAAGCTAGCTTTATAATTCTCACACACCAATGCAGGGAATTACGCCCATGAGTGAAACCTCCATTTATCAACAGAACACTTCCCCATTCCTTGAACCTGAAACGGCAAGCGGCACGGGGAATTTCTTTCTTCACTCCTATGTATCACCTGCTTATTCACAATGAGCTGGGGATACAAGGTGGAGTTCTCAATAGGAAGGGCTGGATCTATGTTCGCGAGCAGGGTGATGTCAGAAATAACTTGATAAGAGAGATGCATAAAGGCAATAAAATCAATCTAAAGGCACCACTCCTCTTATTATTAGTAAACGGTAGGAACCCAAGAAGGGAAGAGATGCTTTCTAAAATGCCATTAGCCGATAGCTGATGCTGGTGAATCGAAGACGGATCATAGCAGTGGTAGTTCGATGGCTTCTTCCCCATATTTCTGAAGAAAAACAAGTTCTAACCGCATTCTAGGAGTTGCCAGGAGTGATTCCCTTCAACAGGTGTGGAAAGGTCATTAGAGGAAAATCAGGAGCAATTGAGATTTACCGGCAATCCGGTTCCTTTTGTTTTTATCCAGGGTTTCGGCTCCTACCAACAACCCTATACGGCAACCGGAAAATAACCTATTCTATTGATCGAAGGAATGGTGCACTTCGGGGATGCGGCTTCCTCTACGGAAACAACGGTACGCCTCGGCAGTAGTTCCTATACGGGAAGGGTTCCTATACCGCAAGCAAAACCAGAGAATAGCTTTAGTAATGTATCCAGGCGGTGGCCCAGCTATTGGTCGTTGGTCAGAGGCAGAACCTCCTCTATCCACTCGGAACTGATTCCTACAACGGCAAAACAACAGGAAAGCTAGTCTTTTCTCTTTCTTCAATAGCTGTTGTCTTTCTTCAATAGCTGTCTTCTTCCTTGGCAATGGTTGTTTTGTCCGGAGCTACTAAAGGATAAATTTCGGGAGATAAGTAGTTCCTCACCGGCCATTCAAGAAAGGGATTTGCTTCTTCTTACAGGTCCTTGAGAAAAGCAAAAAGATAAGGTTCAAAGAAAGGGAGAGTGAGCTGGAAATAGTATTTCTGATCTGGGAATTGCGGGTTTCTGAGGCAAAGGAAACTTTAGGTTAAGAAAGAAAACCCAAGCAGGTACAAACATTTCCCATAGTGGTTGTGGTTATGGTTGCTAATGGTCAGAACATAATCAGTAAAGCTGTGTATCGGAGGGGGTACCTGGAAGGTGCAAGGAGTGGAATTTGAAGCTAAACTGAGGCTGTTGCCACTGGTTGCCTATGACATGGTGCTAGGAATGGATTGGTTGAATACTCCGCTGGGGAACACGAAGGTGAATTGGAAAGAGAAATACATACATGTCTTTAGGGAAGGTGAATTGGTAGAAATCAAAGGGGTAGCAAGCTCAGTGGCAGGAGAGCAGCATGGCTTGATTCAGTTTCTTCTTTCTATTGCTTTTAAGATAATATGAACTCTATCTTCAGTATTGAGACTTTTTAGTATGCTTTCATTTTGCTGGGAGGGGAACAGACAGGGGTCAGAGGGCATTTTCTCAAGCTTGTGAGCTGATCTTGACCCGAAACTACTGCTCTTTCCCATCTATAAACCTTAGTTAGCACTTAGCTATTTTAATGAAACCACACAAATTGGTTAGTATTTTCTGTTTTGACCAGGGAACCAACCCAATCCATTCGCCGCGGAAAAAGAGAGGAAAAATAGGGCAAATAAACTGAAGCAGATGAACGGACGACCAATCGACTACAAGAAGAAATGAGAACTGTTTTTCTATTTTGAACTCCAAAGTCAAAGAATGGTTTTTAACCGCCGCCTCTTTGAATCAAAAGGGTCTTCTTCAACACAAGCAATAGCGTCAATAGCAAGCTTTCTTCCCACCCTCTCTCTAAATGCAACAGAGTCCTACCACGTTAAGGTCAAGCGCCCTACTTGCTTGTTGACACGTGAGAGGAAATAGGAGTAAGAAGTGCCAGGATTTACCACTTTCTAAGAAGTACCGATCTCAAAGAACTGTCCGGCCCACTTTCAGGTTATGAAGGGAAGGCTCTCGTTGAGAACAAAAGATGTAGTTTCTTTCCTCTCGAGAGGAGGCGCGGCAGAGATAGACAGATCATTACATCGAACTAGCAGTCAAGATATATAACTCATCTTTCTACTACGAGAATAGTATAGTGGATCAAGAGCCAACCTCAAACTCTTCATTCCAGGCCAATAGTTTCGCTATAGTGACTACGTACCTTTAACACATTCTTATTGAGGCTAAGCTTCAGGCCAACTACGAATTGAGATTCGAGAGCGGGGGGAACTTCATCACTTCGAGGGAAGCTTTCTTCTCCGGGACAACTCCAGAAACCATACCTACTTCCTGCTTTCGAAAGTGCTTGCTTGCTGACGGGGCATCCCGGCGGGATGTCTTACCCTCCCTCGAGTCCGATCTCGGGAGGGCGCTTGGGCAGGGCCTATTCCCAGGTGTCAGTTTTCGAAATGCGTATCGTGATCCTAGTATCGGGCTAGGATTGGCTCCGGTCTAAAACAAGCTTGACCTAAGAACCGCCCTTAAGCAAGGCAGGCATACGCGCACCTATATGTCAAGATACCTACGAAGATTGAAAAAAGGAAATCTTTAACATGCGCATAAGGATAGAAGGCAGCTATCTCTTCAGGGGCATTGCAAAACAGCGTCTACTCCAATTGAAGAAGTCCATTCTATGGTCAACCTTGTGGCTCCAAACTCGCACTGATCCTCAGGAGTGATGCCTCCTCTCGTAAAAAGTAGGTATATACATGTTCTTGGAAGCAAAGAAAGAATCTCATGTATCAGAGCGGATACGATAATCAGTCGTGCATATTATTCGAATATATAAATAAAACGAGATGAGGTGGATTGACAACCTCTAAGAGAAGGGTATGTATAACTTAATATTGATGCAGGAAGAAGGAGCAACTGGAGCAGTTGTCCGAGACGAACATGGAGCGTTCCTGGGTGCAAGCAACAGCAAGATCCCACATGTCGACTCGGCAGCTATGGACAAAGCAAGGGCGCTTAAAGATTGTCTCATCCTTGCTGGGAGAACCTCGTGTTCAAAGCTGATCGTGAATTCCGATTGTATGGACTAAGCAATAAATTATGGCTCCAACAACTGGTACGTGCACTTCTCCAGAGTTCGGATATTGATAAAAAGATAGGACCAACTTTGTCGGGACAAGTTTTTCTATTTACCATATTGCTACTGCACTACCGGAGGAGTACCTGGATGCAAACGCACTTTTCAAGGGATTTTACTAATTGATTACGAAAGGTTGAAAGGCTCAAAAGCTGGTATTAAGAAATGCAAGTGAAAGATGGGTTTGTAAAGTAGGTCTACTACCCGAGCCTGGGTCACTCATGAGGTAGTTCAAGTGAATTGTAATAGTGTGAAGATTTACTGGTTTTCTCAACATTCATTCCCACTTGGTGGACGAGCGCCCACATCTGTTCCTTAACTCTCTGTATCTGCCCTTTTTCAAGGAACTATGTGATAGATGCCCACATAGCAACTCTTCTTGATCCCCCACCATCACTTGAACCGAAGAATCAACCCGTTTCTTTGCCAATGGGTTTCTGCACAGAGAGCTAGATTAGGGATCGGATGTGCACCTTTCACTAGATTAAGGAGGCTGCCCCTTACT
>WUUC01032648.1_pt1 | contig 11790 bp, 5 predicted proteins | sample 6278441 | NCBI WGS metagenome assembly WUUC01 (sample SAMN13675441, study PRJNA597444) | soil metagenome | isolation source: soil | place: USA: Washington | collected 2017-10 | reverse complement strand
GTAGGCGTCGCCGGGTCCGACAACGACTCCGTCTCCACCCCGCGAGGTAATCCAGACGATGTCGTTCGGAAGCAGCGCTTCGAGGGTCGGGACGAACGTGTCCGGGTTGGCCGGATCGGGAAGGCTGCCGAGCACGTTCTCGCTCAGTCGGACGGTGACGCGCACACGCACGTCGCCGGCGAATCCAGGGAACCGAGCGCGCACGGCAATGAAATCATCGTCGGCCCCGGCCGTGCCGCCCGGCCGCGGCGGGATGAATGCCACGGCACAGCCGTCGCTGCCGGTCGCGGCGCGGAACGTGCGCACCACGTACAAGCGCGTGCCGCCTTCCTCGAAGAACGCGCGGACTGCATGCCAGAGATAGTTGTCCATCGGCGCGGGCTGACGCGCGCTCGTGAACTGCAGCGCACGACCGTCGCCGTAGGTGCGCTCGAACTCGGCAAGGCTCGTGATCAGCTCAGACGCGCAATCGAGTGGCCCGTATCGGGCGGGTCCAATGAAGCCCGTCGTCGTCGTGCTGACGGCCTCGATCGACTTCGCCCGGAACGACGTCTCACTCACGTAGACTCCAGGCCCGAAATGCTCTGGCATTGCCCCTCCGGGACGTCAATTTCGACAGCCGACCACGTGGGCCCGCCGGCCGTCGGCATGATCCACGGTCACCCGCGGGAGAGTACGCGTTTCCGGCAAAATGCGGATGACCGCCCGCGAACGCTTCTATACACGGATCTGCGTCTCGATCCGCGCCGGCGTCATCATACGGGCGGGGCGTGAATCTTGTTCGTCCTTCTGGTGTTTACTCCATGATCGCCTGCGAATACCTGTGACAGATCAGACGACATTCACGCAGCCGCCGTGCCAGCGGTGTTTCTAAAGACCAGGCGTTCAAGCAGCTGTGGCGACGGAAGACGCGATGGACGGATCGGCTCCGTTCGGCACTCATGCGGTGAGCTCCGGACAAATGCCGCATATCGCGCGCTACGCTCTTGCGCATGTGCGGACGCGACGCCAGGCCAGGCACCTTGTGCTCCTCAGACTTTCACGCACGAGCGTCCGGCACGGGTGCGATCGGAGAACCTTCTGGATTTCAGTGATGGCCACGTTGAGCGGGTGGCGCTACAGAGTCTGGATACCTCCGCGTCGTCATCCTCAGAGGGCTTCTACGACGCGTCCTACGAGCGTGAGCCCGGTGAGAACCGGGTTGACCGACCCTGCCGTCGGAAAAAGCGCCTGATCGCATGCATAGGCGTTGGTGACGTGATGGAATCGCCCGGCTGTATTCGTCACGGAATCTCCGACCGAGTTCCCCATCCACAGCGTGCCCGCCTCGTGGTACGTCGTGCCGAGTCCGCGATGCCATTCAGGAAACGGCCGACTGAGTGGGAATGGAGCTACCTGCCACCCACCATCATAGAGATACTGGATGCTGGCGGGCGCTTTCGCGATCTTCTGTGCGAGCTTGAGGGCACAGTGATCCATGTCCTGCCACACCTGCTGATCCGTCGCTGCCGCAGTGATCTGGACGTAGGCGCGAGGCACACCAAATTCGTCGAATTCGTAGGGACTCAAGTCGATCCAGCTGCCAGAAGGATTTGGGACTGCGCTCGTCCTGTCGCCGCGCATTTCTCCGACGCCGCGGAATGTAATGGTGATCCAGTTCGGGTCCTGGTTTGCGAGTTGCGCGCCGAGAACTTCGATATCCGGAATCATGCGAAAGAGCAACTCGTCGGAGCCGGCTACGTGTGTGGACGCGGTCACCTGTAGGTGAAAGCGCCCGTTGGGCGTAATGCCGCGCACGAGCAGGGCCGCCGTCTGGACGTGCGCGGGAACCGTCGGCAACGCCGAGCGCTTGATCCGGACGGTGAAGTCGCTGCGCACGTGCGCCATCAGGTTTCGGCCCATCAGCGCCGTCGGGAAGGAATGCAGTGCAATGCGCGTGCTCTCGATGGTGCTCGCGGCGAGAATGACAGCGCACTCCGGACCGATGACTAGAAACTTGCGCTCGCCCCCGACGTCCACTTCGATCGTGTGGACGACTCCGCCGGATGTGTGCAGCTTGATGACATGCGCGAGCGGTACCACAAACAGCCGCCGCTTCGCATCATCGAGAGCGGACGCCGCGACCGCCTCGCGCACAGCGTCCACCAACAGCGGCATGCTGCTGAACTTATCGAAGCTGAAAAGACCTGATTCTGGGGAGCCGCCCTGCACCGCGAGCGGCGGCGGCTCGACGCCGTCAACGCCAATCGTCGATTCGATGTTTGGGACAGTGTCCACGGCCTCCGTGACTTCGCTTCTGAGGACGTTGAACAAGTCCCCAAAGATGAAGTCGGCACCGGGCACGACGCCGGTCTCGCTCTCGACCGTCGTGTAGTTCGCGTCGAGGTACGTTTTGACCGACGCGGGCCAACCGGCGAGATCGCCCGGCGTCAGGCGCGGACACCAGCCACCCCAGTAAATGGATTTCCCGCCGGTGCAGTAGGCCAGCCCGGGAAATTGAACGTTGCCGCGCCAGGGGAGACCCCACACGAGCTCTCGCGCCACTCCGGGATCGCTCGCGGGGTCGATCGGCCCGGCGACATTGAGACCGAGCCTCGCGAGGTTCTGCACGTGCTCGGACACCATGAATCGCCCGGCATCGAGCAGCAGCACGCGCTTTCCGGGCTGGCGGCGAAAGATCTTCGCCGCACAATACGCGCCGTACATGCCGGCGCCAACTACAACGGCGTCGAACGGCGCGCCGCCATTCGCAGTCGCTTCGTCCCACGTGCTACAGATGTAGCGTCCCAACGCGTCGATCGAAAAGGTTGTCGTCTGAACAGGCACCTGCCCGCCGACAGGAGCTAGTGGTGGAATGGCCATAGCATCTCTTCCGGACCTTGCGAATCGCAACGGCGCCTAACGATGCGTCGCGAGAACGAATCGAGCATTCCTCTTTTATCGAGCACGAACCGCTCCGCATGTGCATTGCAATTGGCGGAACGCCTCGCCCATCTGTGCAACCATTGCTCGCGTCGACGGTGTGTGGCAAGGGCATTCAGGACTCGGCCGACGCGGTTTCTTATTGTTTGTGCCGTTAGAACCTGGAGCGCTTCGAGGATCGTTGTGCGCGTTCAGAAGGTGCGCGCACGGGTTCGATGATCAGAGTCGCATCGCGCCACCCAACCCAGCAGACTCAGACGCCTGTTCGATGAACGCGTGTTTCTGGATAATCATGGCACGATAGAAACGGTCACAACCGGCAACCAGTCCGCTCCGATAGGCTTCACGGCGGCGCCGGTACTCGGTGTCGGCGATGCCGTCGCGCTCCCGGGCCTTGATGCCAATCCCGGGCCTTGATGCCAATACAAGGCGTCAACATCAACTGCTGATCGAAGCGCCCTACGGCGACCGGACGTTCGTCCGTAATACTTAATCCTCTTGTGCCTGCGCTCGGAGGTGCGTAGGATGCCGTCGCCGACATTTTCTTGCGGATCTGCGGATCTAAGGTCCCCTCTGCCGATGGTCCGTCTCGCTGGTCCTGAATCATTAACGCGGGTCACAGCCCGTGTGGATTGTGTCGGACTCACCGGTTCATTCGTCAACGGACATGGAGAGGCTGATGCCATTGCGCCACGTCTGTCGTGCCGTCTTGAGCGCGAGTTTGGCGATGTTCTCGGGCTGCGGCGGAGGTCAACCGTCCGGGCCTCCGCCACGACCGGCAGCTCAAGGTGGAGCTCCGCAGGCTACGGCCTCACCGGAACCGACGATGCGGACCCGGCGTCGAACGCGGCCCATCGTACAAATGTTCCTTCCTTCCCTACCCGTTTAGAACTGCAGGTCACGAGCGGTGAATGGCCGGTCAGGCTCCCTGCGCAGAACTCGCCAGAGCACTGAGTTCATGGTTTCTGGATCATTGTCGAAACCCCCGTGCGTCTCACTCCGCGAGGTGCTAGCCGGCCCTTCTGACCTTCCCGCAACGACCAGGCTGGGCAGCCCATTGACCTTCTGCTTGAACAACGCGTTGAGTTCGGGATCGACGAACTGTTTGCCCTCTGCTCCCTCGTCGCTCACATGGCGTTCCATGCCAAGTAGCGGCGTTTCACGCCTCCCTTCGAATGCGTTGCTTACGAGGTACAGCAGGGATTTTCCGTACGCCCACACTTGATCGTCTCGTTCTCCGACGTCGCTCAGCAGATACATAGTCGGATGCGGACAGGTCTTTCCGGTCACCGCGGGAAGCACCAGGCTCTTGAACAACGGCACCGTCACGGCGGGAGCCATGAACTGCAACGATTCGAATCGCACACCGGCCTTCGCGAAATGAGGCAATGCAAACGCCGCGAAAATCGCGCCGGCGCTGTGCCCTACAACGTGTAGCTCCCACCCAGAACGGTCTCTGACGGACAGACTCTTCATCGCCTGCCTTGCAATCTCGCTAAGAACCTGCATCCCCCCGCGACCATCCGCATGCCGCGAAGACAGTCGGGCGTTTTCTTTCATCTCACTCCACAGGCGGCTTCCGGGTGCCGCCGCGGTGAGCTCAAATGTACGGTCCTTAGCCTCGACTAATCCGTCTCGCAATTTGCGAAGCCAGTCTGCGACAGCCCCTGCGCGCTCATCCACGTCGGTGAAAATATCGCGGAGCATGCTCATGAGTGTTTCACCCAAACCCGATTCCCACATCACGTGCAGTGGATAGACTTCGTTCTCGAGCAGCACGTCCCGGAACGCTACGATGCGCCTTCCGACTTCACGCTCGCTGTTCAGCCCGCCATGCAGATAGATGAGCAGCCGGCGCTTCTTCCACTTTTCCGTGCGGTCCGGAATCTGCTCCGAAAACAGTCGCTTCAAATCTTCGGAGGTCGTCCAGTACGTGCCGGTGGTCGAGAGTTCTCCGTTGTTGCCCACATTCATTACGAAGGGCCGGATTTCGTCGAGCGGCACGGACTCCGCCGCGCGCTGCAGCCCCGCGGTGGTGTCTGTCTGGCCGTGGATCGTCCACAGATCCAAAGCTACCGGCACTCCGAGCTGCGCCACCCATACGTCCGTTGCGTGCAGCAACCAGTCTTCGTACGGGAGCAACGCGAATCCACCGGCGCCCCACGTCGGACCCCATGAATTCTGAATGATGAAGCCCTCGTTTGTGTAGCCGACCACTGAGATGGCGTGACCGCCGTCGGCGCGGCCTCGACGAGCGATCACCGGAAAGTTTCGCTCACGCATCGTGCCGGACTCTACGTACTGCACGTTACGTGTCTCAGGCCCTGGTTCGTCCCAGCCGCGGTGAACCATCAGAGTGGCATATAAGATCCCCACTTCGTTGAGCGCCGCGTGCATGTCGCGCACCTCGCGGTGCATCACGCGATAATAGGCCCCGCCGGGCGTCATCCGCGCTTCGGCAGCAAGAGCAGGCGTCAGATGCTGTGGCCCCTTCATGTCGACCGCCCAGCTGTCGACCTTGGCCACACCATGCGTGACCCACCCCTTCATCGCTCCACGAGCGGACGAACCCTCATACCCCTCACCGGGCCATTCATCGTACCGTCGTGCCATGTCGTACAGCATCCGTGGGCTCACACGTCGGTCGAAGTTGCGTGCGCGCAGCAAAAAATTGATTACCGCGGCCAACGCAAACCCGGTGCAAGCCCCTTCGGCTCCTTGATCGAGGATCTCCGGGACAGCGTCGCAGTTAACGATCACATCTGGCAACGCTGCTAAGCGAGGCTGATAGAACCAATCGCGGACATCGATGCGGTCAGGCACAGCGTCGAGACGCCTCCCGATCTTCTCGCCCACGGTGAGGCTTGGCTCTGTCGGCCGGCGCAACATGGCTTCGGGCCGGGTGGTCTTCGGAAATGATCGGTCAACTCTTGCAGGTCGGCGCGTCGACATTGCAGTCCGCTGCGTTCGCGATCGGCGCGTCTGAGAATTCGATTTGCGTGCCATGTGGCCTCCAGATTCAGGCGGATCGTTTACCAAACGGACGAACGCTCGCGACTACGCACCCGCCAGAACCAGCCTTGACGCTTGCGTGTCGAATCGACTTTTGAGGAGTCAATACCAACATTGAAGCGCGTGGCGGCCCAAGCTGCCACATTCGACGAGACCGTTTCGGTTTAGCGGGGCAACGATTATCCTGGACCCGCACACGGGCACATCTGGTACGTCCGTCGGCGAAGGCGTACGCAGCAGCACGCGACAGGAACAGCAACCCACCGAGTCGCGAGTGTCGGGAACGCCCGGGGGCTACATGGTGCCCCTTCAAATAACCATTCGGGTCCTTGGACCAACGTCCCGTCTTCATCAATCAGCTCGATCCTAGCGAGATGAGGATCCCGCGCTCACACCACAATTGCTCGATACGATCTGGCGCCCAACGACGAATTGGAGCCCGGTCTCATCTGGAACTCTGTCATTTGGCAGCACTGTTGTCGGACTGTTGACAACATTGCGAGAAGCTCGGATGAAACAACAAGCACGCTCTCGAATCACGTGACCGCAGGCATGTTGCGGGACAGATGGAGGCAAATCAGCTACTCCGGTAGCGGACTACTGAGGGCATTAGCAACATCGGAATACGACGCAACAGGCACGTTCGCGGATGCGGCAAATCGCCGGGTGAGAGTCGAGTCACGATTGCCAGTCCCATGTGCCATGCGAGCCGCTCATCTACGCGCCTATGAGCAAACTGCGCACTTGGCGATGGAGCGCGTAGGAATGAACCGATGATTGTGTCGTGCAGGGCTTTATCATCCGGGTGGCGCTCTTGACGTCGTCTGAAAGCCAACCACATTCGACGCAAGAGCTGCGGCGGCACTTTCTGACCACTATCACCAAGGAGATCCAAAAGCCATTCGCCTTAGCTGAGCCGGGGAGTCTAGCACGCCACTCCGAGCCTGATTGACGGACCTTTGTCCTGGGTTCAGTGTTCCCATAAGGACTAGCGTAGTGATCCGGCGCATTCTGGCGGCCGCAAACACGCAACAGCGGTCAATTGAGAGGGTGAGACCGGGATCAGCAGTCGGCATCCGTTACCTTTGTAGAATCGACCACCGTGAAAACGGGTTGACGATTCCCGTTGCTCGCGGGCCGGCATTGATCCATAGTCTGCCGCATTCACCTCACGACTTGGAGGTCTGTAAGGCCATATATGCACGCCCACACGTCTCGTAGCGACGCGTCAGCGATCCAGACATCGCGAACATGCATCGGCCGGACGTGGCTGGCTTCGCTTCATTGCGCTTACGGAGCACAATCACGCGCAAGCGGGCAAGGTTGCCAACAATGGCGACCGCCGCCCGCTCGTCCGCATCGCGTGGTTCCCGTCTAAGTCTTGTGGCTGGCCGCGGATCTCATCTGTTATGAGGGTGATTGCGTACGGACGCGCAATCACGTCGCACCCGCACACCGTCGCCGTCTCGACGTGCTGCCACTGAGACTCCCCTCCAGTGCAGCGTTTCGGCGGAGTGAGCTGATCGCGCGCGTTATCTCAGCGAAGTGGGACCCTTGACGCCCGGAAACGCGCTTAACCTACGGTAAACAACTCCGCTACCGGCGATCCGCCATTGGATCGCCGCGTCGTAATGGCTCGTCGGCCGCAAGGGCCGCGGCTCCTCGGTGAGTCACTCACGTTGACCTACCGTTTGGCGCGTATTCGGTCGACTCAGATGTCTCGCCGCACGATCTCACTACGACAAGGATCCATCATGACCGCAATGCAATCCGATCGCCCGTCCTACCGGTTGTTGTTGGTCATGGTCGCGGTGGCTCTTGGCGTCTACGCCTGGTACGCGGTCAGCCAGTACGACCGGTTGAACGAGCTCAACCATCGACAGTTGTCGAACGGCGGCGCGGAGCTGAAGATCGCAATTGACGATGCCGTGGTGACGGTCAAGGAATTCAACCGCAAGTGGGACAAGTCGGATCGGCGGAAGCCGGCGGTGTGTAGTTTCGTGAAAGCCCAGCCCTATCTTGAGTTGGATGGCTGCGAGCCGAGCAGCTCGCCTGACGACGTCAAATGGAGCAGCTTCGGGTCCGTTCAACCAGTTGCCGATTCGGCGCTTGCGATCAAAGTCGCTGGCGTTCGGAGCCGGCCGGGGGCATCGGACGAGGCGGCTGTTGAGCACCGGTTTCGCTACCGGACCGACAAGCTCCTTCAGGAACTGGCGTTCTCCGATTCATTCGGGTTGATCTTCGTCGCCACCGATAAGGGCGTGGTCCTGTACGAGGACGCGCCGATGCGACGCCAGTGGCTCCGCCATCTGCGGTGGGGCGAACAGACGTTTCGCGACGCGCACGTCGATCGCCCGCCGACGGTCCAGATTCACAACGTCCAGCAGCTCGTTGGCGGTGCGGACCCGTGGAACCAGCTCCGATCCGTCAGCAGCCGGACAACGGTGTCATTGGGCGGAGTGTCGCACCAGTTGTACCTCCAGCCGCTCGTACTCGACGGCGACCCATCAATCCGGCTGATCATCGGCGGCGTCGTTCCCCGAATGTCCGTCGTCCGTGATGCCATGGCGCTCGGGACGTCGGCCGTCGGCGTCATGGTGTTCCTGCTGCTATTGGGCTTATTAGGAGTCCCATTCGTCAAGCTGGCCGTTCTCGACCGACGCGAGCGCTTCCGACGGCGGGACGTCGTGTTCTTGTACGCGAGCTCCGGCGCACTGCTGGTGCTGTTTACGTGCGCCTCGCTCGCCGTCGATGGCTACGTGCGCTGGCATGTGGAGGCCGACCAGGGTCTGCAGCCGTTTGCGATGCATCTCGAAGAGCGCTTCCGCGCAGAAGTGACAGACATCCGGAACCAGCTCTTGGAGTACGACCAGCGCGTGAGCGCCTTGACGGCGCGAGATTGCGAACGGTGGGCGGTACATACGAACTGGTTCGAACAGGAGAGCGCGGGACCCGAGGGGCTGCCCTGGCCTCGCAACCTGCATCTCAGGACAGTCGCTTGGATCGAGCCGGGCGGCTGGCAGATCTGGAAAAGCACGGCTGATGCGATTCCCGGCAAGTCATTTGTCGGTCACCGCGTGTACTTCCGTGCGGTACGCGACGACCACCTATTCCAGGTCGATCGCCACGGCGGCGCCATCTTCCTCGGTCCTGACCGTTCGATCGCCGACGGGAAGTTCTACACGTTCGTGTCGATGCGGTCGAATGCGAACATCAGCAAGCTGTGCAGCGAACGCCAAAATGCATCGGGGGATCTAGTCGTTGCCACCACCGCGCAACTGCTGTCGCTCGACCGTCAGCCTTTGCCAACCGGATACGGCTTCGCGCTGGTCAACCGTGAAGGTCGTGTCCTCTACCACTCGGATGGCAGGTTGTCGCTGCGCGAGAATCTTTTTGAAGAATTGGCGGAAGGGTCTCGAGCGCGCGCGATGATGTACGCGGGCAGCAGCGGAGGGCTCGACACTCGCTATCGGGAACGGCCGCACAGGTTCTACTTCCACCAGGTTGGGCTGTTCCGCGATCGTTCACACACGCCGAACGCCCCGATTGACCCGACGCAGGTGAGCCTTCCTCCCGTGGACAGCGCGGAGCCGGACAATCGAGAGCCCGCAGGCTTCTACCTGGCGGTGTTCAGGGATACATCCGTTGAACGGGCGCTCCTCGGTCACGTGTTCGTCGTCGGCCTCCTGGGCCCGATCGCCCTCCTGTGCGGTGTCACATCGGTGATGCTGGCCTTCCTCTGCTATGCCGCACGCCGACGCCATCACAGCTGGATTGTGTGGCTGTGGCCGCACCGCGGTCTCGAGCACATTTACCAAACGCAAAGCGCCGTGTTTCTCGCCCTACTGCTGATGTGCGCAGGTATCTACATCAGGTATGACAGCATGACCCTGTTCATCCTGGCACCATTCCTCGCGATCGTGCTCGGCATCGGGATCTATGCGATGCTGGCGTCGCGGCAAGGTGCACGGACTCGCCTGTCCACGCCGATCTGGCAGCGATCAGCGGTGTTTCTGGTTGTGGTGTGCATGATCGTCGTGCCATCGGCGGCGCTGTTCCGAGTGGCATTGAGCCACGAGTTCGCCAAGCTGATTCTCACCGAGCAACAGTGGATCGCCGCACAGCAGGACGACCTGCCGCGCACCGCCAAGGTCGAGGCGCTGAACGAGCGCTATGCAAAATCACGAGCGCGCGACCTGCTGAACGGTCGACAACTGTACGTCGGGTGCGTGCCCGCGCCGTTCGACGCTATCGGGCCGCAGTACCCGCCGAACGTTCCGGGCGCACGGGGGTCAGCCGTGGTGAGGGCAGCGTATGCGGCTAAACAGCCCCGTGCTGCCGAGGTGCGGAGCCCGTTCGTCAGCTGCGGTGGAGACGCATCCACCGGTACCGGCAATGCCCTCCTGCCATCGGCAACTGCGGGCACCACGGTTATCGAGGCGCTGCATTGGCTGGACGACGTGCTGCCCATCAATAACGAAGTCCTCGTGAGGCAGCATTTCCAACGCATTCAACAGGCGTACTCGCCCAGCGGCACGATCGTCAGGTGGTTCAAGGCGTCAGAAATTGCGTTAGTCGGGTTCGCCATCACGCTTGCCCTTCTGCTCTGGTGGATCGGCTGGAACACAAATCGCCTGTTCTTGGCGGATCTCGATGAAGGCGGAAGTACTCCGTCAGGGACATTCGCCCGCATCTGGGACCGGTGCACCCTCGACGAACAGATGGTGCTGGTGCACATCGCACGAGAACGCATTGCGAACCCGTACCAGCGCCCGGTTGTCGAAGCGCTACTGAAGAAGGGGCTGCTCCGGTTCAATCCTGAAGTGCAGCCGTTCTCGGATGCATTTGACGACTTCTTGCGCTCAAAGGAGCAGGAGCTCGCCGCGCGGATCGAAGACTGGGAGAAGGTGAACGCCTGCCACAGCTGGCGCTATGGCCGCATGATCCTTGCCGCGTCGATCGCGGGCATCGGGTTCTTCCTCGTTGCGACACAACCGGGGCTGCAGTTCAATCTGGTTGGCGTCGCCAGCGGCATCACTGGCATCTTGACCGCCGGATTCAAGTTCCGCGACGCGGTGAGCGCATGGTTCGGGGACCGCAGGAGCCCCTCCTAACTGCGTCAGCTGTCGAATGAGTCACTGGGTGAGTAGTACTGACGACCGTGGCGATTTCTGCAAGCATCCACCGGGCCGGAAGCGGCGATTCGCCGCGATCACGAGATATCGTCTGCGATTAGCCGGTGCCATCCTCGCCCGATTGGCGCACGGGTTGTTCGATATTCCGGCGCGCGGCAGCAGCGGAGAGATTGAGGACTCTGATGTTAACGGACGCCGGACACACGCGTACTCGCCGATCGGGGGAGGAATGAGCGACGACAAATCGAGGACTCGATTCCTCGTGGGTGTTGTGTTGGCACTCATTGGGGTGGCTGTCATATCTATCGTGGTGTCAATCGTGGGGGTGCCGAAGAAGGTGACTGCGGGCGCACTGGTTGCTTGTGGTGTATGGGCAGTCGGCCCGCCGCTCTGGTTCTTGTGCGAGTTTGCCTACCTCCGTCCCACAGACGAGAGGGAATACGCGCAATTCGTGTATGCTCAGGACCTCGCGAAGAATCTGTGGGCTGGCGTGGGTGTCCTGTTGGCGGTGGCGCTATTTGGACGACCGTGAGTGACCTTCCCCGTCGGATCCGCCACGTGTAATGAGGGTCCTCCCTTCACTGAACCGCCCCGGCTCGCCGCTCGCCGAGACAGGGGCGAGTCGAATGCGGAGAGGCTGGGATTCGTCCGGATTGCGTCCACCGATGTCGTGAGATCAAGCAAGGCCTTTTCTCGTAACGACCGATTATTTCTATTTCGG
>WUUC01196513.1_pt1 | contig 11791 bp, 11 predicted proteins | sample 6278441 | NCBI WGS metagenome assembly WUUC01 (sample SAMN13675441, study PRJNA597444) | soil metagenome | isolation source: soil | place: USA: Washington | collected 2017-10 | reverse complement strand
GGTACTGGGTGGGCGCCCGCACCGACCCCGACGCCCCCAAGCACCACGGCATCACCCTGTTCCTGGTGCCCCTCGACGACCCGGGCCTGACCATCCGCCCCATCTGGACCATGGGCGACGAGCGCACCAACGAGGTGTTCTTCGACAACGTGTTCGTCCACGACGACTACGTCGTGGGCGACCTCAACCGCGGGTTCCAGTACATCGCCCAGGCCCTCGACCTCGAGCGCTTCACGATGTTCACCTACTCGCAGATCGAGGAGCGCATCAAGATCCTCGTCGACCACGTGCGCCGGGCCTCGTCGGAGGGCGAGCCGCTGCGCGACGACCCGGTGGTCCGCCAGCGCATCGCCCGCCTCGTCACCCACGGCGAGGTGGCCCGCCTGCTCGGCCTGCGCTTCGTCCACGCCTCGATGCAGGGCGGCGACCCGCCCCGGGCCGAGGCCTCGGAGTACAAGCTCTGGGCCACCGAGCTGTCGCGCCGGGTGGCCGACGCCTCGATGGACCTGGGCGGCGCCGGCAGCCAGATGCGCGTCGGCACCGAGGATGCACCGATGAAGGGCCGGGCCGAGTCGACCTACCGCTACACGGTCATCGACACCATCGGCGGTGGCACCTCCGAGGTGCAGAAGAACATCATCGCCACCCGCAAGCTCGGCCTGCCGAAGAACTTCTGAGCAGGCCCGGTTGAGCGCTCCTGGCTCGCCCCGTTCGGCGCCCCGTTCGGCCCGCCCGCCTCGTCCGGCGGAGGGGCTGCTGACCGGCATCTCCGTGCTCGACCTGTCGACGGTCGGACCGGCGGCCCGGTGCGGCCGGCTGCTGTCGGATTACGGCGCCACGGTGATCAAGGTCGGCGCCCCGGCACGCGCCCGGGCCCGGGACGCGCACCTCGCGTTCCACGCCTACAGCGGGCACCGGGACATGCGCCGCATCGAGATCGACCTGCGCTCCGCGGCCGGGGTAGCGGTGTTCCTGCGGATGGCGTCCAACGCCGACGTGGTCATCGAGAGCTTCCGCCCCGGCGTCGTCGACCGGCTGGGCGTGGGCTACGCGGCGGTCCGGGAGGTCAACCCGGGCATCGTCTACTGCTCGACCACCGGCTACGGGCAGAGCGGTCCCCACGCCAAGCGGGCCGGGCACGACGTGAACTACCTGGCCGTGGGCGGCTACCTGCACACGTCCGGCCGCCGGGAGGACGGAGCGCCCACGCTGCCCGGCGCCACGGTGGCCGACATCGCCGCCGGTGGGCTGCACGCAGCCGCCGCCATCCTCGCTGCCCTGGTGGGGCGCGATCGCTCGTCGGATGGCGCCTACCTCGACGTCGCCGTGGCCGACGGCGTGGCCTGGATGCAGTCGCTCTACATCGACGAGCACCTGGCCACGGGCGCGTCGCCCGCGCCGGGCCACAACATCCTCACCGGGCGCTACGCCTGCTACGCCATCTACGGGTGCGCGGACGCGGGAGGTGCTGACGGCGGCGGCTACGTCGCCGTCGGGGCCATCGAGCCGCAGTTCTGGTCCAACCTCTGCCAGGCGCTGGGGCTCGAACGCTGGATCGAGCACCAGAACGACGACGACGCCCAGGACGCCATCCGGGCCGATCTGGCTGCCGCGTTCGGTGCGCGGACCCGCGACGAGTGGGTGGCCGACCTGGCCGACGCCGACTGCTGCGTCAGCGCGGTCAACGACATCGCCGAGGCCGTGTCCGACCCGCAGCTGCTCGCCCGGGGCGGCGTGGTCGAGGCCAAGCACCCCGAAGCCGGGACGTTCCGCCAGCTGGGCCCGGTGCTCGCCGGGTCCGGTCCCCGCCGGCCCGTCTACGAGCTGCCGGACATGGCCACCACCCACACCGACGAGCTGCTGGCCGCCACCGGCTACTCGCTCGACGAGATCGCCGATCTCCGCGCCGAAGGAGCCGTGTCGTGACCGAGGTCCCTGCCGTGCCCGAGGTCCAGGACATCCCCGCCGACATCGCGGCCTCGATCGGGAAGGTCCGCTACAGCGAGACCGCCAACTTCCCCGTCGAACGGGGCTACATCTGGACCTCCTGCGCCTCGGTCGAGAACGGCAACCCGCTGTTCTGGGACGACAAGGTGGCCGACGAGCTCACCGGCGGCCCCATCGCTCCCCCGTCGACGCTGTCGCTGTGGTTCCGGCCCCACTTCTGGGAGCCGGGCCAGGGCTCGGGTGGCGGTCGCCTGCCACTCCGGACGCACTTCGATCTCAAGGCCGAGCTCGGCCTGCCCGAGGCCATCATGAGCGACAGCCAGGTCGTCTTCCACGACCCGGTGCGGCCCGGTGACGTGATAGGGACCCGCGAGATCCTGCGGTCGATCAGCGACCCCAAGACCACCAAGCTGGGCACCGGCCGGTTCTGGGTCATCGACGTCGAGTACCGCAACCACCACGACGTGCTCGTCGGGGTCGAGACCTTCACCGGCTTCGGCTACCAGCGGGCCGAGGCGCCCAAGCCCTCGCCGCCCGCGGCGGCCGCTGCGACTGGTGCCGCGACTGGTGCCTCGCAGACCGACGCCGGGCCCGTGAGCTGGCCGCCGACCGTGGGCGACGAGCTGCCCGTCCTCCGCTACGACGTCACCGCCACCACGGTGGTGCTGGGGGCTCTGGCCACCCGCGACTGGCGGCCCATGCACCACGACGTCGACTTCGCCGTCAACCGCAACGGCACCCGCGACATCTTCCTCAACACCCCCAACCTGCAGGCCTGGTTCGAGCGGTACGTCACCGACTGGACCGGGCCCCGGGGACGGCCGGGGCGCATGCGGTTCCGCATGCTCGACTCGGTCTTCCCCCGCGAGCCCATGGTCCTCACCGGCGCCGTCACCGAGGTCGGCACCGACGACACCGCCTGCGGCTGGGCCACCGTCGCCATCGAGCTGCGGGCCGGCGGGCGGCTGTGCTCGACCTCGACCGTGCGGGTGGCCCTGCCCACCACGTCCGACGACAACCCCTGGCGCCGCACCGGCGACCAGTGGCTTCCGTAGTCACAGGAGCTGGAGCGAACGATGCTCGACCTGACCTTCACCGACGAGCAGGAGATGCTCCGCGAGGTCGTGCGGAGCCTGTGCACCGAGCACGCCCCTCTCACCGTGGTGCGCCAACTCGAGGACGATCCCGTCGGCTACCCCGCCGACCTCTGGAAGCAGCTCGCCGCCCTCGACCTGCTCGGCCTGCTGCTGCCCGAGGAGCACGGCGGATCGGGCCAGTCGCTCATCGAGGGCATCGTCCTCTACGAGGAGCTGGGCCGAGCGCTCGCCCCCACGCCCCACTTCGTGAGCTGCGTGCTGGCCGGCGGCGCCCTGGCGGCCGGAGGCTCCGAGGCTCAGAAGGCCGAGTGGCTGCCACAGATCATCTCGGGCGAGGCCATCGTGTCGGTCGCCTGGCTGGAGGAGGGCGGCGGCTTCGGTCCCCGGGGCGTGGCGCTGCGGGCCGTCCCCGACGCTTCGGGCGACGGCTACACGCTGACCGGCGACAAGCGGCACGTGGCCTTCGCCTCGTCGGCCGCCCGCCTGCTGGTCCCGGCCCGGGTCGGGGACGAGGACGACGCCGTCGACCTGTTCCTGGTCGATCCGTCGGCCCCCGGCGTCACGCTGACCCAGCAGTTCTCCGTCGCCTCGGACACCCAGTACCGGGTGGACCTCGACGGCGTGGCCGTCTCGGCCGCCGACCGCCTGGGCGACGCCGGGACCGGGTGGGCCACCTGGCAAGCCGTGCGCGACGACGCCCTGACCCTGCTGGCCGCCTGGGCCGTGGGCGCGGCCTCCTACGCCCAGGAGATCACGGTCCAGTACGCCAAGGACCGTGAGCAGTTCGGCAAGCCCATCGGCGCCTTCCAGTCGATCGCCCACTACCTCGCCGACCGCCAGACCGAGCTCGACGGCGCCCGGACCCTGGTCCACGAGGCCGCCTGGGCCGCGTCCGAGGGCCTGCCGGCGTCGACCCTGGCGCCCATGGCCAAGCTGTTCTCGGCCCAGATGTTCCGCGACCTCACCGCCACCGCCCAGCAGATCTTCGGCGGCGTGGGCTTCACCCTCGAGTACGACATCCAGCTCTACTTCCGGCGGGCCAAGGCCCTCCAGATCGGCTGGTGGAACGACCGCCACCTCGAAGAGCTCATCGCCTCCGCCATCCTCGACCGCTGACCCGGCGGCAGGCCACTGGCCGAGGCGGGCGGTGGCGCTGGCACACTGGGTGACGTGGCCAGCAGCGAGGTGTCCGTCGAGCGCAGCTCGGACGTGGGCTGTTCCGCCGCGTCCGCTGCGAGCGGGCCCTGGTGGGCGATGGCCGAGCGCGACGTGCATCCGGGTCTGGACGGGCTGGTGCGCCGAGTGCAGGCCTACGACGAGCGCAGCCCCGAACTGCTGCAGCGGCGGGAAGTCCCCCATGGCGGGGTCGTCCTCATCGTCGGCCTCGGCGACGCCATCGATGTCGCCGACATGTCGGGCTCGGTGTCCCACCGGGTCACGTCGTTCGTGGCCGGGCTGCACGAGGCGTCGAGCTTCGTGGCGAGCAAGGACCAGCGCGGCGTCCAGATCGACCTGACCCCGCTGGGCGCCTACCAGCTGCTGGGCCTGCCCCAGAGCGAGATCGCCAACCGCATCGTGCCGCTCGACGCGCTGCGGGGACGCGACGTCGCCGAGCTGTCCGAGCGCCTGGCCGGCACGACGGGCTGGACCCGGCAGTTCGAGCTGGTCGACCGACTGCTGCTGCGCTGGTCCGACGACGGCCCTGCGCCCGACTCGGGCGTGGCCTGGGCCTGGGATCAGCTCGAGCGCTCGTCAGGTCGCATGCCGGTCGGGGTCCTGTCGGAGGAGATCGGCTGGAGCCGCCGGCACTTCGCCGCCCGCTTCCGTGAGCAGGTGGGTCTGGCCCCCAAGCCGACGGCCCGGGTGCTGCGGTTCCACCGGGCGGCGGAGATCCTGCTGCGGTCCCAGGTCGGCACCACGATCACCGATGTGGCCATGGCCAGCGGCTACGCCGATCACAGCCACATGACCCGCGAGTTCCAGTCCCTCGCCGGCCTCACACCGTCGGCCTACCTGGCCGCTCACGCCACCGGCAGCGCCGAGGGCCTTGCCGCCGCGTCCACGGCTGACGGCTGACGGCTGACGCGAGGTCACATTCGTTCAAGCCTCTGACCAGGGCACCGTCCTACCGTCACCGGCATGAGCAACGACCCCTGCCTGCCGACCTTCTACCCCGTGGTCCGCTACGCCGACCCCGCAGCGGCCATCGAGTTCCTGACCAAGGCCTTCGGCTTCGTCGACCAGCAGGTCGACCGGGCGCCCGACGGCACGATCGTCCACGCCGAGCTGGCGTTCGGCACCGGCCTCGTGATGGTCGGCTCGGCATCGAGCGCCCGCACCGGATCGGGCCCCGTCGACGCCGCCTACGTGGCCGTCGACGACCCCGATGCCCACCACGACCAGGCCAAGGGAGCGGGCGCCGAGATCAGCATGGAGCTGGTCGACCAGGTGTACGGCTCACGCGAGTACGCGGCCAAGGACCCCGAGGGCAACACCTGGTACTTCGGCACCCACCGCCCCGCCGTGCAGCCCTGAGGACGCCTGGAGGCGACGAACGCCGCCCACGTTCTCGGGGCGGCGTTCGTGGTGGTCGGGCAGCCGGCAACCGGCGGTCGCTCAGGTGTCTGCGGGTTCGCTGGACGACTCGGTCGACGCTTCGGCGGGCGGAGGGCGGTAGCTGGTGCCGAGGGTGAGGGCGGCGACGCCGAGGCCGCCGACGAGGGCGATGGCCATCCCGGCCGGACCGTTGAGGTCGAGGCCGACGGCGTTGTCGAGGCTCCACTCGCCCGGGCCGACGAGGCCCAGGAAGACGCCGATGGCGCCGAGCACCAGGTTGTACTCCCAGCCGTTCTGGAACACGAGCAGGCCGTGGCCCTTGTGGACGGTCCAGAAGGCGACGGCCATGAGGCCCACGAGGCCCATGCCGCCGAAGGGGGTGAGCAGGCCCAGGGCGATGCAGGTGCCGGTGGCCAGCTCACCGGCGGCGGCCAGGCGGGCGTGGATGTGCCCGGGCCGCATGCCCATGGAGTCGAACCAGCCGGCGGTGCCGTCGAGGCGGCCACCCCGGAAGATCTTGGCGAAGCCGTGGAAGGCGAACACCGGGCCGACGATCACCCGGAGCAGCAGCAGTCCCAGGCTCAGCTGATCTGCAGTGGGCAGTGCTTCCATCGGCGGGACCCTACCGGGTCCGCGAGATCCCTGGTGAACGAGCGTTCACCAGCTCGTTTCTGACGGGTCGTCAGGACCTGAAGTAGCGTCCTGGCCATGGCCGACGCCGAGGATCGCCCGCTCGACGACCAGTTGCAGGCCCGCCACGCCGACGGCGTCCTGCACCTCACGCTGAACCGGCCCGAGGCCGCCAACGCCATCACGCCCGACCAGCGCGACCGGCTGATCGACCTCCTGGCCGAGGCCAGCGAGCAGGTCGAGGTCCGGGCCGTGGTCATCGGCGCCGTCGGCAAGCACTTCTGCACGGGCGCCGACCTGCGCGCCTCGCGCCCCGGCCCCACCCGGCCCGAAGGCGCCCCCGAGCGGGTGGTCGGCGACGTGACCCGCATGATCCGTGACGGCGCCCAGCGCATGGTCGGCGCCGTCCTCGACTGCGAGAAGCCCGTCATCGGCGCGGTCAACGGCACCGCCGCGGGCATCGGCGCCCACCTGGCCCTGTCCTGCGACCTGGTGGTGGCGGCCGAGCCCGCCCGGTTCATCGAGGTCTTCGTCCGCCGCGGCCTCGTGCCCGACGGCGGCGGCACCTGGCTCCTCCCCCGGCTCATCGGCCTCCAGAAGGCCAAGGAGCTGATGTTCTTCGGTGACGACCTGTCCGCCCCCGAGGCCGCCACGCTGGGGTTGGTCAACAAGGTCGTCCCTGCCGACGGGCTCGACGCCGCGGTGGCCGAGTGGGCCAAGCGGCTGGCGGCCGGTCCCACCCGCTCGCTGGGGATGACCAAGCGCCTCCTCAACCGCTCGCTCGACAGCGACCGGGTCACGGCCTTCGCCGAGGAAGCCGCCGCCCAGGAGCTCAACATGACGACGCACGACGCCAACGAGGGCGTCGCCGCCTTCGTCGAACGGCGCGACCCCACCTATCGCGGCTGGTAGCCCGCGGGGCCGGCCCGTCCGACTGGACAGCTGTCCATTTACGGTCGGTAGGCTCCCGCCGTGCCCTCGAGGTCCTCCCGCCACCGCCGCTTGCAGTCCCCTCCCGCTTCCGCCTTCACTGGCCGCATGAAGCGGCGGGGAAAGTGGAAGAAGCGGCTCGTCCTGGCGGCGGTGTTGGGCGCCGTCGTGGCGATCGTCCGGCGGCAGCAGGAGCGGCCGGCCAGCAGCCCTCGCGGTCGCGCTGGCGCACCCACCGGACCGGTGAGCGTGCAGTCCCGCGCCGAGCGGACCGCGACCATGGCCAAGATCGGCGGCAAGGCCAGCGCCAACTACGCCCTCCACCGGGCCCGGCGGCGCTTCGCCTCGGCCGAGCGCCAGATCGAGCTCGACGAGGCCTACGAGCTGCAGACCGCCGAGCAGGTGGCCGAGGCGCTGGGGAACATGAAGGGCGCCCTGATGAAGCTGGGCCAGATGGCGTCCTACCTCGACGCCGGGCTGGCCGAGCCGGTGCGTGAGGCGCTGGCCAGCCTGCAGCAGGACGCCCCGCCGATGTCGAGCGAGCTGGCGGCACAGGTGGTCGAGCGTGAGCTGGGCGCCCGGCCCGAGGAGGTGTTCCTCGAGTGGGACCCCAAGCCGCTGGCCTCGGCGTCGATCGGCCAGGTCCACAAGGCCATCACCCGCGACGGGCGGGCCGTGGCGGTGAAGGTCCAGTACCCAGGCGTCGACGCCGCCATCAAGGCCGATCTCGACAACGCCGGCGTCATCTTCGGCGCTATGGGCCTGGTGTTCTCGGGCCTGGAGTCGGGATCACTGGTCGAGGAGATCCGGGCTCGGGTCATCGAGGAGCTCGACTACGAGCTCGAGGCCCGCAACCAGCAGCGCTTCGCCGACTGGTACCGGGGCCACCCCTTCATCCACATCCCCGACGTGGTGCCCGAGCTGTCTACCGGCCGGGTGCTGGTCACCGAGCTGGCCGAGGGCGTCCGCTTCGACGAGATGGCCACCTGGAGCCAGGACGAGCGCAACCTGGCCGCCGAGTCGATCTACCGGTTCGTGTTCCGCTCGCTGTACCGGCTGCACGCCTTCAACGGCGACCCCCACCCCGGCAACTACCTGTTCCGCCCCGGCGGACAGGTCACCTTCCTCGACTTCGGGCTGGTCAAGCACTTCACCGCCGACGAGATCGACGTCTTCGGCCGGATGATCGACGCCATGGTCGTCGAGCCCGACCTGCCCGAGTACCGGCGCCTCATCGAGGCGATCGGCCTGCTCAAGCCCGGCATGCCCTTCACCGACGACGAGGTGAAGGACTACTTCGGCCACTTCTACGACTTCGTCCGCGACGACGAAGAGGTCACCATCACGCCCGAGTGGTCGCAGCAGACCGTCACCCGGTTCTTCGACACCAGCGGGCCCTACGCCCCGATCATGAAGGCCGCCAACCTGCCGCCCAGCTTCGTGATCATCCAGCGGATCAACCTGGGGCTCATGGCCATCCTCGGCGACCTGCGGGCCACCGCCAACTTCCGGCGCATCGCCGAGGAGCTGTGGCCCTGGATCGACGGCCCGCCCGCCACCGAGCTGGGCAAGGCCGAGGCCGCCTGGCTCGAATCCCGCCCGGACGGCGCAGCCGGCCCGAACACGGCGGGTGCCGAAGCCGAGGCCTGACCGGCGCCCGACCGACGCCGGTCCGGGCTGCGCCGGCAGGGCTCAGGGCCTGAGGACGGCCTGGGTCTGGAAGGTGAGGGACACGAGCTTGCCGGCCTCGTTGCGCACCTCGGTCTGGACGCCGATGGTGCTGCGCCCCACGTGCACCGGGCGGGCCTGACCGACGAGGGTGCCCTCGCGCACGCCCCGGAAGAAGTTGGTCTTCGACTCGATGGTCGAGGTGCCGGCGCCCTCGGGCAGGTTGAGGAACGCGCACACGGCGCCGAGCGTGTCGGCGAAGGTCATCAGCGCTCCGCCGTGGAGGATGCCCGCCGCGGTCGTGCGGTCCTCGGCCCAGCCGATGGTGCCGTCGACGCCCTCGGCGTCGGCCCGCTGCAGCTCGATGCCCAACAGCACCGCCAGCGGCATCGATGCCAGCAGGACGTCCTTGTCGATCGCGGTCATCGCTCCCCCTCGTTGCGGCGCACTCGCCGCCCGAGGATACGGAGCCGGCGCCGGACCCAGCAGGTGCGGTCCGGATTGGCAGGAAGGGTCACGCCACCGACCGGTGGTCCGGCCAACCGGGCCGGTCGGCACCGGACCCCGTGCCGGGAGCATCCGCGGGCGGCGGCACGACGATCCGTAGCATCGCCGGGGTGCTGGCGGAACTGCTCGACGACGCAGGGCGACTGGGGGAGCCGGTGGCCGGCGACGTCCTCGACGAGGTCCGCCACATCGTCGACCAGGCCGCCCGCGACGCCGCCGAGATGGGCGGATGGACGGGCGACGATCCGCTGCGCCTGTCCAAGGGCCCGGTCACGTGGCTGCTGCGCTGCCCCAAGCGGGCGCTCGCCCCCGCCGACACCTCGGGCACGTCCAACCAGCGCGAGCTGGCCATCGGCAACATCATCGACGCCGGGGCCAAGCTCGCCACCATCACCCGCAGCGGCCCGGTCACCGTCGACAAGGCGCTCGACTTCCTGACCGCCACCGGCGACGAATCGGTCGCCCAGCACCTGCTCGACCTGGGGATCGACGCCGCTGCCGAGCTGGTGGCCGACGCCGGCGCCCGGCTCGAGGTCCTGGTCGGCCAGTGGCCCGAGATCGACGGCGCCTGGTGGCCCCGGGTCGAAGAGCCGGCCCGGGTGCGGCTGGCCGACGGAGCCGTCACCTTCAGCGGACGGCTCGACGTGCTGCTGGGCGGACCGCCGACCGCGCGGCCCGGACTGGTCATCGAGGTGAAGTCCGGCAGGTGGCACGACGCCGTCCGAGCGGACGCCCACCTCTACGGACTGCTGGTGGCCCTGCGCGACGACGTCGCCCCCGCCGCGGTGTTGAGCATCGCGGCCGGCGGCGACGGAGCCACCCAGCTCGAACCGCTGCGTGCCGAGGTCCTCCGCCACGCCGCCGAGCGGGTGGCCGAAGCCGTCACCGTCGCCGGACGCCTCGCCGCCGGCGAGTCGCCCGAGGCCCGGCCCGGGTCGCACTGCACCTTCTGCCCACTGCGTCCGACCTGTCCGCAGGCCTTGATCCCCGACACCACTGCGGGGGCGGCCGCATGACCCCGATCGCCACCGACGCCGCCACGCCCAGCCCGCTCAGCCCGCCCGAGGCGTTCCCGAGCGATCCCGCTACTGCTGCCGCCGCCTCCTCCGGCTCGGAGGTCGTCGACCTCACCGATGCCGCCACGACGCCAGCCACCCCGGCGGACGGCGGTCCGGCCAACCACCCCGCCCGGCCGACACCGACGGCGGCACCCCCGCCGAGCGATGCCGTGGGCCGGGCCGACGACGTGCGAGAGACCGTGGCCTCGCAGATCCACGAGCTGCTCGACGAGGGCATCGTCGTGCGGGACGTGTTCGTCGGCTGGGTCGCCGCGATCGAGGTCGCCGGCTGCCCGGCTCGCTATCGGGCCAGTGGCGCCGACGGTTGGGGGTTCCCTGGCTGGTCGCCGGCCTTGGCCGGCGCGACCGTGGGCCGAGCCGCCCTGGTCCGCCACCTCGATCGGACGTCGTCGCCGATGTCCGACCCCACGCTTCCCGAGCCGCTGGAGGCCGTGCGCGACTGGTTCCGGGAGGCCGGGCGGGCGCCCGCCAGCTCGGTCGCCGAGTGGATCGCCGAGCTGATGCAGGACGGCGACAAGGCCACCGTGGCCGCCACCGCCGCCAACGCCACCCGGTGGATGGCCGGCTTCCTCCGCACGGTCGGCTGGCCCCTGCCCGAGCGCCTGGCCGTCGTGGTCGACAACCCCGAGGGCCCCTTCGGCCGCTCGTGGCCCAAGCGCTGGCGGCTCAAGGGCACGCCGGTCTCGGTGGGCAGCAGCCCCGACGCCATCGTCGGCAAGGTGGCCCCCTCGGGACGGTTCGACCTGCTGGTCCACCGCCCGTCCGCGCCGCTCGACGGCGCCCTCTACCACCGGGCCGCCTTCGAGGCCGCCGCCGGAGCCCTCTCCAACCGCATCGTCGCCGCCAACGTCAAGGTCACCACCGCCGACACCGGCGACTGCGCCCGCTTCCCCGTCACCCCCGACCTGCTCGATCAGGGCGTCCGGCTCGTCGTCGACGTCGTCCGCCAACGCCTCGTCGCTGCCGACGACGCCGATCCCGACGACGCCACCCCCTCCCCCGCCTGCCACTGGTGCCCTCAGCTCGAGGACTGCCACCCGGGCCAGGCCTGGCTCGCCGGCCCCCACGGCCGCTGGCGCAACGGCCTCCCCACCCTCGCCTGACACCTGGTGCCCGCCGGCCCGCCGTGGCCTCTGGCGGGTACGGACGCTTCGTCACCGCTCGGGGGGCAGCCCCTCGCCGAGGTGGAGGCGGAGGGCGTCGATCCTGTCGTCCCATCGGTTGGCCAGGGCCGTCAACCAGGCGAGCGCCGCCCGCACGGGAGCCGGGCGGACGCGGTAGCGGACCTTCCGCCCCTCCGGCTCCTCGGCGACGAGGAGCCCGGCGTCGACGAGTTGGGCGATGTGCTTCGCCACTGCCTGGCGGGTGATGGGCAGG
>WUUC01060022.1_pt1 | contig 11792 bp, 14 predicted proteins | sample 6278441 | NCBI WGS metagenome assembly WUUC01 (sample SAMN13675441, study PRJNA597444) | soil metagenome | isolation source: soil | place: USA: Washington | collected 2017-10 | reverse complement strand
CGCGCAGCCGCAATGGCAGGGCGACGTTGTCCTCGACGCTAAACCAGGGGAAGAGGTTCGCTTCCTGGAACACGACGCCCAGTTCCTTGAGGGCGCTCGAGTCGCGCCGCTCGCCGTCCCACAGGCTGCGCTCGCCGATGAGGATGGCGCCGTTGCTGGGCGCAATCAGGCCGCCGATCATGCGCAGCAGCGTCGTCTTGCCGCAGCCCGAAGGACCGACCAGCGCCACGAATTCGCCGCCGGCGATGTCGAGCTCGGTGCGATCCACGGCGAGCACCGTGCGCTCCGGCGTGTAGAACTGCTTTTCCACGCCGCTTAACCGGATTCCCGGGACCGGGAGCTCGCGCATCACTGTGCTAGTCTTGAACCGAGGGTCAATTTCCGAGGAGGAGCAGTATGGCATCCCTGGGTCGCCGGCGCTTCGTCGCCGGAGCGTCCGCCCTGGCGGGCGGCGCGTGGCTCGCGCGGGCGTTCGCGCAGCAGGTGCGCAAGATCAACTTCGTCACCCCCTTCGGCTTGCTCATCGGCTACGCGCCCACGCTGAACGCGCAGGCCGGCGGGCACTTCGCGAAGCAAGGCCTCGAGGTGGCCGTGCTTCCCGGAAAGGGCTCCGCCGTGGCGGTGCAGCAGGTGATCGCGGGGCGCGCCCTGTACGGCCGCGGCGATCCGCTCGCCGCGAGCAAGGCCATTGCCGAAGGCGCTCCGATCGTGTCGTTCGCCACCATCGAGCACACCTCGCCGATCGTGGTCTACAGCTCGCCGGCGAAGCCGATCCGCAACGCGCGCGACATGGTGGGCAAGACCATCGGCATAGCGGCGAAAGGCAGCGCTTCGGACAACCTCCTCGACATGATGCTCGCCATGGCGGGGCTGCCGCTCGACGCGGCGCGCCGCGAGGCGGTGGGGAACAGCCCGGGCGGCTGGGGCCTGATCCAGCAGGGCCGCATCGACGCGCACATCGTCAGCATCGGTACCACCACCACGCTGCGCGAGTCCGGGGAGAAGATCGTCATGTGGAGCACGAGCGATGCGGTGCCGACGCCGGGGCAGGCGTATTTCGCGCTGCGCGAAACGGTGCAGAAGGAGCCCGATCTCCTGCTCAGGATACTTCGCGCCGAGCGCGCCTCGATCCTGGAGCTCAAGAAGGCCGACGGCCGCGCGATGGTCGAGCGCATGAGCAAGGTGTGGGAGATCGAAGGGGCGAGGCAGATCGACTTCACCGTGACCGCCATGCGCGACGAGGAGCATCTGTGGTGGCACGACGATCCGAAGAAGCTCCTGAAGAACGATCCCGCGGTGTGGAAGTCGATGGTCGACGCCATGCTCAAGGCCGGGCTACTGAAGTCTGGAACGCCGTCGCAGTTCTACACCGACGCGATCGTCGACAAGCTCTAGTGCGCCAGGCTCGAGCGCGCTGGACGACGCGCGCCACCGTCGACGAGCGCCGCGACGAGATCCTGAAAAGCCTCGCCGCCATCCTGCGCGAACGGCGCCTCGCTTCGCTCACCATGCAGGACATCGCCGCGCGCCTGGGGCTCGTCAAGGGAAACCTCTACTACTACTTCAAGAACAAGCAGGACATCCTCTATCACTGCCATGTGAAGTGCATGCAGGAAAGCCTGGCTGCGTTGGCAGCAGCGGAGCGCGGCTCGGGCCCGACGCCGGAGCGCCTGCGCGCGCTGCTCGTGCGCCATATCCAGGGCATCATCGACAGTCCCTACGGCGGCGTGCTGCTGACCGACCTCGAGAACCTGTCGGCCGGGCAAAGGAAGCGTTACGTGAACATGCGCGACCAGTTCGAGCAAGGGGTGAGGAAGCTCATCCAGCGCGGCATCGCCAAGGGCGAGTTCCGGCAATGCAACCCGCGCCTCGCGGGGTTTGCGATCCTCGGCGCCATCAACTGGGTCCCGAAGTGGTACCAGCCGCAGGGACCCCTCGGGTCCGACGAGATCGCGGAGGGCTTTGCCGACCAGTTCATGCGCTCGCTCGTGTGAACGAGCTCCTGCGCGAGTCTGCGGAGCAGATCGAGCGAGTCCAGGACGAGCGGCTGGGCAAGATGCTCTCGCTATGCGCGCGCGGGCACGCCTTCTACCAGCGGCGCTGGGCGCAGGAGGGAGTCGACCCGGCGTCGATCCAAGGCGTGGCCGACCTCGAACGCCTGCCGCTCACCTCGAAGCAGGACCTGATGGCCGATCCCGAAGCCTTCCGCCTGCGGGTGCCCGAGCTGCCGCTCCACGAGCGCGTGCTGTGGGAGGTGATCTACACCACCGGCTCCACCGCCGAGCCAACCCCGGTCTACAACACCACGCACGACTACCACGCGTACCTCTTCCAGTCGCGACGCGTCGCCGAAATCTCGGGCATCCGCGACAGCGACGTGATCGCGAACCTGTTCCCGCTGACACCGGCTCCCATGGGCGCGTTCCTGCGCTCGACCACCAACGCCTATGCCGCGGGGGCCACGATCTGCGCGGCGCTGCCCGGCGCCGAGCACGGCAGCTTCGGCGTGCACCGGCCGCTCGACTACGCGGTGCGCATGGTGGAGCGCCATTGCGCCACTGTGCTCTGGGGCATCCCGAGCTTCGTGCGGCGCGTGCTGCTGCGCGCGAAGGAGCTGCAGGCTGATTTCACTCGGGTGCGCATGTGCGCGATTACCGGGGAGGCGACGACGCTAGCCCTGCGCGAGGAGCTGCGTCGCTGCCTGCGCGAGCTCGGCGCGGCAGGCACGACGGTCCTCGATCGCTACGGCTCCACCGAGCTCGGCGCGTTCGCGCAATGCCGCGAAGAGAGCGACTGGCACAACCCGGCGCCGGAGATCCAGTACCACGAGGTGGTCGACCCCGCGAGCGGCCGCCGGCTGCCCGATGGCGAGCGCGGCATGCTTGCGGTCACGCACCTCGACCGCCGCGGCACGGTGCTCGTACGCTTCCTCGTGGGCGACACCGTGAGCCTCGTGCGCAATCCTTGCCCGCATTGCGGCCGCAACGGAGATCGCTTGGTCGGCCCCGTGGTGCGCGGCGAGGACCTCGTCAAGGTGAAGGGCATGCTGGTGAATCCGGCAGCGCTCCTCGCCGCGCTCACGGCCATCGAGCACCTGGACGAGTACCAGGTGGAGGTGCGGCGCGAAAAGGAGTCCGACCCGTTCTCGATGGACGAACTCGTCGTACGCATCGCCTGCCCCCCCGAGCACCGCGAGCGTGTTTCCGTCGCGGTCGCGGCGCGCACTTCCGAAGTGGCCAAGGTGCGCGCACGGGTCGAGGTGGTCGAGGCCGCCGCCATCTACGACCCGGGCAAGCAGGCGAAGGTCGCGCGCTTCGTCGACCGCCGACGCAAATGAACAAGGCGAGCGTCGAGGACCTGCTTCAGTTCTACCGCAAGCGCGGCTATGACCGCCGCGTCGGTATGGGCACCTCGCCCGCCATCCTCGTCATCGACTACAGCCGCGCCTTCACTGGCGGCCGCTCCGATTTCCCCGGCGGCGATTTCGCCGCCGAGATCGGCGAAACGCGGCGCATGCTGGATGTGGCGCGGCGGCGCGCCTTCCCGGTGCTCTTTACCACCATCGCCTACGACGACCCCGTGCGCGAATCCGGGCTGTGGGGCACCAAGGTGCCATGGCTTCATCACTGCAAGACCGGCAGCCCGATGGTGGAGATCGACCCGGCCCTCGGCGTGCAGCGCGGAGAGCCGGTCATCATGAAGCGATTCCCCTCGTCGTTTTTTGGGACCGACCTGGAAGCCAGGCTCGCGGCGCGCGGCGTAGACACGCTGATCCTCGCCGGCTGCACCACCAGCGTGTGCGTGCGCGCAACGGCGATCGAGGCGATGCAGCGCGGACTGCGAACCGTGGTCGCTGCCGAGGCGGTGGGGGAATTCGACGCGGCGCTGCACGCCGTGCACCTCGCCGACCTCGACTCGCGCTACGCCGACGTGGTCCGGGTCGACGAGGTGGTGGACTACCTCGAGAAGGTCAGTCGAACTTGAGGTTGCGGTCCTTCACAAGCTTGGACCACTTCTGAACCTCGCGCGAGACCGCGTCGGCGAGCGCCTCCGGCGTGCCGCCTGCGATCTCGGTGCCGAGCGCGGTGAGACGCTCGCGCACCTCCGGTAACTGCAGCGCGCGGTTCACTTCGCGGTTCAGCGTATCGACGACGTTGGGCGGCATCTTCGCGGGTCCGAGGATGGCGAAGAAGGTGCCGCCTTCCACGGCAAAGCCCTGCTCGGCGAGCGTGGGCGCGTCGCGGAGGAGCGAGAAGCGCTTCGCGCTTGCCACGCCCAGCAGCTTGAACTTCCCTGCCCTGATGTGCGGATTCGCTGTCGCGTAGACATCGAGCGAGCTCTGAATCTCTCCGCCGAGGAGCGCCGTGATGAGCGGCGCACCGCCCTTGTAGGGCACGTGCACGAGCTCGATGCCGGCGACCTGCTTGAAAAGCTCGTAGGCGAGCTGGTTCGAGCTGCCGTTGCCGAAGGAGCCGTAGTTCAGCTTGTTCGGATTCGCCTTGGCGTAGGCGACGAGCTCTCTTGCGTTGTTCGCCGGCACCGACGGATGCACGAGGAGCAGGTAAGGCGTGCTGGCGATCATCACGACCGGCGTGAAGTCACGGATTGGGTCGTAGCCGAGCTTGGGGATCGTCGCCGAGTTGGAGCCGAAAGTGCTCGCCGTGCCGAGGACCAGCGTGTAGCCGTCCGGCGCGCTCTTGGCGACGACTTCGGTACCGATCGAGCCGCCGGCGCCGGTGCGCGTCTCGGCGATGAACGGCTGCCCGATCGCAGCCGAGACCTTCTCGAACACCACGCGCAACACCGCGTCGCCCGAGCCGCCCGCCGGGAAGGTGTTGATGATCCGCACCACGCGGTCCGGATAGGTTTGCGCCTGCGCCCCGCCAAGAACGAGGCACGCTGCTGCCAAAGCCAGTAGACGTTTCATTTCAGGTCCCGAGGTTGAGCACGACGCCCGACAGCTGGCCCGCGCGCGCCGAAGCCAGGAAGGCTACCGTGTCGCCGACCTGCTCGGGCTCGATCATGCGGCCGAAGGTGCCGGCACCGATCAGCTCCTCGTAGCGGTTCTCGTCGCCGAGCTTCGCCTTCGCGGCGGCCTTCATCACGGTGAGGATGCGGTCAGTGCGCGTCGAGGGCGGATGCACGCCCACCACGCGCACGCCGTGCTCGAGCGAGCCCTTGCCGAGCGCACGGGTGAAGGCGGCGAGCCCAGCATTGGCGGTGGCGCCGCAGATGTATTCCGGCGACGGGTTCTCGGCCGCCATGCCGATGACGTTCACGATCACGCCGCGCTTGCGAGCTTTCATTCGCGTGAAGAGTTCGCGCGTCAGGTTGATGTAGGCGAACACCTTGAGCTCCCAGGCCTGGCGCCATTTGGCGTCGTCGAGCGATTCGAGCGTGCCGCCGGGAATGTCGCCCGCGTTGTTGACGAGGATATCCGCGTCGCCGCAGGCCTTCGCAAGCCCGGCGAGCGCGGCCGCATCGCGCAGGTCCACCGCGTGAATGGAGGCCCTGCCCTCCAGCGCGGCCTTGGCTTTTTGGAGGCGCTCGCCATCGCGCGCCGCGAGGTGCACGCGGCAGCCTTCCGCCGCGAAGGTTCGCGCGCACGCGAGGCCGATGCCTTTCGAGCCGCCCGTGATGAGTACCGATTTGCCGGTGAGGCCGAGATCCACGCGTCCTCCTCAATAGCGGATTTGTATTTGACTTTGGGTTCAAAGTCAAAGATAAAGAACTGTGTTTTTCGAGGACTTCGACGTCGGGGCGCGCTACCCGACGCGCGTTCGGACGATCACCGACGCCGATCACGAGGCGTTCTGCCGCCTGGTCGGCTACGAGGTGCCGATGTTTCTCGATGACGCCTACGCAAAGTCCAAAGGCATGCCGGGCCGCGTTTGCCCGAGCCATTTGATCATGTCGTTCTCCACGGCGATGACCGGAGATCTTTTCCAGGACAGCGTCATCGCGCTGATGGCGCTTGAAAAAGCGCGGTTTCTCGGTGTCGTGCGCCCGGGCGACACGATCCGCACCGAGGTCGAGGTGATGGAGAAGCGCGAAACGAGCAAGCCGGACCGCGGCGTGGTGGTGTTCCGCGACCATGTCTACAACCAGAATGGCACCGAGGTGTTCCACAACGACAAGATCGCGTTGATCCGCCGACGGAGCGCGGCGTGAAGCTACTTGCGCACCACCCTGCCCGGCTGCTCGGCGTACGGCGGCGAGTAGATGATCAGCACTTTGGCCCGCTCGCTCGTGACGCGCACCGCGTGGAATACGTCCGCCGGGAAAAAGCACATGTCGCCGGCGCGGACCCGGTGCGTCTCGCCCTCGATCGTCACCTCGGCCTCGCCCTCGAGGAAGTACTGCGCCTGCTCCATGCCCGGGTGCGCGTGCGTCGATACGCCGGCCCCGCGCTCGATGTCGCCGAGGATCACTTCCATGAAGCGCGCGCCGTTGAGGGCTTCGGCCACCAGGCGCGTGTTGCGCGTGCCGGTGTGGTTGGCCGGCGAGTAGGACGGCTCGTCGCCGGCGCGGACGATATAACGGGATTTCATCGGTTCATTCTACGAGGTCGCTCGCATGACTAAGAAGCTGCTGTTCGCCGCTGCCCTTGCCCTTCTCCCACACTTCGCGGCTGCGCAATCTTATCCGGTGAAGCCTTTGCGCCTGATCGTCGGCTTCGTCGCCGGCGGACCGACCGACGCGCTCGCGCGCCTGTATGCGCAGCGTCTGGGTACGGCGCTCGGCCAGCCGGTGGTGGTCGAGAACCGCGGCGGCGCCGACGGACTCATCGCCGCCGAGAACGTGGCGCGTTCGGCGCCCGACGGCTACACGCTTTTCTTCGCTTCGAGCGGCCATGCGATCAATGCAAGCCTCTACAAGACCGTGCCGTACCGCACGGTGGAGGACTTCGAGCCGATCGTGCTGCTGGGCGAATCGCCCAACCTGATCGCCGTGCCCGCGTCCCTGCCGGTCAAGGACTTGCGGGAATTCATCGCCCTGGCCAAGGCCAAGCCCGGCGCGCTGAACTACGGCGCCACTTCCAGCCCGACGCACCTCGCCACGGAGCTCTTCACGTCGATGGCAGGCATCCAGGTGACCCGCATCCCGTTCAAGGGAGCTGCGCCTGCCATGACGGCGCTCATGGCCGGCGACGTGCAGCTGGTCCTGTCCGGCATCGGCACCATGCTTCCCCAGGTCAAGGCCGGCAGGCTGAAGGGCCTGGCCGTGACGAGCGCGAGCCGCTCGCCGCTCGCGCCGGAAATCCCGACCGTCGTGGAGTCCGGGCTGCCGGGCTACGTCGCGACCACGTGGTACGGCGTGCTCGCGCCGGCCGGCACGCCGCGCGCCGTCGTCGAGGGAATCAACCGCGACACGCTGGCGCTGCTGGCCGATCCCGCAACGCGCGAGCCCTTCGGCACGCAAGGCGTTGTAACGCAGCCGATGACGCCGGGCGAGTTCGGCGCTTTCCTGCGTAACGAGGTGGCGAAGTGGGCCAAGGTCGTCGAGGCCACCGGCGCCCGCATCGAATGAGCGGTCCGCTCGCCGGCGTGCGCGTCCTCGACCTGACGAGCATCGCGATGGGGCCGTGGGCGACGCAAAACCTCGGCGACATGGGGGCCGACGTGATCAAGGTCGAGCCGCCGGAGGGCGATGTGTTCCGTTATGTGAAGCCCTGCCGCCACGACTCGATGAGTCCGCCGTACCTGAACCTCAACCGCAACAAGCGCAGCGTGGTGCTCGACCTCAAGACGCCGAAGGGAAAGGAGCGTCTTCTCGCGATCGCACGCCAGTGCGACGCGCTGGTGTGCAACGTGCGCCCGCAGGCGATGCGCCGCCTGGGGCTCGACTATCCGGCGCTCGCAAAGGTGAACGAGCGCCTCATCTATTGCGGCTGCTACGGCTACTCGGAGGACGGCCCCTACGCGGGCCGAGCGGCGGTCGACGATGCCATCCAGGCGGCGTGCGGCCTCGCCTGGCTGCAGGGCTACGGCAACGAAGAACCGCCGCGCTACGTGAATGCGATCGTCGCCGACAAGGTGGTTGGCCTCTACGTGGCGCAGGCGGTCGGCATGGCGCTCTATGCGCGCGAGAAGACCGGACGCGGCCAGTTCATCGAGGTGCCGATGTTCGAGTCGATGGTGAGCTTCATCGTCCCCGAGCACCTCTCCGGCCTCACCTTCGAGCCGCCGCTCGGCGAGGCGGGCTATGCGCGCCTCCTCAACCGCTTCCGCAAGCCGTACAAGACTAGCGACGGCTACATCGCGGTGGTGCCCTACAACGACCAGCAGTGGGGGCGCTTTTTCGACATTGCCGGCAAGCCCGAGATGATCCGCGACCCGCGCTATGCCACGGTGCTCGCGCGCAGCAACTACTTCGGCGAGCTCTACCGGTTCATCGAGGAAACGCTTGCAACGCGCACCACGGCCGACTGGGCTGGCGCATTCGCAAGAGCCGAGCTGCCATTCGCGGTGGTGAACAGCTTCGCGGGCCTGTTCGACGATCCGCAGCTCAACGCCACCGGGTTCTGGAAGCGGGTCGAGCATCCCACCGAGGGCGCGCTCAACGTGCCGGGCATCCCGGTCAAGTTCTCGCACACGCCCGGCGCCATTCGTCGCCTCGCGCCGAACCTCGGAGAGCACACCGAGGAAGTGCTGCGCGAGCTCGGCATCGACTAGTCGCAAAACCGGAGACCGCAAATGATTTTCAAACACCTGTTGGCAATCGCACTTGCCATCGCCGCGCCGCTTGCCACGGCGCAGGCTTTTCCGTCGAAGGCCGTGCGCGTGATCGTCCCCGTCGTGCCCGGCTCGTTCACCGACCTCGCGGCGCGCGCGCTCGCCGCCGAGATGTCCGGCACGCTCGGCCAGCAGGTGGTGGTCGAGAACAGGCCTGGCGCCGGGACGACGATCGGCGCCGACGTGGTGGCGAAGAGCGCGCCCGACGGACATGCGCTCCTCATCACCGAGAACTCGTTCTCCATCTCGCCGGCGCTCTATCCGAAGCTGCCGTACGACCCGGTGAAGGATTTCGTCCACATCATGATCGTCGCCGAAGCGCCATACATCATCTGGTCGCGGACGGATCTGCCGGCGAAGAGCATGAAGGAGCTGGTGCAGGCGGCGCGCGCCAATCAAGGCAGCCTCACTTTCGCCTCGGGCGGACAGGGCACGTCGTCGCATCTGTCCGGCGAGCTCTTTTTCGAGAAAGCCAACATCAACGTCACGCACATTCCGTTCAAGGGCGTGGGCGCCTCGATGACCGAGGTGATGGCGGGTCGGGTGGACTTCGGCGGCTCGAGCATCGCGAGCCCGATCGCGCACATTCGCGCCGGACGCCTGCGGCCGCTGGCCGTCACGGGCAATGAGCGCAGTCCCATGCTGCCCGACGTGCCGACCTTCGCCGAGGCGGGTTTCCCCGGCTACGACGCGCCGATCTGGTTCGGTTACATGGCGCCAGCCGGCACGCCGGCGCCCATCGTCGCGCGGATCCACGAAGAGCTCGCCAAAGCCATGGCCAAGCCGGCGGTGCGCGAGCTCTTCACCAAGCAGGGCGCGAAGCCGCAGACCGTCGGCGGCGCCGAATTCACCCGCCGCGTCGCCGAGGAGACGAAGACGTGGAAGGACCTCGTCGCCCGGCGCGGCATCAAGCTGGAGTAGACATGGAGCCAGGCATTCCCAAGGAAGGCGATGCGTTCGAAGGGCCGTCGAAGACGCTCACCGACGCGCACTTCCTCTTCTTCTCCGCGGTCACGGGCGACGTCCATCCGATCCATTACGACGCCGAGTACGCGAAAGGCACCCGCTTCGGAAAACCGCTCGCCCATGGGCTCCTCCTGCAGGCGCTGACGGCGCTCGGCGCCTCGAGCGGCCGCGAGCGGCTCGAAGGCTTCGTGTTCGTCGAGCAGGGCTGCAAGTTCCTCAAGCCCGCGCTGGTGGGCGACACCTTGCGTCCGCGCCAGGTCGTCGAAAAGATGTGGAAGGAGGGCGACAAGCAGTTTTGCCGGGTCAAGACGACGATCCTGAACCAGCGCGACGAGCTCGTGCTGGAAGGTTTCCACCTATACCGCGTCCTGAAACACACGCCGAAGGAGAACAAATGAGCGACATCCGCCAGCCGGTCTACGGCGACAAGCCCTGGCCCGAGCAGTACACCTACGTGCCCGCGCTGCGGGTGGGCAACATGGTCTGGCTGTCCGGCACCACCGGCACCGACGAGAGCGGCCAGATCACCGCGCCCGGAAACATCGAGGAGCAGACGCGCCAGATCTTCCGCAAATTCGACCGGCTGTTGCGCTCCATCGGCTCGAGCTGCGACGACATCGTCGCCACCACCGATTTCTTCACCACCATCGAGAACTACAAGCGCACGGCGACCGTGCGCCGCGAGTTCTTCAAGGCCGCGAAGCCAACGGCGACCGGAGTGCTGGTCGCGGGGCTGCTGCGCAAGGACGCGTTGATCGAGATTTCTGCGGTCGCCGTCCTTCGCTCGGGCTGACCGGCTGAGCCCGATTCTTAGTCGAGCTTCACTCCGGCCTGCCTGACCACCGGCGCCCATTTCGCCATCTCGTCCTGCATAAAGGAGGCAAACGCTTCGGGGCTGCCGGGCATCGGCTCGGCGCCTTGCGCCTGCAGGCGCTCGCGCACGTCCGGGGATTCGAGCGCCTTCACAACGTCCCGGTTCAGCTTCTGGACGACCCCGGTTGGGGTGCCGGCTGGCACGAGGAGCCCATACCAGAGCGAGACCGCAACCTTGGGATGGCCGAGCTCGGCGAACGTCGGCACGTCGGGCAGCAGGCGGTTGCGCTGCGGGCTCGCCGCGGCAAGAACGCGAAGCTTGCCGCTGCGCACATGCTGGATGAGCGAAGGGGCAGCGTCGAACATGATCTGCACGCGCCCGCCGACAAGGTCCGCAACCGCCGGGCCGCTGCCTTTGTAGGGCACGTGCGTGATGGCAGCGCCCGTTACGCTCTTGAAGAGCTCGGCGGCCATGTGCGGCGCGCCGCCATTACCCGAGGATGCGAAGTTCAACGCATTGGATCTTGAAAACTCGATGAGCTCCCGCATGCTGCTGACCGGGAGCGCGGCGTTCACCGCCATGATGAGGGGCAGCAAGGCGAGTCCCGAAACCGGCGCGAAGTCCTTCACCGGGTCGTACGGAAGCTTTGAATAAAGGTGCGGACCGACGCCGTGGGTGGTGATCGAGTTCTGGAGCAGCGTGTATCCGTCGGGCGCGGCCTTGGCGACCGCGTCCGCCGCGATCGTCCCGCCCGCCCCGCCGCGGTTCTCCACCAGCACCGCTTGGCCGAGAGACTCTCCCAATTTCGCGCCGACCAGGCGCGCGATGAAGTCGGCCGCGCCGCCCGGAGGCACCGTGACGAGCAGGCGGATCGGGCGATTCGGGTAGTCGCCCTGCGCGAAGGCCCCGGAATGGAATTGCGCCGCGGCGACGCACGACGTGGCGACAACGGCAACGAACAAATACCGGCTCATTCGGTCTTCTTTTGCATGGTTGATGGGGCCTAATATACCTTTCGTTAAAGCGGTCCTGGAGCCGACGGACCCGAGAGTCGTCTGGAGATCGACAAACGATGCAACATCCAAGCACCAGGCTGCGAGCGCTGCTGCGCGAGAAGACTTTTCTGCACATGCCTTCGGTCTACGACGCGATCGGCGGACGCCTCGTCCAGTCGCTGGGCTACGAAGCCACATACGTCGGCGGTTATGTCAGCGGCGGATCGACCGCCGTGACCGAGCCGCTCTTGACGATGACTGAGCAGATCAAGCTGGCGGCAG
>WUUC01031276.1_pt1 | contig 11792 bp, 4 predicted proteins | sample 6278441 | NCBI WGS metagenome assembly WUUC01 (sample SAMN13675441, study PRJNA597444) | soil metagenome | isolation source: soil | place: USA: Washington | collected 2017-10 | reverse complement strand
CCACGACCAGGACGAGGCGATGAGCCTGTCCGACCGGATCGTGGTGATGAACAAGGGCCGCATCGAGCAGGCCGGGACGCCCGGTGAGATCTACCTGCGCCCGGCCACCGTGTTCGTCGCCGACTTCGTCGGGCGGGCCAACTTCGTGCCGGTGTCCCCGCAACGGGTCGAGAACGGCAAGGCCGCCGTGCACGCCATCGGGCGCGACCTGGTCGCCGAGTGCCACCCCGACGTCCGCGTGGGCGAATCGTCCTACCTGGTGGTGCGCCCGGAGTCGGTGATCCTGCACCCGACCGACGACAGCGCCGACGGCACGGTCCTGAAGTCGGTGTTCTACGGGACCACCGCGGAGTACGAGATCGAGACCATCACCGGCACCCTGATCGCCACCGTGCCCAGCCCCGATCCCGACCGGATGCTGCCCGCCGGCAGCAACGTGCGGGTCACGTTCGACGAGAGCCGGTCCTACGTGCTGCGCCAGGAGTAGCGCCGGTGGTTCCCGCAGGTCCCTGCCCGCCAAGGGCGGTCGGCCCACACCAGTGGCCGGAGCCGACCGCGCAGGGACCTGAGCGCCCCGGCAGCGCCTCCCCACCCTTGCCGGGGCGCTCGGGGGGGTGTCGCGGGCGGCGCACCCGAGGGGGGATCGGGTGCGCCGCCCGGTCGGGCCGGGACCGCGTCCGGGGTCCCGGCCCGGCGATGCGGGCCTCCTCCCCCGGACAACCCGGTAACCTCGCCCCATGAGCGAGCACGTCGAGGTCGAGGTCGACGCGGCCACCGCCGGGTGGCTGCGCAACTGCGCCGACCTGCGCGGCACGTCCACCGCGGCCGCCGCCGCCGCGCAGCTGCGCGACCTCGCCCTCGCCGACGCCGGCGACCGGATCGACGCCTGGCACGCCGAGCACCCGAGCTACCTCGAGGACGCCGAGGCCGAGCGGATCGCGGCCGCCCGCAGCTGAGCGCCATCGCCCGAGCCGGCGGCGCCCGAGCCGGCGGCGCCCGAGCCACCGGCGCCTGACACGATCGCCGTGTGCTGCGCGGCGAGATCTGGACCTACCGACCGGTGCTCGAACGCCCCGGGCAGTCGTTGCTGCGGATCGTGCTGTCGGCCGACGGCTTCAACCGCGACGAGTCCCGCGTGCAGGTCATGGGCGCGCACGTCCTCGACCGCGACCCCGGCGGGCTGCTGAGCGTGCGGGTCGAACCGCACGGCTAGGTGGTCCTGACGACCGTGGAGGCGGTGATGCGCCGCCGGCTCGGGGAACGCGTGGGCGCGGCGACCCCGGACGAGCTCGCCGCCGTCATGGCCGCGTTCCGCGCGCTGTTCGAGGTCTGAGACCCGGGGCGGCACCACCGGTCGGTTACCGTCCTCGGGTGGGATCCAGGCGCCGCCCGTGGAGCACCGTGCAGCTGGCGGCCCTGCGCTGGCGCGACCCGGCCGACGCCCTCGACCTCGGCGACCGGCTGCGCGACGAGGGCGACCTGGACGGCGCCCGGACCGCCTTCGGGCGGGCCGCCGACTCCGGCCACCCCGACCTCGCCCCGGCCGGCTCCTGGTGGCTGGCCACGGTGGCCCGCGACGCCGGCGACCCGGTCGCGGCGGTGGCCGCCTACCAGCGCGCCGTCGACTCCGGCCATCCGACGTGGTCGGTGCGGGCCGCGATCGACCTGGCCGACGTCCTGCGCGCGCAGGGCGACCCGGCCGGTGCGCTCGCCCACTACCAGGCGGTGGTCGACGCCGTCGATCCCGGCGACCGCGACGGGCCCGGGGTATGGGCGCACCTCGCCGCGGTCCGGCTCGCCGTGCTGCTCGCCGAGCGGGGTGACCCGGACAGGGCCGAGCAGGTCCAGCTCCGGGCCACGGCGGGCGAGCCGGCGCGGGCGGTGGGCTTCACCGTCGACCGCGCCGAGGAGCTGCGCCGGCTCGGGGACGTCGACGCGGCCGCGGCGGCCTACCGGGAGGCCATCGGCCTGGCCGGTGGCACGACCGGTGGTGGCGCGGCCCGGGTGAGCTTCCAGCTGGGGACGATGCTGCGCGAGCACGGCGACCTGGACGGCGCTCGGGAGGCGCTGCGGGAGGCGGCCGCCTCCGGCGACCCGCGGATCGCGCCGCAGGCGAACGAGCTGCTGCGCCAGCTGTCCGGCTGACCCGGCGCCGACGGTCGCTCAGGCTGTCCCCAGCTCCAGCACCCGGGCCTCCCGCCCGGCCGCGTCCGGCGGCCCGCCCAGCAGTCCGAGCGGGTGCGGGCCCGGGTGCCCCGGCGGGCGGTGATCGGCGGGCGCGGGTACCCGGTCCGCGGGTGGTGCCCGCGGTCTGGGCGCGAACCAGCCCCCGGGCGTCTCCAGCCGGTACCGGTCGGCGCCGAGCGGGAAGTCCTCGTGCGGCCGCACCCGGCGCGTTTCGCCGGGCTGCACCACCTCGATCAGCAGCGGCCCGCCGTCCAGCACCGGACCCGCGCGGTCCACCCCGACGACGTGCCAGCCGTCGACCCGGTGCGCCAGCGTCCCCTCCACCTCCGCGGCGGCCGGGGCGCCGTCCAACACGACGTCCGCGACCGGGGAGGCGCCGACGACCGCCGAGGAACCCGGCACCGCGAAGCGGCGCCCGTCGCGCGGGAGCACACCCACGGCCCGGGCCAGCTGGTCCGCGGTGGCGGCCGGCGTCCCGCGCCCCAGCAGCGCCCGCACCAGCTGCCCGTCCAGCCGGTCGAACTCGGCCAGTTCCAGGGCGGGCGGGACGAACCCCGGTCCGACGCGGCTCGCCCGGGCGAAGGCGTTGACCACCGGCCCGTCGACCCCCTCGACGACCTGGCCCGTGCCCGGCCAGCGGGGCACCCGTCCCACGGCCACCACCAGGCCGTACAAGACGTCGGGTCCGGATCCGTCGTCCAGCGGACCAACCGCCCCACCCGAGTTGCCCGGCGTCGGCCACGGGTTGCCCCCCACCACCATGCCGTCGAGCACCTCCAGCTCGGGGTGCTCGGCCACCCGGCCCACGGTCACCACGAGGTGCTCGGCCGCCGTGGCGAGCTGGACGACCTGACCGGACTCCTCGACGACCGGGATGACGGTTCCCGGGTAACCGAGCACCCCGGCCGGCGCGTTGTGCGCGGCCGATTCGAAGACCAGCGGGTCGAACCGGACGCCGGCCAGCCCGGGGCCGGCCAGCCTGATGAACGCGACGTCCATGCCCTGCTCGACCACCCGGTGCATCCCGAGCCCGGCGCTCTCGACCGCCCCGACGGCGGCGAGCTGCTCGCCGAACCCCCGGACCGTCGGCCACTCCACGACCCAGCCCTGCACGTCGCGTTCCCCGTCCGGGGTGGCCACGCGCACGGTGATGGTGGCGTCGACGCCGCTCCAGACGGGCGCGATCACGTGCTCGACGGTGGCCACGTAGCCCACCGGGTCGGGACCGCCCTCGGGCTCGTACACCCAGTGCAGGACCCCCGACCCGCGCGACTGCACGCGCCCCGCCACCCGTCACCGTGATCATCACGGCCCGCCGGACCAGCCGGTGCGGGTACGGACCCAGCTCCGGCACCTGCCACCCCGGACGACCCGCGCGGTCCCCGATCCAGCGGAAGCCGGCGACCCGGCGCGGAGGCCACGGCGCCGGGTCGACACCCAGGAAGCGGGCCAGCAGGTCGAGGCGGGGCACCGGTGCGACGACGGCAACCTGCTTTTCGGTCCACCCCGGGTTCGCGGTGTGGGTCAGCTCGTGGTCGAACAGCGCGTAGCGCTGGGCCCGGTCGACCAGGTCGTCGCGCAGCAGGGCGTAGTAGACCCGCCAGTCGAGGTAGATCCAGCCGTCGGCGCCGGCCCACATCACCAGGTCGTGCGGCCCGCTCGCGGTGGCGAGCCGGGAGGCGAGCCCGGCGATCACCCGCAACCCGGACGAGCGCCGCGCACCGAACTCGGCCGCCCCGAAACCGCCGGTCAGCCAGGGCAGGCGGGAATCGGTCGCGGGCACCTCGAACAGCACCGGCGAGGTCTTCACGACCGCCGCGACCCTCGCGCCGTCCTCCTCGTCGACGCCGTCGTGGAAGAACCGCGCCGCCCCGCGCCGCCACCGCTGTCGGGCGCTGGCGCCCCCCGCCGGACCGCTGCGCCGGCGGGGCCGGAGGCTCGCAGGAACGCCGCGAGCGCCGGGGCGCCGATCGCCCGGGCAGGGCCATAGCCGGAGCGCGACCCGCCTTGGACCAGCCCGATGACGCCATCCGCGCGCGAAGCGGCACCCGCACCGAACAGCGGACCGCCGGAGCTGCCGAACCAGATCCACTCGTCACCGACCACCAGCACGTCCAGCACCAGCTGCGGCAGCCGGTCGACCAGCCCCGGGTCGGCGAGCCGCGGGTCGACAGCCGTCACACCCCCGCTGATCACCGGCTCCCTCCCGGTGCTCTCGCGGTCGCTGATCCGACCGGAGGGGCCGGCCACCTGCAGGGTGCCGCGCGGGCCGCCCACCGCCACGACGGGAACGCCGATGCCGACCGGCATGAACTCCAGCGCCGGGAGCGGGATCGCGAGCAGGTCGTCGGACTCGATCTCGATGACCGCCGCGTCGAGGACCGCGGCCGCCCGCTCCAGCTGGGCGTCGGTCAGCCCGCCGGTGGCGCGGCCCGCGACCAGTTCCCGGGCGATCGTCCGGGCGTGCGGGCGGGACCGGACCCGGCCCGGCACCGCCCGCACCCCACCCGGCGTGGACACCAGGACCTCGATCCCGGTGCGGACCTCACCGCTCTCGGTCAGCACGACGTGCTGATTGGTCGCGACGCGGCCGCGCCGGCCGACGACCTCGTCCAGGAACCCGGACCCGAGAAGCTCACCGTCGCCGGTGATCCCCACCATCCGGTGCACCTGCGGGTGCAGTCGTGGCCCGAGCTCGGAGGCCTGCCACACCCGTCGGCCGTGCCGGTCATGCATCTCGACCAGGCCGGCCAGTACCCGCGGCCCGACGCCCGCTGCCTCGGCCAGCGGGGAGAGGTCGGGCAGCTCAGCGTGTGCCCGGGCAGCCTGCTCCGACAACGCGGGATCCATGATGTGGATCAGCTCGTGGCGGAACAAGCGCTGTCGGTCCGGTGCATCGAGCGCGCCGTCGAGCAGGGCCTTGTAGACCGCCCGGTCGAGGTAGATCCACCCGTCCACGGCGGCCCAGCTGACCAGCCCGGGCGGCCCGTTCCGCTCGCGGACCAGGTCGTTGAGGCCCTTCACGACGCGCACGCCCCGCCCGCCCGCGGCGGTGAAGACGGATGCGGGGAGGCCCCCGCTGAGGACCCTCAGGACCTCGTGCCCGGCCGGGAGTGCACGTGCGACCCGCACCCAGGTGACGATGTGCGCGACCGCGGCCCGGTCCAGGTCGTCGATCGGCTCGTCCCCGATCGTGGCCGCGCCACCGAGCGGCGGGGACGGCGGTCCGCGCCGGCTGATCAGGTGCCGCAGGGCGGTAAGCGCGGCCCGCACCCTGGCCAGCGCCCGCAGGACGATCCGGACGAGCGCGCCGGTCCTGGCTCCGGCCTTCCCCGTCGGATCAGCGGGTCCCGCCGGACCGCGGCCGCCGTCGGTGATCGCTTCGAGGTCGCGGACGGTGCGGATCGGGGAGAACACCAGCCACAGCACCGACCCTGCCCACATGCCCAGCGTGGCGCCGAGCAAGGTCCACTGCATACCCACGACGGTGGCCATGACCCCGCCGACGACCGCCCCGACCGGCATCCCCAGGCGGGCTGACCAGTCGTAGGCGGCGATGACCCGGGCCCGCACCGGCGATGGTGCGGCGTTCTGCAGGTACGCCATCGAAATCACGGTGCTCGACGACGCCGCCACGTTGGTGGCCAGCAGGGCGACCACGGCGAGCGCCACACCCCACCCCGGTCGAGCCGCCGCGAGCATCAGATACCCCGGACCCAGCCACACCGCGTTGAGCAGCAACGCCCGCGCGGACCCCACCCGGTCGGCGAGCCGGCGCCCGAGGACCGCGCCTCCCACCCCACCGACGGCGGCCAGCGCCAGGCTCACCCCGACCAGCCACGGCTTCGCGTGCAGCTGCTCCACCAGGAAGATGACCGTGAGCGCCCGCACCGTGGAGACGAACAGGTTCCAGGACGTCGAGCGCACGGCGAGCACCTTCAGCACCGGATGGCGGGCGATGTAGCGCAGATCCCCGATGAGCTCCGCCCAGACCGGCCCGCGCGGCTCCACCGGCACCTCCACCAGGTCCCGCAACCGCAGTCTGGCCAACGCGAACGCGCTGGCCAGACTGGCCACCACGTCCAGCACGATCGTGGTGGCCGCGCCGATCACCCCCACGACGCCCGCGGTCGCCGCCGGCAGCGCGGCCTGAGCACCCGACTGCGTCGTGGCGAGCTTGCTGTTGTACTCACGCAGCCGACGCGGGTCCCCCTCGGCCAGCACCGGCAGGAAGCTCTGCGCGGCGACCCGGAAGAACACCGCCAGCGCGCCCTCGACCAGCACGACCGCGTACAGCTGCCACAACGACAGCACTCCCAGCACGCCCGCCGTCGGTATCCACGCCATCACCCCCGCCCTGGCCACCTGCACCAGCACCAGCAGGTTCCGGTGGTTCGGGATCCGGTCCACGACCGCTCCCGCGGGCAGCGTGACGACCACCGCGGACAGGTAGGCGAAGAACGCCAGCAGACCGACCTGCACGGTCGAGGCATGGATGACCGTCACCGCCAACAGCGGCACGGCGAGGGCCGTGACCTGGGTCCCGATGTCGCTGAGCACCTGCCCGCTCCAGAACGCCCGGAACCCCGCCGACCGGTTCACCACCCCACCCGCGCGCAGCACGGTCCGCGGAGCAGGACCGGGCACCGCGTGCGCGGCGTCGGGCTGCGGCGCCTCCCCCGCGCCCGGCTGACCGGGCTGCTGCGGAGCCGGGGTCGTGGCGGCGGGTGCGATGGTGCGGCCGAGCAGCGCGGCGGCCACGGCCGGCCAGCTGGCGGCGAACCCGGGGTGCAGCTCGAGGGTGTGCACGTCCTCGATGAGCACCCAAGCGAGCTCGGCGGTCTCGTCGCTCCTCCCGCTGGGTATGGTCTTCGAGTCGGTCTCGGCGAGCACGGTGGTGTGGGACCAGTCGCCGTGGTCGTCGACGTAGACGCGGGGGCCGGCGTCGTCGAGGGGCACGGTGTAGGCCGCCGGGGCCAGCCGGGCTTCCTCCCAGGTCTCGCGCATCGCCGTGCGCTGCGCGGTCTCGCGCAGTCCCCGCGCCCCGCCGGGCAGCGCCCAGGTGCCGCGGTGCTGCCCGGCGCCCCGGCGGTGCATCAGCACCCACACGCTGCCGTCCGCGGCCCGGTGCACCAGCATCAGGCTCGCCCCGCCGTAGATGCCCAGGTGCTGCTCACCGCACCTGCAGTTGACGTCCCGCTCCCCCGCCCAGAGGTCGTCCACCACCCGGGGCTCGGCGGTCTCGACGAGCATCGCCCCCCGGTTGACCACCAGGTAGTGCCGGTCGATCCGGGCGCTCGCGGAGGACGCCCACCCGAGGACGACCGACAGCGGTCCCGCCACCGCGTCGATCCCGCTCAGCGCCGCCCACACCCCCAGGTCCGCCAGCAGCTCGGCGACCTCGGGTGCCGCGCGCTCCAGCGCCGCGGCCACGTCCGCGTCCCGGCGCCGGACGGCCTCCTCGGTGTCCAGCACCCGCGCCTCCCGGCGCAGGTACCCGATCAGCACCGCGTCCGCGGCGCTCGTCGGGCGCATCGGCCGGAACGGGTTGGGCAGCCCGATCCAGCCCTGCGCGGCGTACCTGCCCGCGGTGGCGGGGTCGGTGCTGAAGTTGTGGCCGCTGCCGCCCTGCTGCGCCGCCCACCCGACGAAGGGCCGCTCGCCGGTGCGGAACTCCTCGGCCTGCTCCCGGCTCTGCTCCGGGGCCTGCTCCGCGTAGATCCCCCGGTACATCGGCTGGTGCCCGGCCGCGAGCTGCTCACGCCAGTCGGCGCCGCTGACCAGGGTGGGCCTCTCGCCCATGCCCTGGGCGTCCAGCACCGCCAGCAGCGCATCCTCCGGGGCAAGAGCGCTCAGCTCGCGCAGGAACTCGGGGTTCCAGTCCCCCACCCGGGTGCGACGCAGCGCCGGGTCCTCCCGCGCGGCACGGCCGAGCCACTGCTCGTCGAACTCGCGGGCCAGACCGGCGGCCTCGGCGTCGTGACGCTCGCCGGTGTGCTCGGCCCCGTTGACGTGGCCGAGCTCGTGGTCCAGGAACCGGCGCCACCAGTCGGCGAGCTCCGGGTCGGCCGCGATCAGCGCCTCGACGACCCGCGCCACCCGACCCGGGACGGCGATCACCCCGTCCGGGGCGTGTGCGGCGTCGCGCAGCCCGAACCCGATCACCACACCGCCGTCGTCGAGGTCGTCCTCGACGATCCGCACCAGCCTCACGGCCTCCGGCGGGCCCCGCGCCAAGTGCGGGAACTCCTCGCCGGACAGCGGGCGGGAGCGGGCCAGGACGGCGAGCAGCCGCGCGATGACCCGGTGGCGCGCGGAGTCGTCCATCCGCACCGTCGCGACCGCCCCGCCCTCGGGGACGTCGTCGCCGGCGGGCCTGCGCTGCAGGAGGGCCGCCAGCGTGGTGCGCAGGCGGTTCTCGTCCAGCTCGCTCAGCGTCCCCTGCGCCAGCAGCTCGTCCAGCCGGCGCACCAGCGCCGCCCGCCCGGAGGCGGCGTCGTCGGTCGCCCCCGTGGCCCGACCCGGTTCCGCGAGCAGCTCCGCGACCCCCCTGGGCAGCCCGTAGACCAGCGGCAGCGGCTTGAGCGCCACCTGCACCAGGCCCAGATCCGCGAGCCTTCCCAGCTGGTGGGCCAGCCGCTGCGGATTGCGCTCGAGATCCTGCGCGAGCCGGTCCAGCGTGACCGCCCCGTACCCGGCCACCACCTCCAGCAGCACGCGCTGCACCACCGGCGGGCTCTCGAGCCGCATCAGCCGGGCCCGTTCGGTGGCGTCCCGCGACTGGTCGCGCCGAGCCCGTGCGGCCTCGAGGGCGAACCTGAGCCGCTCGGTCGCCTCCTCGAACTGCGCGATCCGGTCGAAGTGCCCGAGTCTGGTGATGTCCTCGGGCAGCCGGCTCCGCAGCACCTCGTAGCGCTTCAGCGCGCCGCGGAACTTCCGCCGGATCAGGTCCTCGACCTCGGCGGCCTCCTCCGGGGTCAGGCGGAACGGCACGATCGCCCCGGCCATCGCCGCCCCGGCGGCGGCGTGCCCGCCCACGAGCACCACCACGAGCCCGATGCCCACCGCGAGCGCCATCCGCAGCGGCGCACCCGGATGCGCCGCCATCCACGCGGTGAACCGGGCCGGCCACCCCGTGCCGACGGCTCGGGTGATGCGCGGCCCGATCGGCTCCACGACCGGCGGCGCCCGGTTCTGCAAGGCGTGGCGCAGGAGCATGAGCACGCCCACGGCCACGACGCCGGCTGCGACAACCCCGGTGGCCGACCATGCGCCCGCACCTGCGGCTGCGGTCGCGGTGACCGGCACGGCCGCGCCCGCGGCCGGGACACCCGGGTCGGCCGGCGGGTTCCCCAGCACGGCCAACTTCCCGCCGGCCACCGCGGCGGCTGCGGCGTCCCCGTCCAGCACGGCGAGCGCCGCCACCACCAGCGCCGCGCCGACAGCGACCCGCACCACCCAGCGGTGCGCGCCGACCCACCGGACGAGTGCGGTCGTGAACCCACGGATGCGCTGCACGGTGGCGGTCACCAGCGGCGGGCTCACCGCCGTCGCCGCCGCGCACTCGCCGCAGCCCAACAGCAGCCACACCACGCCAGCCAGGAACCCGATACGCAGCAGCACCGGGGGACCGTGCTTCAACCAGAACACCGCGACCGTGCGCAGCCACTCGGTCGGCTGCCGCTCCAGCATCTCGGGGATCACCGTGAACGCCAGCGCCAGCAGCTCGGGACCCACCAGAACCAGCCCCACGACCAGCCCGATCCAGCCCCCGTACACCACCCCCACCCCGAGCCCGACCACACCGCCCAACACGAACAGCCCCACCCGGGTCAGCAGCCGGCGCACCGACTCGGCCTTCCGCTCGGCCACCCACAGCACCACCGCGGCCACCACGCCGGCCACCAACAACATCGGCCCGACATCCGTGTGCCCCGAACTCGCGCCCTGGGCCAGCTCACCGGCACCAGCCGGGCCGGCGGCCGCGGCGGCGGGGAGCAGCACCAATGCGGTGGCGGTCGCGACCACCACCGCGACCCGGACCGCCCACCGGACGACGCCCACCAGGCCACGCACCGTTCCCGGCCCGTCGAGAACCCCCGCCGACCCGGCCGGCGCCTTCTGCTCCTTCCCGGACCCGAGGTGCTGCCCCCACCGCATCCCCACCCACACCACGCCGGCGATCCCGGCGGCGAGGGCGATCGGCGTAGCCACCGCGGCGACCGGCCCGGTGACACCCAGCGCGAGGTATGCCAGAGCGGCACCGCCGAGTACCGCGATCGGGTGCAGGCTCAGCTGCGAGCCGCCGCGGCCCGGCTGCTCAGCAGGCCCGTCGCGGCGGTGGGCCAGCGCCGCGGCGTGGATCTCCTGGATGCGGCCCTGCACGGCGTCGAGGCGGGCAGCCAGCTCGGTGAAGGGTTCGACAGCGGGGGCCGTGGCGAGCTGGGCCCGTTCGAAGGACAGGAAGCCGGCCGGGTCTTCACCGATGAAGCCGAGCACGTCCTGCCAGGTGCGCCCCAGGTCGCCGGCCCACAGCCGGGCCAGGTTCTCGAAGCCGAGCACGGCGCTGCCGACACCGGCCACCAGCGGGACCTGAGCCGGCTCGACGCCCATCGCGGTGAGCCGGGTGACCGCCAGCTCGGCCAGCCGGTCGAGTTCGGTCTGCAGGGCATCCGCGCGCGCGGACAGCTCGGCGAACGCACCCACCACCGGGCGCAGCCCCAGCATCTGGCGCACCTCGTACAGCGGAACGGTGGGGTCCTCGTCCAAGGTCGCGAGGACCTTCCACGGCGCCTGTTCCAGGTCCGCGGTCAACGTGCCGACCAGGTTCTCGACCTCGCCCAGGGCGGTGGCGATGTCGCGGGCCGCCTGCACCCCGGCGGTACCCAGCACGCCGTCCAGCAGCGGGGTCGCCAGCCGGACGAACGTACCGAGCAGCTCCGGGCCGATGGCCACGATCTCGGTGGCGCTGCTCGCGACGACGATCAGGGTGACCCGCCCGGCGCTGTCGACACCGATCCCACCGGACATACCGCCACCGACCGCGCCCAGGCCCCTCACATGCCCGGCCTGGGCGGCAGTGACCGGGACCTGCAGGGCCGTGCGCTGCCCGGCCGGGTACCCGTCGACGAGAACGCTCTGCCCGACCTGCGGGGACGACGACCCGAGCTCGGCGGCCGGCGCCCCCAACCCGAACACCGCGACCAACGCGAGATCGACGGTGTCCAGCGGTAGCGGGCGCCACCGCCCGCCGACCTGCTGGGCGTAGGCGGCACGGGCGAGGTCACTGCTCGGGCCGAAACCTTCGACGGGCAACTTCACCCAGCCGGCGATCGGCAGGCCCGCCACCGTCAGCGGGCGCTGTGGCGTGTTCTCGACCACGACGTGCAGCGGGGTCACCACATGAGCCGGGCCGTCCGGGGTGGCCGCCTTGACCACCACCCCGGTCGCGACGGCGCGCCCGGCGGCGTCCTGGAACGCGACCACGCTGCCGCGGCCACCGCCGCGCTGCTCACCCTGCTCGACCGGGCCGAGTGGGCTGCCGGCCCGGACCGGGTGGAACCCGACCAGCACCTGCTCACCCGACGCCGACACCCAGGTGACCA
>WUUC01229061.1_pt1 | contig 11793 bp, 13 predicted proteins | sample 6278441 | NCBI WGS metagenome assembly WUUC01 (sample SAMN13675441, study PRJNA597444) | soil metagenome | isolation source: soil | place: USA: Washington | collected 2017-10 | reverse complement strand
GCTGATGCTTGACAGCTACTTCGGCTGATCCTTGACGCTCCCTCGATGAGGGAGTTGAGCGTGGCCGAGCTGCGCTATCAGGCGGTGCTGGCGGTGATCGAGGACGGTCTGCAGGTCACCGAGGCGGCAGCGAAGGCCGGGGTGACCCGGCAGGCCCTGCATGTGTGGTTGTCCCACTACGCCGAGGGGCGGGCTGGAGGCGCTGGCCGATCGCTCGCATCGGCCGGCGGTCGGATCCGCACCAGATGGAGCCTGCCGTCGAGGTGCGGCTGGTGGAGCTGCGCGGACTGCATCCGGGCTGCGACCGCCGGTGGTGAGTCTTGGCGTGCCGAAGACCGCTCTGCCCTGGATTTCGGTGACCGATTCGGCCACTTCGAGCCGGCGGCCCATGAGGACGTCGCGGCCGACGCGAAGGCCGCAAGTTCGCCGCAGCAGAGACCGGTGTAGCCGAGCACCTCGATGACCATGGTCATCACGGGAAGCTGCCGCCAGATCTTGCAGTTGCTGACCGGCGTGGAGAGCCTGACCCTCTGCACCCGCCGAGCGCTAGGGACCGACGAGACGCCTACTCGGCGCCGAGGGCCACGTCCAGAAGCTCGGCGGTCGAGACGAGCTTGACCCGCGGGCGGTCAGCGGCCCGGCCGTTGGCGCGCTCGTGGTGGTCGATGAGGTTCCACTCGTCGGTGGTCACCAGCCGGGGCTGTCGGCTTGCCAGCCAGGCGGCCACCTCGTCGGGCTCCGCGTTCTGCGGAGTGGCGTCGACGAGGTCCTCCAGCACCTTCCGCACGGTCTGGTTCGCGTCCTGGCGGTTGATCCCGATGATCCCGGTGGGGCCCCGCTTGATCCACCCCACGACGTATTCGCGCTCGTGCCCGGCGACGCGGCCATCCTCGTGCGGCACGACCCCGCGCACGGCGTCGAACGGCAGGCCGTCCAGCGGAACCCCGCGGTAGCCGACGGCCCGGACCACGAGGCCGGTCGGGATCACCTCACGGACCCCGGTGTCGACGGCGACCACTCGCCCCTCGGCGTCGGCCTGCAACTCGTTGACCGCGAGCACGATCTCCTCCACCCGTCCGTCTCCCCGGATCTCGACCGGGGATCGGTGGAACCGGAAGGTGATCCGGCGCGGAGCAGCTCCGTCCACGCCGCGCTTCGCGAACCCGTGGAGCAGTTCCAGGTTCCGGCGTACGGCGGGCGACATCACCGGGTCCTCGACGTCCCCGCCATGGGGCACGTCGGCCAGGTCGACATCGACCCCGAGGCCGTCGATCGCGTCGAGGTCCTTCAACTCCGAGGTCGAGAACGCCGCCTGCGCCGCGCCGCGTCGGCCGAGCAGCATCACCTCGCGGATCGAGCTCTTCTCCAGGGCGTGCAGTGCGTGGTCGGCGACGTCGGTGCGCGCGAGATCTGTGTGCGGCAGGCAAAGCATGCGGGCGACGTCGAGGGCCACGTTGCCGTTGCCCACGACCACGGCGCGGTCCACCGACAGGTCCACGCCGAGGTCCCGGTTGAAGGGGTGGCCGTTGTACCAACCGACGAAGTCGATGGAGGCGTGGCTGCCGGGGAGGTCCTCCCCGGGAATGCCCAGCGGCCGCTCGGTCTGGGCGCCGACCGCGTAGATGACGGCGTCGTACCGCTCGAGCAGTTCCTCGCGCATCACGTGCGTGCCCAGCTCCACATTGCCGAAGAACCGGAAGCGCTGGTGAGCGGCGATCTTTTCGAACTGTGCGCTGACCGACTTGATCTTCGGGTGGTCCGGAGCCACGCCGGCCCGGACCAGACCCCACGGGGTCGGCAGACGGTCATACAGGTCCACCCCGACGATCGGCTCTGTCGAGGCGAGCAGCGCCCCCGCGGAGTAGAAGCCCGACGGGCCGGACCCGATGACCGCGACACTGCGATCCCTCATCTATGCACCCTCCAGCGCCTGTGCCGTGAACGATCTCTGGATCTCTTCCGCCGCGGCTCTGCCCCGCACTGAACACGACGCTGGTTCACGGGCGCAAGCTATTGACATACAAGAATCCTGTAATACGGTCTGCCGTGATCGACGTCACGCTATCGACATACAGACATCCTGTAATACCGTATGCGTGACCAAGGTCACGACGGAGTTCTCCGGCACGAGCGGCGCGAACTCACCAGCGCCATCCCCGAGGGCTCGACATCTCGCTGAGAGGAGCGGCACCACATGTCCGCTGCAGGTCCGAACGCTCCAGCAGCCCCGCTGCCCACCGACCCCGAGGTGCTCAAGGCGTGCACCTTCGACGGGGCTCGCGAGACCTTGAAGCACAAGGACCTCGTCTCTGCGCGTCACCTCACCGGCTGGCCGGTGATGGGCGGCGCCATCGTGACGATGGACGGCTCGGCACATCGGGCGCGGCGCAAGCTCGAGAGCGCGTTGTTCGGCCCGAAGAACCTTCCCCGGTACGAGCTGGAGGTCCTGCAGCCGGCCATCGACACGGCGCTGCGCCAGGCTGCCGAGCAGTACCGCGAGGAGGACGGCGTCGTCCGGCTCGATCTGGTCGCCCTGGGCCGACGGATGATGATCTCCATCAGCGCGGCGATCGTCGGCCTCGACATCGCGAACGACGACGAGGCGCGGTTCCGGCGGCTCGACGACTGCCTGACCGCCTTGATCGGCGGAGTGACCATCGAGTGGTCGCACGACGACCACACCGAGGTCCTGGCGCGTGCGGTCGAGTGGAAGCGGGTCTTCGGCGACGAGTTCGTCGCACCGGCCATGGAGCGGCGTCGTGAGGTCATCGCGCGGAGCGGGAGCTGGGCCGATGAGCAGCCGGACCTGATCTCGACTCTGCTGTCCGATCCGGAGCAGGAGTGGTCCTACGACGACGTCCTCACCGAGTGCGTGCAGTACTTGGTCGCCTCTTCGGGGACGTCGGTGACGTCGACGGTGCACACCATCAACCACTTGATCGAGTGGTTCGAGGAGCACCCCGAGGACCGCGCCCGGGTCGGTGACGCCGACTTCCTGCGGCAGGCCGCGATGGAGTCGCTCCGGCTGCACCCGGGACCGCACATCCTGATGCGCCGAGCGGTCGCGGACGTCGAGACGGCGGAGTTCACCGCGCGCGAGGGTGACTTCGTGGGCGCCGACCTGCGGCAGGCCAACCGGGACCCCGAGGTGTTCGGGGAGCATCCGGAGCGGTTCGACCTGCAACGTGAGATCCGCAAGGACGCCCAAAGGGACGGGTTCACCTTCGGCGGTGGTCGGCACGTCTGCATCGGGCGGCCGCTCGCCCTGGGCACCTACGGGCGCCGGGGCGAGGAGGCGGTCGACGGCACGATCGTGCGTGCCCTGCGCACGCTGTTCGCGGCCGGAGTCCGTCCGTCGCAGACCGCGACTCCACGCCGTGCCAACGGCGTCGACGACCGGTTCGAGTTCTTCCCCGTCGTCCTCGCCGATCTCTGACCCAGGCGGCAGTGGGCGCCGGTCGCCCACTGCTCGTCACACCCCACGGACCGCCGCACCGGCTGTCCTCCCCGAACGAAACCAGGAGCAGCACAGTGTCATTCGTCATCACTCAGGGCTGTGTGGACGTCATGGACAAGGCGTGCACCGAGGTGTGCCCTGTCGACTGCATCTACACCGGTGGCCGGATGCTCTACATCCACCCCGACGAGTGCATCGACTGCGGCGCCTGTGAGTCCGCGTGCCCCCAGTCCGCGGTCATGCACGAGGACGACGTCGCCCCGGAGCCGATCAACTTCCGGGCGGTTGCTACGGAGTTCTTCGCCCCGGTCGGCTCTCCGGGCGGCTCGGCCGAGGTCGACCTGAGCGGTTCCGACCACCCCTTGGTTGCGGCTCTTCCCGCCGACCACTGACCCACCGGGCACTCCCGGTGCGCACAGGGTGACGAGGAGGGGTCTTCCCCTCCTCGTCACCGGCTCGTCCAGCACGTCACCGTCGCCGAGCGCCGCCCGGCGGCTGCGCCCTGCCCGCGTGCGGTGCGCGCCCACATCAACGTCGATGCAGATAAGAGAGGTGCACTGTGGCTGTACCGCACCAGGTGAGCGCCGGTTTCAGCGCGGCTGACGAGAAGTCGGCCAACAAGAAACTGTTGATCCGGCTCCTGCCGTTCATCGCCTTGCTCTACATGTTGTCCTATCTCGACCGGGTCAACATCGGCTTCGCAAAGGTTCAGCTGGAGGCCGACCTCGGCATCGGTGCGGCCGCGTACGGGCTCGGCGCCGGCATCTTCTTCGTCGGCTACGTCCTCTTCGAGATCCCGAGCAACCTGATCCTGCACCGGGTGGGCCCGCGCGTCTGGCTTGCCCGGATCATGGTGACCTGGGGGCTGGTCGCGGCCGGGATGGCCTTCATCCAGGGCCCGGTGAGCTTCTACGTCATGCGCTTCATCCTCGGCTTCGCCGAGGCGGGCCTCTTCCCCGGTGTGGTCATGTACCTGACCTACTGGTACTCCAACAAGGGCCGCTCCACTGCGCTCGGCCTGTCGGTCTACTGGGGTCTGGCGATCTCGTTCATCCTGGGCGGCCCGTTGTCACAGGCCCTCCTCGGGATGGATGGAATGGCGGACTTCCAGGGCTGGCAGTGGATGTTCGGTGTCCAGGGCGGTCTGACCGTCCTGGTCGGCATCATCACCTGGTTCTACCTCACCGACCGGCCCTCGGACGCCGCCTGGCTGACCCCGGCGGAGCGGGCCTCCATCGAGGCGAAGGTGGCAGAGGAGGACCAGACCCGCCTGCACGTGCCGGTGCGCAAGGCCCTGTCCGACCGCAAGGTGCTGTACCTGGGGGCGATCTACTTCTGCATCAACCTCAGCCTCTACGGGCTGACGTTCTGGCTGCCGAGCATCGTCGCGAAGATCGACGGCCTGGATGGATTCGGGCGGGGGCTGGTGGTGGGCCTGCCGTGGATCTTCGGACTCCTCAGCATCTTCCTGGTCACCCGGATCGCCGACCGCACCCTCAAGCACAACAAGGTCGCCGCGCTCAGTCTCGCCACCCTTGCTCTGGGCCTCGCGCTGTCCACCACGGTCGGCCCGGTCCTCGGCATGGTGTTCATCACGCTGGCCGTCTGTGGCCTGCTCGGTGCACTGCCGACCTTCTGGAACCTGCCGACGAACTACCTCAGCGGCGCGGCAGCTGCGGCCGGAATCGCCCTGATCAACACGATCGGGAGCCTCTCGGGCTTCACCGCGCCCTACCTGTTCGGCCTCATCGAGGGGGCGACGGGGTCGATCACGCTCGGCCTCTACACCCTCGCAGCCATGGCGCTGGTCGGAAGCACGCTGCTGCTGCGCTACCGGAAGCCGCCGGTGACCGCCGACGAGGCCGGTGCCGATCCGGCGACGGCCCAGCCGACCGCCACGCGCGCAGGGGCCTGAGCGCAGCCGGCGGGCACGGTCCCCGACCGTGCCCGCCGGCGGTGCGCGCCCTAGCCGGAACCACCCCACGACGGAGGAACAACCACATGCCCGCCATCACGTACGTCCAGCCTGACGGCACCGCTCAGACCATCGACGCCGAGCCGGGCAGCACCGTGATGCTGACCGCGACGACGAACGACGTCGACGGGATCGTCGCGGAGTGCGGGGGCAATGCCATGTGCGCCACCTGCCACGTGTACGTCGACCCGGAGCACCTCGAGCGACTCCCTTCGGTGGAGGAGGACGAGGACGAGATGCTGGAGTCGACGGCCAGCCCGCGGAAGGACAACAGCCGGCTCAGCTGCCAGCTCGAGGTCACCGAGGAGCTCGCCGGGCTGGTCGTCCGGCTGCCGGAGACACAGCTCTGATGACCGGTCTCCCCGGCGAGCCGACCCCGCTGCGGCAGGACGAACCCGTCGTGGTCGTCGGCGGCGGCCAGGGCGGCTTCCAGTTCGCGGTGTCCCTGCGCGAGGCCGGGCACGACGGGCCGGTCACGATCGTGGGCGACGAGCCTCGGCTGCCCTACCAGCGACCGCCGCTGTCCAAGGACTACCTGGCCGGTGCGGTGACCGCGGACGGGGTGACGTTCCGGACCGAACAGTTCTTCGCCCTCCGTGACATCACCCTGGCCCTCGGCGTGCCGGTCGTGGAGATCGACCGCGGGCGGAGTGAGGTGGTGCTCGGCTCCGGTGAGCGGCTGGGTTACGGCCACCTGGTGCTGGCCACCGGAGCGCGGCCACGGCCGCTGCAGGTGCCCGGCAACGACCTGGCCGGCATCGTCTCGCTGCGGTCGCTCGCCGACGCCGAAGCGCTGCGGGCCAGTCTCGACGGAGTCGCCCGGGTGGTCGTCGTCGGCGGTGGGTTCGTCGGCATGGAGGTCGCCGCGGCCGCAACCCGACACGGTCACGTCGTGACCGTGGTGGAAGGACTGGACCGCCCGATGGCCCGCGCGGTCACCCCGGAGGTCTCCGACCACGTCGCCGGGGCGCACCGGGCATCGGGTACCACCATCCTGCTCAACAGCTCGGTCCGGGCATTGCGCGGATCACGCGGCCGGGTCAGTGCCGTCGAACTGGACACCGGGGAACTCCTGCCGGCAGACCTGGTCGTCACGGGCATCGGCGTCCTGCCCAACGTGGAACTGGCCCAGGCCGCCGGCCTTCGTACCGGCAACGGGGTGGTCGTGGACGAGCGACTGGTCACCTCCGACCCCCGCATCAGCGCGCTGGGCGACTGCGCGAACTACCCCAGCGTCCATGCGTCCGGGCAGCGGATCCGGCTGGAGTCGGTGCAGAACGCGGTGGACCAAGCTCGATTCATCGCCGCCCGGCTGGTCGGCGAAGGGCAGCGCAGATACTCCGCGGTGCCGTGGTTCTGGACCCATCAGCACGGGCTGAAGGTGCAGATGGCCGGCGTCCCGGTGCTCGACGGCGGCCACGTCGTCCACGGAGACGTCCCGGACGGACGGTTCTCCGTCTTTCGGTTCGACCGGAGTGGCTGCCTGGTCGCCGTGGAGTCGGTGAACCGGGCGCCGGACCACATGGCGGCCCGCCGCCTGCTCGCGGGCGACCGCCGCCCCACCGTGACCGATCTCGTCGCCGCCGGCTACGACCTCAAGGCTCTCGTTGCTTGAGGTCGCCAGCATCCGCGTCGAGGATGTTGACAATTCCTATGACTGTATTACGGTCATCTCACACGCTTCAGGGAGTCAGAATGACGGAAGTTCATCGGGTCGCGGCTCCGCTGCGAAAGCAGATCGTCGAGTTGCTGCGCAAAGCCATCGTCGATTTCGAGTTCGAGCCGGGCGAACGCCTCGTGGAGCGGGTGCTCTGTGAGCGCTTCGACGTGAGCCGTACGGTCATCCGCGAGGCCTTGCGTCAGCTGGAGTCCGAAGGGCTGGTCACCATGGTGGCCAACCGGGGGCCGGTCGTCGCTCAGCCGACGGAGGCCGAGGCCGAGGCCCTCTTCGAGGTGCGGGCGGTGCTCGAGGCGCTGGCCGGCCGAACGTTCGCGCGGCGGGCGACCGCTGCCCAGCGCGCCATGCTCACCCAGCGTCTCGCCGACGTGGAGATGGCGTTCGCCGACGGCGAGCTCAGCTCCGTCCTGCCCGCCAAGGACGCCTTCTACGAGGCGTTGCTGGACGGTGCGGGCAACCCGGTCATCCGCACCTCCCTGCTGAGCATCCACGCCCGGGTCAGCCTGCTGCGGGGGCTGTCCCTCAAGGCGGAGGGTCGAGCGCCGCGAACGCTGGACGAGTTGCGTGCCATCGTGCGGGCCGCGGTGGCCGGGGACGAGGCGGCGGCCTGGGCCGCCTGCGAGGCGCACGTGCACGCGGCCGCCGACGTCGCCTTCGCCCAGCTGCGTTCCTTGACGCCCGAGGCGGCCGCCAGCAGCGCGTGAGCGCTGTCCATCTACCAACAGTTTTCCGCGTCGACGACGGAGTGGGTGCCCCGCGCCCGCCCCGCCCCTCGCGCTGACCCCAGGGGCATCTCGGCCCCCCGAGTGACCAGGAGCATCACGTGGCAGTTCCGGCCCAGGACCCGTCCGCACAGTCCGTCCTCATCACCGGTGGTGGACGCGGCATCGGGCGCGCCACTGCAGAGTTCTTCCAGGACGCCGGCGCCCGCGTCGGCGTCATCGACCGGGACGTCGCCGGCGTCCGGGCGGGGATCGGCGCGGTCCGCGCCGACGTGACCGACGACGACGAGGTGGCCGCTGCCGTGGCCGAGCTCGCCGCGGCGCTCGGCGGCATCGACGTCCTGGTCAACAACGTGGGCGTGAGCTTCGTGGGCGGGATCGAGCAGGGCACGACCCAGGACTGGGCCCGCCTCTGGGACGTCAACGTCGTGAGTCACGTACGGGTCACCCGCGCGGCGTTGCCGCACCTCCGCCGGTCGTCGGCGCCGGCGATCGTCAACATCTCCTCCTGCACCGCCACCTCCGGCCTCCCCGACCGGGTCCTCTACACGGCGACCAAAGGCGCCATCGAGTCGATGACGCGCGCCATGGCCGTCGACCTGCTCGCCGAGGGCATCCGGGTCAACGCCGTCAACCCGGGAACGGTCGCGACGGAGTTCATGGAGGAGATCATCGACGCGGCCGACGATCCGACCGCGCTGCGCGCACAGTTCGACGGCCGCCAGGCCACGGGGCGCATGGTCGCCCCCGCTGAGGTCGCTGCCGCCGTCGCCTACCTGGCGAGCCCGCACGCCCGTTCGACGGTGGGCTCCGTGCTCGTCGTCGACGGCGGGCTCGCCGACCTCAAGCTGCCCGTCGCCTGACGGGCTCTCTCCGATGCGCCAACGGTGGCGCGATCTGAAAAGGGAAAGAGACGGACCCATGGACAGCACTGGTCTGCGCTCCGGCGCCAAGCAGCACCACATCGCCGTCATCGACGGCCCCAACATGAGCAACCTCGGGGCACGCAACAAGCGCGTCTACGGCAAGATCAACTCGCTCGGCGACCTGCAACAGTACGTCACCGAGACCGCCGACAAGCTCGGTGTCGTGGTCGAGACGTTCGCGTCGAACTACGAAGGCGCCATTCTTGAGTTCATCCACGAGTCGGCGTCCCGGACGGACGGCTACATCATCAACCCGGCCGGGCTGACCGTCGTCGGTGAGGCCGTGCGGCACGCCCTCGAGGAGACCGGACGCCCCGTCGTCGAGGTCCATTTCGCCAACGTGTCTGCCCCGCCCACGACGCCCCGTGGCCTGCCGGGCGGGCCCTGGGAGTCCCGCTTCACCAAGACGGCCACGGGTCTGTGCATGGGGCTGCGCCAGTACAGCTACGTCGGCGCCCTGACCGCGCTCACCCTCTCGCTCGACGACGGGGAGTTCCTCGGCGCGGAGTGACGTTCGGGCCACGGCAGGTCCTCTGCCGCGGCCGTCGTCGCGCCGAGCGCCACATCGTGCTGCGATCCGCCAGCACCTGGACGGGAGGAAGTGCATGGCCCCCCAGCAACACATCGTCGAGCAGGAGGCGGTACCGGAGACTGCGCCGTTCCTGTCCGAGGACTGGCAGGAGGCCTGGCGCCGCCACCTGGCAGCGAGCCGGGAGCTCGCGCACGTCGGCCGATGGTGCGACGTGGACCTGGTCATCCGCTGCGGTGACCGGACCGAGACGTTCCAGCTCGTCGCCGGCCAGCCGGTCGTGGCGGCCGCTCCGCGGGCTGAGCGGATCGTGCTCCAGGGCAGCTCGGAACGGTGGTCGGCCTTCCTCCAGCCCGTGCCGCCGCCGTTCCACAACGCGGTGCTGGGGATGGACCGCCGGTGTGCCGACTTCAGCATCGCGGAAGGCCGGGAGCTGCTGATCCGCCACCTGCGCGCTCTCACCGTCGTCCTCGACGGGGCTCGTGCCGCCATGGCGGCCGTCCGCGCCGACGGATGAGCGCGGAGCGACCATCCGGCGTCCGGCTCCCGGCTCCGCCACCGAGACACCGTGGACGGCCGTCCACTCTTCGACAGGAAGGAAGTCAGTCGTGACGCAGATCGACGAGACCAGCGAGGTCCAGGAGTACATCGACGACATGGCGCGCACGCGCGGCTACGTCCTCGACTACCACAAGGTCATGGCCAAGTACGACTTCGAGGTACTCCAGGCCGCGAACAACCTGGTGAACAAGGCGTACCTCGAGCCCCGCCTGCTCGACCGCAAGACCAAGGAGCTGATCTTCATCGTCAGTCTCACGGTGATGCGCGCGTCCAAGGGGCACATCCAGAGCCACATCCGGGTCGCTCTGGACATCGGGCTGACTCCGGAGGAGATCCTCGAAGCCATCGAGATCGCCCTCCCCGAGGCCGGCGTCGTGGCCTTCCAGGCGGGCTTCGAGGCATGGCGCGAGTGCGTCGGCGCCACCGGCCTGGAGCCGCGGGTCGCTGCGCACGACGGTGGCTCCGGCGCCAGCTGAGCGAGCTGGTCAGCGGCGCACCGTGCCGTTCACCTGATCAGGATCCGTACCAGCTGACCCTCGGAGGGACCATGGGACCAGTACAGCCGGAGGACGTCCTCGGACGCTATTACCGAATCCCGGTGGACGGGCGGGAGTGCCGGGTGTTCGTGGAGGAAGCCGGCCACGGCATTCCCCTCCTGTGCCTGCACACCGCAGGTGCCGACTCGCGTCAGTACCGGCACCTGATGGCCGACCCGGAGGTGACCGCGCACTACCGCGTGATCGCCTTCGACCTGCCGTGGCACGGGCGTTCCTCACCGCCGGAGGGCTGGTGGAACGAGGAGTACCTGCTGACCACGGATCGTTACGTCGACACCATCATGGCGGTGGTCGACGCGCTCGGCCTGGACGCTCCGGTGGTGCTCGGGTGCTCGATGGCCGGTTCCGTGGTGCTGGAGCTGGCGCGGCGACACCCCGACCGCCTGAGGGGCGTCATCGGGCTGTCCGGCGCCGGCAAGCTGTCGGGGCGCTTCGCCGACTGGCCGCTGGACCCGAGCATCAATGCCCAGCAGACCGTGGCGTCCTGGACCTATGGACTCATGGCGCCGCAGGGCCCCGAGGCGGACCGGCGCGAGGTGTGGTGGATCTACAGCCAGGGCGGCCCGGGGATCTACCGGGGTGACACCTTCTTCTACAGCGAGGACTTCGACCTGCGGGGCCACGAGCAGGAGATCGACACCGCTGCGTGCCCGGTCCACATGCTCACGGGGGAGTACGACTACGCCTGCTCTCCTGCGGAGAGCGAAGCCACCGCGCGCGCCATACCGGGCGCCCGGTACACGCAGATGAGCGGCATCGGGCACTTCCCCATGGCGGAGAACTACCCGCTCTTCCGCACCCATCTGCTCCCGGCGCTCGACAGCCTGAGGGCCGCACCGCTGCCTGGCTGATCGCGGCCGGTAGCCCTGACCCATCGTCATCGAGCGCTCCCCCCAGCAACTGAAGGAAGACAATGACGTCACTCATCGACGCCGCCCGCGAGGCCGAGGTCCTCGCCGGAGCTCCGACCCAGCTGCTCATCGGCGGCCGGTGGCAGGACTCCAGCGATGGAGGAACGCTGCCGGTGGAGGACCCGGCGACAGGTCGGACGCTGCTGCGCATCGCCGATGCCACGGTCGCCGACGGGGACGCGGCCCTCGCCGCCGCGGCGGCCGCGCAGGCGGACTGGGCGGCGACCGCGCCACGCGAGCGGGGCGAGATCCTGCGGAGGTCCTTCGAGGCGCTGGTCGCCCGGGTCGACGAGCTGGCGCTGGTCATGACCCTGGAGATGGGGAAGTCCCTGGCGGAGTCGCGAGCCGAGGTGCTCTACGCCGCAGAGTTCTTCCGCTGGTTTTCCGAGGAGGCGGTGCGCATCGGCGGCCGGTTCGCCACGTCCCCGGACGGTCGATCGCGGCTGCTGACCACCAAGCGGCCGGTCGGGCCGTGCC
>WUUC01216303.1_pt1 | contig 11793 bp, 5 predicted proteins | sample 6278441 | NCBI WGS metagenome assembly WUUC01 (sample SAMN13675441, study PRJNA597444) | soil metagenome | isolation source: soil | place: USA: Washington | collected 2017-10 | reverse complement strand
CGTACAATTTTATCAACACACCCAGTTCCTGTTCCGAAGCTGCATGTCCCATCGCGAAAGCAAATCCATTCTTGATCTGATCCTTCAACTCCGGTGCGCTCTCGATCATCCTTTTAGCCAGGTGTCCCGCAGCTTCCACATAAACCGAATCATTAAGTGTCACTAATGCCTGCAGTGGCGTATTGGTCCGTATCCTTCTCGCCATGCAGACTTCCCTGGCCGATCCATCGAAGGTCATCATGCTCGGGTACGGAGCCGTCCGTTTCCAGTACGTGTACACCGCACGACGGTACTGATCTCCATCCTTACCCTTGTTCCATTTCTGTCCATTGTAGGGCGATAGCCAGATTCCTTCGGGTTGATAGGGCATAGACCCGGGTCCGTACATTTTCGTGCTAAGCAATCCGCTCACGGCAAGTGCCTGGTCGCGCACTTGTTCCGCCGAAAGACGAACTCTCGGCGCCCGTGCATAAAATTTATTCAGTTGATCTTTCGCGAGTTGTTCTTCGGTCACTTTCGACTCTTGCCGATACGTAGCTGAAAGCACAATATCACGCATCAATGTTTTCAAACTCCACTTGTAATCGTTCATCAGCTTCCATGACAGGTGGTCGAGCAGCTCGGGGTGACTCGGGGGAATGCCCTGTGTGCCGAAATCCTCGAGAGTCTCAACCAATCCCATTCCATAGATCTGTTCCCACACACGGTTTACGATAGTCCTCGACACCAACGGATTTTCTTTGCTGGTGATCCACATCGCAAGGCCGAGCCGGTTCTTCGGAGCGCCGTCAGGCAGATCAAATAGTGATGCAGGGACACCGGGTTCCACCGTGTCACCTTTCACCAGCCAGTTACCTCTTTCGAAAACCTGTGTCGTCCTGTTGAGCTCGGCCGGATTTTCCATCATCACCGGCGTCGACGGGAAATCTTTCGTCAACAATTCCCAGAAAGCCTTTTTGTATGTTCCGTTCTGTTTATCCCATGGAATACTGCTGTCGGTGAAATAGAACCAGTCGAAGATCATTCCACTATCATAAACCTTTTTGATGTTCGGATTTTCGTAAGAGAAAAAAAGGTCATGCACACCTTCAACACGCGTGACCGGTACCTCGTTGATTGTCCACTCCCCATTCGTGTTGGGAACATTCACTTTCGCAATAACCTTACCTTCGTGACTTCCAATACGCACCGTCCACACTCCACCTTTGAGGAAACCCGCGAAACGATAGATGAGCTTATCGCGATTCGTCAGCGTTACATTCACAAGCCTCGCTTTCGCGTGATCGCGGAAGATGAGCCATTTGGTGTCCGTCAGTGCCGCATTTACAAACTCGTCGGATTGAATTGAGTTAATGGCCGGCTGCCACGTCTTCACGAAAGTGTAGATCTCACTCGCCTTATCCGGTGATACTTCTTTACTGACCCATTCCTCGATATCGACAAGCTTCTTCATCGCCTCATCGTCGAGATGTCTCAAAGTCGGGTAGTCGTCGTAAGTGTCCTCATCCCGCGAGTTGTTGAAAAACGCCATGAACTTGTAGTATTCTTCGTGACGGAACGGATCGTATGGATGGCTGTGACATTGCACGCATGCAAACGTGGTTCCCATTAACGATTCCCAGGTCGTGTTCACACGATCTATCACCGCGGCTGTTCTGAATTCTTCATTGTCAGTACCGCCTTCATCATTGGTCATCGTGTTGCGATGAAATGCAGTGGCCAGGTATTGCTTGTCGGTTGGGTTGGGCAGCAAGTCGCCGGCAAGTTGCTCGACGAGAAAAGAATCATAAGGCATATCACGATTGAAGGCATCGATCAACCAGTCGCGATAACGCCAGATCGAGCGGATGTAGTCTCTTTCGTAGCCTTTCGTATCCGAGTAGCGCGCAAGGTCGAGCCACACCGAGGTCCATCTTTCACCGAATCGTTTCGAAGCCAGCAGCGAGTCGACAAGTATTTCGTAAGCTTTAGGATCCGTTGAGTTCAAAAATTCCCGCCTGAGGTTTTCGTCAGCAGGAAGGCCGATGAGGTCGAGACTGACTCTTCGGAGTAAAGTTTCTTTATCTGCCTGGGCGGATGGATTGAGATCGTTCTCCTTTAGTTTTTCAATTATGAACTTATCGATATCATTAGAAGTCCAGTCTGTGGCTGCCGGCGGCGTTTGTTCCTTCACGGATTGGTAAGCCCAATGATCTCCCCATTTGGCTCCTTCTTCAATCCATTGTTTCAGAACACCAATCTCTTCTTTCGATAGTGGATCCTTCTTGTACGGCATCCTGACCTCGGGATCGTGACTCGAGATCCGGCGGATGAGTTCGCTGTTACCCGCATCGCCGGGTATGATCGCAAACTTCCCGCTCTCGGCCTTAGCCATAGCTTCCTGACGGAACAGCAGGCTGAATTCCGATTCGCGTTTAACACCACCGTGACAGGCAATGCATTTTTTATTCAGAATTGGCTTAACCTGGGTGTTGAAATCAATCGGCTCGCTTTGGGCAAAGAAATAAAACCCCGCGGCCATGGCCACAAGAAGAACGATTCCTGCGATGATGCGGGTTGGACTCATAAGGTTTTACTGTGCCAGTCAGGTTGGCCCTGACGAATTTAACTAATTAGTTGGTCTGGCGCAGTAGGGTCTCAAAAAACCAAAGACACTGGCTGTAGCTCTTCAAGGAAACCCTTTCATCGATTCCATGGAATCCTATCGGGTCCGTCATTGGACTGAACTTGATGATGTTCCTGGATACATCGCCCATGTGCCTCGAATCTGTTCCCCCGATCATCATGAAGGGAGTTGTTACGATGCCCGGAAAAGTTTTGTGAACGACTTCATCAACAAGTTTATAGCCGGGTCCGTCTTCGGGACTCACTGCAGTTGGTTCTGAAAAGAATGATCCCTGGTTTGCCAATGTAACGCGTTCGTCATTAATTATTTCTTTAACACGCGCCATTACACTCGCTGATCCATCACCCGGCAACAACCGGAAGTTCACCACCGCTGATACAGTTGTCGGCACAACATTGTCTTTCACGCCTGCATTAAAAATAGTTGGCACAGCGGTGGTCCGCACCAACGCATTTCCACCGGGTGAACTTTCGTAAATATTGATCACCATTGGTTTGAACAACCACGTATTGGCGAAAGCCATCTTTTGAACAAATGGCAACTCGGGTCCTACGTGTTGTATAAATCCCTCTGTCGACGGGGTGAAATCTGCAGGGAACGGATTCTCTCGCAGTACCACTAACGCCTTCGCAAGAATATCCAGTGCTGTTTCTTTTTCGGGCATCGAAGAATGGCCACCGTTCTTTTCAACTTTCAGTTCAAGCGACAGGTATCCCTTTTCCGATGTGCCTATCAATGCTGTTGGTTTCGTCATCCCGGGCACCTTGTCGAGTGTCACGATACCACCTTCATCCAATATGAGGTCGGCTGTTACGTTCTGTGACTTGAGTTCTGCTGCGATCGCCTGTGCACCAGTTCCGCCGGTTTCCTCATCGTGACCAAACGCGAGGTAGATTGTCCGTTTGGGTTGAAAACCCTCTTTCAACAATTTCTCCACAGACTCTAAAATGGCCACAAGGTTGATTTTATCATCAGCCGCGCCGCGACCCCAGATAAATTCGTCTTTCACTACGCCCTCAAAAGGATCCACGGTCCACAGGCTCCTCGATGCCTCTTCGATCGGTACAACGTCCTGGTGTGCCATTAAAACGTAAGGAGCCAGCGAGGGATCGCTCCCCGTCCATTTGTAAAGAAGACTGTAGTTCGCGATGACCTGGAGAGTAAGTTCCTCGTGAACGGCTGGATAAGTGCTTTTAAGATACCTGTGAAATCCCCTGAACGCCGCCGTGTCGAACAACGCTGCGTCGGCGAATGAAATCGTCTTGTATTTGATTGACCCCTTGATGTGCTCGACTGCTGCCGCCGTAGCCTCCGGCGCCGGTGTCGCCGCGACGTCCAACTGCTTAGATTTGAAGGTCAACGTTCGAAACATCACCACAGCAACCAGGAACAGCAGGGCGACACCAAGGACTTTCAGGATCCGACGAGTCATCTACTTCATCGATTTGATGAGATCTTCACCCTGTTGAACATAGTTGTTCCGGTTTCCTTGCTCCTTCGCATACTTCACTGAAAGATTTGCCAGCTCTATCGCCTCTGTCTTCTTGCCAAGATCTTTCAGGATCCGGGCCTTGTAGTAATACTGCCAATAAGGCTTCCGGCCAGCCGCTTCGTTGGCAGCAATGGCCTTATCTATCATCTCAAGTGCCTTCTGATTATTCTTATCGTATTCGTAGTAGAACTGTGCCGCTACATAGTAGCCCGGTGTTGCCTTTTGTAAATCAGCTTCGACCTGCTTGCGAACGGCTTCTTTTATATCAGTCGTGACGGGTATCGATATCATCCAGTCTTCCCACATCACCGAGATGTCGGCACTCTCAGGTTTCACGTTATCCAACTGGATTGTAAAAGTTTCAACCGGTTTTCTTTTTCTCTCGGTAGCCACAGCCACGCGGCAAACGTCATCCTCTTGCTTGTACTGATCCGATCCCCAGTTCTTAACGCCTTTGTTAAAAATAACTGTCCAGTCGCCCTTCTCAGTGGGGATCGTATAGAGAACATAAGTTCCCGAATCGAGTTTGTTTCCCTTGATCTCAACCGGGCTATAAAATCTGACTTTTGTCGGCTCATTTGCACCTGTCCTCCACACGCGACCGTAGGGTTCATTATGTCCGATGATCTTTCGTCCTTTGGTGCTGGGTCTCCAATAAGTTATCTCAATTGCAGACATTCCAAAGCTTTGCTTAATCGTCTGCTTCGGACTCGGAATGGGCAAGTCGACCTGGGCAATCGCCACGACTGAAGTGAGACTGAAGGTGAAAATGAGGGATAAGGACTTCATACGTGAGGGATTGAACTTAAAGTTAAGAGTTTAGAGTGAAGAGTGAAGAGTTGCATTCGTAACCAGGGAATATCATTGCGGTCCGCAATGTTGCTGAAGTCCTGCTTCAATTCTTAACTCTTAACTCTAAATTCTAAATTTTTAGCTTTCCGGTTTGAAGTCGCCTCTCAGTAATCGATATCTCTTTCGGGCTTCGGCCACATACACGCTGCCGGGATATTTCGTAAGAAAGTCGTGGTAGATCTCCATCGCCTTGTCTTTGTTCTTCAACTGATTCTGGTAGATATCTGCCTGAAGAAAGAGTGCGTCGTCGGAGAGTATGTCTTCGCCGAACTGGTCGATTACTTTTTGAAGGATCGCTATCGCCTGGTCGAAGTGCCCCTGTTTCATCTCAAGATTTGCTTCGAGCCAATAAAAATCATCAAGCATCGCAGAACTACGTGTTATCGGGTTGTCGATCAGCACCGAGTCACCTTTCTTGTTATCTGTCCCGCTGATATCCATCAATAACGCTTCCTGCGTGGTCACCCATACTTTTTCCGGGCTCGTAAAGCTCTTCAGCAACTTCATGGCCTGCGCGGTTTTATTTTGTTGCAGCAACAACTCGATCTTCGCGTACTGCCGCAACGCAAACCCGATGGAATCAAACCCAATATTTTCATTGATCCTCATGCTAAGATCCATCGCGTCATTTGCAATCTCCCGCGTGGTGGCCTGTTTCAGAATATCCAAATGTTCCTGGGCCAGGGCGAACTCTCCTTTGAAATACGAGAGCTTCGCATTCCTCAGTTTCGCTTCATAGCCGATTGGCGCATCCTTCTGCATTCTCTCCACCTGGGAGTAAAGCAATGTTGATTCCCACGGCTCCTCCTTCAACAAATAAATATCGCCGAGTTCGAGTTTGGCTTTCGACTTCAGGTAAAGCGAAGCACGTTGATTTTGGATCACCTTGTTCAGTTTCGCGATAGCCGAGTCTTTTTCATCGAGGTAGTAGGCAAACAGGGAAGCTTCGTTCAACTGGGCTTCATGGGCATTCGGATTTTCAGGATACTTCGAAATGAATGACTCATACTCGGTCAGCAGGTACCTGATCGAATCTCTATTCACCGGGTACTTTCTTTTCACCTTCGCCTCTCTCGCCTTGATCTGTCCGAGGCGGGCCGGCAGATAATTTTCCGTATTCGCATATTCCTTCATCACATACGAAAAGCTCTTGTCGGCATTGTCGTAGTCCTGGTTATTTAAGGCAATCTGCGCTATCTCAAGTGTTTTCGGAGTTTCCTTTTTAAATCGTTTATCATAAGCCCTCGACTGGATAAACGCGCCATAAAAATTTTTCTGTTGAAGATTTACCCAGATCAGCAGGTCGGAAAAAACTTCAGATTGGGGATTCTGCTGAACGCGATCGTATAAAAGTTTTTCGAGGCTCTCCAGCTCTTCCGGTTTGCTCAACAATATTTGCAGAAGATTTTTTACGTAGCCGATATTCGCCGGTGTCTGGGTCACGTAGTTCAGGTACTCGTCCACCATCTCGTCGCGCTTCCCCTGAAGTCGATACAGGTTCGCAAGTTCAAGTGTGAACAACGAACTGTTGTGTAAGCTGTTTCGTGCTTCAAGCAAAGCGAGTGACGCATACTCCGCCAGGTTGTGTGCAACCAGGTAATCAGACACAGAACGAATTCTGTAAATGTCTCCAGAAACATTTTTGATAACGTTTTTAAAATATCGATCGGCCTTCTGTTCATCTCCACTACGCAAGTACACGAAGCCAAGGTCGAGTTTATACGCGAGTCTGTCGTCATATTTCTTCACCAAACGCTCCACATAATTTTCGGCATCGCGAAACTTGCCCATGTCGAGCATCAGCGACAGGTAGTTGTCGTGCACCTGGGGAAGGTTCTCGGGGCGCTTTGCCAGCGTTTCATACATCGTGAAGGCTTTTTCTTTATCGCCTTTTAAAAAATATTCGTTGGCGATCTGTATGTCTGCATTGTCTTGTGAAAATGCCGGGAAGGAGATCATACAAGTAATGCACACACACAGTACTTGTATTATATTATTATATATAGTATTAATGTAATAGTAATTAGCGGTGTTCATTTGTGGATTACTTTATCTCCTGCTCGTTTGTGTCTACCTCGTTAGTAACGTGTTGGTTATTTATGCCCCGGTCTGCCCGCGTTCTGACCTTTAATTTACTATAAACATTTCAACACTCTTGTGAATAAGTTATTCAACGTGAAAAGCGATTGTTTGGTGCTGTGGACAAGTACCGACTTGTTAACAAAGGGATGACGAATTTGGCAGTTTCGGAAGTCGACCTATGACCTATGTGGGAAACTACGCTTTTGTCCACAAGTTGTTCAGAACTTGAAGACGAGTGGACCGACCTCCCAGTTCGCCCGGAGGGGAGTCTCGGACTTCTTATTTGTGTTGAGATAATAGATGATTTTTTCCGGCTCCCTGTTCTGGGGGTATATAGCCGTGTCCCAAACGCCGTTGCCGTTCTTGTCGATGATCGCCCGGATCTTTAGTGTCTCGGGGGCAAGGAATTTAAAGGTGATCTTCTTTTGATCTACAACCTGTTGAACGACCTTATTAGAGCCGTTGAGTAGTTGTATGATGAAGTGAGGTTCCTTGGTTTGGATGTCCAGCAAGAGCATCGCGGTTGACGGCGAGTCAAACGTCTTCATGCCCGGCGCCATCAACGCACTGGTGTCATTATCGATGCTGATGAGATAGCCGCGGGCAAATGTGACTTTAGGACTGGCTGGGAGCGAGTCGATCCGTACCGCCTCTTTTACGGACAAGCGGTTGAACATGGTGTCTATTTTCAGCGACTTGATCCTTAACGGTAGTCGGGTCGTACTGTCGTACTGGAGGTACATGCTGTCCGGGTTGATCGCCTTCAGAGGCTTGTTGAAGTTCATGGTGAACTCCAGCTGGTTTGTTTCAATGTTGTATGTAGGCTCGGTGACATTGACCTTGAAACTCTCGTCGATCTTGTCTCTCTTATCTCGTCTGATGTATATAAGTGTGTCCACGATCTGCTGTGTACTGTCGATGGCCTTGATAAATACCTGTGTACTGTCGATGTCTATGTCCGGGTAGTATGCCGTGATCTCCGTCTGGTTGCTTGTGAAAGTCGATATAACCTTGTGATTGGCGAAGAGGTCATAGTCGATCATCGATTTGTTGAACCGGATGATGTTCAAACTCGACTGGTTTCGGTTGCTCGTGAGTTTCGGACGCCGGGTATCAATGTTCACCATCGGTATTTCAAGTCCCCTAACCATACTATCCAGCCTGATGGAGTCAGCCACGAATCCGAATTTCTCCGAACGGGTTTCCGCCTTCAGGTTTTTGTTTTTGTCTTCGAAAGCATAAAGCCTGTACTTTCCCGCCTTCAGATTTGTCATGGAGAACTTTCCATCCTTACTCGACTTGGTAAAGTAGTCCGGCGTGTCATCGAAGATGTTGAACGTATCTACGTTGTAGAGAGCTATCGTGATGTTCTCGGGTATAAGCTCATCGAGTCCGTTCTTCACACTTCCCGATATCATAAGGGTATCAATGATCGGCCCGGTGGAAAATGCGAGGTGAAGATCTTTCTCCTGCCTTGCAATTCTGTCTTTCGCAACATTGCCCTCGGTGAGATCCTTCACTCCTTCACGGAAGTTTATGTTGTATGTCGTACTGTCGCGCCAGGGAAGTTCCGGCAGGATGACAAGTGAGTTTGCCTTGAGTTTGAATTCGGTCTTTTTTCCGGTGGAAGGAATTATGATAATCTCCTCCTTCGGATTGTTCAACACGATGTCTTCAGAGAATTCGATCTCTATTTGCTTGCCTTTGAAATTTGTCTGGTTTTGTTTCGGGTCGAACCTTATCACCGTCGGGGGTATGGTGTCTTTTGGGCCACCCATTGGCGTCGTCTGGGTTGCGCACGACATGGCCAGGTACCAGAACAGGAGCGGTATCAGGAACCGGGCGTATTTCATGTCCCGGCAATATATATCAGGCTCGAGTGATTATCCTTTCCGGCTTTCAGGTTAGAAAGCAAACCTCTCGAAAGTGCTGACGCAGCTTTCATCAGCCCGCTTTTTCCAGGATGGTTATATCCTTCACTTAACAGACTAACATAAAAGGAGTCGAACATCATCGGTCGTATAGCCTGTAACTTAAGGTTGTGTCTCGTCAGTAAAGTCTTAATGTTTTCTTTACTGAAATGCCAAAGGTGTCTTGGGACATCATAACCCGCCCAGAAATTTTTATAGTACCTGGCATCATAAGATTCATGATTCGGTACAGCTATAAAAATTGTGCCATTGTTGGTCAGGAGCGATCGCAGCTTTGCCATTGTTTCATTGAGATCATGGACATGTTCCAACACATGCCACATTGTTATTGCATTTACCTGTGCCGTCACTTTCTCCAGCTCGGTCACCACGGCGATATCTTTTCGTACCCTGACTCGGGCTTCGTCCGAAGGCTCCACACCGGTTACTGTCCACCCGGCATCTTTGCACGTTGCAAGGAACTGTCCAGTCCCGCAGCCATAGTCGAGCAGGTTAAACTTTGATTGGTATTTGTTGATCAGGCGGAGTTTCGATTTTAAAGTTCTGCTTCGTACGGTTCGATAGATGTTGTCCATCAGTGTTTCGCCACCGCCCGTATGGGAGATGTATTGATCTGACTCGTAATATTTCTCGATCGAATCTTTTGAAGGCCGTGGGTTTGTGAGCAGCAGGGAACAGTGATCACAACGCTGAATAGTGAACGACTCACGGGTAGTCGTGTAGTCCAGTGTTTGCAGGTGTTTAGAAAAGTCTTTTTCGCCGCAGATAGGGCAAGCGCTTACTTGTTCCAGCATGAGTAGAGTATCACTTGCCAAGATACACTGTTAGTACCGATACATCCGCGGGGGACACACCGCTTATGCGCGACATTTGTCCGATGGTAGACGGCCTGATCTTCTTCAGTTTCTCCCGGGCTTCAGAAGAGAGTGCTTTTACTTTATCATAATCAAAGTCGGCGAAGATCTTGAAGTCTTCGAGTGAGCCAATCTTCTCCGCCATCTTTTGTTCGCGGTCAATATAGCTGTCATACTTTACGATGATCTCCGCCTGTTCGAGAATCTCGTTAGAATAGTTACTCAACGTCGAGTCAATCGAAGCATTTATTTTTTTCAAATCAGTGATCCCTACATCAGGTCTGCGAAGGAGATTGATTGCCGGAGTTTTCTCGGAGATCGGTGAACTGTTCAAACCATTCAGGACTTCATTTGCAGATGCCACTTCAACACGCATGGTGCTGATCTCTTGCATCAGTTTTTTGATCCCCGCTTTCTTTTCTACCACCGCCTGGTGCCGTGCGTCATTCGCGAGGCCAAACTTATGCCCGATCTCGGTAAGTCTCAGGTCTGCATTATCCTGACGAAGAAGGATCCGGTATTCTGCCCTGGACGTGAACATGCGATATGGTTCCTGGGTGCCTTTGTTTACCAGGTCGTCAATCAACACACCGATATATGCCTCTGATCTTTTGAGGATCAGGGGATCCAGTTCTTTTATTTTCCTATGTGCGTTGATACCCGCCATTAACCCCTGGCAGGCGGCCTCTTCGTAGCCTGTGGTGCCGTTGATTTGACCCGCAAAATACAGATTATCAATAAGTTGCGTCTCCAAAGTTGTCTTCAGCTGCGTTGGCGGGAAGTAATCATACTCGATCGCATAGCCGGGTCTGAACATTCGGGCTTTTTCAAATCCGGGAATCTTTGTCAAGGCCTGGTGCTGAACGTTTTCCGGGAGTGAAGTTGAAAATCCGTTTACGTATATCTCGATGGTATTCCATCCTTCCGGTTCTACGAATATCTGGTGTCGGTCTTTGTCTGCGAAGCGGTTGATCTTGTCTTCAATAGATGGACAATACCTGGGTCCGAGGCCCTTGATGCGTCCCTGGAACATCGGCGATTTGTCGAAACCCTTCTCCAGCTCTTTATGAACTTTCTCATTCGTGTAAGTGATCCAACAACTGAGTTGCTTGGCGAGAGGTTTGGTGTCGGTGTATGAGAACTTGGATGGCTTGTCGTCGCCGGGTTGTTCTTCCATTTTGGAATAGTCGAGGGATCGGCCGTCTACGCGCGGAGGGGTGCCGGTCTTCATGCGGCCCGATTCGAAGCCGAGTGTTATCAGTTGTTCAGTGATACCGGTCGCAGCTTTTTCTGCACTCCGCCCCCCACCGAAGTTCTTCTCCCCGATGTGAATCAGTCCGTTGAGAAATGTTCCGTTCGTGAGGATGACGGCCTTCGCTTTTATTTCGAGGCCTAGTGCAGTCCTTACTCCCACAACTCTCTTGTCTTGGACAAGAAGCCCGGTAACCATTTCCTGCCAGAAGTCGACATTGGGGGTTTGTTCGAGCGCCAGTCTCCACTCTTCAGAGAACTTGGCCCGGTCATTTTGTGTTCGGGGACTCCACATGGCGGGGCCTTTGGACCTGTTCAGCATCCGGAACTGGATCATCGACTTGTCGCTAACGATTCCCGAGTACCCACCCAGGGCATCGATCTCCCGGACGATCTGGCCTTTGGCTACACCTCCCATAGCGGGGTTGCACGACATCTGGCCAATAGTGCCCATGTTCATAGTGACCAACAGAGTTTTGGAACCCATGTTGGCAGCGGCCGCTGCGGCTTCGCAACCGGCATGCCCTGCCCCGACTACTATGACATCATATTCCTGAAACATTTCTGATTGATCAAATTGTTTCACGTGGAACCTCCGGGTTTTGCTTCCCAGTTCGTTCCACGTGGAACCATTTCGTGTGCAAAGATAGCGGGAAGGATGGATTTTCGGGATGATAAGATTTCCTGTGAATGTCATTCTCACCG
>WUUC01187486.1_pt1 | contig 11793 bp, 10 predicted proteins | sample 6278441 | NCBI WGS metagenome assembly WUUC01 (sample SAMN13675441, study PRJNA597444) | soil metagenome | isolation source: soil | place: USA: Washington | collected 2017-10 | reverse complement strand
TCTCGCTCGAGCTGCCGGCCTCGGCGTCGCCCGAACGGGCGATCGTCGACCTCGTCACCGACGGCGCGCGGATCACCTCGCTGACGCCCATTCGCGATACGCTCGAGGACTTCTTCGTCAAGCAGGTGCAGACCGTGGATCACGACCGCGGCCTCGAGGAGCCGGCGCCCGCGCCGGTCACGACGCGATGACCACCGTTCCCAATATTGCCGTTCACGTCTTTCGTGACTCGGTCCGCGACCGTGTCCCGTACAACCTGGTGTTCTTCGCCATCCTGTTGATGGCGTCGTCCTATTTGATCGGCCAGCTCACGGCGGGTCAGGACGTGAAGATCATCAAGGACCTTGGCCTGGCGGCGGCATCGGCTATCGGCCTCTTCATCGCGATCTTCATCGGCATCGGGCTGGTGGCCAAGGAAGTCGAGCGCCGGAGCATCTACGCGCTGCTGTCGAAGCCGATCCGGCGCCACGAGCTGGTGCTCGGCAAGTATCTCGGCCTCGTCCTCACGCTCGCGGTCAACCTGGCAGTGATGGCGGCGGCGTTCTACATCGTGCTCGCCTACATGGATTGGATGACGCACGAGTGGACGAAGCGGTCGTGGGAGGCGTCGGCGACCGACCCGCGCATGCTCAAGGCGTTCGCGCTCATTGGCGTCGAGCTGGCCCTCATCACCGCCGTCGCCGTGTTCTTCTCCACGTTTTCGAGCCCGTTCCTCTCGGCCGCGCTCACCATGGGCGTGTACGTCATGGGCCACTTCAGCGCCGACCTGCGGAACATGCAGATGGTCGTGGACTCGCCCGTCGCCGTCTGGATCGGCCGCGTGCTGTATTACGTCGTGCCGAACCTCGCGGCGCTCGACGTCAAGGCCGACGTGGTGCATGCGCAGCCGGTCACGCTCGAGTACATGGCGGTCACGAGCCTGTACGCCGGCCTCTACATCGCCGTGCTGCTCGTGGGCGCGATGTGGATTTTCTCGAGGCGTGATTTCAAGTGATCTCGAAGTGGGTCCTCACGGCGGTGATCGTGGCGCTCCTGGGCACCGCGGCGTCCGTGCACGCGTTCATCGACACCCGCTACCGCCGCTTCGAACCGGCCAGCGGGATGCTCTACGTCACGTCGCCGGCGCTGCTCGCCCGCCTGACGCTCGCCTTCGACGCAATCGCCGCCGACCTCTACTGGATTCGCGCCGTCCAGCACTACGGAGACACCAAGCGATCGCAAGGCCATGAACGGGGTTACGAGCTGCTGTATCCGTTGCTGGATCTCGCCACCACGCTCGATGAGCGATTCAATATTGCCTATCGATTCGGCGCGATCCTGCTCTCCGAGGGTTACCCGCTCGGACCCGCACAGCCGGACCAGGCCATCACGCTGCTCGAGAAGGGCCTGAAGGCGAACCCGTCGCGCTGGGAGTACCTGCACGACATAGGGTTCGTGCACTACTGGTGGAAGCGGGATTACATCACTGCGAGCGAGTGGTTCCTCAAGGCATCGCGGGTCCCGAACGCACCCGAATGGCTGGTGCCGCTCGCCGCAAGCATCCGGGCCGAGGGCGGCGATCGCAAGAATGCCCGTACGCTCTGGACGCAGATTCTTGCCGGTGCACAGCAGGAGTGGCTCAGGAGCACGGCCGAATTGAGCCTGAAGCGCCTCGACGCGGAGGAGCAGATCGAACAGCTCGGTCGCGTCATCGCCCGCTACGAAGCGAACACCGGCCGCGTCCTCGACGGCTGGCCTACGCTGGTCCGCGCCGGCTATCTCCGTGGCATCCCGCTCGATCCGGGCGACGTCCCGTACGTGTTCGATGCCACGACGGGCCGCATCGACGTCGCGCAGAACTCCCCGTTGTTCCCGCTGCGCCGGCAGAAGTGACAGGCGCCGCGGGCATGAACGATACGCTCACCGTCGCCGTCTTTGCTGCCGTGCTGGGCCTCGCCGTCGGCAGCTTCCTCAATGTCGTCATCTATCGGCTGCCGCTCGGCCAGTCGCTGTTCTGGCCGCGGTCGCGCTGCACGTCATGCGGCCGCACCCTGTCATGGTTCGACAACATTCCCGTGGTGAGCTGGGTCGTGCAGCGCGGCCGCTGCCGCACGTGCGGGACGAAGATCTCCTGGATGTACCCGCTCGTCGAGCTGACGACGGCCGCGGTGTTCGTCGGGGGAGTGCTCCTCTACGGGCCCACGCCGCTGGCCGCGGTGCGCATTCTGTTTGCGTGCGCACTGATCGTGCTGTTCGTCATCGATTTGCAGCACCAGATCCTGCCGAACGTCATCACCTTGCCGGGCATCGTCATCGGCTTCGTGTGCAGCCTGTTCCTACCGCCGGGGTGGCGTGACTCGCTGATTGGGATTCTCGTCGGCGGCGCGATTCCACTGCTCATCGCCGAAGCCTACGTTCGCCTGCGGGGCATTGAAGGCCTGGGCATGGGTGACGTGAAGATGCTCGGAATGGTGGGGGCGTTTCTCGGCTGGAAGATGGCGGTCCTCACGCTGCTGCTCGGGTCGTTCGCCGGATCGCTCGTCGGCGTTTCGCTGATCGCGGCGCGGCAGGGCTCGCTCCAGCGCAAGCTGCCGTTCGGAACGTTTCTCGCCATCGCCGCTGCCGTCGCGGCGGTCTATGGCGACCCGCTCGTCGCCTGGTATGCGGGTTTCTACGAGTGAACCCGCAGGCCTACGCGCTTCTCGGTCTGACGGCCATCGTTGCGGTCCTCGTCGGCGTGCTCGTGTTCGCGTTCATGCGGTTTGCCGCGGCGGCGCGTGATACCCGGCAGCACATGCGCGACAGCGGCGGCGAAAACGCCATGCTCGCGATCGCGCTGCAGGAGTCCGTCCACAAGTTGCGGCAGCAGGAGCGCGCGATGGCGGAGCGCGCCGAAGCATCGGAGCGCCTGAGCACGCATATCGTCAACAGCATTACGGCCGGTCTGCTGGTGGTCGATCCCGATGGTCAGGTGCAGACGCTCAACCCTGCCGGGCGGCGCATGCTCGGAATAAAGGAAAGCGACCAGCCGACACACTACCGCGATCTGCTCGCCGGCGCCGATCCGCTCGAGCAGGCGATCGCGGAATGCCTGGCGACGCGGCAGGCGATCATGCGTCGCGCGCTGCAGATGCCCGAGCCCATTCCCGCCCGGCATCTCGGTGTCACCGTGTCGCCGCTCGCCGGTGCGGAGCCGGGCGCCGGCGGCGCCATCTGTCTCTTCTCCGATCTCACGGCGGTAATGGAGCTCGAAGAGCAGCTCCGCTTGAAGGAAACGTTGGCGCGCCTCGGCGAACTGACCGCGGGCATCGCCCACGAGTTCCGCAATGGGCTCGCGACCATTCACGGGTACGGCCGCTTGATCGATCCCGCGGCGCTTCCGCCGCAGTTCCGTCCGTATATCGAGGGCATCCGCCAGGAAACCCACGCGCTTGGACAGGTGGTCACAAACTTTCTCAATTTTGCTCGGCCGACACAGCTGTCGCTCGCGACGCTGGATCTGGGGGCACTGATCGCGCGGGCCGCAGACGATATTCGCCACGAACTGCCGCCTGAGGGCAGCCTCGAGGTGCGAGGCGCCTTCGGCATGGTGGAAGGCGACGACGTGCTGCTTCGGCAGGCGTTCCTGAACCTGTTGCGCAACGCGCTCGAGGCCTGTGTGCACTCCGGCGTGACGCCGAAGATCATCGTTGAAGGGGCAATCGACAGCGGCCAGGGGCAGGCCAGGGTGGCCGTGCACGACAACGGTCCCGGCATTCCCCACGATCAGCGCGATCGTGTCTTCCGGCCGTTTTTCACCACGAAGCCGTCGGGCACCGGGCTGGGGCTCGCCCTCGTGCAAAAGATTGTCGTCACGCACAACGGGAAGGTCACGGTCGCTTCGTCGCCGGCAGGTGGCGCCTCCCTGCAGGTGACGCTGCCGGTCAGCGTCGGATCTCCAGTTGCGTTACCAGAGGTAACAAAATAGCCCAACGAGCCAATCTGTCCAGCCTCGTTCCCCTCTTGGTTAAACTTTATAACTCCGTTCCCCACAACTACTTACCGGCTTGATTACGGTATGGATGGGCCAGTGGCAAAGCCATTGCTCAACCATACGGCGTGAGACGACTTCATCAATCCGCCGCCGGCTTCAGCTTGGTGGACATCCTGTTCGTGATCATCATCGCCTGCATCGTCATGGCGATGGCCGTTCCAGCCGTTCAGAACATCGGACAGGCGGTCGTGCTTGGCGAGGCGCAGCGCAGCATCACGAACGAGCTCAATCACGCGCGCATGCTGGCCGTGTCGACGAACCGCCCCGTCCGCGTCCGGTTCAACTGCCCGCTGCCGGGGTACTTCCGGACGGTCGAACTGGTCGGCACGCCGACGGTGAATGCGCCCGAGGATTCGGCTCCCGACCGCTGCGCGCCGAACAAATATCCGTACCCCCCCGACGACACGGATCCGCTCACGCGGCCGAATCACGACGGTCCGCCGCGCAAGCTCGATGACCGCGTCAAATTCGGCACCGTGCAGACGATCGAGTTCTGGCCGGACGGTACGGCGCATTACGAGGATGCGGACGTGAACCCCGTGTGGGCGCCCATCCCGGTCGCCGGGATTGGGTTAACCCTGACGAAAGGAGCCGTCGTCAAGACGGTCACGGTGAATGGCCTTGGCAAAATTGAAGCGAAGTAGCGCCGGACAGGCGGGCTTCTCGCTGATCGAGGTGCTTGTCGCCATGGCCATCATGGCGACGGGCGTCCTGACGATGGCCGGGATGTTCGGCCTCGCGACGAAGAGCAACCTTGCAGGTCGCAGCAACACGTACGCGACAGTGCTTGCCGAGCAGAAGCTCGAGCAGCTCCGCTCGCTCGCGTGGGGGTTCGACCTCGACAACCTGCCGGTGAGTGATCAGAGCACCGACACCACGACGGTGCCCGAGAATCCGATTGGCGGCACGGGGTTGACACCGTCGCCGGACGGCTCCCTGCGGGAAAACATCAAGGGATGGGTGGACCACGTCGACGGGAAGGGCGCGATTGTCGGGAACGATGAAGTCCCACCGAACGGCGCGATTTACACGCGGCGATGGTCGGTCGAGCCGCTGCCGACGAATCCGAACAACACGCTGATCATCCAGGTGCTGGTGACGCGAAACCAGAACCGCGGCCAGGCGAACCAGGGACGTGTCTCACGTCTCGCGGACGAAGCCCGGGTGATCACGGTGAAGACGAGGAAATCACAATGACGCGCTCGCGCACGCTCCCACGATCGGCGGCTTCAGCCGCCGGGTTCACCATCGTCGAAATGATTTTCGCCACGGCGATCATGATGACGATCACCGGCGCGGTCTTCGCGATGATGAATCCAGCGCAGGGTCTGTTCCAGACGCAGCCGGAAGTGTCCGACCTGCAGCAGCGGATGCGCATCGGCGTGGACACGCTGCAGAAGGACCTGATCATGGCCGGAGCCGGCACCTACACCGGCCAGTCGAACGGCGCGCTCAGCTTCTTCGTCGCGCCGATCATGCCGTATCGCAGCATCGGCGACGAGACCGATCCGTCGAAAGGCGTGTTCTTCCGCGAGGACGCGATCACGCTGATGTATGTGCCGCCGACGCCGGCGCAGACGACGATTTCGGACAAGATGCCCGCGAACTCCGCCGAGATCAAGGTGACGCCGCAGCCGAACTGTCCGAGCAAGAAGGAGCAGTTGTGCGGCTTTGACACCGGCATGCGGTTGATCATTTTCGACCCGGACGGCAACTGGGACACGTTCACGGTCACACACGTCCAGGATGCCGCCGCGCATCTGCAGCATCGGGGCCAGGACTTCACCGTCGACTATCAGGCCGGTGCTCGCGTCACCCAGGTCAAGACGGCCACGTATTACCTGAAGGAAGACGACGCGACCAAGACGTATCAGTTGATGTACTACGACGGCTGGGACACTGACGTGCCGGTCGTGGACAACGTCGTCAAGCTGAAGTTCGAGTACTTCGGAGAACCGCAGCCGCCCGAGCTGACGGGCAAGCCGCTGACGTCGCCTTACGGGCCGTGGACCACGTACGGACCGAAGCCCGTCCCGCTGACCGAGTCTCGCGGCGGGTGGCCGCTTGGCGAGAACTGCACGTTTATGGTGGTGAACGGCCAGCACGTGCCGCGCCTCGAGCCGCTCGCCGGCGGCGTGTCGCAGGTGCCCTTGACCGCCGCCATGCTGTCGGATGGGCCGTGGTGTCCCGACCCGGCAAAACCGAACCGGTTCGACGCCGACCTGCTGCGCGTGCGCCGCGTGCGCGTCACGATGCGCGTCCAGGTTGGCCTTGCAACGCTGCGCGGACCGGCCGGAGCACTGTTCACCAAGGGCGGCACGGCGACGAGCAACCGGATGGTTCCGGACCAGGAAATCTCGTTCGACGTGACGCCGCGCAATCTGAATCTGGGGCGCTGACATGCACACACAAGAGACACCCCGCTCGGCCCGCGCCCGCTTCGGCGACGAACAGGGCGTCGCACTGATCGTCGCGCTGCTCGCCATGCTCCTGCTGACGGCGCTGGGGCTGGCGCTCACGATGACGACCAACACGGAGAACAAAATCTCCGCGAACTACCGCGACGGCGTCGAGACGCTCTATGCGGCGGATGCTGCCGTCGAGCGCGTCATGCAGGACGTGTTGACCGTGCCCGACTGGAACAACATCCTGAGCGGCGCGGCCACGTCGGCGTTCATCGACGGCGCGGTAGGCGATCGCACCATGCCGAACGGCCAGAAGATCAGCCTCGTGAACGCCACCAACATGGTCCGCTGCGGCAAGACCACGTGCAGCGATGCGGACCTGGTGGCCAACACCGACGAACGGCCCTGGGGCACCGACAACCCGCGCTGGCAGTTGTACGCCTACGGGCCGATGAACGAAATGATTCCGACCGAGTCGATCAACTCGAACGTGTACGTGATCGTGTGGATCGCAGACGACCCGTCGGAGTCCGACGGCAACCCGCTGCGCGACGGAGATGCCTGCCTTGGTGACAAGGTGGTGCCGATCAAGGTGTGCGGAGCGAACGGCGAGAACCTGGGCAAGGGCGTCATGTCGATGCTCGCGCACGCCTACGGACCCGGAGGCGTCAAGCGTGAGATCGAAGTGACGATCGCCCGCACGGACACGACAGAAATCGAACGCGGTTATACCGGCCAGCGCGGTCAGGACGAACAGAACCGGCGCGCGCGCAAGGCGGCCGTGCAAACGCCCGGCAAGCAGCTGAGCAGCCGCAATCTGGGGCTGACGAGCGACGCCGGCTTCCAGAAGCCGTAAGGACGAGGACCATCATGACCCGTAGAGGCTATTCATTCCCGGTCATCCTGGCGGTGGCAGCCGTGTGTCTGCTCGCCAGCCGCGAGGCATCGGCGCAGCTCGACCCGCTGCTGTTCATCAAGCGGCTGCCGCCGAACGTGATCATCGCGGTAGACACGTCGAACCGGATGCAGCGCGATCTCTCCAACGACTACCTCGACCCGAACATCTACACGCGGACGGGGGCGCTGTGGGAGCCCTCGATCGGCATCGGTACGAACGTGACGTCGAAGTACCGCCGGAAGTACGTGAACCTCCAGCACACCGACCCTGCAACGGCCGGTGACAAGTTCACGGCGGATACGATCAAGGTTGTCGGCGACCGCGAAACTGCCTACTCGACGTTCGACGACCTGACAAAGCTCGCCATGGCACGGAAGGCGCTCACAGAGGTCGTCAAGGCCAACACCAGTCTGGTGCGCTTCGGGCTGATGAAGATGCGCCAGAAGGATCCGAAGATCGGCGCGGAAAAGAACGAGGGGCCGGTGAAGACCGCCGACCCCGCCATGGCGGCGCTGACAGAAACAGGCAATACCAGCAAGTGGAAGATCACGCGCTCGGAAGTGGGCGCGTTGAACGCGACGCTCACGACGGTCACGGCGCCACTCGTCGCGGTCGATGCGGCCACCAGCGGCGGCCTGACGCCGCACGATCGCATCCTGGGCACCCTTGGGCTCTACCCGACGCAGACGGACCCAAAATTCACGACGTTGGTCCCAGGCGGCAGAGATGGCCAGGCCTACTCCGACGCGCCGATCGACAACATGCTGGACGATGCCCGCGCCGAGGCCGTCCGCCTGCTGAACCTCGATACTCAGTGCCGTCAGACCGTGCTGGTGTTGATCGTCGGCGGCGGTGAGGGCCAGTCCACGAACGAAGACATCGCGACGAAGGCGAAGAGCTTCGTCAATGTGAAGGGCGATTACAACGTGCCCATTCACGTCATCGCCCTTGCGCCGCTGGCCGCGGAGCGTTCGTCCTTGCAGCTGGTCGCCGAGAATAGCGGCGGAGTGTATACGGAGATCACCGCGTCGGACCTGAGTGGCGTCGCCGCGGGGCAGCCGCTGCCGAAGCTGGTGCAGGCGCTCAACTATGCCGTTTCCGAGGCATTCCAGAATACGACCGAGTTCAATGTCGATCCGACGCTCACGTCGGTGCGCGGTCCCGAGACCGAGCACCAGGTGACGAGCCCGATCATCGGCACGGTGAACCTGGAAGGCGCGCTGGACATCAACGGCCGCGCGCTTGCGAACGACATCATCAAGAACAGCGAGACCGGCACCATCATCCCGCAGCGTTCGAACGTGCTCATCACGACGGGGTTTGCCCTGCCCGGCTTCGAGGCGCGCATGCGCGCGTTCCGCGTCTACCGCCCGGAGGAGGACAAAACGAAGCCCTCGGGGTACAAGTTCGTCGCCGATGGCACGCGTCTCTGGGTGGCCTCGGCCCCCGAGGCCGCGCGACGCAACATCTACACGGTGCTGCCGGACGGGACGACCGTGCCGTTCACGTCGGACAATGCCGCGGTCCTGGAGCCGTACCTTCAGACGACGGGCAACGTGAAGACGCTCATCGAGTTCATTCGCAGCCAGCCGCTTGGCGCGATCGTCGGCTCGACGCCGGCGATGATGGATCCGCCGTCACTCGATCCTCCGCCGGACGCCGACTACCCGGGCTTCGTGGCGAACAATGCGAAGCGCCGCAGCATGATCTGGGTCGGGGCCAACGACGGAATGATCCACGGGATCGACGCGCGGCTCGGCAAGGAAGTGTGGGCGTTCATCCCGTTCAACCTGCTGCCGAAGCTGAAGACGCTCATGCACGGCCAGCCGGTGGGCTCGTTCCGCTATTTCGTTGACAGCTCGCCGAAGGTGGCCGACGTGAAGATCGGCGGCAAGTGGCGGACGTACCTGATTATTGGTCAGGGTGCCGGCGGGACGTTCTACCAGACGTTCGACGTAACGCTCGATGGCATGGGTGACACCGTGCTGCCGACCGAGGGCAACCTCGACCCGCTGCTCGCGTACTTCTCGGACAAGGATCGCGTTCCCTTCAAGTGGAGCTTCCCGCACTACCGGGACTTCGACCACACGTTCGTCGACACGACGAAGGGCATTCTGTGGGGCGACATCTCGGCGACCGCGCCGACCGTCTCGAAGACCGTCGGACAGACATGGTCGGACCCGGCTGTCGGTCAGATTGAGAATACGACCGGCCCCTACACGGTTATCACGGGCTCAGGGTTCTTTCCGTTCACCGCGGAAGGAGCGGCGAACCGAGCGGGCGTCGTGGCGGGCACGACGTTCTACCTGCTCAGCGCCGAGACCGGCGCGGTATACGACTCGCGCAGCGTGGGCGCCGACACGGCCGGTGAGAAAGTTGACAACTGCGCGGTGGCGAACGACTGCACGAAGATCAAGAACGCGCTGCAGGCCGACCCGGTGGCCACCGGACCGGCGGACTCGCGCTACGTGAGTAAGACGTATGTCGGAGACCTCGATGGCAAGCTGTGGCGCTTCGACCTCAAGCTCGATTCGGCGAGGATCCCGAAGGTCAACGCGGCGGTCAAGCTGTATGACGCAGGCGCCGCGCACCCGATGTTCTCGTCAATGGCGACGGTGACCGTCGGCGGCGTGAACCAGTACCTGTTCCAGGCTACCGGCAGCGACCTGCTGCCTTCGAACGGCGTGTCGCTCCAGTACCAGCTCCTCATCGTGAAGGACAACGGGGCTAGCGGCTCCCTGGCGACTACCGGCGGCAAGGCCATCCTGCTCGAAAAGGTCGATGGGCTGGCAAATGACGAGAAGGTGACCTCGTTCCCGGCAGTTGCAGGCGACATCGTCTTCTTCTCGACCACGAACTACAAGCCTGCGGCGCCGTGCACGCTTCCGGACGGCAACCTGTACGCGTTCACGTTCATCGGCGGCCCGGCGTACGACACGACGAATGACGGGAAGGTGGATTCCACTGACAAGCCCAAGCTCGCCACGACGGTGGGCGAACGGGCGAGCGCGCCGTTCATCGTCGACCAGCACGTCGTGTTTGCGGCGGGCAACAAGATTCAGATGTTCGGGGATCCCGAAGACTTCAACAACGGCGTCGGCCAGGCTGGCGTGCGAATCCTGTCGTGGCGCGAAGTCAGGTAGGCCTCGACGCCGTCACGTGCGCCTCGTGCGGTGCGCTGGTCCGCGAGGACCGCGTCCGCTGCCTGCGCTGCGGTCAGCCGCTCGTCGCCGCCTCGGCGGCGCATGAGCGGCATTCCGCGGCGCTGACGAAGCTTCTCGCCGCCGGTGCGGCGGTCGCGGCCGTCGTGCTTGTTGGTGTGGTGGCGATGCGGCCATCCGCCGCGCCGCCGGCGACATTCGCGGCGGCTGCATCGGCCGCACCCGTGGCGGCGGTCGCTGCTGATTCGCCGGAGGAGCGGTCCGAAGCGGGAACGCCCGCCGAGCCCGTGACTTCGCGGGATTTGATTGCTCCAGGCCGGGTGGCGTACGCGTCAGGCGACATGACCGGCGCGGTCGAGAGCTTCGAGCGTGCCGTGGACGCGAACCCGGAAGATCCCGACGCCCTGAACAACCTGGCGCAGGTGCTGGTGCGGACGGGCCGGGCGCGCGACGCACTGCCGCACCTGGACCGCGCGATCGCCCTCGAGCCCAACATCTGGGCCTACCACTTCAACCGGGCGCGGGCGTACGGCGAGTTGCAGCAGTGGAGCCGTGCCGCGGCCGGGTATCGCGATGCTCTGGCGCTGTTCCCCGACGATTACGCGACGCAGTTCAACCTGGCGAAAGCCCAGCAGAACAACGGCGACCTCGAAGAAGCGATTCTCGGCTTCGAACGTGCGATCAAGCTTGCGCCGGGGCAGCCGGATTTCCATCTCTCGCACGGCCTGGCGCTCGAGAAGGCCAGCCGGCCGCGAGATGCGGCCGCGGCCTATCGCCGATACCTGGAACTGGCGGAAACGCCGGCAGACGCCGATAAGGTCAAGGAGCGGATTGCGCAGCTCGAGAGCGGCACCCCGTAAGGCCGGCTAAGATTTGCATATGCAGCACTCGTTCACCATTTCAGCGGTCCTGTTTCTAGGCCTGGCGTTGGCGCCGGTCTCGTCCGGGCAGTCGCTCGGCGATGTCGCGAAAAAGACCGAGTCGCAGAAGAAGGGGCCCGCGAAACCCGCCAAGGTTTACACGAACAACGACCTGCCGAAGAGCGATGCGGCCGTGACGCCTCCTTCGACGCCGGCGCCGCCAACGGCCGCTGCGCCGGCTGCGGGCACGCAGCCGGCCGCCGAGGAGAAGCCGGCCGATGGCCCCAGGAAAGACGAGGCCTACTGGCGCGGCCGCGTCACCGAGATACGCGACAACCTCCAGCGCGCGAAGATGTTCCAGGAAGCGCTGCAGACGCGCATCAACTCTCTCAGCGCCGACTTTGCGTCGCGTGATGATCCGGCGCAGCGTGGCGCCGTCGCCTCGGACCGGCAGAAG
>WUUC01082577.1_pt1 | contig 11796 bp, 11 predicted proteins | sample 6278441 | NCBI WGS metagenome assembly WUUC01 (sample SAMN13675441, study PRJNA597444) | soil metagenome | isolation source: soil | place: USA: Washington | collected 2017-10 | reverse complement strand
GACCGTGACCATGCAGTACCTGTTCCAGGGCTGGAACTGCAGGATGGAGGGCAAGTACAAGGACCTGATCCTGGACGTGGCCACCGAGGAGATCGGCCACGTCGAGATGCTCGCGACGATGGTGGCGCGGCTGCTCGAGGGCGCGCCTGCCGAGACCACCGCCAAGATGGTCGACGACGACCCCGTGGTCGCCGCGATCATCGGCGGGATGGACCCGCAGCAGGCCATCATCAGCGGCGGCGGGCCGACCCTGTCGGACTCGAACGGGGTCCCGTGGAACGGCCGGTACATCGTCGCGAGCGGCAACCTGCTCGCCGACTTCTACGCCAACGTCGCGGCGGAGGCGCAGGGCAGGCTGCAGACCGCGCGCCTCTACAACATGACCGACGACCCGGGCGTGCGGGACATGCTGAAGTTCAACCTCGCCCGCGACACCGCGCACCAGAACATGTGGCTCGCGGCCATCGAGGAGCTGCAGGAGGACGGCCTGGAGGGCGCGGTCGCGCCGAGCGCCCTGTTCGACGAGGAGCACCAGGAGCACGCGGGCACGATCTGGCACCTGTCCGACGGCACGCAGGGCCCCGAGGGCCGCTGGGCGTCGGGCCCCACGCCGGACGGCATGCACGAGTTCAGCTACCTGCAGGACCCGGCGCCGCTCGGCGACAAGGCGGCCGCGCCGCCGCCGGACCCGATGCTCTACGCCACCAGCCCGGCGAACCTGGGCCTGATCGAGAAGGCGATCAAGAAGCTCACGTAGCAGGTGCCCGGGTACGCGGCGCCCGCCGGCTCGACGCGCCTGTCGGCGGGCGCCGCCCTCGGACCGGGCCTTTTTTCACTCGAAGGAGAAACACCGCATGGTCAGCTCGGTCGCCCTCACCCCCGCGGGCACCTCACCCTCGCGGGTGCGGACGGTCGCCGCGCTCATGGGGCCCGCGTTCGTCGTCGCGGTCGCCTACGTCGACCCGGGGAACTTCGCCACCAACATGGCAGGGGGTGCCGGCTACGGCTACCTGCTCCTGTGGGTGATCGTCAGCGCGAGCCTCATGGCGATGTTCGTCCAGTACCTGTCCGCGAAGCTCGGCATCGTCACCGGGCAGAACCTGCCCCAGCTCTGCCGCGAGCACTGCCCCCGCCCCGTGACCGGGCTGCTGTGGCTGCAGGCCGAGCTGGTCACCATGGCGACCGACCTCGCCGAGTTCGTCGGCGCCGCCGTGGCGCTCAACCTCCTCTTCGGCATCCCGCTGCTGCCCGCGGCGGTCATCACCGCGTTCGTGTCGTTCGCCATCCTCACGCTGCAGCCGGTGAGCAGGCGGCGGTTCGAGTCGGTGATCATCGGGATGCTCGCCATCATCCTGCTCGGCTTCCTCTACCAGGTGCTGCGGCTCGGCCCGCTCACCGACGCGGGCGCCGGGCTGGTGCCCGCGTTCGCCGGCGTCGACAGCGTCCTGCTCGCCACCGGCATGCTGGGCGCGACCGTGATGCCGCACGTCATCTACCTGCACTCCGCGCTGAACCAGCACCAGGCGGCGGGCGACCGGCGCCGGGCGCTGCGCACCAGCCGCCTGGACATCGGGGTGGCGCTCGGCGTCGCCGGGATGGTCAACGTCAGCATGCTGGTGGTGGCCGCGGCCGCGCTGCACGGCACCGGCGCCCCCGCCGAGTCCCTCGAGGACATGCACGGCGGCCTCGGCGCGACCCTCGGCACCGGCGCGGCCCTGGCGTTCGCGCTGGCGCTGCTCGCGTCCGGCCTCGCCGCCTCCAGCGTCGGCACGTACTCCGGGCAGGTCGTCATGGAGGGCTTCCTGCGCAGGCGCATCCCGCTCGCGGCCCGCAGGCTCATCACGATGCTGCCCGCGCTGTTCATCCTCGCCGCGGGCGTCGACCCGACCAAGGCCCTGGTGCTCAGCCAGGTGGTGCTGTCCTTCGGCATCCCGTTCGCGCTGGTGCCGCTGGTGTGGCTGACCCGGCGGCGCGACGTCATGGGCTCGTTCGCCAACGGCCGCGTCACCACGGCGTGCGGGGTGGCGGTCGCCGCGGTCGTGTCCGCGCTGAACCTGTTCCTGCTGGCCAGGACTCTCTTCGGCTGAGCGGGGTACCCCCAGCCCCATGAGGATCGCGGAGCGGACCGCCACCTCGCTCGACGAGCTGGACCGGGCGGGGTGGTGGTCCGTCGGCGGCAGGGCGGTGCACGTGACGAACCTCGGCAAGGTGCTCTTCCCCGGGCCGCCGCCGCTCACCAAGCGCGACATCATCCGGTACTACGCCGACATCGCGCCGCACCTGCTGCCCTACCTCGCGGGCAGGCCGGTCAACGCCAACCGGTACCCGGACGGGATCACCCGTCCGGGTTTCTGGCACAAGGAGGTGCCCGGCCACGCGCCGGACTGGCTGACCCGCTGGCACAACACCGGGGCCGCCCGCGACGAGACGCAGTGCTATGCCGTGCTCGACAGCGTGCCCGCGCTGGTGTGGATGGCGAACTTCGCCGGCATCGAGCTGCACCCGTGGACCTCCCGGCTGCCGGACGTGCACCGGCCGTCGTGGGCGCTGGTGGACATCGACCCGGGGGAGACCACGTCGTTCGCGGACATCCTGGTGCTGGCGCGGCTGTACCGGACGGCGCTGGAGCACCTGGGCGTCGAGGGCATGCCGAAGGTGACGGGGAAGCGCGGCGTGCAGATCTGGATCCCGGTGCGCGAAGGCTACACCTTCGACGACACCCGGGGGTGGGTGGAGCGGGTGTCGCGGGTGGTGGGCCGGATCGTGCCCGAGCTGGTGAGCTGGCAGTGGTACCGCGACCGCCGCCGCGGCCTGGCCCGGCTGGACTACACGCAGAACGCGATCAACAAGACCCTGGTGGCGCCGTTCAGCATCCGCCCGGCGGCGCACGCGCCGGTGTCGGTCCCGATCACCTGGGCGGAACTGGACGACGAGGACCTGCGTCCGGACCGGTGGACGGTCCGCACGGTGCTCGACCGGGTCCGCGACGTGGGTGACCCGCTCGCCCCGCTGATCGGCAAGCAGCAGGAGCTGCCCGAGCTGTAGCGCGGGGGCCCGCCGGAACCGGCGGACCCCCGCGCGCCGCGGCGGGTGCTCAGCTCTCCTCGTCCGCGGACTCCTGCTCGCGGCGGACGCGCTCCTGCGCCTCCTCGCCTTCCTCGACGCCGCCCTCGGCGGGCTGGACGGGGTGCTCGCGCTCGTCGCCTGGTGTGGCCATCGTTCCTCCTCTGGGTCAGGACGGGGGTGCCCCGCCCGTGGCGGGATGAACCTGTTTGCCCGCACCGCCCCCGGGTACGCGAGTCCACATGGGTGTGCTGACCCGCGGCGCCACCGCGCTCGCCAGGATCGGTGCCACGCTGCGCCGCGACCGCCTCCTCCACCCCGCCGGGGTGCTCTTCGACGCCACCCTCACCGTGCACCGGGGGCTGCCGCTGCGGACGGGCGACCACCGCGCCGTGGTCCGGTTCTCGAAGTCGACCCCGACACCGGCGGGCTGGCCCGACATCCTCGGGCTCGCCGTGCGGGTGTACCCGGAGAAGGGCGGCGGGGACACCGGCGACAGCACCGGGGAGAGCACCGGCGGTCTGCTGGACCTCGCCCTCGCCACCACCGGGCGGGCCGTCGGGCTGCGGCACCTGCTCGTGCCGCGCCGGGACGTCGCCGACGCCGCGTTCACCTCGATCCTGCCCTACCGGGTGGGCACCGGGGAGGACAGCGGCCTGCGGCTCGTGGCGGCCTTCCCGGCCGGGACCGGCGAGCGGCCCGCGGACTCACCGCCGGTCTTCACCCTGTCGCTCGCGCCGTTCACCGGGTCGTGGGAGCCGGTCGCGACGCTCACCGTCCACGGGGAGGCGGCCGGTGACGTCGCGTTCGACGTCGTCGCCAACGCCCTGCCCGGCTTCCGCCCCGCCGGCCGGCTCAACCGGCTCCGCGGTCCCGTCTACCGCGCGTCTCAGCGTGCGCGCAGGCGCAGCGTGTAGACGTAGAAGCAGGTCGCGGCGGACAGCACGTACAGGACGACGTTCCACCACGTCATGTTCATCGGGTCGCCGGTACCGCCGAAGATCCGCGCCACCGTGCCGAACACGGCCATGGCGGTGAAGCCGATGGTGGCGGGCGCCGCGAACGCGCTCGGCGCGCCGCGCAGCGCCGCGACGACGGCCACGAGGCCCGCGAACGTGTGCACGAAGTTCAGCAGCGTGCTGACGCCGATGATGCCGAACAGCCGCAGCGGGTCCTCGAGACCGAACTCGCCCCAGCCGGTGCGGACGAACCCGCCGACGGCGAGCAACAGGTACACCACGCCGAGCCCGAGCACGATGGCGCGGGCGAGCTTCGCGGCGCGGTCGAGGGACAGGGTTCCGGTCACGTCCTCACCTCCACAAGGCGTCGGGATTCCCAGGCGATCCGGGAGGAAACCCGCGCGAACCGGGTATCCGCCGGGATGACCCTCGAGACACCACCCGACTCGGTGACGTTCATCGGCACCGCGACCACACTGCTGCGACTCGGCCCGTTCACGTTGCTCACGGACCCGAACTTCCTCCACATGGGACAGTGGTCCTACTTCGGGCAGGGGTTGTTCTCCCGGCGGCGCACCGAGCCCGCGGCGCAGCCCGCCGACCTGCCGCCGCTCACCGCGGTCGTCCTGTCCCACCTGCACGGTGACCACTTCGACCGGGTCGCGCGCCGCGAGCTCGACCGGGACGTGCCGATCGTGACCACCCGGCACGCGGCGCGGGCACTGGGCAAGAGCGGCTTCCACGCGCCGGTCGCGCTCCGGACCTGGCACACCGAGACCTTCACCGACGGGGACGCCACCCTCAGCGTGACCGCGGTGCCCGCCCGGCACACCGCGGGCCCGCTGAACCTCCTGCTGCCCAGCGTGATGGGCAGCGTGATCGAGTACCGGTCCGGCACGGGCGCCACCCCGCTGCGGATCTACGTCACGGGCGACACGGTCATGAGCGACGCCCTCGAGCCTATCCGCGACCGCTTCCCCATGATCGACCTCGCGCTCGTCCACCTCGGCGGCACCCGCGTCCTGGGCGTCCTGCTGTCCATGGACCACCGGCAGGGGGTCGACCTGCTCGAGATGCTGCGCCCGGCCCAGGCCGTGCCGATCCACTACGACGACTACGGCCTGTTCCACTCGCCGCTGTCGAACTTCGAGAACGAGGTCCGCACCCGCAGGCCCAGGACGACCGTGTGCGTCCTCAAGCGGGGGGAGAGCATGGCCTTCGCGACGACTAGCCGGCCGTGACGACCCGGCGGTCACACCCCCGGCTCAGCGCAGGCCGCGGGCGGACACGGCCGCGAGCAGGCAGCCCGCGCCCATCACGGCGAACCCGGTGGCCGGGCCCGCCGCGTCGACGACCGGGCCCATCACCAGCAGCCCCACCGGACCGGCGGCCAGGGTCAGCGCCGTGTAGCTGCCGATCACGCGGCCCCGCAGGCGTTCCGGGGTGCGCCGCTGCATGACCACGGCGGCGACCGGGTTGATGGGCCCGGCCGTGACACCCACCGCGAGACCGAGCACGAACAGCACCGGCACCGGGGGCAGCAGCGCGAACGCGCCGATCCCGAGCCCGGCACCGCCGACCGAGCACACGAGTGTGGTGCGCTCACCGAGCCGGTGGGCCACCGCGCCGTAGCCGATGGCGCCCACCAGCCCGCCCAGCGCGAACGTCGCGATGATCAGCCCGTACTGGCTGGGCCTGCCGATCGTCTGCAGGTGGGCGTTGAGCACCACCGACTCGAACGGCGCCACGAACACCACGATGACCGTCGCGGTGGTCGTGACCGTGCGCAGCGCGGGCTCCGTGAGCACGAACCGCAGGCCCTCGGCGACCGACCGCAGGTAGGGCTGGCGTTCCGGCGCGGGGGACAGCGTCGCTGGCACGGTCACGGCGGTCAGCAGCGCGGCGGCGGCGAACAGCCCGACCGTGATCCACAGCGCGCCGAACCCGCCGAGCACGGCGACCAGCACGCCGCCGACCCCCGGCCCGACCAGGTTGCCGATGGCCTCGGCCGCCTCGCCCCACGCGTTCACCTTCGGCAGGGCGACCCCGCGGGCGCGGGCGACGTCCGGCCGCAGCGCCTCGCGCGCGGCGGTGCCCGGGCCGTCGAACACGGCGCCGACCGCGACGAGCACCAGCACCAGGCCCATGTCCAGCCCGACGAGCCCGTCGAGCAGCGGCAGCGCGGCCACCGCCAGCGCACCGCACACGTCGGCCGCGACCGCGCACACCGTGCGGCCCACCCGGTCGATGAGGGCGCCGCGGAACAACGCGGACAGGGCGAGCGGCAGGATCGCCGCCGCGCCCGCCATCCCGGCGGCGGTGGCGCTGCCGGTCCGGTCGTACACCACCCACGGCACGGCGACGGCGACGATCGCGTTGCCGCTCGCCGACAGCGTGGTCGCGGCGAGCAGCCCGGCCAGCGGGCTCGTCATGCCGCCGTCCCGGCGCGAAAGGCATCCATGCCACGACGTTATGCACCCGGCCGATCCCCGATCGGGTGAAGCTAGGGCGGTCCTAGGGGGATTCCCCAGGGTGCGTCGTGACCGGCGGTCCCACCCTGGACCCATGCGCGAAGACGAGTTCGCCTGGGTCCGGGTCGACGCCACCGGCATCCTGGGCAGCGCGCGGCCGACGGACGTCGCGGGGCTGCTGAGGAAGCCGGAGCTCTGGCACCGGCTGTACCGGGACTGGCTCGCCCACTTCCACCCCGACCACGGCGCCGGGTTCGCCTTCGTCGAGAAGGGCAGGCCGCGCCTGCACGGCCGCGACCGCTACGACGAGTGGGTCGCCGCCCTCGACGCGCACTTCGACGCCTTCCACGCCGACGTCGGCGACCTCAAGCAGGCCCTCGACCCGCGGAGCGGCACCTCGCGGCGGCTCGCGCACCTCACCGGCCGGGCCGCGGACGCGGTGCGCGACGCGGCCGGGTCGCGGGTCGCCACGGGGGTGGCGGACACCGTCGGCGGCCGCGGCCTCCGGGAGCTGGCGGTCGGCGCCGCGGGCCGGGTCGGCACCGCCGTGGGACCGCAGGGCCCGCAGTCGACGGCAGGCCCGCCACCGCCGGCCGCCGACGTGCCGTCGTCACGGCCCGCGGGGCCCGCGCCCCCGCGACCACCGCGGCGGACCCGGAGCGCCACCTCCGCCGCGGCGGCGTTCGCCGAGTCGTCGGACCTCGACGTGTACCTGCAGTGGCTGGTGAAGCTCGCGGCGGACCTGTCCTGGTACGGCGGCCTGCTCGGCCGGACCGGCGAGCACCTGACCGGGCTCGCGCCGGACGTCGTCGCCTGGCGCCAGGAGCTCCGCGACCGGGTGGCCGCCGAGGACGACGACGGGCGGCTCCACGAGGCGGCGTACTGGCTCCACCAGCACGTCGACCTGGCGACCCTGCCCGAGGCGCCGCACCGCGCCGTGGTACTGGTGGTCAACGAGCTGCACGAGCGGTCCGCGCACGCGCTCTACCGGCTCGCGCACCCCTACTTCGTCGAGCTGGTGGCGAGCCTGACCGGCCTGTACCACTTCGGGGAGGCGGCGCTGCGCCGCGCCGAGCCGGTGATCGGCCCGGCCGACCGCCAGGTGGCCGCGCACCGGGCCGAGCTGGTGGGCATCCACCTGCCCCACGCCGTCGACGCGGAGCCGGCCGACGCGGACGAGACCGCCGCACTGGAGCTGTTCGAGCGCCCGCTCGGCGACTTCCGCTAGCGCGGTCCGTCGCCGCCGACTCCCGAAGGGGTCCTGCGGGACGTCGCGGCTGCGTGTCAGCGGAACGCCTCCGCGAGCCACCAGGAGCCGCCGTCGTCGGTGATCTTCGCGTCGACGAGCAGCGGCCGGTCGCGGGGGCCGGTGAGCCACCCGGTGACGCCGTCGAGGTCGGCGGCGGTGCGCACGGTCAGCGCGGCGCAGCCGAAGCCCGCGCCGATCGCGGCGAGGTCGGTCTCCGGGAAGGTGACGGTCGCCAGGTCGGCGTCGCGGCCGAAGTGGTGGATCTCGGCGCCGTACGCGGCGTCGTCGTACACCACGACCACCATGGGGATGCCCAGGCGCACCAGGGTCTCCAGCTCGGCGACGCCCATGAGGAACCCGCCGTCGCCCAGGGCGGCGACCGCGAGCCGGTCCGGGCGGGCCAGCGCCGCGCCGACGGCGGTGGCGAGCCCCAGCCCGATCGACTGGAACGCCTGGGTGAAGCAGAAGCCGTGCCGGTCCGGGACGGACAGGTAGGCGCTCGGGTAGCCCATGAAGTTGCCGGAGTCGACCGACACGACCCGCTCGGCGGGCAGCAGCTCGTCGAGCCGGGCGCTCAGCGTCCTCGGGTCGATCCGGTCCGCCGTGGACGCGTCGGTGTGCGCGACGTCGCGCCAGCGCACCGGTCCGGCGGGTGCGGTGCGGTAGCCGTCCTGGGTGAAGCCGTCGAGCGCGGCCAGCACGTCCCGCGCGGTCTCGCCCGCGTCGCCCACGACGCCGAGGTCGGTCCGGTGGTGCGCGCCGAACGCCGCCGGGTCCACGTCCACCTGCGCGACGGTCGCGGCCGCGCCGAGGAGGCGGCCGTGCCGGGTGGTCCACCCGGTGAGGGCGCAGCCCCACCCGACGACCAGGTCCGCGTCGGAGATCAGCTCGGCCGCCCGGGGCGACGCGAAGCCCCCGGCGATGCCCAGCGACCAGGGCTCGTCCGCGAACAGCCCGTGCGCGACCGCGGACGTCGCCAGCAGCGCGCCCGTGGCCGCCGCCAGCGCCCGCAGCTCGGCACCGGCGTGGCGGGCGCCGCGCCCGGCCACGAACACCGGCCGCCGGGCGGCGCGCAGTGCCCGCGCCAGCTCGGAGACCGCGTCCGTGTGCGGCCGGACCGGCCGCGGGGCGCCGGGGAGCACGGCGGGGGCCGGTACCGCGGGCGCGGCCTGGACGTCCAGCGGCAGGTTCAGCACCACCGTGCGCCGCTCGTGCACCGCCGTCCGGTAGGCCCGCACGGTGTCCGCGACCGCGGTCGCGGGGGAGTGCACCCGCTCGGCCACCGCGCCGACCGCCGTGACGGCCGCGTCCTGGTCGATGCGGAAGTTCGCGCCCACCGCGGCGCCCGCCGTGTCCGCGGCCAGCACCAGCAGCGGCGTGCGGCTCTTCGCCGCCTCGGTGATCCCGGTGAGCGCGTTGGTCAGCCCGCAGCCCTGGTGCAGCGTGACCGCGGCGAGCCGGTCGCTCGTCCGGGCGTAGGCGTCGGCCATGACGGTCGCGCCGCACTCGTGGCGGGCGGCGACGTAGGGCACGCCGCCGGCCCGCAGCGCGTTGGTGACGACGAAGTTGCCGCTGCCGACCACGCCGAACGCCTGCGCGACACCGAGCCCGGCGAGCGTGGCGCCGACGAGCCCGGCCACCGTGCCGTCCGCTCCGCCGTCCGCGCTGTCGTCCGCCGTGCCGTCCGCCGTGCTCACCGCCGGGTCACCGTTCGACCAGCGCGTACACCCGGGCCGGGCTGCCGGAGCCGCCGACGATCGGCAGCGGCGAGACCACCAGCACGGCACCGGTCGGCGGCAGCGCCGCGAGGTTGCGCAGCTGGGTCAGCCCCATCTTGCCCGCGCCCAGGAAGTAGTGGTGGCACGGGAAGGCGGGCTCGAAGCCGTGCGCGGCGCCCGCGTCCGTGCCGACGGTCTCGACGCCCAGCCCCACCAGGCCGGTCTCCTCGGCGAGGCGGCGTGCGCACTCCGCCGAGATGCCCGGCGAGTGCGGCCCGGTCTCGTCGGCGTTGAGGAACCGGGCCGCGTCGGCCGACCGCTCGTCCCAGCCGGTCCGCAGCAACAGCCAGCCGCCCTCGGGCAGCGGCCCGTGCTCGGCCTCCCACGCCACCACGTCGTCCGTGCTCAGCAGGAAGTCGGGGTCCGCCGCGGCGCGGGCCGACACGTCGACCACGACCGCGGGCGCCACCAGGCGGTCCAGGGCGAGCTGCGAGACGTCGGCGCCGTCCCTGCCGGTCGCCCAGTGCACGGGTGCGTCGACGTGCGTGCCCGTGTGCTCGCCGGTGTGGATGTTGTTCCAGTACCAGCCGGGACCGGCCTCGTCGTAGCGGCTGATCTGCTCGAGGGAGAAGGGGATCGTGTTGGCGAACGGCGGCGGCAGCTGGAGGATCGGGGTCTCCGCGGACAGCGGCGCGGTCAGGTCGACGATCTCGACCCGGCGACCGGCGATGGCGTCGAGGAGGTCGGTCAGGAGCGGCATGGACGAAAGGTGTACCGCACGGCGCGGTCGCTGGGTAGTGCCGATCACTCCCGGTGGGCGACCAGCAGCGGCACCAGCTGCTCGGCGGGGGTGAGCGAGCCGTGCTGGCCCACGAGACCGGACAGGAACGGCTCCGCCCGCGAGCGGACCACGCCCGCCGTGCCGCGGGCGGCCGCGACGACGTCCCCGATCCGCCCGGCGAAGTGCGGCGACAGCGGGCCGAACCAGCCCTCGTCCACCGCCTGCTCGCGGGACACCGTCCACGCGGCGTCACCGAGGACCCCCTGCCAGGTCGCGAGCACGTCCGCCGCCGCGCCGGGGGCGGTGTGCACGTGCCGGGCGCGCGGCTCGCCGCTCAGCACCGCCACCCCCGCGCGCAGGTCCGGGTGAGTGTCGGCGTCGAACGTGCGGTCCATCGCCACCATGCCGTGGTCGCCGGTGATCGCCAGCACCGCGTCGGCGGGCAGCCGCGCCGCGACGGTCGCCACGAGCCGGTCCACCTGCGCGAGCTGCAGCCGCCACGGCAGCGAGCCCGGCCCGTACACGTGCCCCATCGCGTCGAGGTCGGCGTGGTAGCCGTACACCAGCCGCCTGCCCGGCTCGGCGAGCGCGGTCAGGATCCCGGCGGCCAGGTCGCCGAACGCGTGGACGCCGGTGAACGCGCCACCGCGCAGCACCGCCCTGGTCAGCCCGGAGTCGCGGAACGCAGGCCGCGTCAGCACGGTCACGCCGACCCCGGCGGCCTCGGCGCGCTCGAACACCGTGCTCGCCTGCTGAAAGTCCTCCGGCGGGAACGGCCCGCGCAGGTCGACCCGGCCGTGGCTGCCGTGCTCGCTCCACCGCAGCGTGTCCATGACGACCTCGTCGGACACCCGCAGCGAGGTGCCGAGGAGCCCGTGGCCGCCCGGGGGCAGGCCGGTGCCGAGCGAGGCGAGCCCGATGGCCGTGCTGGACGGGAACCCGACGGTGAGCGGTCCGGCGTCCGGCAGCGCGGCGAGGAACGGCGCGTCGTCGGCGTGCGCCGCCAGCAGCTCCGCGCCGAGCCCGTCGACCAGCAGCAGCGCGGCGGCGCGGGCCGGCTCGATCCCGAGGCCGCCGTCGAGCAGCGCGGGCAGCACCTCGGCGAGCGTGCGGTGGCCGTACTCGGGGATCACGACCGCACCGCCGGTTCCGCAGGCCGCCCGGCCGGCTCGGGGTGCCCCAGGTGGGTGAGCCACCCGCGCACGACGCGGTGCAGCCGTTCGGCGCCGACGATCTCGCCGGGCCGGGGCAGGTCCGCCGGGTACAGGAGGAAGCCGCGGGACTGCCCGCCGCCGAGCCCGCCGTGCGAGCCGACGTGCACCTCGAACGGCGACGCGTCGTCGGTGGCGTCGTGGTAGCGGCTGTTGATGACGATGTCGGGGCAGTGGGCGAAGCCGTCGGTGCGCAGGACGAGGTCGGCGGCGTCCGGACCGTAGAGCGCGAGCGGGTCCTCGCCGCGCACGGGGTCGGCGGGGTCCCCGGGGTCACAGCCCAGCAGCCGCACCCCGTCCCGGCCCAGCACGAGCGGGCCGGAGCGGGCACTGCGCACCAGCAT
>WUUC01048946.1_pt1 | contig 11797 bp, 8 predicted proteins | sample 6278441 | NCBI WGS metagenome assembly WUUC01 (sample SAMN13675441, study PRJNA597444) | soil metagenome | isolation source: soil | place: USA: Washington | collected 2017-10 | reverse complement strand
TGGCCATCTCCCGCTCGTCGAACGGACTGACCTCGTTGCGCCAGACGGACATGCTGCCCACGACCTCGTCGTCGATCAACAAAGGCGCGGCCATGGTGGTGCGGAAGAGTGCCACCCGCTGGAGATCCCTTCGGCCGTACGCCGGGTCTGCCAGTACGTCGGGAATCTGCTGCGTGGTGCGGTCCAGGCCCACTCGCCCGATCAACGTGTCACGGTCCATCGGCATCGGATGCTCGGCGATGTAGGCCGCCGACTCCTTCGACAGCCCCACTGCCTTGATGAGCCGGTAGACGCCATCCTCCAGCAGGTAGAGGTGGGCAGCCTGAGACTGAAGGAGCCGCCGGGCACTCTCGACGATCGTCGTGAGGACGGTGTCCGGATCGCCTGCCGACCGGCCGAGGGCGACGAGCACCTCGTTGGCGGCCTCGAACTGGTCGCTCAATGCGGCGTAGCTCTGCTGCAGTCGCTGGTGCTCCGCAACCCCCACGGAGCCGGTGGCCGACGCCTGCTCGAGCATAACTGCCTCCTCGCCGCTGAACTCGTGGCGATGCTTTCTCGAGTTTGACGAAGATCCTCAGGGGTTGCAATCGCTGAGGACTCCAGGAGGTGATCATCCCCAAAAAGAGCGGACGCCCAGTTCTGTGCTGGACATCAGTCGTTCGAGTGGCCCCAGACTTGATGGTCGGGAGGGTCAAGGCTCGCGCAGGAACAGCTCAACGACCGGTATCGCCTCATCCGGTCGCCGTACCGGCAAGCGAAGGGTCAGGGTCCCGGGCGGCTGGGTCGGCTCGTCGGTCATGGTGGCGGCCCCGACATGATCGTGGATCTCGAGCGCGACCTCGGACGCGTCGTGGAGGAAATGGGCGAAGTCCACGCACCCGGCCAGCCCGGGCAGGTGCACGGTCTCGAACGGCCAGGCGAACAGGTGCAGGTAGAGCCGGTCGCCACGCTGCGTGTACCGACAGTCCGGCGGCGGGGTGAATCCGCTCGGCCCGGCGCCGTGGATCGAGCGGGCGTGCCGCCGCATCCACTCGCCGATCTCCGCGAGGGTCCGCCGAGCCACCGGGTCGAGCTCGCCGCGGCCAGTCGGGCCGACGTTGAGCAGCAGGTTGCCGTCCTTGGAGACGGTGTCCACCAGCATCCGTAGCAGCAGGTCCGGCGACTTGTGCTGCTGGTTGTCCCGGTCGTAGCCCCAGCTCCCGTTGATCGTCTGGCAGGCCTCCCACGGGACCGGTCGGCCATCCCGCAGCACCGTTTCACTGGGCTGGAACTGCTCGGGGGTGACGAAGTCGCCCGGGACGCCGAGCCGGTCGTTGACCAGGGCGCCGGGCTGCAGCTCGCGCACCAGGGCCAGCAGCTCCTCGCTTCCCCAGTCGGCCGCACCCTTGCCGCCCCACACCGGCGTGCCCTCGTGAATGTGATCGGGATAGGAGAAGTCGAGCCACAGCTCGTCGATGGGGCCGAACCTGGTGAGCAGCTCACGGACCTGCCCGTGCAGGTACTCCCGGTACTTCGCGATGTCGCGTCCCGGCTGACCGGCCAGTGCGCTCGGGTCGTCGCGCAGGGGGTGCAGCCCGTCGATCGGGAATTGCGGGTGGTGCCAGTCGATCAAGGAGTGGTAGAGGCCGACGCCGAGTTCGCGCTCGCGCAGAGCTTCGACCAGTGGTGCGAGCAGGTCGCGGCCGTACGGCGTGTGCACCGCCGTTAAGTCGCTGAGATCGCTGTCCCAGAGGCAGAAACCCTCGTGGTGCTTGGTCGTCACGACGACGTACTTCGCCCCGGCTGCCTCGGCCTGCGCGGCCAGGTCACGCGGGTCGTACAGGTCGGGGTCGAAGTGGTCGAAGTACTGCTGGTAGTCCGCGTCCGAGGTGCGCTCGCCGTGCCGCATCCACTCACCCCGCGCGGCCAGGGCGTAGAGACCGAAGTGGACGAACAACCCGAGCCGCCGGTCCTTGAACCGCGCGACCGCCTCGGACCGGGCCTCGCCTGGAACGCTCATCTGGCAACACTCATCCCTGGACGCTCCCCTTGGCCAGGTCCGCGACGAAGTTGCGGGCGAACAGCGTGAACGCGAGGAGCAGCGGCGTGACGGCCATCAGGGTGCCCGCCATCAGCATTGAGTAGTCGGTCTGTGCCGCGCCGTGGCCGAGGTTGAGCTGGGCCAGCGCCACCTGCAGCGTGATCTTGTTGGGGTCGGTGAGCACCACCAGCGGCCAGATGTAGTCGTTCCAGGTGCCGACGAAGGTGTAGATGCCCAGGAACGCCAGCCCGGGGCGGATCATCGGCAGGCAGACGGTGCGGTAGATGCGCAGGAAGCCGGCCCCGTCGATCCGGGCGGCGTCGAGCAGCTCGTCGGGCAGCGCGCGTGAGATGTACTGCCGCATCCAGAAGATGCCGAATGCGTTGACCGCCGCGGGCACGATCAGCGCCTGCAGGGTGCCCACCCAGCCGATCTTCACCATGATCAGATACTGCGGGATGATCGACAGCTGCCCGGGGAGCATGAAGATCACCATCAGCAGGCCGAAGAGGGCGCTGCGGCCGGGGAACCTGTACTTGGCGAAGGTGAACGCGGCCAGCGAGTCGAAGAAGAGCACGAGCACGGTGACGCTCACCGCTACGACCAGCGTGTTGAGCATCGAGCCGAAGAAGTCGATGTTGTCCAGCACATGCCGGACGTTCTCGGCGAGATGGGTGCCCGGCAGCAGTCTCGGTGGATAGCGGAACACGTCTCGGGAGGTGTTGGTCGCCAGCACCAGCGACCAGTAGAACGGGAACATCGAGAGCACCACGCCGACAACAAGGACGGCGTGCGGAAGGACCTGGGCGCGACGGGACCGGTTCACGGCGGGTCAGTCCTCCTGTCGAGCGACCAGTCGCCAGTTGACGACCGTGAAGGCGCCGACGATGACGAAGATCCCCCAGGCGATCGCGGCCCCGTAGCCGAAGTCGTTGTAGCTGAAGGCCTGCTGGTAGAAGTAGAGGACCATGGTCAGCCCCGACTGACCCGGGCCGCCGCTGTTGGGCGCGTTGGCGGCATTGCTCCCGGTCATCACCTGCGCCTCGGTGAAGCTCTGCAGGCCGGTGATGGTCGAGATCACGACCGTGAACAGGATCACCGGCCGCAGCAGCGGCACCGTGATCGAGAAGAAGGTCCGGATCGGGCCGGCACCGTCCACCTGGGCCGCCTCGTAGAGGTGGCCGGGGATCGTCTGCAGCCCGGCCAGGTAGATGATCGCGTTGTAGCCGACCCACTGCCACGTCATCAGCGAGGCGATGGCGATCTTGATCCCCCAGGGAGTACTGCTCCACGGGTAGGTCGGCAGGTGGACCGCCTCCAGCACGACGTTGATCAGTCCGAAGTTGGAGCTGAACAGCATCTTGAACAGGATCGCCATCGCCACCACCGAGGTGACATTGGGGATGAAGTAGGCCATCCGGTAGACACTCTTGCCCCGGGTGACCGAGTGCAGCAGCGCGGCGATGACGAGGGCCAGGGTCAGCATCGGCACCGTGGACATCACCCAGATCACCAGGGTGTTCCAGAGCGACAGGTAGAACGTGTGGTCCTTGATCAGGAAGCGGTACTGGTCCAGCCCGACGAACTCGCGTTCCCCCAGTCCCGACCAGCGGTGGAGGGACAGGTAGAGGGAGAACAGCACCGGGAACAGCCCGAAGACGGCGAACAGCACGTAGAACGGCGAGATCGCCAGGTACTGGGGCCAGAACTTCAGGAACTCGGGTCGGCGGCGGGGCCGGCCCGAGTCGGATGAGGGGTGGTCCGACTCGGGCACGACGGCGACCTGATCGCGTAGTGTCACGTCAGGTCACACGCTCACACCGAGCCGTTCGGCCACCGTCTTCGCCTTGCTCACCGCGTCGGTCCATGCGTCCTCCGGGTCCTTGCCCTTGGCCTCGACGTTGCTGAGCTCCTCGAAGTAGGCCGCCGACACGGCGCCGTCGTACGGGCTGTTGAACGCCACTGGGATCTTCTCGGCCTGCGGCCCGAAGACGTCGATCGTCACCTGGTCACCGAAGAACGGGTCCGGCTTGGTCAGCTCGGACATCGTGTACGACGACGGTGTGGCCGGGAACAGCGACGCGTCCGCGAACCCGCGGGCCTCGTTCTCCGGGCTGAGGATCCAGGAGATGACCTCGAAGGCCTGCTCCGGTGACGACGAGCTCTTGGGGATCGCCAGGAACGAGCCGCCGATGTTCGCCGGTCCGCCCGGGTTCGCCGCGACCCGCCACTTCCCGGAGCTGTCCGGAGCACCCGAGGCGATGTCCAGCCCCTCCCAGGCCGCGCCGATGTGAGCGGCCAGCGTGCCTTTGGTCAACGCGGCGTTGAGGTCGTTGCTGTCGCTGAACTGACCGTCGATGCCGAGCGTGAACGCCTTGACCGCAGTGTCCCACCCGTTGCGGATGTGGTCCTGGTCACCGATGAAGGCGTCGTCCTTGTCCACGTAGAACTCCGTCCCGGAGCCGACGACCACGCCGAAGATGTTCGCGATGTCGCGCACCAGGAAGTGGCCAGGAAGCTTGGCTTTGAGCTCCACACCGAGGGCGAAGTAGTCGTCGAACGTCGAGGCGGCGGCCGCGAGGTCCGCGGGCTCGCTCGGCAGCCCCGCCTCGGCGAAGACGTCCTGGCGGTAGAACAGCGCGGTCGGGCCGATGTCGATCGGGATCCCGATCTGGGTGCCGTCGGGCGCGGTGCCCTGCGCCCACTTCCAGTCGAGGTACTGCGTCTTGATCTTGTCCGCACCCACGGAGTTGAGGTCGACGAACTGTTTGGTCTGGGGATAGAACGCCGCGATGTCCTCGCCCTTGACCCCGGTGATGTCCGGCATGCCCCTGCCGCCGGACATCGTGGTGAGCAGCTTGGCCTTGAAGTCGCCGCCGATCTCCTGCGGCTTCAGCGCCGGCTTGGTGAAGTGCTTCACGGCGTCGTCGAGCACCGCCTTGCTCAGCCCTCCGCCCCAGATCCACATCGACAGCGACGAGCCGTCACCCTCGCCCGAGCCCGAGTCACCGCATGCCGACGTGAGACCACCTACCGATGCACCGGCCATCCCGAGAAGACCGAGCTGAACCACCCGTCTGCGAGTCAGTTCCATTGTTCCTTACCTTTCATCTGCTGGGATGACGTCATCGAGGAAGCTGTAGTCACGGCGTTGCGCGCCATTGCGCACCTCTCGCGCCGTCCGCCACCAGGCGGCGATCTGTGGCCACCCGGGGGCGGCCGAACCACCGCCGGGCCGTTGCAGCGACAGGGCGGAGGTCAGTACGGCGAACCTCAGCCGCTCGGCCAGCGGCCAGCCGGCGAGGGTGGCCGCGGCCAGCCCCCCACCGAACACGTCTCCCGCCCCGGTCGTGTCGACGACGTCCACCGTCAGTCCCGGCGCGGACGCCGCCTCGCCGGTCGTGCCGTCCACCGCGATCGCCCCGTCCCGGCCCAGGGTGACCACGGCGAGTGGCACCAGGTCGGCGAGTCGGGACAGCGCTGCAGCTGGGGTGTCCGTGCGCGTGTAGCCCATCGCCTCGTCGGCGTTCGGCAGGAAGGCGTGGCAGGAAGTGAGCTGCTCCAGCAGGTCGGGGAGCCACCGCTGGGAGGGATCCCAACCGACGTCGGCGAACACCAGGCTTCCGAGCTCCTGCGAGCGTGCGACCCACCGGCCCGAGTCGGGCGCGAGGTGGACGAGGACGGCGCGGCTGGGCGGCGGCTCCCCGACGAGGTCGTCCTGGCTCATCGGCGGCGGGTCGCCGTGGGTGACCAGCGCCCGGTCACCGTCGTAGGGCAGGGCCACCGTCACGGGTGTCGACCAGTCGTCGAACCGGCTGGACCGGGAGAGGTCGACGCCCTCGGCCTCGAGCACCCGACGGCAGAGGTCTCCTGGGATGTCGGCCCCGTAGGCGGTGGCCAGCGAGGTGGTCAGGCCGAGCCTGCGCAGCGCCAGGGCGAAGTTCGCGATGCCTCCGGGGCCGGCGCCAAGGCCCTTGGCCCACACCTCGGTGCCGTTGGCCGGCGGCGAGTCGAGGCCGGTGAACACGATGTCGAGGAAGAGCAGACCGGACAGGAAGACGTCGACCGGAGGCTCGGTCGGGGCGGCGTCCTGCTCCTGCAGCATGTGCACCTCGTGATCGGTCTGGAAGATTCCATTCGAGATAATGCTCTACTGTGAGCGGCTCTGCAATAGATTGTTCAAAATTACCCGTGACGATGACTGACTTTGAAGGATAAGATCACTGCCATGCTCGCCGAGCGACGCCACGAACTCATCCTGCGTGCCCTGCGCACCGACGGTCCCGCCACCGTGGCCGGCCTGGCGGAGCTGCTCCGCGCCAGCGAAGCGACCATTCGGCGCGACCTGAGCCAGCTCGACGACGAGGGGCTGCTCCGGCGCGTGTACGGAGGTGCCGTCCTCGCAGTCGACCGCGACGACCCCTTCGTCGACGTCGCGGAGGTGCGAGTCGCAGAGAAGGACGCGGTGGCGCGTCGCTGTGCCGAGCTGATCCAGGACGGCGAGACCGTGCTGCTCGACATCGGCACCACCGCGCACCGGGTCGCGCGCCAGCTGCGCGGCCGGCCCCTGACGGTGGTGACCAGCAACCTCGCGGTCTACGAGGAGCTGGCGGACGAGACGTCGATCCAGCTCGTGCTGCTCGGCGGCGTGCTGAGGCGGGAGTACCGCTCACTGGTCGGCTTCCTGACCGAGGACAACCTGCGTCAGGTGCATGCGGACCGGTTGGTCCTCGGCACCAGCGGCGTCCGGCCCAACGGCCAGGTGATGGACACCACGGTGGTGGAAGTCCCGGTCAAGCGCGCCATGATCGCCGCCAGCGACCACGTCGTGCTCGTCGCCGACGTCGGCAAGTTCCCAGGCTCCGGGATGTCGCGGGTGTGCGGTGCGGAGGACCTCGACGTCGTCATCACCAACGCGGGTGCCGACCCCGCCACGATCACGGCGTTCGGCGACGCGGGGGTCGAGGTGATCGAGGCGTGAGGCTGTGCATCCTCGGCGGCGGTGGCTTCCGCGTGCCCCTCATCTACCGGGCCCTGCTGGCCGACCGCGCCGCCGGACGCGTCACACACCTGACGTTGTACGACCTCGATTCCACCCGGCTGCGGGCGATCAGCAGGGTGCTCGCCCAGCAAGCTGCAGGTGTCCCGGACGCGCCGGCGGTCGAGGTCACCACCGACCTGGACAGAGCGCTGGCCACAGCGGACTTCGTGTTCGTCGCCATCCGCGTGAACGGCCTGGAAGGTCGGGCGCTGGACGAGCGCCTGGCCGTGCAAGAGGGCGTGCTCGGACAGGAGACGGTCGGTGCCGGCGGTGTCTCGTACGGGTTGCGCACGCTTCCGGTGGTGGATCGGATCGCGCGGCGGATCGCCGCGGTCGCCCCGGACGCTTGGGTCATCAACTTCACCAACCCGGCCGGCCTGGTCACCGAGGCGATGTCGGCCCACCTCGGCGACCGGGTGATCGGCATCTGTGACTCGCCGGTGGGGCTCGGCCGGCGGGTGTCCGGGGCCCTCGGGATCGATCCCGCGACCGCGATCTTCGACTACGCCGGGCTGAACCACCTCGGCTGGCTGCGCGCCGTTCGGGTCGACGGCCAGGACCTGCTGCCGCAGCTGCTCGCCGACGAGGACCGGCTGACGTCGTTCGAGGAGGGGAAGCTGTTCGGCGCGCCATGGTTGCAAGCGATGGGCGCGATCCCGAACGAGTACCTGCACTACTACTACTTCAATCGCGAGGCGGTGGCGGCAAGCCGCGCGGCGGTGGAGACCCGGGGTGCGTTCCTGCTGCACCAGCAGCGCGAGTTCTACGCCGCAGTGGAAGCCCGCGACGGGTCGGCGTTCGACGCCTGGGACAACGCCCGGCTGGAGCGCGAGACGACCTACATGGCGGAGAACCGCGAGGCGGTCGGGGCAGGGGAGCGCAGCTCCGGTGACCTGGAGTCCGGCGGATACGAACAGGTGGCGCTGGCCCTGATGCGCGCGATCTCCCACGACGACCGGGCGACGCTGATCCTGAACGTTCGCAACCGCGGCACCCTGCGGCACCTCGACGACGAGGCCGTGGTCGAGGTGCCCTGCGTCGTCGGGTCGGACGGTGCCCGGCCGCTCCCGGTGGACCCCCTGCCGGGCTACGCCGCCGGCCTGGTGTGCGCGGTGAAGGCCGTGGAACGCGAGGTGATCGAGGCTGCGACGACGGCGTCGCGGGCCGCGGCGCTGCGGGCGCTGGCGATCCACCCCCTGGTGGACTCGGTCGCGGTCGCGGGTCGGCTGCTCGATACGTTCCAGGCACACTTTCCGGAGCTCGACTACCTGCGGTGAACGGCTGAGAGGAAGCTCGATGCACGACGATCGGAGGCTGGTCGAAGAGCGGCTGGAGCGGGCGCTGCGTGAGCGGATCCGCCCGGCGACGTACGCCGCGACCGTGCCGTTGCAGCTGGCCGTGTGGCGCGTTCCCGGCGAGCCGGTCCCGGCGACGGAGGCGCTGACTGCCGGCTACGAACCGTTCGCCACGGGGACCCGATGGGGAGCACCGTGGTCGACGAGCTGGTTCCGGGCCACAGGGGCGGTGCCGGCCGAGTGGGCCGGCCGCCGGGTCGAGGCGGTCATCGACCTCGGATTCGTCGGCGACTGGCCCGGCAACCAGGCCGAAGCGCTGGTGCACGACCTGGACGGCCGGCCGATCAAGGGGGTTGCTCCGCGCAACCAGTACGTGCCGATCGCGAACCCGGCCCGCGGAGGGGAGCAGGTCGATCTGCTGATCGAGGCCGCGGCCAACCCCGACATCCTGGCCGGCGGCTTCGTACCCACCCCGCTGGGCGACCGGCTCACCGCAGGCGACCAGCCGCTGTACACGTTCACGCGCGCGGACCTTGCCGTGCTCGACGAGGAGGTCTGGCACTTCGGCCTGGACGTCGACGTGCTCTCCGAGCTGATGGCCGAGCTGTCCGAAGGCGATCCGCGCCGACACGAGATCCTGCGCGCCCTCGAACGCTCCCTCGACGTCCTCGACCTCACCGACATCAGCGGCAGCGCCCCGGCCGCCCGCGCCGAGCTGGCGGGCGTGCTGTCCCGCCCCGCGCACGCCAGCGCGCACACCATCCATGCAGTCGGTCACGCCCACATCGACAGTGCCTGGCTGTGGCCGCAGCGCGAGACGATCCGGAAGACGGCCCGCACCTTCGCCAACGTAACCGCCCTGGCGGCCGACTACCCGCAGTTCATGTTCGCCTGCTCGCAGGCGCAGCAGTACGCCTGGGTGAAGGAGCACCAGCCGGAGGTGTACCGGCGGATGCAGGACGCCGCGAAGGCGGGGCAGTGGCTCCCTGTCGGCGGACAGTGGGTCGAGGCCGACGGCAACCTGCCGGGCGGCGAGGCGCTGGTCCGCCAGATCGTGCACGGGAAACGGTTCTTCCTCGACGAGTTCGGGACCGAGTGCCAGGGCGTGTGGCTGCCGGACTCGTTCGGCTACACCGCGGCCTATCCGCAGCTGGCCCGTCTGGCGGGGATGCGCTGGTTCCTGACGCAGAAGATCTCGTGGAACCAGACGAACAGGTTCCCGCATCACACGTTCTGGTGGGAGGGCATCGACGGCTCCCGCATCTTCACGCACTTCCCACCGGCGGACACGTACAACGGCACCCTGGAGGGCTCCGAGCTGGCACACGCCGTGCGCAACTTCTCGGACAAGGGCGGCAGCACCCGGTCACTGCTGCCGTTCGGGCACGGCGACGGTGGCGGGGGTCCGACCCGGGAGATGCTCGAGCGAGCCCGGCGGTTGCGTGACCTCGAGGGCTCGCCCCGGGTCGAGATCACCTCGCCGGACGTGTTCTTCACCGCGGCGCAGGAGGAGTACGCCGATGCCCCGGTCTGGTCCGGGGAGCTGTATCTCGAGCTGCACCGCGCCACTTTCACCAGCCAGGCGCGGACCAAGGCGGGCAACCGGCGCAGCGAGCACCTTCTGCGGGAGGCTGAGCTGTGGGCGGCGAGTGCGGCCGTGCACTCCGCTTCCTCGGGGGGCTTCGACTATCCGTACGACGAGCTCGATCGGCTGTGGAAGCTGGTGCTCCTGCACCAGTTCCACGACATCCTGCCGGGCAGCTCGATCGCCTGGGTGCACCGGGAGGCGGAGGCCACCTATGCCCAGGTGAAGACCGACCTGGAGGCCGTCATCGCCCGCGCGGTCAGAGCGCTGCTCGGCGACGGACCACGGCCGTGGGTCCTCAACGCAGCCCCGCGCGATCGCGCCGAGGTCGTCGCCGACCCGGACGGTCGGGCCACCCAGGTGGTCGCGCCAGCACACGGGGCGGTGGCCCTCGACGTACCGGAGACGGTGCCCGACTCGGCAGCGGTGCGCGTCGGTGACACCTGGCTGGACAACGGCCTGGTCCGGGTCGAGTTCGACGGCGACGGCTTGCTCACCTCGGTGCGCGACCTGCACGCCGGTCGCGAGGTGCTCGCCCCGGGCACCTTCGGCAACCTCCCGCAGCTGCACACCGACCTGCCCAACCACTGGGACGCCTGGGACGTAGACCGGCACTACCGGCGGTTGGTGACCGACCTCACCGACGCCGACTCCGTGACCGTGGTGGAGACCGGCCCGCTGTCGGGGGCCGTCCGGGTCGAGCGGTCCTTCGGACGGTCAAGGCTCACCCAGACCGTGCGGCTGACGGCGGGCAGCCGGCGGATCGACGTACTGACCGAGCTCGACTGGCACGAGCAGGAGCGGTTCCTGAAGGCGGCGTTCCCGCTCGACCTGCACGCCGACCGGACCGCCGCTGAGATCCAGTTCGGCCACGTGCACCGGCCGACGCACACCAACACCAGCTGGGACGCCGCCCGGTTCGAGGTGTACGCCCATCGCTGGATCCACGCCGGCGAACCGGGGTACGGCGTCGCGCTGCTCACCGACTCCACCTACGGCTTCGACGCGGGTCGGGCGACGCGCGACGACGGCGGCACCACGACGACGGTGCGGCTCAGCCTCGTCCGGGGGCCACGCTCTCCGGATCCCGAGGCCGACCAGGGCACGCACCGCTTCGGCTACTCGCTGTTGCCGGGCGCGACGATCGCCGACGCAGTCGCCGGCGGCTACGCGTTCAACCTGCCGCTGCGTGTGGTCACCGGCGGCACTTCGGCACCCGAGCCGCTGGTCACGGCGGACGGGGACGGTGTCGCGATCGAGGCGGTCAAGCTCGCCGACGACCGCAGCGGCGATGTCGTCGTCCGGCTCTACGAATGCCTGGGCGGGCGCGCCGCGACCCGGCTGCGCCCGGCGTTTCCCGTGCGCGGCGTGCAGCTGACAGACCTGCTGGAACGGCCGCTCGAGATCCAGGAGCCGCCTCTCGATCCCGACGGCACCGTTCCGCTCGACCTGCGCCCCTTCCAGGTGCTCACGGTGCGGCTCGCCAGATGACATTCCTGGACGTCGCGACGCTGAACATCTGGCACGACGCTGGGCCGTGGCCCCAGCGTTGCGAGCTCATCCTCGACGAGCTGACCCGGCTGAAGCCCGACCTGGTCGGGCTGCAGGAGGTGCTGTGTCTGCCCGACGGTCACGGGCAGGCGGAGGAGCTGGCCGGCCCGCTGGGCTACGAGGTCGTGTACGCCGCAGCGTCTCGTCGCAGCGACGGCGCCTGGCTCGGCAACGCGCTGCTCAGCCGGCTGCCCGTGCGACGAAGCCAGACGGTCGCACTTCCGGCCGACGGGGTCGAGCCTCGTTCCATGCTCTACGCCCTGGTCGACACCGTGGCCGGCGAGCTGCCGGTGTTCGTCACGCAC
>WUUC01170588.1_pt1 | contig 11800 bp, 10 predicted proteins | sample 6278441 | NCBI WGS metagenome assembly WUUC01 (sample SAMN13675441, study PRJNA597444) | soil metagenome | isolation source: soil | place: USA: Washington | collected 2017-10 | reverse complement strand
ATAGATGGCGAGCGTCTCCCCGGCCGAGCCACACACGCCCGCCCCGGACGAGATCCAGGCGTCCGCCGGCGCGCCATCGGCTCCCGCGTCGCTCCTGCATCTACGCGAGGAGCAGCAAGCGCGTGGGCGCCGAGGTCGGCTCCGACCTACGCTCCGAGAGACTCCTGCGCCAGTCCGAAGGGGCTTCCCTCGGAGTCCTTGCAGATCGCCCATGCCTCTCCCGGGTGGACCACGCTCCCGCCGAGCGCCTCGACCCGCTCCAGCGCCTCGGCGACGTCGCTCACCGCGAAGTAGGGCAGGGAGACAGAATCGCCGGGGCCGCGCCCGCGGGCATGGACGCCGACCGCGGGGGCTCCTGAGTGCGTTTGCCAGCCCTCTCCCTCTCCAGCTTGGCGAGCCTCCAGCTCAACGCCGAGGAGTTCCGCCCAGAAGCGCCGAGCGCGCGCGGGATCGTCGGCGGGGAACTCGATGAGTGACAGCGGGGAGCCCTGCACCGCCCAGAAGATAACGCCGCTTGGCGAGACGCCCGCTTTCGTTCCGGACCAGGCATCTGGCCACGGCCTAGACGACGTCCCGAGGCGGGTGGTGTTCGTCCCCTGCGAGCATCTCGAGCAAGAGGAACGGTGCGCCTGTTCTACCACGAGAGCGGTAGCCACGAGCGCGCGGGCAGCCTGAGGCGCTGAGCGACACGCCCTGGAGCCGACTCGCCCGAGACCTGTCTGGGCGGTAGCCGCCGATCCGGAGCGGGCGCGGTGCACGGCCGGTCGCTCTCCAGCGGCGGCGTCGCGCAGAAGTACGGTTTCACCGACGTCGACAGCACCCGGCCGGACCGCTGGCGGTACATGGTGGAGGTCGTCGAGAGCGAGGGCGCGCGACGCCCTGCGACGAGGGCTATCGCTGAGACGACCTGACGGTCCCGATCAGCGAGGTCAGCGTGAAGCGGATGCCGGCACAGCGGGAGGTCGGTAGCGTGACGACGTCGATGCCGGCGCGGGAGACGTCCAGCGCGAGCACGCGCAGCGCATCGGTGGAGCAGTCGGCGCCGAGCCGCTCCTGGAGTACCGCCTTGCCGGTCTCGCTGAGCCGCACCCTGACCAGGTTGCCGGGGCGAACCAGCGCCGGCGCCGCCGCCGGCTCGGGCGGCGGATCCTCGGGCGGGTTCGCGGCGGCCGCGAAGGTAACGATCCCGGCCGCGCCGATGATCGTCATCCCCACCAGCCACACCTTCTGCTTCTTGAACGCCTTCGACGCGTTCAGGAGCCTCGCGACGGCCACGACGTTCTGGGCGATCGCCGACTGCGTCTGTGCGTAGGCGTCGGCGGCCTTCGCAGACGCCAACGCGTTGGCCACGCGCGTCGGTTCGGGCTCCTTCTGGTCGAGAGCGTCTCGGTACGCCTTGTACGTTGACGCCTGCGCCCTCACTGCTTCGCGGTAGTCGGTATAGAGGGTCTTGAGGCTCCCGCCGGGGAGGAGCGAGTCGTCGCTCTCGAGCTCGTTCCGGATCTCCCGTACCGTGCCGTCGTTCGAGTCCGCCAGGCTGCGGAGGCTCAGCGGATCCTGGACGAGGACGTTGCTCACCAGGTTGATGGCGACAATCACCGCGACCAACCCGACGGCCACGCCGCCCAGCGCGATCAGGAACCGTTCGCTCCAAAGTTCTAGGCTGCCGAGACTCGACAGCTGGCTTCCCGCGACGAGCACACTGCCCACGCCGGCGAAGCTCAGGATGAGCCACTTCGCGGTCTCGCGGATGCGATCCGCGCGGGCGTCGAGGTCGCCCCCGGGCTTCTCGGTGGAAGCTTCGGCCACCGTCGGATCCGCTCACCGATCGACGCGGATTGCGAGCCCGACCCCGAAGCGCCCCAGATCGTTCGCGATGCCGCCGAGCTCGCTGACCAGCGCCGGCTGGGACAGCGTGTCGGAGCGGATCGACACGCCGACGAACGGCCGGTCGCGGCCCTGCTGCCGGAGGTGCTCCACCGCCTCCGTCAGGCGGCTCCGGTAAGAGAGCGAGTCGTCGAGGGACGCGATGACGAAGGGCCGCAGCTGGCTCGCCCGCGCGTCGAAGCGCGACAGCAGCGAGACCTCGGCGACGTCCAGGTTGCCCCAGGCCGGCGCGCCGATCGTCGGCTTCCAGTCGAGCTCGATGGGCGGCGGGGCCTCCGCCGTTATCGACACGGACACGACCGCCGACGGAACGCTCACGTCGCGCACGGCGCTCTCGGTCGCGACGGCGTAGAAGTACGTCGCGCCCGGCGTGACCTCACTGTCGAGGCAGAAGACATCGGTGGTGCGGTACTTCGCGTCGGCCGGGTAGCGGGCGACACCCGCGGTGGCGGGACGGAGGACGTGGTACGCCGCGGCGTCGATGACCGGGGTCCAGACGATCGCCGCCTGACCGCAGATCGAGGCGGCCCGGACGGTCGCCGGCGGGGCGGACCCGGTGCTCGCCCGCCGCGCCAACGCCGCGAGCGCCGCGTCGAGCGCGGTCTCGGCGTCCGTCGTCGCCGCCCCGTCGCCGACGAGCTCGGCCTCGCTTCCACCCACCAGTCGGATGCGCTTGCGGTCGGTCATGCCGCGGCAACTCTCCCACGGGCCGTTCTGAGCGGTCAAGCGCCCGCCCACCCTGCGTCCCGCTCGTAGGCTCGCGGGAGTGGCCGGTCGGGGATCGGCGAGGTGCCCGAGGCCGAGGAAGATGAAGAACGAGATCACGCCGACGGGGATGAGCAGGAGCGCCTGGTACTCGAGGCGACCACCAGCGCGTCAAGCGCTCAGGGCGGCGCATGGTGACGGTCACGCGGCCTCGGGCCGAACCTCGTCGGCAACCCAGTCGACCACGGCGGGGATCCCGGCGTCGTCGCTCGGATAGTCCTTGAGGGCGGTCTCCCGCAGCGTGCCGCACTCGTCAACCAGCAGTTCTCCTTGACGTCCTGCCCGGAGCGCAGCACCAGGAGAGCGCCGTGACGACGAGCAGCGACACAGGGAGGATCGGGAAGCGATCGATCGGCACTCGAGGGCGATCTGCCACACCTCGGCTGTCACGCCGAAGAAAATCACGACGATAAGGAGCAGCGGGATGCCCTGCGCGAGAGCGACCAGCGAGCTCGCGGCACTCGGGCGGACCTCGGAACACCACGAACCACCACGCGGTCACGCTGTCGATGCCGAAGACCACGACGAGCAGCGACGTGACGAAGTATCCGGCGTTCATCGCCACCGCCTTCCAGGCCTCGCCGCTTGGTCGACCGCGGCGGCCCTGGATAGACGACCAGGAGAGCACCGAAATGATCAGCAAGCTGCCGGCGTGCCCAGCGTGCGCCGTGCCGTCGGCTAGGCGACCCCCGGAGCATCGCCCAGTGCGGGCTCCGAGGTCATCGATCGCGACATGCACGCCAGCCCAGAACGTCACCAGGAGCGTGGACACGAGCGCCGCGTCTGCACCGGCCTTCGGCACGAGTCGCGACAGCACCGCCGTCGCGGTGCCGAATAGCAGCACAAGGGACGAGCTCGATCGTGCTGGCGGCGAACTAGCCGATGGCGGGTCAAAGTCCGGCGACAGCCTCTCCCGGACATGAGACGAGCCGGCGCGGTCGGCGGCGACCCCCAAGCCGGCGACCTCATCCACCAAGCACCCGACCCCGCCGTCGCGTCTGGCGAGGCCGTCAGACCGTGATGGCAAGCACGCTTCCAACCCGCGCTAACAGCGCTTCGACCCACACCGCCATACGGCGTCGACGCTCACAGCAGCACCCGTGCGTGCCCTTGCTCAGAGGCGAAGTAGCGCCACACACTAACGTCGAGACGCTCGCTGTGGCGGACGCACAGGCGTGGCGGATCTGGCGGCGCGCACCCCCGCTCCGGACGAGGTCCGAAAGCCATCGCGCGTGCCCACCTCGCGCCCGCTTTCGGCAGAAGGAGCGAGCGTGCTGCCAATGCGGTGCATAGGTGTGAACGACGCCAGTTAGCGCGGCGACGCGCCTTACTTGTTTCTCAGCTGTTCGGTATTTGGGGCGTGCTCGCGGTTGTGTTCGAGCTTGCGGACGGCGCGCCGCCCTTCGGTGAGCCTGCGGTTGACGGCGGTGTAGGTGGCGCCGGTGATCTGCATGATCTCCTGGTAGCGGTAGCCGAGTCCTTTCCGGTACAGCGCGCGGCGCCGGCTGGGCTTGATCGTCTCCAGGTCGTTGAGCCGTTGGGTGTGCTGGATGCGGGGCAGCGACTTGGTCGGCGACGTCGCGGGTGTCGGCCGCCGGTTCTGGGTGCTCGCCGGGGTCGCCTGGGTGGGAGGTGAGGAAGCTGCCGGCGGCGGTCTCACTGCAGGTCGGACGGTTTGCGTCCACGCTTCTCGGATGGCGAGTACACGCAGCTACGGGAACAGCGTGGCGCGGTCCGGCTGGCAGCGCAGCATGGCGGTGCAAGCGGTGTGGCAGGCGTCCTCGATCAGCTCGGGCGGCGCGGTGACGGCGCGGGCGACGGCTCCGCAGGAGGTTGCGGTGGTGGCGACGATACAGGTCGGCTTTGTCGCCGCGCTGGCGAGCAGGCGTGCCGGTTGCTGGGTGGGCGCCGGGTTCGGTCCGGGGCTGCATGCGCCCCGGCACGGGCGAGCCGCGGGCGGTGAGGCGGCCCGCGCATTGCGCCTGGCGGCCGCGCAGCCGGGTGGCTCGCCCAGCAATCCGGGACCAGCAGCAGCCCCGACCGAGCGAACGGGACAGCCCGGGCAGTGGCTATCAGGCAGCCTCGGCGACGATCGGCTCTTCGGAGCTCGACGTGCCCTCCCCGGCGTCGACGGCGTCTTCGTCCCTGCGCTTCGCCTTCACGATCTACCTGTGGACGCAGCTGAGCGAGCTGACCTTCAAGGTCGGCCTCGGCTGGCTGGCGGCCGGCTTCCTGTACCTGCTCGCGCTCACGCGCATGTTCCGCAAGCCGCCACCCGCGATGTACACCGGCGAGGAGGAGGACGAGCTCGACGGCGCCCCGAAGGCGGCCGCGTAGCCGGCGATCAGCGCCCGAGGAGGCGGTCGCAGACGCCGACGAGGGCGCGCTGGCCGCCTCCAGCGCCGCGTCGAGCGCGTCCGGCCATGAGGACAGGATCGCCACCACGACGCCCGCCTCGCGGTCGACCCGCGATCAGCTGGCCGTGGATGCCCCGCGCCATCGGCCGGCCGTCGCTGCGCCACCACTGGCCGCCGTAGCCGTCGGCGCCCGACGTGGCCTGCGGAACCGTGCCGCGGGCGAACGCGGCCGGATCGCCTCCGGCCAGCCGGGCCAGCCACTACTCCGGCACGGTCTCGCGCCCGCGGCGCAGACGAGCGCGCCCAGGTGCGCAATCGCGCAGCGTCGCGCAGAACCCGCCGCCGATCGCGCCCGTCCCGACGGGGTCGGGGGGTCAGCTCGGCGTCTCGCTCGGCGCCCATCGGACCCCACAGCTCGCGCGCGATCAGCACGGCGAGCGCGCGCCGCCGGCCCGCTCCGCGACGAGCCCGAACGGATCGGTGTTCGGCGTGGCGTAGTGGAACCGCTCGCCATGCTGCCAGGACGCGGGCCCGATCGTCGCCAGAAGTCCAGGATGGAGCAAGCGCCGGCGCCGGCGACCGGCGGATGCCATCGGCAGGCGACGTCGTAGCGCCAGAAGTCGACCACGAAGTCCTCGACGAAGTCCATCGCGGCGGCCATGTCGAGCAGGTGGCACACCCACCCCGTCGTAGCCGGAGCCGCGCACCTCCGGCACGTGCTTCGTCACCGGCCGACGGCCGGCTCGAGCCGGCCGTCGCCGACCAGGATCCCGACGGCCAGGCCCAGCACCGACTTGCCCACCGACTGCGACAGGCGCAGCGAGTCCGCGCCTATCTCGCCGCCGTAGCGCTCGCGCATGAACGCCCCGTCGTGCACAACGGCCAACCGGTCCGCGTCGGCGGTCTCGAGCACACCGGTCACCAGGTCGTCGAGCTCCGCGGCGGCCGTGCTGAGCTCCCACACCGGGCCCGTGCCCCGGGGGGACCGCGGTCATGGTGACCAGCTCGCCGACGTGCCCGTACGACCAGCGGTTCCACGGCCCGACCCGCCACGACTCCAGCGGGACGCTCGGCTTTACTCCCTCGGACACCGTGGCAGGCGGTATGGGGGTTTGCGCGCGACCGCCGCCGGGCAGAGCGACCACCGTTGCACTGAAGACCCGAGGGGGACCCCGGAGCGGCGACAGTGGACCTGAGCCTCGTCCTTGGCCTGATCTTCGCGGTCGGCACGGCGATCGCGACCAACCTCGCCTTCCTGTGGAAGCACCGGGGCGCGGTCGCCGCACCGGCGGTCGACCTGCACCATCCCATCCGGAGCGCGGCGGAACTGTTCCGGTCGAAGTGGTGGGCGATCGGCTGGGCCGTCGCGGTCGTCGGGTGGGTCGCCCACGTGGGCGCCCTCGCGCTCGTCCCGCTGTCGCTGGCGCAGGCCGTCATCGCGGGCGGCTTCGTCGTGCTCGCCGTGCTGGCCGAGCGGATGTTCGGCTTCGGACTCGGGCGGCGCCAGTGGAGCGGCATCGCGCTGGTGGCCACCGGGCTGGCGTTCGTCGGCGCGACCGCGCCGCTGGACGCGCGGGAGACGCGCTACTCGCTGCTGGCGATCGCCGTCTTCCAGACGGTCCTGCTGCTCTTCGGCCTGCTGCTCGTCGCAGTGACGCACACGGTGTCCGTCGCCGAGCACGGCCCGCTCGACGACGACGCGCCCCGCGACGACGCACATCCGCGCACCGGCGGCGTGCCGCAGGCGCCCGTAACCGCACAGGCCACCTCAAGCCGGCCCCACCGGATCGCCGGGATCCTCCTCGGCACGGCGGCGGGCATCGCGTTCGCCGTCTCCGACATCTCGATCAAGGCGCTGGCCGAGGACGTGTTCTCCGCTCCGAGCGCCATCGTCAGCCCATGGACGGCGACCGCGCTGATCGCCTCGGTCGGGGCCTTCTACGCCTCCGCGCGCAGCCTTCAGATCGGCGACGGCGTCGCCGTCATCACCGCGACGACCGCCGCCGCGAACCTGGCGACGATCGCCGGCGGCATCGTCGTCTTCAGCGAACGCCTGGGCGACAGCACGCTCGAGACCATCCTCCGGCTCGCCGCCTTCGGACTGGTGATCGCCGGCGCCATGCTCGTGCCCGGGCCGACACGCGCCGCCGAGGCCGGCGCCGAGGACGAGCGCCAAGAGCAGCACGAGCACGAGCCCCGCTTCACGCGCGAGCCCGGCGCGACCCAGGCCGGGGAGTTCGCGGGTCGCTGACCGGCGCGGCGCCGGGTACGTCTGCGTTGTTGGCGTTGTCGATCATGACCCCAGGCACGGTCGTACACAGCGTGCTACCGGACGGCCTCCGGGCGGTCCTTGACCAGGCGCTGGCGCGAATCCGCGTCCAACACGTGAGGCACAGTGACGGCGATCCGTCCGGCGCCGCCGAGACGGTTGCGAGACGACAACGCCATCGTGCTGATCGGCCCGTGCTGCGCCGCGGCACAATCAGCGCAGGAGCGTGTCGCCGGGCTACCGCTGCTGCGCGACGGAGGTCGCGTCGGGCCTGTCGCCGGTGACTTGACCGGCGAGCCGTCGACCGCCGTTCGCAGGTGCTCGGCGGCTCAAGACGCGACACCGTCGCCATACACGGGAGCGAGGCTCGCGCGTGAGGGCGTGCCGCTGAACATCATCCAGCGCCAGCCCGGGCACGCCAACCTCGGCACGACCTGGATCTATCTGCAGGGTATCGACCCCGAGGAGATCATCACGGCCGTCCGCACGCGCCGCGCGCCGATGATGTCCGCCACCGCCGGGCAGCGGCTCTGACCAAAGCGCCACCACGAGCGAGAGCGCCACGGCGCTTCCGCTCGGCCCTTGGCAAAGCGATCGCCGCGCCGACGCCGGTCCGGACGGTCGCCGCTCGTCCATTCCGAGCGTGTCACGAGCCCTCAGGGGGACGCGCGCATCGATCGCGAGAGCGAAAGCGCGATGGCGGCGACGGCGCGCCGCTCCTATCCCGTCGGAATCTGAGCGGCGCGCCTCCGCCGCTCGTTGGCGGCAAGTCGCCACAACGGGATGCCCGTGAGACTGCCTCTCCGCTTCACGGCCGCCGGGCCGCTACCTGGAACAGGTAGCGGCCGGAGCGGACCTCGTAGACCACGCGATCGCCCTCGACGCCGATCAACCGCACCGAGCGCGTGGCGCCGCCGCGTCTGCCGGCAGTGACCGTTACGTCCCTGCGCCTGGATGCCGGGACGTAGACCACGCCGGTGGCGTTGGCGGGCACCGTTACGCGGAGCCGCAGGCCGGAGGAGGTGGTGTGCCAGCGGGTGGCGATCGTGCCTCGCACGCTGTCGTAGCTCGCGGCCGTGCGGTTCAGCCCGGCGGGGATCTCGGGCCTGAACTCGATTGTGCGGTAGCCGGGCTCGAGCGGCTGGATGCCGGCTAGGTCCTCGTAGAACCATTGGACGATGCTGCCGAAGAAGTGGTGGTTGCGCGAACGCGACGTCTCCTCCCAGTACTCGCCGAGCGAGGTCCACCCCAGCACGTCGATCCAGTAGCCCCAGCTCGGGTAGTCCATCTGTGTCGCGACGGTGTACGCCACGTCGTGGTAACCGGCCTCGGTCAGCACCGGCAGGATGTAGCGGGCGCCGAGGATGCCCACGTAGGCGTTGCCGCCGCGGTTGCCGACGATGTCGTCTGCTAGCCGGGCCGCGAGCTCGTCGCGCAGGTGCTCGGGCGCGAGCCCGAAGGCGAGTGGCAGCACCTGCGCCGTGTGGGTGAAGGGGTCGGTGGGGACGTTGCGGTACACGCCGTCCTCGCGGAGGAACTTCGCGTTGAAGTCCGCGCGGATGTTCTCGAAGAGCTCCTCGTAACGGGCGGCGTCCGCCGGCCGGCCCAGCACTCGCGCGACGTCCGCGGCGATGTCGGCGAAGTGGGCGTAGTAGGCGGTCGAGGAGAGGGCGATGTTCGTCGGCGTGGCGGTCGGGATGGTCGGCGGGTCCCAGTCGCCCAGGCCCGAGGTCAGCGTGTAGGCGAACTCGTCGCCGTCCTTGTCGGTCCATTGCGGGATCCAGTTGTCCAGGTACAGCTGCATCGCCGGGTAGACCTGCTCGAGGCCGCGGCGGTCGCCGTAGCGCTGGTAGGCCTCCCAGGGGATCACGAACCAGAACGCGTCCCACGCCGGGGTCGAGCCGCAGCACGGCAGCGGCTTGAACGCCGGCTTGCCGGCGTAGCCGTAGTTCTCGTTGCTCGGCGCCAGCAGCGGCACCTCGCCCTGCTCGGTCTGGGCGTCGACCATGTCCTGGAACTGCTTCTGCGTCAGGCGTTCGGTGTCGAAGAGAAGGGCGGCCGTGCCCGCCGTGAGCTGGGCGTCGCCGGTCCACGCGTTCTTCTCGAGCTGCGGGGTGTCGGTGACGATCCCGTGGATGTTGTTCTGCACCGCCCACAGCGTGTTGCGGTGGATCCGGTTGAGCAGGTCGTTGCCGGCCACGAAGCTCGACGTCCGCCGCAGATGCGTGCGCACCTCGTCGACCTGGTCCACGGAGACCGAGACGCCCTCCGGCAGCGGCTCCCCGTTGGGGGCGCTGATCTGCACGTACTGGAAGCCCTTGTAGGTGAATCGCGGCTCCCAGAGCTCGTCGCCCGTGCCCTTCGCGATGTAGTAGTCCGTCTGGAGCTGGCCGCCCACCAGGGCGAACGTCGGGGCGATGGCGTTCCTGTCCGTGACCCGCCCGGCGGCATTGAGCTGCTCGCCGTAGTAGGCCTCGATCGCCGTGCCGGCCGGCGCGTTCACGCGGATCCGCGCCCAGCCCGTGAGGTTCTGACCGACGTCGTAGACAAACACGCCCGGCGAGGGCTCGGACCTCGTGCCCGGCGGCCGCACGCCGACGACGCGGATCGGCTCGTGCCGCTGGGCCCGCAGCACGCCGGCGGGCGCCTCCACCGTGCGCGCCGCCGCCCAGCCCGAGGCGTCGAACCCGGGCCGGTTCCAGCCGGGGATCTCGCGCCGCGCGTCGTAGGTCTCGCCCAGGTAGTAGCTGTCGTAGCGCCTTGGCCCCTCCGTGCTCACCCTCCACGAGTCGTCCGAAGTCACGAGCTGCTCGGAGCCGTCGGCGTAGGTGATCCACAGGTCCAGGCGCAGCCGCGGGGTGGCTCGCCACTCGGCGATGTCCCAGCCCCAGTCCCACGTCCGCGTCGAGTTGTCGTACTGGCCCGAGCCGAGCTCGGAGGCGAGCACGTTCTCGCCCCGGCGCAGCAGCCGCGTGACGTCGTGCGTCGTGTAGAGGACGGTCCGGCTGTAGTCCGTGAAGCCGGGGTCAAGGACCGCCGAGGACGTCCGCGTGCCGTTGAGCGTCAGGTCGTTGTAGGCCAGCCCCGACGTGTAGATCCGTGCCCGAGCCACTGGCTTGGCCACCTCGAACGAGGTGCGCAGCAGCGGGGCCGGCCGGATCTGGCGGCACTCGCCCTCGTTGTTGGGGATGTTGTTCGTGGGGAACCTCGGCGGCCGGCAGAACTCGCCCGCCGCGCGGATCTGCTCGTCGTCCGCCTGGCCCTCCTCCGGCGTCAGGCGGACGATCCGCCGCTCCGGCCCGGCGATCCAGGCCCCCCGCCACCCACCAGGGTCCAGGTACGCGGTCTCGAACCACGACGGCTCCGACCAGCGCGCGCCCGAGCCACCCGTCGTCCACACCCGGACGCTCCAGAAGTACCGGGTGCGCGAGGCCAGCGCCGGCCCCGCGTACTCGGCGAACCGCTCGTCCGAAACCACGACGCCCGAATCCCACACGTCCCCGAAGCCGCGAGCGGCGTCCCGCATCGACGTCGACACCACGACCCGGTAGCGCGTCTGGCGCACGCCGCGCTCGCGGCTCTCCAGCCGCCACTCCAGCCCCGGACGGCGGTCATCGATCCCCAGCGGCACCTCCTCCGCGTTCGTCTCGAGCCCGACGACGGTGACAACGTCCCGGGCCGCCGACTGCGCGGCCGCGGCAGGCGGTGACAGGAGCACGGCGGCCGCCACCGCGACCACCCCGGCGGCGGACATCAGCGACCCGCCAACCCTTCCGGCGACACGACGCTTGCGAGGACCCACGCCCGCCTCCTCCTCCAAACCAGGGACATCCCCACCCTAGAGTGCGGCGAGCCGCGCGGGCAAACGAGGGTTTCAGATCTCGGACATAAGGCTGGCCCAGGCGTGCAGCCGGATATCGACGGGCGTCCGGGGGCGCCGGCCTCGTCGCCGTTCACGTCCTCGGGGACGTCAGTCACCATCCGCAAGCCGAACCGATCGCGGGCGACCGCGGCCACGTGGACGGATACAACTCTGCGCCGTTCACTGTGTCCGTTATGACCAGCCGATGAACGCCCCCCGGAGCAATGTAACAACGGCCACCCTAAGGCTTTCCGCTCTCACGACGATACGGCCGTCGCGAGCGGTTCTCCACACGCGGTCGCTTCGGATAGGCTCGGGAGCACGGCTCGATCGCGGGCGGACCTGCTTCGGCGTGGGAACGCGAGCGTCGGTGACCCCCATGGACGGATGCCTGCTGGTCGTCCCAAGCAGGCGTCTCAGGCACCCGAGCGGAGACGCCCGCTCGCCGCGCGAAGGAGCAGCGCCTGGAGGCCCGCCCCGGGGCCGCGAAGCGCCGCTCATTCGCATGGAAGCGGTAGCGACGGCGTCGCTGCGGCCTGTTCCAACCGGGCCCAACGCGGGCGCGGACGACCCGCGCCCGCTAGCGGCCCCTCTAGGCGGGGACAGGTGCCTCGGCGAGGCCGAGCTGGGTGAGCATCGTCAGCTGGTCGTAGAAGATCT
>WUUC01057440.1_pt1 | contig 11801 bp, 6 predicted proteins | sample 6278441 | NCBI WGS metagenome assembly WUUC01 (sample SAMN13675441, study PRJNA597444) | soil metagenome | isolation source: soil | place: USA: Washington | collected 2017-10 | reverse complement strand
GCTCGCGCGCGTGCCTGCTTCTGTGTGTTCTCCTCTTGGCGTGCTCCAGCAAAAAGGCTGGCCCCGGTAACCCCAACGGCGGAGCGGGCGGCAGCGCAGCGAGCTCGGGCGCGAGCGGTAGCGGCGGTGGAGGCGGCAGCGCGGGCAACGGCGGCGCGAGCGGCGCAGGCAACGGCGGTAGCAGCGGCGCAGGCAATGGCGGCAGCAGCGGCGCAGGCAATGGCGGCAGCAGCGGCGGCGGTGCGGGCGGAAGCTCCGGTGGCAGCGGTGGCGCAGGCGGCACTGCAGGCATGGAAGAGCCGCCCGGGCCGGTGGCCATCGACGAAACACCCGGCCGCTGGCGCACCGCGCTCAACACCGCGACCGGCCGCTTCGACTTCATCTCGCCGGAAGGCACACCGACGGTGCTGCGCGGCGTCTCGCTCACCGGCGCCGAAACAGGCACGCGCATGACGAACGCGGGCGCGGGCTTCTGGCTGTATTCGTCGAACGTCGCGCCCGAGGCCACCAACGCGCCGACCGTGCTGCGCAACGTGGTGAAGACGATCGTCGAAGATTGGAAAGCCAACGTCGTGCGCATCCCGATCTGCGGCTCTGCGTGGACGCAAAACTACGTGGTGCGCGACTGGGGCAACGCGCAGGTCGCAACGTATCGAGACTGGGTCGACGTCGCGGTCGCGGAAGCGCGCGCGCGCGGCGCGGTCGTGATCATCGACAACCACCTGTGGGCGATCGCGAAGATGGGCCAAGGCACCGACGTCGACCGCGGCACTTTCGAGAGCAACGGCGCGACGCACAGCTACAAAGACTTCGAAGACGGCTGCACCGGCGTCAACAAGGTCGACGGGACCGACAGCTGCGCGCCGAGCGATTGGTTCACGAGCGACCCGATGGTGTGGCAGTGCGCGATCGCCAACGCCGACGGCGTCACGATCCACAACGCGTACAAGAACCGCGAGAGCATCGCGACGATGTGGGCGAGCATCGCGGAGCGCTACAAAGACGACAGCGGCGTGTGGTTCGAGCTGTTCAACGAGCCGTACGCGCGCGCTGCGACGACCGCGTTCCCCTCGGACGGAACGAACGTCGAAGACGCCGACTACCCGTGGGACCTGTGGACCGCGTTCATGCACGAGCAGATCCAAGCGATCCGCGACACCGCCGCTGCGCCGAACATCATCTTGGTGAACGGTCTTGACTGGGGCTACGACTTCGGCCCCGAGCACGGTCCGATCGCACGGCCGCGCACGTACATGCCGTGGGTCACGACGTACGCGAACATCGCGTACGCATTCCATCCGTACCAGCACGGCGCGTGCTGCGGTGAGATCGGCGATGGCGCGACGGATTTGAGCGCGACCGACCCGTACCAGGCCGGCTTTTGCTCGTATTACGAGAACGGCATGGAGTGGGGCGAGCCGAGCGGCGCTGCATTGCCCGCGGGCAAGACGTGCACGAACAAGGGCTACGCCGCGACCGTGGACAAAAAGATGCCGCCGTGCACGTGGCAAGCAAGCGCGTGGAACCCGAGCAGCGACGCGCTCGGCCTGTGCGCGGGTGACCGCGCGATCTGCAACATGAAGACGCAGAGCGAGTGTGAGGCGATGGATCGCAGCTCGCCCGAAGCCGGCGGTTGGTCGAAGTACGTCCTGCCGATGGCGAAGTACGGGCCCTTGATCGCGACCGAGTACGGGTCGTTCGACTGCAGCTCACCGTTCGTCACGACGCTGCTGTCTTATATGAATGATCTCTCGATCTCATACACAGCTTGGGCGCTGTGGCCGCAGAACAGCGGCGGCCCTGCAGGCCTCGGCTCGTGCGGTTACCCCGCGGTGATGACGCCTGTGGCTGACCCCGGCGACTTCCGCGCGTGCTTGGACGAAGCTGCGTGCGGCTCGCTGATGCAGCCGCTTCCCTGGGCGGGCAAAGCGACGTTCGACGACATGGGCCGTTAGAAGAAAGCGGCCGACCCTCGCGTGAGGATCGGCCGCTCGTTCAAACGCGCAACGCGTTGTGCGCGTGCGAACCGTCAATCCACTTCGATCTCGCCGCAGCCGATCACCGTGGTATCGGGGTCGTGCACGACGAACGTGTGGCCGTTGACGTCGGTGTCCTCTTCGCCGAGGTCGACCGACCAGGGGTTCTCGTCAGTGCCAAGGCGCGTGTACGTCGCCTCACCGTGATCGTTGTCGCACGTCACGCTCGGGATGCCCTCGCCGCGCGGCGGATCCCAGTGAGGTCCGTAGTTCGCGCAGTCCGCACCTTCGTGGATGTGCACGGGATATGCACCGTCCTCGCAGTTGTCGAGCTCGATCACCACCGTCACGTCTGGACCTTCCTCGGTGAACGTCACGGTGCCGGTGATCTCGTTGTCGTCGATACCGCTCAGCGTCGCGCTGGCCGTCGACTCTTCGTCCTCGTCGCCCGCGTCGTCATCGTCATCGTCACCGGCGTCGTCGTCGCCCGCGTCGAGCCCGCCGTCGCCGCCGCTGCCGCCGCTGCCGCCGGTGCTTCCACCTGCGCCGCCGCCGCTCACGCCACCGGCGCCGCCGCTCGCACCACCGGCGCCGCCGCTCGTGCCGCCGGCGCCGCCGCTCGTACCACCAGCGCCGCCGGAGCCACCGCCGCCTTCACCGCCTTCGCCCGAGTTGCCGCCGCCGCCGTCGTCTTCATCGTCGCCGCACGCAACGGTTGCAAAGGCCACGCTCGACACGAGCAAGCTCATCCACAGGATCTTTCGAAGATGTTCCATCCGACCGTTCCCTCGCATTGCTTGGAAGCTCAGCTCGAGCGCTGAGACGACGGGCAGGTGGACACCTCACCCACCACGCAAACCGGCAATCTTTGCGACGCAATGACGCGGTCCAACCACGGCGGGGCGCTCGAAGCTGCGCACGACGCGATTGTCATTGGAGCGCTGCGCATCGGTCAGCTGTGCAGAGCTGGTGATACGAGCCGCTTGCCGCTGCAATGCCGCCACCCGGGCGATCGCGGATGGGCCTAAAAGCGCTGTTGCAGCGCCACAGCAAGCTACAGCGCGCTCTGCGCGCACTCGCCGCTGTCGTAGCCGGCGCCAGCGCGACGGACACAGATGTCTGGGGCGATAAGGCTCAGAGCGCGGCCGGGCACTCGCGGTTGCACACGATCGTGTTGCCGTCGCAGCTCTGGGCGCCAGTGCCGCCGCTGCAGTCTTCGAAGTCGCAGGCCGGGCTCATGCTGCAATCGATGAGGCAGCGCGCGCCGTCGATGCACAGGATGCCGTCGCAATCGTTGGCGTGACGGCAGTCGAACATGCAGTCGGTGTCGCCTTCACACGTGCCGTCGCAAACGGTGGCATGGCGGCAGTTGGTGGTGCAGTCGGCGTCCGTGCACGTGACGTTGCACGCCTCGGCGTGCTCGCAGTTCGTGTCGCAATCGCTGCCGACATTGCAGGTTACGCCGCACGCCGCGGGGCTTTCCCTGCAGTCGAACGCACACGCGCAGCCGTTGCAGTCGAGGCCGCAGCCATCGCCATCGCACGCATCCGCACAGCAGCCAGTGGTGCACGCGTCGCAGCCGCCCACCGGGCAATCGGTCGCGCAACCGCAGGAGTCTTCGTTGGTCGTCGCGCAGCACACGTCATCGCCGCACAGCTGCGCGCCGCAATCCATTTCGCACGAGCAGGTGTCTTCGCCGGCGGCCGCGCAGCAGTTGCCGTCGCCGCACGCGGGCGCGCCGCAATCGTCGGCACAGGTGCAGCTCGTCTCGCTCGGAGAGCACACCTCATCGCCGCACACGGGGTCGCAGTCCATCCCGCACGAGCCGGCGTCCTCGTCGGCCGCATCGCAGCACACGCCGTCACCGCATGAGCCCGTACCGCAGTCGCCGGCGCAGTTGCAGCTGTCCTCACCGTCGCAGCACACGCCGTCGCCGCACGTCACGCCGCCGCAGTCCGCGCGGCAGGCGCACGTGGTTTCACCCTGGCTCGCACAGCACACGCCATCCCCGCAAAGCTGCTCGCCGCAGTCGCTCGGGCAGTTGCACGACTGCTCGTCATTCGCATCGCAGCACACGCCGTTGCCGCAGAAATCATCGCCACAGTCGGCCGCGCAGCTGCACTCGCTCTCGCCGTCCTCGCGGCAGCAGCGGCCGTCACCGCACGATCCCGCGCCGCAGTCGGCCGCGCAGCTGCAGCTGGTCTCACCGCTCGCGGCGCAGCACACGCCGTCGCCGCAGCTCGAAGCTCCGCAGTCGGCGCCGCACGTGCAGCTCGTCTCGCCGCCTTCGGGGCAGCAAAAGCCGTCGCCGCAAACCGCTTCTTCACCGCAGTCACCCGGGCAGCGGCAGGCGTCTTCGCCCGTCGTGCAGACGTTGTCGCCGCACACCGGCACGCAGTCGACCGCGCAGGCCGCGGCGGTCTCGCCGTCGGTCGCGCAACAGATCGTATCGCCGCACGTCGAGTCGGCGCAGTCATCGCTGCACGAACAAGCGTTCTCGCTCTGCATGTCGCAGCACACGCCGTCACCGCACGAGCCCGCGCCGCAGTCCGCGGGGCAGGCGCACGAGTCCTCGCCGCGCTCTTCGCAGCAGATGCTGTCGCCGCACTCCGCATCGCCGCAGTCGTCCGGGCACGTGCACGTCGTCTCTCCGGAGCGCGAGCAGCAGATGCCATCGCCACACGCGGTCTCGCTCGGACAATCATCGGGGCACGAGCATGCCGTCTCGACGCCTTCGCACAACCCATCGCCGCACTCCGCGCTGCAGTCGACGCTGCAGCTCGTCGCGTCCTCACCGCTGCGCCGGCAGCATGTCCCGTTGCCGCACGGCTCTTGGCCGCAGTCGGCCGGGCAGTTGCACTCGCTCTCGTCGCCCAAGCGGTCGCAGGCGCCGTTGCCACACGTAAGCGGCGTGCTCGCGTCTTCGCAATCGGCAATGCACGCATCGGGCTCGGTCGTGCCGCCGCTGCCGCCGTTGCCGCCGGCGCCCGCACCACCACCGCAACCAACGCCACTGCAGCCTGCATCGAGGCCCGCGTCGGGCGACGGTGTCTCGCAGCTGCCATCGATCAAAGGTCGCGACCCCGATGCACACAGCGCGACGGCCGAGAGCTCGAGAGTGAGCCTACGCAGCGCCCCGCGCGCCGGGATCACTTGTCCTTTGCCGCGCGACAAGAGGCCGCCTCGTGCGTCGATGCCCGAGACTTCGACGGTGAGCGCAACCCCATCGAGATCGCTCGGCAGCTGGAGCACGACGCTCTCCGATCCGCGCGCAAGCGCGCGAGGCGGGTCGGGCACGAGGTTCGGTCCGAACGCGCGCTCACCCCGCGTGCTGCCCGTGACGCGCAGGCGCGCAGGCGGAGCGTCGTAGCGTACGAGCAGCTGGACGCTGGTCGCATCATCACCATCGCCATCACACGCGCCCGCCAGCACCGCGATGGAAACCGCGATCGAGAGCCGGACCGCGCCAAGCGTGCTGCGCATCAATCCCATTCGATGGTCCCCAGCGTTCCGGAAGGCGCTTCGCTCTCGCCGTCCTGCAACAGCACGTAGGTGGTCACCGCGGCGCCCGCAGCCACGGCCGCGATCGCGGTCCAAAACCACCAGCGCTCGTACAGCTGCGTGCTCTCGTGATCGGCGTAGCGCTCATCGGCCAGCAAGCGCGGCCCATGCGTTTCATGCTCTGGCAGTGGCATCAGCCCCGCGACGACGATGCGCTGCACAGGCGGCACGGCGGGCGCGCTCGGCGCTGTCTGTGCGCCGGCGACCGCTGGCGCCGGCTCTTCGATCGGCAGCGCCTTGGCTTCGGCGATCAACTGCTCTACGAGCACGCGCTGCGGGCTGTCGGGCCGCAAGCGCAAGTACGCTTCGAAGTACTTCAGCGCGAGCCGCGGCCGCGCAAGCAAGCGCTGGCACTGCCCGAGATTGAACAGCAGCTCCGGTGCGGGCACGACGGCATACGCGCGCTGGTATGCCGCCGCCGCCTCTTCGTAGCGCTCGGCGTTGTAGTGCTCTTGTGCGGTCTTCGTGATGCGCGCCGCGCGCGCGTGGGCTTGCGGGCTGGTCGCGACGCGCGGTGCAGTCGCAGCTGTTGCGCTCACCTCGACCGACGGCTCGACGCCGGCCGCGGTGTCCGCGCGCGCCGAACGTGCAGAGAGCACGAGCAGCGCGACCACGCATACGCGCGAGAGCAAGCCCAACATGTGCCTGCCCTCACTCCGCGAAGGGGTTGAGAACGAGGTCGCGGTCGAGCGCGGGCGGAGCCGGCGGCAGCGCCGTGGTCGGCGCGGTGTCAGTCGGTGCGGTGTCAGTAACGGGGCTCGGCGTGATCACGAGCGCGGGCCGCGCAGCGCGCTCTGCACGTTCGGCGCGCGCCTTGGCGCGTTGCGCGCGGCGTTGCGCGCGAAGCTTCTCGGTCGGGTCGCGATCGAGTGCGGCTTTCGCGACCTCGACGTCGCTCGACGGCGCGCTCGGCGCGGTGGCAGCGAGCACCGGCGCGCTCGGCGTGGCGGCCACGAACACCGTGTCCGCAGCAGCCTCCTGCACGGTGTACGCCGCCTTCTTCGCCATCGTCGCGGGCACGGCCGGATGCACGACGTGCACGCTGGCCTGCGGCGCCGCCGCGCTCTCCTCGCCCGCGCTCCAGAACGCTGCGTGCGCCCAGCTGCGCTCACTCGTCGCGATCCACATCGCCGCCGCCGCTGCGACCGCGGCCAAGAGCGTGGCCGAGCGCGACGACCACACGCGCTGCGCGTGCCGCAGTTGCCGCGCGCGCTTGCGCACGAGCGCAGGGTCCTCCTCGACCACCGCGTCATCACTACTCGTGGTCGTGAACGGATAGCTCGCCGCAGCAGGCACCGATTGGACGGCCGGGACCTCGCTCGGCAGCGGGCTCGCTACGCTCGGGGCTTCGGCCGCGTGCAGCTTGGCCAAGATCGCGGCGAGCTCTTCGGCGATCTCACGCGCGGATGAAGGCCGTTCAGATGCCTTCTTCGCCAAGCAGCGCAGCACCAAGTCATCGAGCTCGACGCGGATCGCGTCCGGCAGCTCCACCAGCGCGCTCGGCGCGACCGGCGTATCTAGCAGCACCTGCGCGAGCAGCTCCTGCATTTCCGTTCCGCGAAACGGCGTGCGGCCGGTGAGCAGCTCGTAGAGCAGGCTGCCAAACGCATACAGGTCCGCGCGGTGATCGATCGCGCTCGCAGAGACCTGCTCTGGCGCCATGTACTGCGGCGTGCCGACCAAGCCTTCCTGCAGCGGATCGGGGCTGGTCGGGTCGGGCAGGCGCGCGATCCCGAAGTCGAGCAGCTTCACGAAGTCCTTGCCGTCGACGTGCGTGAGGAATGTGTTCTCGGGCTTCACGTCGCGGTGAACGATGCCCGCGGTGTGCACGGCCGCGAGCGCGTCGCAGAGCTGGCGCGCGATCTCGAGCGCGCGCGACACCACCATCGGCTCTTGCAAGAGCGCAGCGCCGAGGTCCGAGCCCTCGAGCATCTCCATCACGAACCACGGCTGGCCGCTCGGCGTACGCGCGAAGTCGGTGACATCGATGATGTTCTCGTGGCCGATCAAATTGACGGCACGCGCCTCGGCGAGGAAGCGGTGCACGCACGCTTCGTCGCTCATCAGCTCGGGCCGCAGCATCTTGATCGCGACCATGCGCCCGAGCAGCCGGTGCTGCGCGCGAAACACGTGGCCCATCGCGCCGCTGCCGATGCGCTCGATCAAGCGGTACGCGCCGAGCTCGGGCCCGTGCCCTTCGCTGTCCAGCTCGAGCAGCTCGATGTCGGAAGCGCGAGGCGCATCGCCGGCGGCCTCGAGGTTCGGATCCGTCGGACGCTGGCGCACGCCGCTGTCGCGCGCGTCTTCCTCGTACCAGATCTCGTCACGGTGCGGTTCGGCGAGCGTGGTCGGGGGCAGCGAGGGCGGCAGCGAGTCGACAGCACGGAACGTCGTGCCGTGCGGGTCGACTTTCATAAGCGAGCTAAGTTGTGCTGCGCGGGTCATAGGGTTTTTTCCGATCGTGCTGCTGGCCGCACTCCCGACTTGCCTCGGAAGCGTTGGGACCGGATATGCCTGGTGACTAAGCACGACCCGGGCCAGTCCCCTTGGCCTCGCAAGACGCCTCGAGATGCGGCGCTACCCGTGTTTTCCCCGCGCCCGGACGGACCTGTTGCGGGGTCCTTATCCGCACGACCGCGTCGCAGATGATCCGCGGGGCGAAAGAGCGCGCGCTGGGGCGCTACGCCACGTCCCAGCGGGTACGCGGCTTGAGCGGGCCGCCGCCCGGCTTGCACGGCACACAACACTTCGCGAGCTCTGCGGCGATCGACTCGAGCGGCACCACCATGTCAGCCACGACCCGTGCGAGCACAGCACGCGGCGCGACGCCGCTCTCTGCGGTCTTCGGGTCCTGGACGATCACCTTGCCGCCCGCGCGCTTGATCGCCACCGCACCCGCCGCACCGTCTTCGTTCGAGCCGGTGAGTATCACTGCGACCGCGACAGGCCCGTACGCATCCGCGACCGACTCGAACAGCACATCGATCGAAGGCCGCGCGAACAACTGCGGCGGATCGACCGAGAGCGAGAACGTTCCGCGCTCGACCTGCAAGTGATAGTCGCTGGGCGCGAGGTAGACGTGGTTGGGCTCGATCGGCGCCTTGTCCTCGGGCTCGATGACGGGCATCGCGCTGTGCCTTGCGAGCAGCTCCACCAAGCGACTGTCGGGGTCTGCCGCGCGGTGTTGCACGATCACGACGCTGCAACCGAGATCGGTCGGCAGCGCCTCGAGCACGGTCCGCACCGCCGAAAAGCCGCCGAGCGAAGCGCCGATGGCGATCAGCTCGGGCGCCTGCACGGCGCGCATCGAAGTCGTCGACACGGATCCTGCGCTCGGTCGCCGCGGATCGTTCATCCGAGCCTCCGGTAGATCTGCAAGCCGTCGCGCAGCTCTCGATACAGGTGGTTGTACGCGGTGAAGCGAAGCGATTCCTTCTTGCCGAGCACCAGCGTCCCGAGCGGGATCAAGCTCGAGTGAAAGAGCTTCTGCGCGCGGTCGCGCAATGATTCGTCGAAGTACAACAGTACGTTGCGGCACACGATCAAGTGGAACTCGTTGAACATCGAGTCGCTCACGAGGTTGTGCTGCGAGAAGAGCAGGTTGCGGCGCAGCGATGCTCGGAAGATCGCGTTCTCTTGATCGGTCGTGTAGTACGAAGAGAAGTCGGCGACGCCACCCGCGCGCTGATAGGCGATCGTGTACTCACGCATCTGACGCAGCGGAAATACACCCTGCCGCGCGCGCTCCAGGATGCGGTCGCTGATATCGGTCGCATACACGCGGCACCGGTCGTACACACCCAGCTCCTCCAGCATGATCGCGAGTGAGTAAACTTCCTCACCGGTGGAGCAACCCGCGTGCCAGATCCGCACGAACGGATACGTCCTGAGCATCGGGACAACATCGTTGCGCAGCGATTGATAGACGTCCGCGTCACGAAACATCGCGGTCGTGTGCACCGAGATCGCTGCGACGAAGCGCAGCGCGGCCTCGGGATCGTGCAGCAGGCGCTCCTGCAACGCGGAGACCGTGGCCAAGCCCTCCGCCTGCAAGCTGCGGCGCACGCGCCGTGTTAGCGACGCGCGCGCATAGTTGCGAAAGTCGTACCCGTACCGCTCGAAAACACCTTGCAGGAGCAGATCGATCTCGACCTCGTGAATCGAGCGCCGTTCGTCGATCTTTAGCGGTAGAGCCATACGCGTAGGAGTGAGACGAGCTGATCAGCGTCCACGGGTTTCGTGATGTAGTCCGAGGCTCCCGCTTGAATGCACTTCTCGCGGTCGCCCTGCATCGCCTTCGCCGTCAGCGCGATGATCGGCAGCTTTTCGTGCGCCTGAAGCATGCGGATTCGACGCGTGGCCTCATAGCCATCCATCTCCGGCATCATGATGTCCATCAGCACGACATCTACCTGCGCACCCGAGGTGAGCCTGTCGAGGGCTTGCTGGCCGTTCTCCGCGTACGTCACTTGCATCTCGTGCTGTTCCAAGATGGTCGTGATCGCGAACAAGTTGCGCGCGTCGTCGTCGACGACGAGCACGCGCTTGCCCGCGAGCGCCGGATCGCTCTCGGAGAGGCGACGCAAGATTTGACGACTCGCGTCCGGAAGCCGCGACTCGACGCGGTGCAGGAAGAGCGCCGTCTCGTCCAAGAGCCGCTCGGGCGACTTCACGTCTTTGACGATGATGGTGTCGGCGATGCGGCGCAGCTCGGTGTCTTCGTCGCGCGTCAGCTCTTTGCCCGTGTAGACGATGATCGGCGTGCGCTGCCAGGTCGGGTGCTCCTTCATCGCGTTGATCAGCTCGACGCCGCTCATGCCCGGCAACTTGAGATCGATCACGATGCAGTCGAACACGTTCTCGCTCAGCGCCGCGAGCGCCGCTTCTCCGCTATCCACCGCGGTGGTGACGAGATCTTCGTCGCCCACCAGCTCGACCAGCGCCTTGCGCTGCGTGTCGTCGTCCTCGACCACGAGCAAGCGCTTGACCCGGCGCTCGAGGAAGCCCTCGATGCGCGTCATCGCCTGCTCGAGCTCTTCGGCTTCCGCAGGCTTGCGCAAGAACGCGATCGCTCCGCACTCGAGGCCGCGCGCTTGCTCGTCCGCGCCCGAGATGACGTGCACCGGGATGTGACGCGTCGCAGGGCTGTGCTTGAGCTGATCGAGCACGACCCAGCCGTCCATGTCCGGCAGCCTTAGGTCGAGCGTGATCGCGTCCGGGTTGATCTGCCGCGCGAACTCGAGGCCTTGCTGGCCCGTCTTCGCCACGACACCGCGGAACTTATGATCGCGCGCGAGCCCGAGCAGGATACGGCTGAAGGTCTCGTCGTCCTCGATCACGAGCAGCACACGGTCACCCTTGACGATCGCGTTGCGATCGTCCGACAGACCGGAGGCGAAAGCCGGCATCGCCGAGACGCTCGGTGCATGCGCGCTGCCGGCTCCGCCGTTACCGAGCGAGCGGCGCGGCTCACCGTTTTCGGCGATGCGGAACGGCTGGCGCATCGGCTGCGGAGCGCGCTCCGCCAAGCGATCCGGCAAGTAGAGCGTGAAGGTGCTGCCGACGCCGACCTCGCTCTGAATCCGCAGCTCGCCGCCGAGCAAGCCGGTGATCTCGCGGCTGATCGAAAGGCCTAGGCCCGTGCCGCCGTACTTGCGCGTCGTGCCGCCGTCCGCCTGCTGGAACGGCTCGAAGATGATCTTCTGCTTGTCCTTCGCGACGCCGATACCTGTGTCGCTGACCGCGAACGCGACCACGACCTTGGCGTTGTTGAGCGCTTCGTTGTCGACGCTCCACTCGGCGCGATCGGGCGTGAAGATCGTGAGCTTCACGGTGCCCTTCTCGGTGAACTTCAGCGCGTTCGACAAGAGGTTGCGCACGAGCTGGCGCAAGCGCATCTCGTCGGTCTCGATGAAGCTGGGGACGCCGCGCGCAGCGAGAATTTCGAACGAGAGGTGCTTGTCCTCCGCGACGTGGCGGAACGACCGCTCGACGTAGTCCATCAGGTCGGCGATCGCGACGCGCACGATGTCGACGGACATCGTGCCGGACTCGATCTTCGCGAGGTCCAAGATCTCGTTGATCAGCGCCAGCAAGTCCGCGCCGGACTGATGGATCGTCCGCGCGAACTCGAGCTGCTTTTCGCTAAGGTTCTTGTCGCGGTTGTCGCTCAGCTGGCGCGAGAGGATCAGCAAGCTGTTGAGCGGCGTGCGCAGCTCGTGCGACATGTTCGCGAGGAACTGCGACTTGTAGCGCGAGGTCATC
>WUUC01065364.1_pt1 | contig 11803 bp, 4 predicted proteins | sample 6278441 | NCBI WGS metagenome assembly WUUC01 (sample SAMN13675441, study PRJNA597444) | soil metagenome | isolation source: soil | place: USA: Washington | collected 2017-10 | reverse complement strand
ATTGAGCAGCGCGTCGATGGCGGTCGGTCGATCGCGCAGCGCCGGCATGCGCACGCTGATGACGTCGAGGCGGTGCAAGAGATCGAGGCGGAACGTGCCGCTCGCCACCATCGCGTCGAGGTCGCGGTGCGTGGCGGCTAGCACACGAACGTCCACCTCCGTTTCGCGCGACGAGCCCACGCGGCTGAAGCGGCCTGTGTCGAGCACGCGCAAGAGCGATGACTGCGCGTCCGGCGGCAGCTCGCCGATTTCATCGAGGAACACGGTCGAGCCGTTCGCCAGCTCGAAGGCACCGACGTGCGCGCGTTCGGCGCCCGTGAACGCGCCGCGCTCGTGGCCGAAGAGCGCGCTCTCCACGAGCGCGGACGGCAGTGCGGCGCAGTTGACGATCTGCATCGCGCGCGCTGAGCGCACGCTGCGGCGATGAATCTCGTGGGCGAGCAGCTCCTTGCCAGTGCCGGTCTCGCCGAGGATCAAGACGGGCAGCGCAGCCTTCGCCGCTCGTTCGAGCATCAGCTCGAGCGCCGCCATGCCTTCGCCCTCCCAAAGCAAGCTCGCGTTGGGATCGCGCGGGGCAGCGCCCGTACGCTGGATCATCGCGAGGCTCTCACCGCCCGTAAGGTGCGCGCTGACCACGACCTCACCGAGCGCGAGCCACTCACCGGCCTTGAGGGTGGCCTTGTGGACGCGCTGACCGCGCAGCCAAACTCCGTTGCGCGAGCCGCAGTCTTCGACGAAGACCTGTTGGTTCGAGGACCACAGCTTCGCGTGCTGGCGCGAGAGCGTGCGCTCCGGGATCACGACCGCGCTCTCGCCCGAGCGCCCGATCGTCACCGGGCGGTTCGGTTCGAGCACGACGACGCGCACGCCTTCGGCCCAACGCAAGACGAGCGACACTTGCGCAGTCAAAGACTGCAAGCGCTCTGACTCGCCCACTTCGAGCGTAGTCACGTTGCTCGTGGATAGCGTGCTCATGAGCTCCCTACGTCACTAGCGTGGTTGCACATGCCTTGAAATCGCCGCCGCGCGCAACTGCGCGTCAAGGCGGGTAAGAGCTCGAGCGTCGCTGCAGCGCCGTGGCGGTGTGAATCGACGAGCACGATCACGCCGACCGCGACGGATGCGATGTCATCGCGCCCGAGCACGAAGGTCTCGTGCTCGGGACCGAGGGTGACGCGCGTGTGATCGTAATCACCCCCGACGCTCACCGTGTTTTCTTCCACGCTGCTCGCGAGCACTTGCTGCGCGTGCGCGTCGATCGCCGCCGAAGGCGCGCCGCGGGCCGCGACGCGGCGAATGCCACCGCTCGCGCGAAGGTCGCGCAGGTACAAGAAACCATCGCGAGCGCCGCTGCGCGCGATGACGTGCGAGAGCGCCCGCTCGGCCAGCTCGTGCTCGCACGCGCTCTGGTTCAGCTCAGCCTCCACCGCCTCGGGCGTCGCGCGTGCGTCGTTGTGCACGACGCTCGAGACTTGATCGAGTGGAAAGCCGGCGCGCCGCGCGCGGCCGAGCAGGTTTTGATACAGCGCGTGCAGGGCCGGGTTGTGGCCGCGCGCGTACTCCTCGGCGCAAGCGCGCGCGCTCGCGGCGAGCTGCGTCGCATCGCCCGAGAGGTACGCGAGCGTCGCGCGCAGCTCGTGCGCACGCCCGAGGGGTAGGCCCTTGCAGCCCAGCTCTTCGGCGGCGCGAATCGTGGCGTCCGCGCGCGCGATCGCGCAGCCGAGATCACCGCGACGCGCTTCGATCAGCGCGAGCGTGACGCTGATCGGAAGGGCCAGCATCCCGTGCTGCAACGCATGCAAGTGCAGGTGGCGCGCCACTTCGTACGCTTCGTCGAGCCGATCGCTCGCGAGCAACGTGCGGGCTGCGGCGAGCGCGAGGATCTCCCAGCCCGGTGTCTCGCGCGCACGCAGCTCTGGGAGCGGCATCCCGCGCAGCAGCTCGAGCGCCGTCGCTCGATCGCCACGCGCGCGCGCGTACTCGATCTGCGCGCTGGTGAGGACGATGCGCCAGCCGGGATAGCGCGCCGCCAAGGACGCGATGCGATCGGCTGCGCGCTTGAGGCCGATGAGGTCGTCGGCAAGGCCGCAGGCCATCAGCTCCGCGACGATGTTCGTGCCCGGGAAGTGCGAGGACACACCTTGGCTCGCGTTGAGCAGCTCGCCGCGCTCGCGACAGGCGTTGGCCTGATCGGTGTCGCCTTGCATGAAGTGGTAGGTGCCTTGGAGCTGCCAGGCGCTGACCGCCAGGTGCGGGTCGTCGTGGAGCGCCGCGATGTAGCCGAGCGCGCTCGGCATGCCGAGCTGACCTTCGATGAAGCCAATGCCGTGCGTGACCGCCAGCCGCGTGTAGCGATTGCCCGACGCATCGACGCCGGAGCGGTCGAGACTCTCGGTGAGCTGCAGGATCTCGAGGTAGCGTTCGCGCGCGCTGAGGTAGCGGCCCGCGAGCACGTGGGTCGACGCGCGCATCACCGCGTTCACGATCGCCAGCGGCGCCCCCAGCTCCACGTACGGAGCCAGCGACGGCAGGATGTGCAGCCACTCGGAGTCGAGCGTGCCGACGCCGATCGTGCTGACCGAGTGCGCGAGCCGGACGAGCAAGTGCAGCGCCTCGAACGGCGAGAACGCTGCGGACTCATCGCCGCCAGGCGCCGCCGCGGCATGACGAGCGATTGCGGTCGTGAGCGCCAAGTGCACGTGCTGCTGCTTCGGCAGCTCGGGCATCTCGATCTCGAAGCGCGCGTAGTCGAAGAGCCCGCTGTCGCGACCCAAGCGCGCGCCGAGCTCACGCAGCGCGTCCTTCGAGACGTACTCGGCAGTGGGGTCGACCAAGAACAGCATGCTGTCGATGATCGCCTGCTCGCGCTGCGAGCGATGGGCGCGCCGCGACGCAGCCGCGCATCGGGCCACCGCGCGGGGCAGCGCGCTCACGAGCGCGCTCATGGGGCGCCCGGGCTCGAGCGCGGCTTCGCCGCTGAGGAGCAGCTTCGCAAAGCCGATCAAAATCGTGGTCGCGGTGTCGGTGTCGCCCGCTTCGCAGCGATGAACGATCGCTTGCGCGTGCGACGAGCGGTGCTCGGCGATCTCCGCCAGACGAATGTGGATGCGCTGCGCGACGTCGTCCGGGACCGCCGCGGCGAGCACTCGGGCCCACGCTTCATCCGCGATGCGAAAGCGCTGCGCGTCTGCATGCTCGGGCTGCGCTTCGAGGACGACGCCGAACGGCGCGAGCTGTGCACGCAGCTCCGGCAGTGAAAGCCCACCCAGATCGGGCACGACCGAGATCAACGAGGCATGCGAGAGCACACGCTCCGGATCGAGCGCGATGGCGTACGCGCCGGCGCGCAGCGAGGGCGAGGCGCTCTGCAGGTGCTGCACCTCGACGCCCAGCGCGAGCCGCGCGAGCCCCGCCAGCTCCGCTTCGTCGATGCGCTCGGGGAAGAGCCACGTCCCAGCGTCGCAACGCAGCGTGCCGCGGACCACGAGCTCGCGCGCCAGCTCGGTGAGCGCGCGCACGTTGCCACGGCTGAGCGCCTGCAAAGTCACCGCGAGCGACTCGAGGCCCGCTCCGGACCCGAACATCGAAGCGAGCAGTGCGCGCGCCTGAAGCACGTTGATCGGTGAAAGCTCGATCTCGATCGCGTGTCGATCGCTGCGTTGCGCGCCGTCGCAGAGGCTCGTCGCGAGCACGACCAGGGCGCTCTCGTGCGAGAGGCCCGCCTCTTCGAGCGAGCGGGCGAGCGCGACGGCGTCAGCCCCATCGACGGCGTCACCGATGAAGAGCGTCGCGTTCGGGCTCGACCGCGCGTGCTCCACGATGGCGCGCGCGGTGTGCGAAGCGCCACCTGCAAGGCTCGACAGCTCGCGCACGCTCATGCCCAAGAGCTTTGCCTCGAGCGCGCACTCTTCGAGGTAGCGCGTGCGACCGCTGCCCTGCGCACCGGTCGTGAAGAGCACCGAGCCGCGCCCGCGCATCGCTTGCAAGGCGCGGCTGCGGGCTTCGCGGAGCTGCGCGTTGCGGCCGACGTACGCAGGCCGCACGAGGTACGCGATGCCGACGGAGCGGGTGTCTTCGGGCGGCAACCCCGCGATCGCGGTCAGCCGCTCCATCACTTCGTCGGGACCACTCGGCCGGCCTGCGCGATCGAGCGAGAGCAGCGAGAGCACCAGCTCGCTCAGCGCCTCCGGCAGCTCTCGAGGCAGAGAAGGCGGCGCGACGCGCCACAACGTCTCGAGCTCGGCGATGTGCTTTGCCGGATACGCATGGCGACCGGTCAACGCCCAGTACGCGGTCGCGCCGAGCGCGAAGAGATCGGAGCGCGTGTCGAGCGCTCGGCCGGCGATCGCTTCAGGCGGCAAGAACGGCGGCGTGCCCACGATCGCAGCCACGCGGTCCGTGCTCGTGAGCGCGCCGAAGTCGAGCAGCTTGGCGCTGCCATCGCTCAAGCAATGGATGTTGCGCGGCGTGACGTCGCGATGAACGAGGCGCCTGGCCTGCAGCATCGCGAGCGCCGACGCGACGTCGCGCAGCCACGAGCACAGCATCCGCCAGTCGACGGGGCGCTCGCCGTGGGCGCGGTCGTGCAAGCTCGAGCCCGAGAGCAGCTCCATCGTGTAATAGGCGCCGAGCCGATCGACGCCGTAGTCGTGGGCCGCGATGATCGCCGGGTGATGGAGCTGCGAGAGCGCGTGGTACTCGCGCTCGAAGCTCAGAAGGCGCCGGCGATTGGCTTCGGGGTCGGCGCGCAGCAGCAAGCGCTTGAGCGCGACCTCTTCATGACGCTCGACGTCGTACGCGCGGTAGACGGTGCCCATGCCGCCTTGGCCCAGCACGGACCGAGCGACGTAGCGCTCGAAACCCCAATCGATCGCGACTGCTTCCGACGACATGTGTTCGAACCGAAGTGGTGCCTGCTTAGCCCAAATGACGCCGTGCGCGCCAGGCGTGACGGGGCGACATCTGCCAGGGCTGGCGGACATCTCCGCCAGTTTTGGCGGAAGCGACCTGCGTGAATGGTCGTAGCAGCGCGGGTTTGTTCGGATTGATCGTGAGCGCGCGGTTTCTGCAAACGCGAGTGCGCGGCGATGGGCCGCGCGCGTGAACACCTGCCAGAGTTGGCGGCGCGCCCGTCATCTCTGGCGGTCACGCGCGTTCCTTGATCGAATCAAGCGCGTCGAGTCGCGGCAAAACGCGCTCGCTGCCGTGGCACGTGCCTTGCGGACGGGCCGCGGCGATGCGCGCTGTTTTCATTCTATCGACCGTGCTCGGTTTGCTCGCTTGCGGTTGCTCGAGCGCAAGCGAAGAACGTTCGCAACCCGCGACGAGCGAGCTACCCGCTGAGCCAGCGGCACCGCTTGCGAGCGAGAGCGCGCCGCAGGGCATGCATCGGCCGCATCCACTCACGGCGCCTCCAGTGTTCGACGACGCGCGCACCGCGTGGGTCGGCGAGTGGCCGACGACCTCGCGCGTGACGCACTCGACGTGTGCGAAGTGGCCGATCGCTTCGAAGGCCGGCACGACGGAGGTCATCCGCCACAACGAGCACGTCTTTCAGGTCAGGCGCATCAACGGTTGGTCGGCGTATGGCGCCGCGAACGACGCGCCCGAGCTGACGCTGCAGCAGAGCTGGACCGAGCCGGACGGCGCACCTGTCGCGCTGACGCTCAAGCTGCGCTTCGAGAGCGCAACGAAGCTCGTGATGACCACGGAGATCGTGGTCGCACCGTGGGCCGAGCAGCCGGATGGCTGCGAGGCCTACCTGGAAGAAGTCGGCGTTCGAAACTCAGCTGCTGAAGAGGCCTCACCGTGAGAACGATCCACAACGTAAGCGCGATCCTCGTGTTGACTGCGATGCAGGCGGTCTTCGCGCTGGCACCCGCGGCGGTCCAAGCGCAGACGCAGACCACGCGCGTCGTGCTCTCGCTCGAGCACTTTCTCTACGACCTGAACGCAGACTGCGGACCGTTCGGATTCAGCTATCCCGAGCAGTACATCGAGTGGTCGATGGTTCAAGACCTGCGCGTCTTCTCGGGCCGTTCGGGCATCTTGCGCGCCGCCCCGGGCGCCGTGATCGATGATCCACGCAGGCCGCGCCAGTCATGCCCGCCGTATGCGATCGGCGCAGGCGGTGATCGATGGGTACCCGTCGACAACCTATGGTTGGACGGCACGTTCGACTCGAACGGAGGTCCCATCGTCGTCACGATCGAGATGTTCGACGACGATGGCGACAACGACCAGCGACTCGACCTTACGCAGCAAAATGGCAGCACCGTTCGGTTCGAGATCGATCCGGAGACGCACAACTGGAGCAGCACGGCGCAGGAACCGTTCTGCAACACGCCTGTCGCTGGATGCACGGACAACGAGGGCCAGTGGTGTGGTGGGTGCAACGACGCGCAAGCGTGCTGCAACAGCGGCAACTTCAACTTCCACCGCGGCTACGCGTTCCGCGGTGACGGCAACGGCGCCGGCATCTCTTGGCGAGTCGACCTGACGCGCCTCGAGTGCACGGCGCGCCGCGACATCGACAGCGACCGAGACGGCTTGCTCGACGACTGGGAGATCTACGGCAAGGACACCGACTGCGACGGCACCTTCGACATGCCGTTCAACAGCTGGGGCGCGAACCCGATGCATAAGGACATCTTCATCGAGTACGACGCTTGCTTCGGCCAGCGCATCAGCAAGCAGGGCGTCGCGAACCTCAAGGCGGCGTTCGCGGCCGCGCCGGTGGACGCGGGCGGCTGGCCGAACCCCGATGGCTTGCCCGGCATCAACGTGCATGTCGACACCGGCAACCTGATCGATCCGACGGCGCATGAGGGCGTCGACACCTGCCACGATGGCATCGACAACGACGGCGCCATGGGCACGGACGCGGCAGACCCCGACTGTCTCTTGGGCACGCAGGAAGCTGCAGGCCCGTGCGATGACCGCATCGACAATGACGGCACTGGAACGGCTGACATCGGTGGCACGTGCAGCGGCTTTGACGCGAACAACGCGGAGATCGTGAGGGTCGAAGGCGTTCGCGGCAACTGCGCCGACGGCGTGAGCAACAACGACGGCGACTCGCTGACCGACGCCAACGATCCGCAGTGCCGAGTGGGCGACGACCTCGGTGGCGGAGGCAGCACCGTCATGTGTCCGGGCTGGGGCATACCGCACATCACGGACGACTTCCTCGCGGTCAAAGCGACCAACTTCGATCCGCGCCGTCACGGGCTCTTTCGCTACGCGGTGCGCTGGCCCAAGTCCGGTAGGCAGAGCAAGGAAAACGGCGTCATCAACGGCTGCAGCAACGGCATCGACGACGAGCGCAACGGGTTGACCGACGGCAACGATCCCGTCTGCCAGCTCGCGCGCGAGGATGGGCTCACCGGGATTTTTCCGGGCGGCGACTGCCAGACGCCTGGCGACGATGACGGCGACGGCCTGGCCAACGGCCAAGATCCGGAGTGCCGTCTCGTCCCCGAGCTGCCGTCGACGAACCCAGGATCGTGCTGGGACACGCTCGACAACGGTGACGACCTCATCGATGGCGCTGATCCGGAGTGCAAGGCCTGGGGCGGCTACAGCGACGGCAAAGACAACATGGCGATCTTCGAAGACGACGACGCCGCCACCGTCTTGATGCACGAGCTCGGGCACACGCTCGACCTGCACCACGCCGGCGCGACGCCCGAGCCCAACTACAAGCCGAACTACCTCAGCGTGATGAACTACGTGTACGCGACGGGCATCCCGCAGGACCCCGACGCGATGATGGAGAACGCGTCGCGCGTCGTAGAGAGCGTCGGGGGTCCGTTCGGCTCTTGTACCGATCGCATCGACAACGACGGCGACGGTCTGATCGACGCGCTCGACTGGCAATGCCGCGCGTCGTGCCGCGACACCATCGACAACGACAGCGACGGCATGACCGGAGACGGCACGATCGACGCGCTCGATCCGGACTGCCGCGGCATCGACCTCGAGAACGACGGCATCGCCGAGTTCTTGAAGCTCGACTTCTCACCGCCGACGACGCGAAGCGGGCGCGCGCCGCTGATGGCGGGGATGCATGAGCTCATCGTGCGGGAGACCGACCCCTTCGTGGACATCGACACCAACGGCGATCAAATGCAGGACACGTGGGCCGACGCGCTCAACATGATCCGCTTTCGCCGCTGGCTGCCGAACAACGTGGAGGGCACCGGTACGTGCCGCGACGGCGCGGATCACGACAACAACGGTGCGATGGACTACTTCGATTCGTTCAATTGCCGACTTCCGCAGCCCATCCCTCGAACGATTCCCGGCAGCCCGATCCTCACGTCGTACCTCCAGCTGCCGCGCACCGGCGAGCGCATGGTGAGCAACCATCCGCCAGCGCTCACGTGGCTGCCTGGCGGCTTCGACTGGAATGCCGACGGCGATATCAACGACTCGCTCACGCTCGACATGCACGAGGATGAAGACACCAGCAACGACGAAGACGAGCCTCTGGCGGTGCTCGAGGACTTCGACGACTGGCGCAACATCAAGATCCTGATTCGAGAGCGCCACCTTGGCGGTCCCGCGGTCTCTGCGGTGCTCGATCACGAGCCCTCCGTGGCCGACGCGGTCGACTTCGTGAAGCGAACGCAGCCGGCCGACCTCGTGCTCGACAGCGCGACGGCGCGGCTCGTACCAAACGCCACCGGCGGCGCAACGCTCACGGTCGACGTCGAGAACATCGAGCCGAGCGTCGCGTTCGGGCCGGTGACGCTCGTGGTCAGCGGACTGCCGGCCAGCACGACGGTGACTGCGACCGGCGGCCGTTGCTGGTCGCAAAACGGCGAGACCATCTGCGCGCGCGAGCGAATGAACGGCTACGAGGTCTGGACGCTCAGCTTCACGCTGCAGAACGATCTCTGCAGTTGGGCCAGCGGCTCGCTCAACCTGCGCGCGCAGCACGCAGGCGGCTACGAGCTGAACCCCGAGGACAACACGCTCGAGATCGAAGTGGGCGGTAGCGGCGTTTGGTCGCAGTGGCGTCAGTGCGCGTCGCACTGGGGCGCCTCCAACTACACCGGCCCGAGCACGCTCGGCACCCCAACCACCGTGTGGAGCGGCTCTGCGATCTTGAACACGCCGGTGATCGACGAGGTGGGTGACATCTACCTCGCTGACGCGGGTCGCAACGTGCGCAAGATCGGCCCCAACGGCGCGAGCCGCTGGACGCAAGCGTTCTCGAGCGTGGTGCGCGCAGGTCCGGCGCTCACGCCCGTCGGCACGCTCGTGGTCGCGACCGAAGACGGTCGCCTGCGCGGCTTGTCGCGAGTGACGGGCATGGAGCTGTGGAGCTACCCGATCCCCGCGAGCGTGCTCAGCGCGCTCGTCGTCGCAGGCGATCGCGTGTACGCGGTGACGCAGTTCGGCTTCGGCCTCGCGGACTCCGTGTTCGCCTTCGACATCAACGGCACGTTCCTTTGGTCGCGTCAGCTGAGCGGACCGCTCGTCTCGGCGCCCACCGTTGGTACAGACGGAACGATCTACGCATCGGTCGCTTCGGGCCTGTTCTATTCGCCCGCAGCGCTCACCGCGGTCAGCCCGAGCGGCGTCGTGCTTTGGTCGAAGCAGCTCGACGGCGATGCGCGCGACACGCCTGTGCAGCGCAACGGCCGCGTCTACGTCGGCACGAGCACGCGTCGTGTTTACGCCTTCAACGCCGTCACCGGCGCGCAGGCTTGGATGTACACGACGCCCTGCTTGGCCTTCGAAGCGTGTGAGATCTCAGGCCCGCCCGTCGCATTGCCCAACAGTCAACTGGCAGTTGGAGCGGGCGGTGGCCGCGTGCACGTCATCCGCGACAACGGCACGAGCGCGACGCTGGTGCGTTCGATCGCAGCATCCGGCCTGTTCCTCGGCGGCCCGCGCGACTCGATGGTCGTCGGTGCGAACAACCTCGCTTACGTCGGCAACCGCAACGCGCAGATGCGCCTTCTGAACCTCACGACCGGCACGCAAGTCTCGCTCGTCGCGATGCAGGGCAACTCCGTCGGCTCCGTGGCGCTCGATGGCCTCGGCCGCTTCTACGTCGGCACCGACGCCGGGCGCCTCTACCGCTACTGAGGATCAGGAGGGCCCGGCTTCCTTCAAAGCAAGAAGATGGCTTGCCGGTGAGCTCGCCTGCTTTCAACTTCGCGCGCATCGCTCAGAGCCACGCAACCAAGGCCAAGCTCAACGAGAAGACGAGCTCGGATTGGTCTGCGCTGGCGGTCATGGTCCTCGATCTGAAGTCTGCGGTTCCGGAGGCGCCGCCGAGCGACACCGCCGGGCTCAGCGAGATCGCGCGTGACGCGAAGTAGTGAAAGCCGATCGCGCCGCTGATCGTTCCGGTCGTGGACGAGATGTCGCGATCGGCTTGCCTGCTCGATGAGGCGCTGACGCCGACCTGCACACCGGCAAAGACGCGAGTCGATTGTCCCGGGAAGAGGTAGTAGACGGCGGGCGCCACGAACACACCGGTCTCGCGCGCGTCGCCTCCGCCCTCAGTGGACGCGTTCGCGAGGGACACTCCGACAGCGAGGGCGACCACGACCGAGTCGGAGGTTGCGTAGCCGAACGTGAGCGTGGGCAGGGCATGGATGCCAACCGCCAAGCTGGACACGCTGAACGACTCACCGTCTTCGAACGAGTAGGTCCGTTCGCGATAGCCCAAGAGGCCGATGCCGAGGCTCAGCAGAGCTCGGCCGCGAAGACCGCCTTGCTCCACCTGCGGCGCGGGCACAGGAGCTGACGGAGCACGCGGTACATCCTGCTTGGGAGCGACCGGCGGCGTGATCGGCTCAGGGACCGCCTGGCCGAGCTGAGCGTGGAAGTCGGTGACGAAGCCCTGCACGAGTGCGGCGTGCGTCACGGTGAGCCGGCGCGTGGCGCCGCAAAGATTGAACGTCACCTGTCGTGCGTGTCGCATGCGAGCGACATCATCGACGGTGACGCGCGCCTGAACGAGCTCTCGACCCGCTACGCCGTCGCGCTTGAAGGCGCGCTCGAGAGGCGACCGTGAAGTCGCGCCGTCGATAACCAGCTCGAGCTCTTTGCATGCGGACCACTGGGGCTCGTGCACGAAGCGCTCGAAGCGCAGGACCACGAGCGAGGGATCGTTCGGAGGCCGAGCCATGAAGTGCAGCCGCGTATCGCCGAGCGTGAGCGTGATGCCGATCGGCTGCGCGTCGGCTTGCGGGCTAGGCGCAGACTGCGGCACGGCCTCCGCCGCTGGACCCTCGATGCCCTGCGCTTGGGCCGGCAGTGCCAACGAGAGAGCGATCGTGCTGAGAAGTATGAGGTGGGACCTAGAGCGCACGACGAGCGAATAGCACAGTACGCGCCGCTCACGGCGAAGCGCGATGGGCAGTGCTCGCGGCCTGTCCGGCCAAGCCACGCCGCAGCAAGCAGCTCGCCGCGTCGATCACCTCACCACGCCGATAGCGCCCGAGCAGCTGCCGCGAACGATCGGCGAGCATCCGGCGCACTTCGCGGCGCATGCCTTTGACGCGCGGGATCTCCATCGTGTCGTAGGCGGTCGTCGCGTGCCGCAGCCACGCGATGGTGGCGGCCTCGGCGCGGCGCTCGATCGGGATGCGCTTGGTGCGCGCGACGGTGCCACTGCCGACCGGCACCGCGTGCGCGGCGATCGCTTGCGCCAGCTTTTGCTCCAGCTCGTCATGCGCGGCCGCGAAGCCGAGGAATCGGGCGACCGCTTGTTCGAAGTCTTCTTCGTACTGCGCTTGCTCCACCGCGCGCTTCTTGCGGCCGCTCTCGAGCTTGCGCG
>WUUC01019058.1_pt1 | contig 11803 bp, 1 predicted proteins | sample 6278441 | NCBI WGS metagenome assembly WUUC01 (sample SAMN13675441, study PRJNA597444) | soil metagenome | isolation source: soil | place: USA: Washington | collected 2017-10 | reverse complement strand
GTCCCGCGGCCGTTCCCAATGGCATCACGTTGATCGATACCGCGCACGGCAGTGTGACCAACAACGTCATTAGCGCAGGCCACCATGTCGGCACGAGCGCCCTGACCGCCGGTATCCTGCTATTCGACGCCGCCGATGGCGTCATGATCCAAGGCAACGAGGTCTTCGATTACGACGACGGCATCATCATCAACGACTCCGACCTGGCGGTCGTGCAGGGCAACAACTTCCACGATAACCTCAAGGGCATTCGGATCGAAGCCGGCGCGAACAACAACAACATCACTGGCAACACGATCACGAACAGCTCGCAGTTTGGCATCGAGCTGGGTACCACTGCGGGCACCGGCAACACGCTTACCTCGAACATAATTTCCGCGACCAGCGGCGTGGGCATCAATCTGCTGGGTGGCTCCGTAAGCTTCGGCGCAGGCAACACAGTCACCGGCGGCGCCACCGGCCTGGCCGTCAATGGCGCGACCACCGCGATCGTCGGCAACACGCTCAACGATATCGCGTTCACGGGCCAGTCAGATTTCTACGTATCGGTCACCGGTGGCGCCCTGGACAACGTCGAGATCGATGGCACGGCCGCCAGCTTCGGTGGCGTTGTCGGCGGCGGAACGCTTGCTCAAAGCTTTGCCATCGAAGACAAGCTGCGTCACGCCTTGGACGACTCCGCGGTCGGCCACCTCCGGTTCAAAGCGAACGAGGTATTCGTTACCACGCCCGGCACCGGATTGAGTGACGAAACGGTGGCCAACGCCGTGGCCGCGGCCGTTTCTGGCGATACGATTTATGTTCAGTCCGGCACCTATACCGACACCGCGCAGATCGTCATCGATAAGAACCTCAACATCATCGGTGAGGGCAAGACATCCACGATATTCACGAAGAATTTCGATACCGGCGCGAGTGGCGATCCGCGCGGTTGGTGGCTGGTAAACCCAGGCGTCGCGCTAAACCTGAGCCATGTTGGGTTCGACGGCACGGGCCAACTTACGTGGCAAGCGATTCGCCACAAGGGTTCGGGCACGATCGACAACGTGGGCTTCACCGAAATTAAGTTTAATCCGTCAGGGCCGGATTACGCCGGCACCGCGATTGTGCCACTGGCCGGCAGCAGTGTCACCGTCTCGAACTCGATGTTCAGCCAGATCGGCCGCGTGGGCGTCTTGTTCTTCGGCGCGGGCGCCACTGGCACGTTCCAGGGCAACACGTACACCGGCAAGGGCGTAGGCGACTGGCTCGACTACGGCGTAGAAGTGGGTGCCGGTGCGGTAGTCAACATCATTGGCAATTCCATCAGCGGCAACTTGGGCGTGGCGTCTGTGGACGGTTCGACCTCGGCCGGTGTGCTGGTCACGACCTTCTTTGGTCCGGGCAGCGAGGCACATTTCAGCGGCGCCAATGTCATTTCGGGCAACACGACCGGCGTGCACGTCGGGTTCGGCAATACGGACACCTCCGATGTGACAATCAACGGCGGCCAGTTTATCGACAACACGTCCAATGGCATTCACATCAGGGGCGCCAGCGGGGCGAGCCTCGTGGTCGATGGCGCCACAGTGACCGGTAATGACGGCGCCGGCATTTCAGCGATCGGCGTGATGACCGCCGGCCCCGAAGTGCTGATCCAGAATACGAATCTTACCAACAACGGCGTCGGCATTTACGTCGACAATGGCGCGATCGTTGACGCCGGCCTCGGTGGCAATACGTCACTCGTTGGCACGGGTCCCGCGGGCGCCAGCGCCGGCTTCAATACCCTCACCGGATATACCGGCGTATCGGGCAATTATGCGATTGAAGACCAGAACCTGGATACCGAAAACGGTGATCAGGATGTCTACGCCCGCAACAACGCCTTCGGCACCACCATTCCAGCAGCCATCGAACAGGTGGTCTTCCACACCGTCGATGATCCAGCCGTAACCGAAGTAATTTTCACCTCGCCGATCGCGCCGCCCAACACGCCGTTCCCGCCGCTGATGGTTTTTGTGGACGACAGTTGGGCCGGTACCGCGACGGGCGCGGACGCCGACACCCCCGCCGGCGGCACGATGGGCAATGGCCAAGCGTTTGGATACGACCAGTTCGCCACGATTCAAGACGGCATCGACGCGGTGGCGGCCGTCGGCGGCACGGTCTACGTCTACGCCGGTACCTACATCGAAGCGATCAACGTCCATAAATCGCTTGACCTGATCAGCGAAGACGCATTCTTCAGCACCGCTGCTGGCGACGGAACGGACGATTCCGTGATCAATCCTTCCGGCGTTAATTCGGTCGTCGTGACGATTAGTGCCGGTGATGTGGAGATGGCAGGCTTTACCATCGACGGCGACAGTGTCGATAGCTACGGCATCCTGGCGACCACTCCGTTCCCGTACCCAACGTTGACTGGTCTGGAAATCCGTCACAACGCCGTGCGGGATCTGCTGCGTCGCGGCATCCAGAGCGACACCTACCTGGCCGAGTTCGATATTCACCACAACCAGGTCAGCAATATTACGGGCGACGCGGCCGCAATCGCCATCTTCAACTACGGCGGCGGCGGACTGCCGGGCACTGCCACGATCCATCACAACACGATCACCGGCTCGACCGTCGGCATCGGCGGCCAGCAGTCGGCCGGCATGCAGGTGCACGACAACAACATCACCATGATCGCCGGTGGCATTGGCATTCAAGATTCGAACCCGGGCACCGGCTCGCCGCCACCAGTCGGCGCGACCGAAACGTTCGAGAACAATATCATCAGTGGCGGCGACAGCACCAGCGCTGGCCTGATCGTCATCAATTCTGCGATGGATGTGCTGATCAAGGGCAACACGGTCACCACGCCCGGCCTCGGCCTCGGCGCGTTTGGCTCGTACTCCCCGAGCACGATCACCTTCGACGACAACACGGTCTTGGCCGACGACATCGGTATCCAGATCTCCACCGACACCCTCGGCCTTAACGGTTTCCAGGACGTTACGGCCATCATTCAGAACGATAACGATATCTCCGGCGCGGCGACCGGCATCCTCGTCGAGGAGCTCGGCGGCGCCGTTGCCGACGTCACCATCACGGGCAACGACGACTCGATCCATGGCAACGCCGTGGGCATCGATGTCGTCGGCGGCACGGTGACGATTTCGAACAACGATATTTATGACAACGGCATCGGTGTGCGGCTCAGCAATGCCACCGGTGATCTGACGGACAACAATATCGACAGCAACTACGTCGGTATCAGCGTGCTCGGCGCCTCGACCCTCACGCTTACCGGCGGCACGATCGATGACAATGAGTCCAACGGTTTGATCGTCGTCGGCGACGGAGTGGTCAAGCAAACGATCGTGGTCAGCGGGACTTCGTTCTCCAGCAATTCGACCGGCAAGCCTGTGTCCGCCGGACATGGCGACATCACGCTATTCGATTTCGCCGCTGCGGTCGCCGATCCAAGCACCGCAAGTTTCACCGACGTAACGATCACCTCCGACATGCCGGATTACGCCATTCAAGTGCGCGGCGTTGCCGGCACGCTTCCCTTCCTGAACGGAAGCACAACCGCCGAGGTCACGTTCAACAACGTCGATATCCTCGGCACGCAGCAACGCTTCGCGATGCTCGTTCAACAGTACGCGGATCTCTCCGACTTCAGCTTTACGGACGTCACGTTCAATTCCATCGCGCTCGGCGGATTGGTCATGTTCGACACCGGCGGCACGCTGGACCTCGGCGACTCCACCTTCCACGACACTTACATCGCCGGCGACGGCCCAGGCAACGGCACGGGAATTGATATCGCAACGAGTCTAACGGACGTCGACGCCTCGGGCGTGACCTTTGTCGGCGCCGACAAGACGACGCTGGCCGGCAATTTTGCGATCGAGGACCGCGTCGGCCATTACATCGACGCCGACGCGAGCCCGCTGACGGCCGGCTTCGTCGATTGGATCGACGACTCCGGTGCGCCGCCGTTTGCCGAGGCGGTGTTCGTTACGCAGGAAAGCTACGCGCCAGCCGCGGGAACTACTACGCCCAAAATTCAGCGCGGCATCAACGCCTCGATCGCCGGCTACAACGTATACGTCCAAGGCGGCGCGTTCACCTACGCCGAAAACCTGACGATCGGCAAGGACCTCAACCTGATCGGCGAAACCGGGAACACTCCGAATTTGCAGTCGGCGGCCGGTGGCGGAAACGTCATCACCATCGACGGCAGCGGCTTCGGCGACGACGAGACAGTCACCGTCGACAACTTCAATTTCAACGGCGTCAGCGGCGTCGGCGATTACGGCATCCGCGTCAATAGCACGGCCGTGTTCGATCGGCTGGCGGTCAGCAACAGCAGCTTCACCGGGTTCGATTTCAACGCCATCGCCGTGTTCGGCGATTTGGCCGACGGCATTTCCGTAGCCGATGTGGACCTGACGAATCTGACGTTCTCCAACAACGGTCTGAACGGCGGCAACGGCACGGGCGACGTGCAGTTCTTCGACTACAACGGCGACGCCACGCTCACCAATCTCGATATGGTCGGCAGCGCGACCGCATCGACCGGAGCTCGGGGCGGCATCCAGTTCCGCGGTGCGAGCGCTTCCGGTGCTCCAGGCGCCGCGGGCGTCGGCGTGCTCCCGATGGGCACGATCGTCCTGAACGATATCGACGTCTCGGGCGACTATCGCACGCAGATGATCGGCTTTCAGCGATACACCAATTCGAATATTACATTCACCGACGTCAAGCTAGGCGGCGTCGGTTCCGAGATCACGGGAACCTTCGGCGCTAGCTTGCGGTTCGACGCCGTTGGATTTGGTTCGCTTAGCTCGCCGATATTCGTCGACCTGGGCAACACGCACTTCCGCGGCCTCGATCCACTCAGCGCTCAGCGGCACGAAATCGAGTTTGCTCCGGATAATGGCCACACCTTCCTCCGCGCCGACGGCGACGCGACGCAGTGGGATATCGGCGGCATGACTTTTGTTGCCGCAGCGCTGACGCTTCCGCAGGCGTTCAACGTGGAAGACCGCATCCTGCACTATGTCGACAAGCTCAATCCGACGCACGGTGGCACCCACGGCCCCTACAAGGGCTTCGTTGACATCAAGCCAGGCGAAGCCTTCATCGGCGACGACATCAACTCTGGATTGCTCGGCGACGGGTCAATTCAGCGCGGCGTGAACATCGTCGCTGCCGGTGGCACAGTCCACGTCGAAGGCGGCTCCTTCACGGAAGCCGTCAACGTCAACAAGCATGTCAAGATCATCGGCGCCGGCAGCACAGGCCTCGGCGCCACCGTGCTCACGCAGCCGGTTTCATCCGACATCATTACGATCACCGCATCGGGCGCCTCCAACGTGGATCGCCTGCTGCTCGAAGGGATGCAACTTATGCCGGTAGGCGCCGGCACGCACGGCATCATCATTACCGGAGCGGTTGCCCTCGAACACATCATGCTCGACGACGTGAAGGTCACCGGGTCCAGCCCGGCAGGTCCCGCAATCACTGAGATCGGCTTCCGCATCATGGACTTCGCGAGTGTCAATGACCTCGTGATCGTGGATTCGCTGTTCGAGAATCTCAACCATGGCATGTTGATCGAGAAGCATCTCGACATCACGGGCGCGTCGAACGTCACGAATCTGTCCATCACCAATACGGGCTTTGAAGACAATCAGTCGAAGGGCTTCTACGCAGAGAAGCTGTCCGACGCGACGTTCACCGACGTCTGGGCCACGGGCAACGGCAATCTGCCATTCTTCGTGTCAGGCGCCGGCATTGAGATCAATTTGAAGGGCAGCCTGCCGACCTACGAGAACCTGGTCTTTAATAATCTGACGGTCACGAACAACGGCCTGGGGACACCGAGCATGGGCGTTCCCCTCGGCGCGGGATTGCAGATCAAGGCCCGCGGCACGGGCGGCGATACGGGTGGCGGCGGAGCTTACGCCGCGAATCCGGCTCTACTTGATGATGTCGAAATCAACGGCGGCACGTTCACTGGCAATCGCACCGGCATTCGCATCGGCGAGCCCGGCCAGCTCAACACCAGCCCGACCAATGTGGTCATTGACGGCGTCACGGTAACCGGCAGCACCGAAACCGGCATTAACGTCGTCGGTGGCGTCGCCACGATCCAGGATTCCACGCTGACCAATAACCCCACCGGCATCCTGGTGAATGGTGCTGGCCGGGCGATCATCATCAATAACCTCGCGTCGATCACCGGCGGCAATATCGGCATCGACGTCAACGGCGCTAACGCTCGGGCGCTCGTCGAGAATACATACTTCGATACGAACCAGATCGGCGTGCGGATTCAGAACGGCGGCCTCGCCGACCTCGGCCAATTGGCGGGCGCGGAAGTCGACTACACCGGCCTCGGTGAAAGCGCCGGCCTCAATGACTTCACGTCGTACACCACGGCGGCCAGCGCCACCAATGGCGCCATCGTGAACCTCAATACCGGCGGCGCCTATTCAAACGCCGGCCAGCAAGGTCACTCCGGCCCCGAGCACGATGTCGAAGCGTTCAACAACTTGTTCGACAATTCCAATCCGATCGACACCTACATCTGGCACGACGCCGACAGCACGGCGCTCGGCTTTGTAGACTACGGCACGCTCGCGGACCTGACCGTCAGCTTCCAGCCGCTACCCGCCATCGACGATGCGGAAAGCATCGACGAAGGTAGCTCGATCACCGTCTATGGCTCGTTCACGAACGACGCCCAGGCGCACACGGTAACGATCAGCTGGGGCGACGGTAGCCCGGATACCGTGTTGAACCTCGATCCGGGCGAGTTCACATTCTCAGCCACCACGTTGTCTGGAACGTACGACGACGATCCGGACGGCGCCGTCCAATCGATCCTGCACAATATCACGGTCACTGTGGTCGAGACCGCGACGCCTGCCAACCAGGCCGTCGACAACAGTCTCGATGTTACTGTGAACAACTTCGTGCCAACGATCCCGTTGGCCGACCAGCAGGGCGACAATACGATCAACGAGGGTCAGACCTTCAATCTCGTTGTCGGGCCACGCAATGACCCGGGCGTCGATACGATTTCGGCTTACACGATTTTCTGGGGCGATGGCGACTCCACATTCGTTTCCGGAGATCCGCTGACGAGCTCTGTGGTGCACTCGCACCTGTACGCCGATGGCCTCATCCCACCGACGCGCACTATCACGATCGACGTGCTGGATGACGACGGTACATGGATGAACGCCGGTTCGCTGGTGATCGACGTCAATAACGTGAACCCGACGGCCGCGAACTTCCAGGCCTTCAATCCGACGGTCAACGAAGGCGGCACCACGAATGTGTTCTTCTCCGGCCCGTTTGTCGATCCGGGCAGCCCGGACACGCCGTTCCACTTCGCGTATGACTTCGACAACGATGGGACCTTCGATCTCGGCAACGGTACGTACGCCGGCTCCGGAACCGCTTCCTCCGCGGCGGTCCCGTCCAGCTTCCTCGCCGACGACGACGACAGTCCCCGCACCGTCCGCGGCCGGATCATCGACAACGACGGCGGCTTCACCGACTACACCGTCAACATCGGCATCAACAACGTCGCGCCAGTCGTGAACGCCGGACCGGATACAACGGTCGTCGCCAACTCGGTGCTCAGCCACACGGTCACGTTCACCGATCCAGGGGCCGATTCGCCTTGGACGGTCAGCATCGATTGGGATGAAGACGCCATCTTCGACGAAACGTTCATGGTGCCCGGCCATAGCTTCGATATCGCCGACTACAGCACCTGGACGTACGGCCCGGGCGATGTTGGATCGACGTTCACCGTGGTCGTGCAAGTTGACGATAACGACGGCGGCGTCGACACCGATACATTCGATGTCTTGGTCGTCGAAGATACGCTGCGGGTAATCGACTTCGAGTTCAACGCCAGCGGCTTTGACGTCACGTTCAATCGAGCCCCCAACCTGGGCGATCTCAACCTGTACGACAGCCTGCTCGACGGCAGCTCGATGGTCCTCGAGGCCCCGGACCTGACGCTCGTTCGCAACGGCTCCGAGCAAATTCTCGGCTCGATCGTTTGGGCCGCCGATACCAACACACTGAGCTTCGTCAAGACTGGCGGCGTGCTGGCTGACGGTAATTACGACGTCACGCTAGTCAGTAGCGCCATCGGATTCCACGACGGATTGGACTTGCTCGATGGCGACGGCGACTTCGACGACAGCGAAGTCGGCGACGACTACGAAAGGAGCTTCACGATTGATCCGCCGCCGGTCGACAACCGCGTGGTCAGCATCGGCGACTTCTCACGCGGCACTGGCCAAGACGTCAACGTGCCTACGGTGGAAATGGGCGGGGCGCACCTGCCCGTGAACATCAGCGACGCCAATGGAGTGGAGTCCGTCGATGTCGATATCTTGTACAATCACACCCTGCTGAATATTTCAGACGCGTACCTCGGCGCCGGCCCGTTAGCAGCCGGCGGCTGGTCGATCACGACAAACTTCATCAATGTCGATGCCAGCCATACTCTGCTGAAGATTACGATCTCGGGCGTCAATGCGATGTCAGGGTCGAATGTCGAGCTCATCAAGCTCGATGCCGATGTCCCGAGCAACGCACCGTACGGCGCCAGCCAGGTTGTCCAGCTGCTCGGTCTACGAGTGAATGAAGACCTCATCCCGTCCCTAGCAGACAACGCCATTCACAAAGTCACGTACGTCGGCGACGCCGATGGCAGCGGCTTGTACGGCGGTGGCGATTCCACGTTGATCTCCCGAGTGGTGGTTTTCACCGACTCAGGGTTTGACGCACACGATTGGACCGATCCGCAAATCGTCGGCGACGCCTCGGGCGATGGCACCCTCTCCGGGCTAGACGCGTCTTATGTCGCACAGGAAGCCGTCGACATCGATCGGCCAGAGGTTCCGCCGATCCCTGGCGTCATGCTCATGATGGTCGGCGGAGGAATCGATCCTGAGTACTCGATCGACGAGAATATTCCGGCCCAGCTCGGCCAAAGTGTAATCGTCCCGGTCAAGCTCGAAGTGATGCCGGGCGAAACTAACATGGTCGGCGGCACCTTCGTGTTAAACTACGACGAAGACCTGTTGACCTACCAAAGCCCTGTAGCAGGCGCTGGCTGGAACATCTTGTTTGTCAACAGCACGCAGCCTGGCGTTCTGCGAGTTTCCTACCAGACATCAGATCTCGATCCGGCCGCTGTTGGCGAATCGGTAATTGCTGATCTGAACTTCGAGGTCGGCCTGTCAGGCACGGTTGGGGAAATCTCCCCGATCGACATCGCCGCCAGAGACCCCAATGAGCTCGGCCTCACGTGGACCAATGACAACGGCTCCGCGGTAATCACCGGTCTGCCTGGCGATTACAACCGCAACGGCGTCGTCGACACCGCCGACTGGGTCGTGTGGATGAAGCTCCGCAATACTGCGGTGCCGATTTACACCTTGGCCGACGGCAATGGCGACGGCTTCGTCGACGACGACGACTATGACATCTATGTAGAAAACTTCGGCGAAACGTTCCCCGGCGCCGGCGGCGGCGCGGAAGCCTTGCAGGCCTCGGCCGATGAGCCGCTGAGCAGTGAAGTCTCGTCGACAACCAAGGTCGTGTTCGCTCCAGCGTCCGCAGTCTTTGAAACGAGCGAGCCGACGGCCGACTCGACAGTATCGTTTGTCGCGGTCGCGTCGCCAGAGGCACCCGCTGTTACGAACGAAGGCAACGCTTCCTCCAGCCGAAGCGCACGGGATTCGGTGCTGGCTGACTTTGCCGGATCGCAATCCTCCGGTCGCACGGCTCACGCGCGGCCAACGCTCCGCTCGCAGCACATCGCGGCCGGCCACCGCGGCAACGATGATCTGTTGCTTGATCTCGCCATTGCTGCTCGGCAAGAGCGGGCCGCCAATTGCGATACGGCGATCGACGACGATGAGGCCGGCGATAACTTCGAAGCCCTCGACGAGCTGTTTTCAGCGCTGGACGAAGAGAAGGTTTTGCTGGCCCTCTAGCCCGCACGTTGAACGGCAGTTAAGAATGGGTATCAAACCTCTCCCTAGGGGAGAGGGCGCACGCTTACTGCGCCTGCACGCGCCCACTGTCTTGGCAACGGATTGCCAGTCTCTAACATCACCTTCCAAGGAAAGCTCACATGGCTGGCGGCAGCTTCTCCGACCTCCAGATCGCCGAGTACCAACGTGACGGCTTCTATATCTTCCGGTCGCTCTTCGACACCGAAGAGATCGACTTGCTGTCCCGGTCGGCAAAAGCAGACAGCGAATTAGACAAGCACGCGTTTCAGCGCGACGACGGCACAGGTGCGAATGTCCGTCTCAGCCTGTGGAATCATCCCGGCGATACGATCTACGGCATGTTCGCGCGATGCCGTCGCATGGTCGAGTCGGTGGAGCAACTGTTAGAAGATGAAGTTTATCATTACCACTCCAAAATGATCATGAAGGACGCAAGAACGGGAGGCGCCTGGGCCTGGCATCAGGACTACGGCTATTGGTACGAGAACGGCGTATTGTTTCCCGATCTTGTAAGCGTGTACGTTGCGGTCGACGCCGCAACCGAGCAGAACGGCTGCATGAAAGTATTGAAGGGGTCTCATCGGCTGGGACGAATTGAGCACGTGCTATCCGGCGAGCAGGCGGGCGCCGACATGGAAAGAGTGAACGAAGCCGCCAAACGATTGGACCTCGTCTATTGCACAATGGACTCGGGCGACGCCATGTTCTTTCACGCAAATCTCCTGCACGCGTCCGATCGTAACGATTCGGACCATCCGCGATGGGGTTTGATCTGCTGTTACAACGCCAGGCACAACGATCCTTACAAGGAGTCGCACCATCCGCAATATACTCCCCTCGAAAAAGTAGACGACAGCGCCATCAAGTTTGTGGGCGCTAAGCGATTTTCGGATGAGGGCGTGGCATGGCTAGCCAATCGAGAGGAAAACACGGCTCGGAGCATTGCTAAAAAGAAGCAAAGCGGCGACTGAGCCTCGGACGTCTTTTCGAAATGTTGTATCCACCAGTCATAAAGCCGGCGATGGCATCGCCGGTTTTATGCCCCACGCAGCGACTTGCGTTACCACTTCAGTCGGCCAAAACATTTGGCAAGCCGCTTTAGTGCAATTGGCGATGGCGCAATCCACAAGCCGCGCCTATTGCAATCAAGACAAAGCCGCCCAAGGACGGCTCCGGCACGCCGCTGTGGATCTCGGCGCTGTTGAACAGTTCGATCGAATCGCCCAATGAGTCGAGATAAAACCTCAGCCTCATGTGGTGCTCAGTCGTGGTCGGCAACACCAGCGGACCCAGCACGTCATCAAATGGCAACGGCCCCGGTCCCGCATAAAAACCCGTGCCGAAGCTGCCCAAGCTTTGCCCGTTGATGTCTGCAGAATAATCCAGACTTACGCCCTTCACCTCATGGTCGATGGTATTGTCCAACACTCCGTCGATATTGGCGACGTGCGACAGCAGGCCGGAGGCTGCGTAATTGTGAATGAAGTCGATCTGGCCGTCCAAGAGCGGCACGTTGGCAATCTTTTCGATGAGCGTGTTGGTTACAATCGTGGAAACCGGCGGCACGCCGTCGTACCCGCCCTCGGCGAAAACATCGCCTTCCGCCAGCCAACGATTTTGCGCGTCCATCAGCTGAAAGTGGTACCAAATGTCGCCCACCGCGGCGTTCAAGTCATCCGGACCATTGTCCGCAATCAGGCCGACCGGTATGGCGTCGACCAGCACTTCAATCGAGTAACCGGCCATCGCAGGACTAGCAATCAGCATCGCCG
>WUUC01190935.1_pt1 | contig 11804 bp, 12 predicted proteins | sample 6278441 | NCBI WGS metagenome assembly WUUC01 (sample SAMN13675441, study PRJNA597444) | soil metagenome | isolation source: soil | place: USA: Washington | collected 2017-10 | reverse complement strand
ACACGGTGCTCGGCATCAACCTGCAAGCCATCCTGCGCATCACCGAGACACTGCTCGACGGCGCGCTGCACGACGGCGGCCGCATCATCAGCCTCTCGTCGATCGGCGGCATCGCCGGCAACATGGGCCAGACCAACTACGGCGCTTCGAAGGCCGGCGTCATCGGGCTGACGAAGTTCTTGTCGGCTCAGCTCGCCTCGCGCGGCATCACCGTCAACGCGGTCGCACCGGGCTTCATCGAGACGCGCATGACGGCGGCGATGCCGGTCGTCGTGCGCGAGGTCGGCCGCCGGCTCGCGGCGCTCGGCCAAGGCGGCCAGCCCGAGGACGTCGCGCAGGCGATCGCGTTCTTCGCATCGCCGGGCGCGGCGGGCCTTACGGGCAACGTGCTGCGCGTCTGTGGCGGCGCACTGATCGGAGCATGAGGAAAACCATGGCAAAGAAATCTTCATCGGTGGCCGCGGGTCGGCGCGCAGTGGTGGTGGGCGGCATTCGAACACCGTTCTGCAAGGCGTTCACGGAGCTGACCAAGCTCGACACGATCGCGCTCGGCGCGGCTTCGGTGTCGGCGCTGCTCAAGAAGCTCGAGCTCAACGCCAAAGAGATCGACGCGATCACCTGGGGCGGCGTAATCCTGCCGCCGCTCTCCGTGAACGTGGCGCGCGAGATCGTGCTCGACCTCAAGCTGCCCTACTCGATTGAAGGCCACACCGTGACGCGCGCCTGCGCCTCCGGCCTGCAAGCGATCACGAGCGCGGCGGCGGCGATCGAGCGCGGCGATGCGGACGTGATCATCGCCGGCGGCTCGGACTCGACCAGCAACGCGCCGATCGCGTTCCCGTCCAAGCTCGTCAACGTGCTCGGCCCGATGGTGCTCGGCGGCAAGGCCACCGCCGCCGACTACTTGGGCGTCCTGCCGCAGCTGATGCCGCTCTCGGACATCCTGCCCAAGGTGCCGAAGATCGCCGAGCGCACCACCGGCGAAGTGATGGGTGAGTCGGCCGAGCGCATGGCCAAGCGCAACGAGATCTCGCGCGAGGCTCAGGATGAATTCGCGCTGCGCTCGCACCAGCGCGCGGCGCGCGCGAAGGCGAGCGGCCGCTTCGACGGCGAAGTGACGCGCGTCGAGACACCCGATGGCTTCGTGCACAACGACAACCTCGTGCGCGCCGAGACGAGCATGGAGAAGCTCGGCAAGCTGCGTGGTGCGTTCGCGAAGGACGGCACCGGCACCGTGACCGCGGGCAACGCGAGCCCGCTCACGGATGGCGCCGCGGCCACGCTGCTGATGAGCGCGGACAAGGCCAAGGCGCTCGGCTACACGCCCCTCGCCAGTGTGCGCGCGTGGTCGTACGTGGCGGTCGATCCCTCCGATCAGCTCTTGATCGGACCTGCGCTGTGCATGCCCAAGGCGCTCGATCGCGCTGGCATGACGCTCGCCGACATCGACTTGGTCGACATCCACGAGGCGTTCGCCGCGCAGGTGCTCAGCGTGCTCAAGATGCTCGCGAGCAAGGCGTTCGCCGAAGAGCGCTTGGGCAAGGGCGCGGCGATCGGCGAGATCGACATCGACAAGCTGAACGTGCACGGCGGCTCGATCGCGATCGGCCACCCGTTCGGCGCGACCGGCGCGCGCATGGTGACGACCATGGCCAACGAGCTGGCGCTGACCGGCAAGGAAACCGCGCTGCTCGGGATCTGCGCCGCGGGCGGCTTGGGCGCCGCTGCGGTGCTCGAGCGCGTGTAGGTTGCTAGCGAGCACGGCGCTGCAACGCGCACGTTTAGCGGCCCTGCGCAGCTCCGCGCAGGGCCGCGCTCATTTCAGCCGTATGACCTCTATTGGCCAATTCACCCCGGCTTGGGATGATTTGCGCCGATGGGTTTGGCAGCGGAAGCGAGCAGATCGGGCGACCTGCTGAACGACACCTACGAGCTGTGCGAGCGGCTCGAGTCGAGCGAAGTGCACGAGGCGTATCGCGCGCGCGACACGCGGACGGATCGCCAAGTTCGCGTCTCGGTGCTGCGGCCGGAGCACGCGCTGCGCTCGGGTGTGGCGCAGCGCTTCATTCAAGCGCCCAAGGCGCTGACCCAGATCGATCATCCGAACCTCGCGCGCGTGCTTTCGGTCGAGACCGATGTGAGCGGCATCCCGTTCGTGGTCGAAGAAGTGCTCGACGGCCAGAGCTTGAGCGCGATGCTCGCGAGCTTCCCCGAGGGCTTACCGCTCGGCGTCGCGATGAACGTGCTGCCGCCGGTGGTCGAGGCCTGCGCCGCGGTGCACAGCCGCTCGCTGTGCCACGGGGCGCTCGACGCCGAGCACGTGCTGCTCACGGAGGTCTCGGGCAGCACGGTGCCGAAGCTGCTGCGCTCGCGGCGCAAGAGCGACTCGCGAGGGGATCTGCGCGACGACGTGCACGCGCTCGGCGCGCTGTTCTATCGTGCGCTCACCGGCCAAGCGCCGGCAGCGGGCAAGCGGCGCGTAGCGCTCGACGAGCTCGCGCCGCATTTGCCCAACGAGCTGACCTCGCTGGTCGAGCGCTGCCTCGCGAGCCCGGACGAGCGCCCGGCGGATGCGCGCTCGCTTTGCGATGAGCTCTCGACGTTGCGCCAGCGCTTTGGAGGCCGCAGCAGCGCCGTGCACGTCGAGCGCGTGAGCAGCGAGCGCGCTGTCGCGGAAGACCGCCCTAGGCCCACGCCCACGCCCACGCCGATCAAAAAGCCAAGCGCCCCCGCACGCGCAGAGCCCGCACGCGCAGAGAGCGTGAGGCCCAAGGTCGCGCTCGGAACGGCGGAAGTTGCGCGCCGCAAAGCGGTCGAGCGCGCGGCCACCGAGCCGGTCGTCGATCCGATCGTCGATCCGATCGCAGCCACCGCGTTCGACGCAACGGCGTTCGCGCTGCAGGCGCCGGTCATCGCCGCCGCGCCGATGGCCGAGCCCGCGCCGCAAGCCCCGGCGTTCACGCCGCCCGCGGTGCAGCAAGCACGCACGTCAGCCTCCGAGGTGATCGAGTTCTCGATGGCCGGCGACGCCGCGCCGACTCCGCACGAACCCACGCCGAGCGCAGCTGCGCCCGTCGCCGAGCCGCCGCCTGCCGCGCTGGCGGCCGTTCGTGACGAGCCCGTCGCGCAGGCTGCCGTCGCGCAGACACGCAGCGCGCGCGGCAAAGAAAAGAAGAAAGCAAAGCCACGCGCCGCGAGCGGACCGGCGATCGCGGTGGCCGGGCCGGCGCGCCTCGCGGCGGCGTTTGGGCCGCTCGACGGCGCGTCCGCGATCGAGCAAGGCGAGTCCGCGGCCAGCGAGCTGAGCCGCGCGTTTCGCGAGTCACTCGAAGAGCAAAAGCAAAAACCCAGGGCGCGCAGTCAGGGCGCAGCACAAGCAGGCCCGGATCCAGCGGCCGCCCCGCGCGTCGAGCGTCAAGCCGCGCAATCCAAGGCCGACGCGCAGAAGGCGCTCGTCAACGCCATCGCGTTCAGCAAGCTGCAGACCGAGGTCGAGCAACGGCGCAAGCAACGCGACGAGCTGATCAACGCCGCGCTCATGCTGCTGTTCGCGCTCGGCCTCGCGCGCGCCGTGCCGCTGATGAGCGAGGCATCCGGCGATGCAGCACGCGCGCTGCTCGGCACCCAGCTCAAGCTGACCGCGGGCGTGTTTTCAGCGCTCACCGTGGTCGTGCTGGTACGCACGTGGGCGCTTCAGATCCAAGGCAACGTCGCGCTGCTCAAGCCCGTGCTGATGACGTTCAAGGTCGTGGCGGCCTGCGTTTGCGTTCTCGCGCTCGGCTACTTCTTGCCGGCGGGCGCGCTCGGCCCGGCTGGCCGCGCTGCGCGCCTCGGGCTGCCTTTCGCCTCGGCGTTCTTCTTTCTCTTCCTCGGCCTCTACGGGCTCATGCAAGGCATGCAGCAGCTGCGCTCCAACGCGCTCATGGGCGCCGCCACGCTCATCCTCTACAGCGCGAGCTTCGTCGGCTCGTTTCAGGTCACGCAGGGCGTGATCATCCCGTCGCTCAAGAAGAAGCCGCAGGCCGTCATGAACGCGCAGGTCGCGCAACAGCTCGGCATCGACCCGACGCACATCAAGGACACGCAGCTAAGCCCCGGCTCACTCGACCCACGCGCGCTCGAGAATTCCGGCCACGCCTCGGCCGAAGACGGCTTTCAAGAAAACAAGATGACCGGCGGCAACGAGGAAGAAGACCTCAAGTCGATCCGCGAGATGGGCGACGCACGCAAGCGCAACAGCAAGAAGCTCGACCAGATGAACGAAAAGCTGCCAAGCCTTATGGAATGAGCGCGGCTCACGCCCGCAGAGCACGCCCGCAGCTCACACCTTCAAGCTCACGAGCCCTTCAAAGCTCACGCGCCTTCAAGCTCACGCGCCCTTCAACACAGCGCTGATCTTGAGGCCGCGCGAGCTGCACGAGACGCCAACGTCTCCCAATACCCACGCGCCCGGAGCGGCGCGCTTTCTCTCCAGAGGGAACATCGCGCGCGTCCGCGCGATGATTCCCTCTGATTAGTGATGATGGCCGCCGGGACCGTGCACGTGGCCGTGGCTGAGCTCTTCCGCAGTCGCCTTGCGCACCGCCACCACCTCGACGTCGAAGTGCAGCGTCTCTCCTGCGAGCGGGTGGTTCAGGTCGATCATCACGGCGTCCTTGTCGACCGCCACGATCCAAACCGTCTGTGAGCGCCCATCGTCGCCCTCGGTGTCGAACGCCATGCCCACTTCAATCTCGTCGATGCCCGCGAACGCCGCGCGCGGCACGCGCTGCGCACCCTTGCCGCTGCGCTCGCCGTAACCCTCGGCCGGCGGCACGACCACGTTCGCTTTGTCGCCCGCGCGCTTGCCCGTGAGCGCCTTCTCGAGGCCCGGCACGATCTCGCCGCTACCGTGGATGTACGTGAGCGGCTCGCTGCCGATCGAGCTGTCGAGCTCTTCGCCGGCGCCGTTCTTGAGCGTGTAGTGAAGGGTGACGACGCGCTTAGCGCCGATGCGTTCGTTCTCTTGCATGCGCGCGCCTTTATCGCGGGCTCGCCTCGCTGGCAACCAAGCTCCGGATGCGCTGCAGCAAATCCGGTAGGCCGATCGCTTCTTTGATCGCGGGCTCGCCCGCCTTGAGCGCGCCGCTGCCGTCACGCCGCATCAGGTGCGTGCTGGCCGAAGGCGGCATGACCACGGGGCTGCCCGCGCGCATCTCGATCGGCATCACGCCCTGCGCCATGCCGACCACGCGCAAGTCTTGGCTGGTGGTCGAGCGATGCAGGAACACGAGCAGCTCGCGGCCTTCGGGCAGGCTGGCCTCGCCGGGTACCTGCAGCGCCAGCTCGCTGTCGAGCGTTCCGCCCATCAACGTCGCGACCACCGTCGCTCCACTCTTGACCTTGCCCTTGAGCGCTTGCCCGACGCGCAAGCTCACGTCGGTGAAGATGAGGCTGTCGGTCATGCGCGCTTGGCGCTCGCCCGGCGTCGCCACGATCACAAGCTCGGAAGCCGCCACGAGCTCCGGCAAGGTCAGCGCCTGCACCACGCTGGCGCGGGCCGCACGCGCCACACCGACCGCGATCGCGAAGGCCAGCGCGAGCACCACCCACAAGGTGTTCCCGTTTCGCGTCACGGCGCGGCGGGCCGAGTGGAGCCGCCGAAGGAGATGCGTGCAGTCCATATCGACAGGATAGCGAGGGCGACGTTTACCGCCACCTTGCCCCAAGAGACTTGGCTACTTTGCGCAGCGCCAAAGCAGCCGCAGTCGAGGTCGATGCCGCGCAGCTTCGACTGCGCCATCGCCGCCGCAAACATGAACAACAGCCCTGCGCTCAACATCGCGCCACCGCGGGCGTGGCTCGGCACGAGCAGCCCGAGCCCCACCACCAGCTCGAGCACCGGCAGCGCTACGGCCGCGAGCCCGGCCAGCGCGTCGGGCAGCACGCGATAGTTCGCGATCGCCTCGGCGAAGGCAGCGGGATCGCCCAGCTTCTCGAAGCCGGTCCACAGAAAGAGCGCCGAAAGGCCGATGCGAACGAGGGCGTGCGCGATCGAATTGCCGGGCGCCTGGCTCGGCTGCCCCTGCGAGCTCGATGGTGCGTTCACGGCTGACCTTCACAATCGCGGCACGCGCCGGATTCGGCCGGCAGCCCCTCGGAGAGCCAGGCCGGCATGCCGCCCTCGAGCACGCGCACATCGCGCGCCCCCGCTGCCGCCAGCAGGTTCGCGATCCGCAGTGAGCGCGCGCATTCCTCGCGCGCATCGCAATAGGTCACCACCGTCTGGGCGGTTCGAACGCGCTCGAGCGTCGCCTCGGGCAACGTGCCCTGCTCGGCCTCGACGTGGACCGAGCCCGCCACGTGACCCGCCTCGAATTCGCCGCGCGGCCGGCAATCGACGAACGCCACCTCGGCGCTGCCCACGAGCGCCCGAGCGTCGTTTGCGTTGATGAAGCGCACTCCGGCCGCCGCGGACTCGACCGGCGCCTCGCACACCCCTGTCGGCCCGTCGCCCGCTCCGCCCACAGCCCCGATCTTAGGTACCCCGCGCAGCGCGACGAGCAGCGCGCTAAGCAGGGCTGCAAGCGCGCACAAACGCGAGATCTGGGCCAGAACAGGCGCCATGCAACGTCTTATCGTCCACGCGCCGGACCAGGCCGACGCGAAGCGCTTCGTGCCACGGATTGCGGAGCCGAGCGAGCCAAGCGTGCAGGCCCGGACACTCGAGCCTTGGCTCGACCGTGTAGGCAGCGCAGGTGTTTGAGCGCGCAAGCGAATTGCCGACGCCACCGCACCAAGCCAGCCGCGTTGACACCACTGTGGCTTGACGATTATCAAAGCCCACGATGATCGGCCCCAAAACCTTGTCGTTTCGCTTCAGCGCGCCTTGTGCGCTCGTGCTCCTGCTCGCGACCGGCTGCAACCTGCCGAGTCTCTTGATTAAGGGCACGGTCGACGGCACGCGCGAGTTCACCAAGGAGCGCGGCACGCACTTCGCCGACCCGGAGAACGTCGGCCCGCTGATCCAGACGGCCACCGTGACCAACGAGGGCTTGATCTACTACGTGCCCGACTACGAGCCGCTCTTGATGAGCGCGATCTTCTCGAACGTCGCGTACGGCGTCGGCTGGCTGCTCGCCGAGGGCAACGAGGCCGAGATCGCCGGCGACTTCGACAAGGCCGAGAAGCTGCAGGCACGCGCCGGCATCCTGTTCGGCCGCGCGCTCTTCTACTCGAAGCGCATGCTGCGCTTGCGCGACTCCGACTTCGACGAAGCGATGGCTTCAGGCGATGACAACTTCCGCCGCTGGGTCGACGAGAACTTCTACCAAAAGGACGACGCGGAGCCCGCGCTGATCGCAGGCCTTGGGTTCTTGGTCGCGATGATCGAGTCCGACGAAGGCCTCGCCGCCGCCGTCGATCTGCCCGTCGCGCGTTACCTGATCGAGAAGTCGATCGAGCTCGACCCCGAGCTCAACGGTGGCCAGGGCATGGTTCTGATCGGGACGATCGAGTGCACGATGCCGGCGCTTGTCGGTGGTCGCCCCAAGCTCGGCTTGCAGCTCATGCAGCGCGCCGCCGCGCTCGATAACGACACCAACCACAGCATCCTCGTGTCGATGGCCGAGCGCTGCGCGGTGGCGCTCCAAGATCGCAAGATGTTCAACTCGAACCTGATGAAGGTGCTCGAGTCGGGCGACATCGAGGAGTACCGCTTGCCGAATAAGCTCGCGCGCCACGCCGCAGAGCGCCTGCTCAAGCAGCAGGACGAATTCTTCTACGACTGAGCGCGCGCCGCTGAGCACGCGCGACGGACGCTTTTTGCGCGCGCCCCCTACCTGGGGCGGCGAAATCTGGTACTAGCGGCGCGGGTGCGTCTCGCCGCCCTCACGAGAGAATCGCCATGACGGAATCGCTTCGACGTTTCGACCGCATGCTGGCCCGCGGTGAAGGCCGCCTCACCGTGCTGGTGCTGATCCTCATGGTGCTCGTCGCTGGCTTCCAGGCTGCGGTGCGCAACCTGACGCGCCTCGACATCGGCTGGGCCAACCAGATGCTCACCGATCTCGACTGGGCGGACTCGCTCCTGCGCAAAGGCACGCTGTGGTTGTCGTTCTTGGGCGCGTCGCTCGCGACGCACCACATGAAGCACATCAACATCGACATCATGCTGCGCCTGGCGCCGCCCAAGCCGAAGTACGTGATGCTCGCGATCTCGATGGCGTTCGCCGGCGTCATCACGCTCGGCATGACGTATTCGTTCTCGTCGGCGGTGTACCTGAACCTCACAGAGCGTCCGGTCGAGTACGAGATGCTCTCGCCTGAGGGCGACTCGATGCACATCTGCGACGGCACGCCGGAGAACTTGGCGAAGCTCGAGGGTGTGTCGCGGCCGTCGTCGTTCTGCGTCGGACGCGCGGCGCTCGGCGCGATCGGCATCCCTGCCGAGACGCCCGGCGCGGCCTTCCAGCTGATCGTGCCGATCATGCTGTTCGTCATGGGCATCCGCTTGCTGGGCCACAGCGTCCACTACACCAAGGTCGTGTTCGGCGGTCCCGAGGCCTTGGAAAAGGCCGAGAAGGAAGAGCACGAGCGCATGATGGCGCAGCAGGCCTCGGTCTCGGGCGACGACAGCACCATCTAGTCATCGGGAGCGCGTGCGCCGCGCTCGATGCGCTTGCCGCGGCGCCGTACGATGCTGCGACGTGTGCTCGCCGATGCCGCTAGAAACCGAGCGTTGCGTTCGCGCCGGCAAGGCCCGGTGCAACCCACGGTTGTAGCCGGGCACGACAGCGACGCCTACGCCAGCGTCGCCGACTACGGCATCTGCCTCTTGGGTACCGATGGCTCGATGCAGTGCTACGGCACCAACACCTACGGCTTCCAAGTCCTGAACACGATCGGCGCGCTGCCGATACCGTGGCCGATCAGCTTCCGGGCTTCGGGATGAACTCGAAGCCCGCTTGCACGACCGCGATCAGCGCGTCGGCGTCGTCCGGGATCGAGAACTCGTGCGCCGTGCCGGCGGTCATCTCGATCGCTTCGCCCGGCAGGTAGAGCGTTCCGTCGCCGTCGCGCATCGCGCCCTCGATCACGTAGTTGATCTCGTGGCCGACGTGGCGGTGGTAGGGGAAGTGCAAGCCGCGCGGCAGACGCACGAAGCCCGTGTCCGGCGCCAACACGTTCGGGCCGCCCGGGAAGTGCATCACGCTGATGCCGGGAATCGGCCCGGCCTCCCACGCGCTGGGTACGTCGATCTGGTCGCACAGCTCGCGAATGCGACCCGCGCCGAGATCGAAGCTCGCACACAAGTCTGCGACGAACGGCGCGTAGCGCGCGCCCGAGTCGAGCGCGGACAAGAGCCGGCTTCGACCCGCCGCGGGCGCCCGCATGCCGCCTTCGCCGTGGGCCAGGAGCCCGAGCGCTTCGCGCGCGGCGCGCAGCTCGGCTTGCAGGTCGGGTGAGCTCGCGACCAGCGCGTCGATGCGGCGGCGCTCGCTCGCGGGCAACAGCTCGAGCACGTAGTCGTGCAGGTCTTCCAGCGTGAGCTTCACGACGCCCCCACTTCGTGCTCGCCGAGCTGCCGGCGTAAATGCGCGATGGCACGCGACATGCGCGACTTCACGGTGCCGATGGGCACGCAGAGCGCGGTGGCGATCTCCGCGCAAGACTGGCCCGCGAAATACCCCAGCTCAAGCACGGCACGCTGGTCGGGCGGCAAGTCCAAGACCGCGCGCGAGAGCGCTTTGCCGTCGATCGCGCGCACGGCTGTGTCGGAAGCGCGGCCCTCCGTGGGCTGTGCCATCGAGCTGTCCTCGAGGCTGACCGCATGTGCCCGGCGCGCGGCGCGCAGGCGGTCGAGCGACCGCGAGCGCAAGCGCAGCATCAACCACGTGCGCACGGTGCCGCGCTGCGGGTCGTAGTGGCGCGCGCGATGCCAGGCCTCGAGGAAGACGTCGTGCACGACGTCCTCGGCTTCACGCGGGGAGCCCACGATGCGCTGCGCGACCGCGAGCAAGCTCGGCGCGAAGCGATCGTAGAGCTGGCCCAGCGCGGCACGATCGCCGGCGCCGGCCGCACGCAGCAGCTGCTCGTCCTCCGCCGCCTGCACGTCTGCGGTGCTCACGAAGCCTCCCCAATGCGCAGGCGCAGGGTAACAGCGCACCTCGCTCGCGCCATGGACGGTCGAGATGCGTTGCGCCATGTGCTCGATACGTCGCGACGGGCGGATCGGCTCCGCAGCTTCGTGCAACGACGGGCGCTTGCCGCAGGTTCGAGGATGGGCGGGCTCACGCTCTCCTGTACGGCGCTCGCCGAGCGGCGTTTCGCGGACGACCTTCCCGGCGCGTTGAGTCGGTGATCGTTGGACGCGGCCGCCAAAGCAGATGAATTGGCGCCTTCACCCTGTGGCTGCACTCGCAACTCAGGCTGCCAGAGGCGGTACGCGGCAGCCCGCGCTTGGGTTCCACCGGTTCCGCCCCAGCTCGCGTTCTTACTGCTGAGTAGGCGTCGCTGGAGAGAGAGGAGCGACCGGCAAGGTGCCAGGGGCCGTGGGCGCAAGACGCGCCGGTGCAGCGTCACGCGCGGGGGCCGCGGGCACGTTCTGCACCTCGGCCACCTCCTCACCGGCGAGCTTCTTGATCTGCATCGCGATCGAGCAATCCACGGGTCCTGAGCCCTCGAGGTCCTCGGCCCGCAGCTTCGGTGCATGGGGCGCGCCGGCCGCGCGCACGCGGATGGGCATCAGCCCACCGTCGGCCTTGAAGCGTGCGCGCAGCAGCTCCGTGTCGCTGCGCAGGTCCCATAGAAAGACGTCCACCGGTTCGCGACGAGTTTGCCCCTGCTGCACGACGAGCAGCAGCCAGTCGCTGCGCGTGAGGCTGAGCACGGCCGGCAGGTCCGTTCGCATCCTGCGCGCCAGCACTTCGTCGGTGACGCGCAGGTGCATCACGCTGCCCTGCTTGCGCGTCGGCGCGATCCACTCCGGCTCGAGAAAATCGCCTTGCGCCCAAAGCCCGCGCGCCGAAGCCGGTGCAAGGCCCATGCACGACGCGATGACATCGCCGTCCATCGCGGCGGCGCCCGCGGCGAGCGCCTTCTTGTCTTTCAAGTCGCTCGCTCGCACACGCAAGTAGAGGCCGCGCCCGCTGCGCAGCCCCGGCACGTGCAGCCGCTTGTCGACGAAGGTGCTCGGCTCACGGTGCGCCGCGCCGAGCACCAGCTTCTCGACCTTCGCGCGGAAGCTCAGGTAGCGCTCCGAAGACTCCTTCAGCTCCTCATGCACGCGCAGGATTTGGCTGCGCCAGATCTCGGCGCGCTGCCGTTCTTTCAGCCAGTTGCCGCCTGCTACGACGGCGATGCCGAGCGCGCCAACGAGCAGCCAGCGCCACGGCAGCCTGGGCATGTACGCCGCCGCTTCTGCGTCGGATGCGGGTCGCGCCGGGACGAGGCGCTCTTTGCGTTCGGGGTCGGAGCTCATGGCGTGTGTCGGGCCCTTTTAAATGAAACGGGCGCACACCTCGCGGCGCGCGCCCGTCTTGGAATCGAAGCGAGAGGGACTACTCGGCCTTCTCGGATCGGTTCACAGCGAAGCTCACGTTCGCGTAGCCCGCTTGCGCGGCGCTGAACATGATCTTCTTGACGACGCGGAAGTCGGTGTCGACGTCCGCCTGCAGCACGACTTGACCGGGGAACGGCTCCTGCGGGTGCAGGATGCTCCAGTTGCGCTTGAGCGTCTCGAGGTCTTGGATCATCTGCTCGATCCGCTCGACCTTGGGTGAGCTCGCGAGCGTCGCCGTGTCGGCCATACGACGTCCATCGAG
>WUUC01066887.1_pt1 | contig 11804 bp, 9 predicted proteins | sample 6278441 | NCBI WGS metagenome assembly WUUC01 (sample SAMN13675441, study PRJNA597444) | soil metagenome | isolation source: soil | place: USA: Washington | collected 2017-10 | reverse complement strand
CTCCATCACCGTCGCCGTCTCCATCACCGTCTCCATCGCCGTCGCCATCACCGTCGCCATCACCGTCGCCGCCGTTGGTGCCGGAGCCTCCACCGTTGTCTTCGTCATCACCACACGCCGCAAGCGGCAGGGTGAGCGCAGCCAAACACAACACGATTTTCATCCAGGTATTCATGTTTATGGTCTCCTAAGGAAGTTAGTTGCTCGCGTGTGTGCTGCCCCAAACGCTCAAGATCGGGCCGCCCGCATCGACGACCGTCTTGTCGAGCTCGACGGCGATAGACAGGACCGATGAGCCGGCGAACGTGTTGCTCGCGTCCGCGCCGTCCATGCCGTGTGCCAGCTGGGCCACGAGAGCGTCCGAGGTCGTGCCGCCGATGTCCGGACAGCCTTCAGCGTCGAAGTCGAGCGTCGGCGCTTCTGCGACCGCCGCGGCGACCGTCTCTTGGAAGCCCGTGAGCTCGAAGAAGAATGGGTCATCCCGGCGACCCGCAAACACGCGCAGCTTACCGCTCGCGCTCATGATGCCGTCGGGATCGCTGGGATCGCCCGTGACGTACTCATCACCGGCCCAACACTCGATCGCGTCTGCCGTGTAGAACTGGCAGACGACATTGGTCTCGGTCTGAGCCTCGCCGTACGCGATCGAGCTGTTGACGTGCAGCACGTAGGCGACAGCTTCGGAGAAGGTCGCGGTCGCGCCCGCCATGTGATGGACGTTCATCACGAGGTTGAGCTTGTCGGCGTCCGTGTTCATCCACGCGAAGACATCCGTGATGTCCGCCGTAGGTTCGGAGGCAGCACCCGGCGCGTCGATGTGATCCGCCGCAAACCCGGTGAAGGGCAAGGCCACGAGGCCAAAGCATGCAGCAGTCCTAACTAAGATTCGGTTCATACCGTTCTCCTTATTCGTCCGCTGAAATAGCGGCCGGGTTCCTTTACTCCCGCGCGCCAAGATGGCTCCCGCTCGTTTGCGTATGCGGCTTCAAACCTCATGCGACGTAACCGTTAGTATTCGCGCCGAGGGCGGCTCGCTTACGCCGACGCGAAGAATGCGTACGTCACGATGCCGCAATGCGCGCGCGTTCGCCTCGCGACAATGCAGTCGCGAAGCGAACGATCGAGCGTCGTAGAGCGCGTGCTTAGCGGCCGATCAGCGCGGGATCGGCGCAGCGATCGCTTCAGCGATGATGGTCACTTCGTCTTCCGGGAGGATGAAGCCCGCCTCGCGTGATGCGCGTGCAGAGGCGGTGACCTCGTCGACGTAGTGTTGATGCGTAGGGTAGAGCACGGACAATTCTTGATGCGTGAACGGCACAGTGTGTCCAAACAGCATGCAGAGCGGGTTCCACGCGTGCTCGGTCGCGGGCTCGCCGCTGAGCGTCGCTATCGGCACGTCGCTGGCCGGGGTGCGGATGCCGCCGATGGCGTTGCCTCGAAGGTCGCGGGCGATGCCGGCGCCGGATGAAGTGATCTCGAGCGGCACGCCGGAGGGCGGCAGTGTTCCGTCCTTCAACCACAGGTGCAGCGAGCGCAGCGCAGCTTTGATCACGAAGTGCTGAGGGCCGTCGTTGACCAAGCCGCAGCCCATGTCTGCGCCGTCGCCGAGCAAGTGTTGGTCGGCGTGGGCGGTGCCGGCGACTTCCCACGAGCGCAGGCGATCGCTGTCGGGTTGGCGCGCCGCGTGTGCCGGGCCGAGCGGGAGGATGACTTCGCTCTCGGTGAAGAACTGGAGCACGCGCGCATCGCTGTCGCTGCGCACTTGCACGGGCGTGCCGTCGCCGAGCAGGCCGTCGCTCTCGACACCGACGGGCGCGCCCCAGCCGGCGCGGCAGTGGATGAAGAAGCCATCGAAGACGTGCGCGAGCGGATGCACCGCGTTCACGTACGTGACCATGCGCGTCGCCGATTGTGACTCGCCGTACGCGATCATGCGCTCGACCTTCAAGCCGCCCATCGGATCGATCGCGCCGGGCCAGCCGATCGCAGCGCCAGCTTGCGCGTAGATGCCATAGGCGTATGCGTCGCCTGGATGCACGAGCGACGCGTAGCGCACGGGATCGGCGGCGCGCAGTGCATCGACGCCGGTCTGCTGTACGGAGACGCCTACGTACGCGTAGCCACCGCGCAACAGCTCTTCGCGCATGAAGCCGAAGCCAACCGCGGCATCCGCGCCGCCCGTCGTGTTGAGCCACTCGACGACGACCGTGCCGTTGAAGGCGCTCGCATCGGCGGGCCGGCGCACGAGCAGGCGCGTCTTGTACGTGGCGGTACCGTTCGCCAGCGTTTGCCAAACACCGTCGAGCCCGAGCTCGCCCTGTGCGGCGTACGAGGTCGCTTGGCCTTCGAGGAACAACTCCTCTTGTACGTAGCCGTGGCTGTCGCCATGAGGCGTTGGCTCGAGCACGACGGGCCCAGCGCCGCCGGAGATCGAGCCGGTCACGGCACCACCTTCGATCGGCCGCGGCGGCCGCGGGTTGGTCGGCTCGCCAGCGTCGTGCACCTCGCCCGCTGCTCCAGCGATCGATCCGTCGAGCATGGCCACGGGGGCGTGCGATCCCACGCCACCGACGCCCGGCATGCCGCCGCTGCCCGCGCTGCCACCGACACCTCCCGCACCCGCAACGGCCTCGGGCGGCGCGCTCACGCGGCCGAGCCTCGCGGCTTCCATCGAGCAGCCGGCCATGGCCAACAGAGCCACACAGATCGCGCCTAGACTATGCACCGATCAACCTCACCCGACCCGCTAGCAAGCTCATCCGTAGTTGCCCATGCCCGCGAACGGCCAACGCTTAGCCGCTAAGGGACACCTTCACAAGCGCAGAGCACGCGCGTCCACCCTGCGGCGCAGTCTGCACAGCCGAGCACGAGGGCAAAGAATCCATGTCGCGAGCTAGCGAATCCTGGCGGTGGATCGTCGAGGGCTATGCCGATGCGAATGCGCTCAGTGGGCAAGAGCGGCGCTTGCTCGAGCTCGCGGTGAGTGGCGCGCACAACAAGCGGATCGCCGACGAGCTCGGCCTATCGCTGGGAACGGTCGCCACCTATTGGCGGCGAATCTTCGCAAAGACCGGCAAGAGCCCGCAACGAAACGTGCTCGCAGACATCGTTCAGTTCGCAGCGAGCCGTGTGGCAATCGACCCCTAGCGCGAAAATTAGTCAGCCTGTTTCGGTCAGCGTCCGCGTGCACTGTCATTGCCCTGGTGTCCTCGACTCGCCGACATGCAACGCGAAGATGCGCGGGCTCTACTGCTCCACACTGCCGCTCCGTACGCGCGGTGACTAGCAAGGAGAGAGTCATGAATCGCACGTTCTCGAAGAAGAATCTGATCGGTCTCGGTGTGGTGGCGCTCGTTACGTTCGGCGTGGGCGGCTCGGCGTTCGCCGTCTCGCAGAACTCATGGTGGTGGGCCAGCCGGCACAACACCGTCGGCGGCGCGTTCGTTAACATGTCGCCCGCCAGCACGACGTTCTGTTACCTCGCCGGCGTCGAGACCACGGAGACGGACACCGGCTCCGAGACCGCGCGCTGCAGGATCACGCGCGGCCAATTCGTGTGGACGCTCGAGGCCATCCTCGGCACGAGCAGCGACGCCGACATCGAGTGCGAGGCGTACTGCTTCAACAACTAGCCGTGCGCACCGCGGTCCCAGCGAGCACACGCATGAGAGCGCGCGCTCGCTGGGGCCCTCATCTCACCGGAGGACCAAGCTATGCGAACGCGTCTCGTCATCGCCGCTCTCGTCGTGATCCCGCTGCTCTATCTGCTCGCTCGGCCCAGCTCGAAGCGCGCCACGGCAGCGCGTGCGCCAGCGGCAAGCGCGTCCGGTGAAGCCAAAGAACGGCTGCGCGAGCAGATCGCAGCACAAGCAGGAGCCCGCGACCGAATCAACGCACGACTGTCAGAGCTCGAAACCAGGCTCAACGCGCTGGAGCCGCAGGTTCCTGCGCCCACCGAGGAGATGGTCGGCGCCGCTGCGCGCAACGATGTCAGCGACAGCGACATGGCAACGTGGATGGACAACCACCTGCAAGCCGAGTCCGATACTGCGGCGTCGCAGCAAGCTTCGTCGCAGCTCAACGCCACGATCGCGCAGGTGAAGCGCATGGACTTGCACGTAGAAAAGGTGAGTTGCGGCGAGCGCTTCTGCCGCGCGTCGTTCTACCAAGACAACGGCGAGCGCCCGGTCGTACGCGACATCTATGGAGCGCCACCGATCACGGGCGAGGGCTTCACCATTCAAGAGCCCGACGGCCGTCTCGGCGTGTACTTCGCGCGCAATGGCGAGCACGTCAGCGACTTCCGCGACGAAGCCATGCTCGCCTCCGCGCCATGAGCTGGCACATCAGGTGGGATCGACGCGCGCAACGAGCTCGAGCAACGCGGGCAGATCGACCGGCTTGGTCAGGTGCAGGTCGAAGCCTGCAGCTTCGGCCTTGGCTTTGACCTCGGGGCTGCCGTAGCCGGTGAGCGCGACGAGGTATTGCGCCTTGCCGTTCGTCGCGGCGCGCACGCGGCGCGCGACCTCGTAGCCGTCGATGCCCGGCAAGCCGATGTCGATCAGCGCGACGTCGGGCTGCAGCTCGATGGCACGCGTCGCGCCGACGACGCCGTCCTCGGCCCCGAACACCTCGTGGCCTAGGCTCTCGAGCAGCTCGCGGAGCATCTCGCGCGAGTCGTCGGAGTCGTCGACCACGAGCACGCGTCGCGAAGTTGCCGGCGTCGCGCGCGGTGGCGCCGGTGGCTCGCTGCGCTTCGCGGCGTCGGGCACGAGCGGGACGCGCACGATGAAGCTGCTGCCGAGCCCGAGCCCCTCGCTCTCGGCCTCGACCGAGCCGCCGTGCATCTCCACCAAGTGGCGCACCAACGTGAGCCCGAGGCCCAGCCCGCCGGTGCTGCGATCGATCGACGGCGACACTTGCGTGAACGGCTCGAACACCTTGGCTAGCATCTCGGCAGGGATCCCGCGACCGGTGTCGCGGACGCGCAGCGCCGCGACCGCCGCGCCTTCCACGAGCTCTCGCCCGAGCTGGACGGTGATCGCGCCACCCGGCTCGGTGTAGCGCGCAGCGTTCGTGAGCAAGTTCGTGATCACCTGCTCCAGTCGCGTCGCATCGCCGTGCATGTACAGCACGCCTGGCGCGATGGTCACGGTGAGCTCGTGCTGGCGGGCGTCGAGCACGGGCCGCGCCGACGCGAGCGCGTGCTGTACCACTTGCGCCAGATCGATGGTTTCCTTGCGCAGCTCGATCGTACCGCGCGTCACCCGCGCGACGTCGAGCAGGTCGTCGACCATGCGCACCAAGTTCCCCATCTGGCGCTTGGCGGTTGCGTGGTAACGCGCAGCCTTCGTCGAGTCACTACCCGAAGACTCGAGCAACATCAGCGCCGTGTTGATCGCTGCCATAGGGTTGCGCAGCTCGTGCGCGAGCGTGGCGAGGAATTCGTCCTTGCGTTGATCGGCCGTCTTGAGCGTGACCAAGAGCTGCTCGCGCTCGAGCTCCGCTTCCTTGCGCGCCGTGATGTCGGCGACGGTGCCATAGAACCGGCACGGCCGTTCGACATCGAAGTCGACCTTGCCGCGGCCCTCGATCCAGCGCACGCGCCCGTCGTCCGGCCGGACCCAGCGCAGCTCCGCTTCGATCAAGCCATCGTCCTTGCCTTGCATTGCGTCTTCGATCAGCTGCGAGATGCGCGCGCGCTCGTCGGCGGCCATGTAGCCGATGTAGCTGGTGAGGTCGCGGGGATCCCCGGGCCGCAGGCCGAGCAGCTTCAGCATCTTGCGATCCGCCTGCACGTGCATCGACGCGAGGTCGATCTCCCATGTGCCGATCAAGGCCGCATCGGCGACGCGCTGCGCGCGCTCGCGGCTGGCGCGCAGTGCTGCGTCGGCTTCTTCGGTCAGCTCGAGCCGCAAGCGCACGCTCTGCGTCACGTCGGTGCCGATCGCGAAGATGCGATCGCTCGGCCCGGCTTCTCCGCTCAACGGCTCGTACGTGAAGTCGAAGTAGCGCAGCTCGCGCTGGCGCGTCGCGCTGTTAGACATCCACAGCGGGAACTCGCGGCCGATGGTGCGCTTGCCCTCTTGGCGCACCGCCGTCAGCAGGTCTTCGAAGCCTTGCCCGGCGAGGTGGGGCGCTACCTCGAACAGCGGCCGGCCGATCACCTCGCTGAGCTCAGCCCGCCCCCACACGTGCAGCGTCAAGGGATTGGCGATCTCGACGATGAACTTCGGCCCGCGAAAGATCGCGATCGCCACCGGCGCTTGCTCGAAGATGACATCGAGCAGCGCACGATGCTCAGCCCGAAGATCGAGGTCGTCGTTGGGCATGCGCTGCGCCAATCTAGCCCAGACGATGCGTGGTTCTGTTCGGCGATGTAGCGAGATCGCCTAGCTAAAATGCCCCTCCCCCTGTGCGTAAGAGGCATTTTTCGACGCTTCTGCACGGTCGTGGCGAGATGGCGCACTTTGCCACTATCTTCGACTTTGTACGACTATTGAAGACTGTGTCGACTCGCGCTACCGCTGACTCGCCATGTCGGGTCGCTCTCCAACACCTTCGCCCTCTCCCTCCGCAACCGACAAGCCAGCCGGCTCGAACGATCGTGTCGAGCCGTGGGCTTCGATCGATGAGGCCGCAGCGCACCTCGGGGTGCGCAAAGACTCGGTGTATCGCTGGATCGAGAGCCGCGGCTTACCGGCGCGCAAGATCGGCAAGCTGTGGAAGCTGAAGCTGTCCGAAGTCGACGCGTGGGTCAACGCATCCGGTGCCAGCGAGGACGACGCCGCATCGGCAGGTGCCGCGCCGAGCAACACGACGCGCCCGCGCAAACCGGCACGCCGTGATCACGTGGTCATGGTGATCGACGACGAAGCGCTGGTGCGCGATACGCTCGGCGACTACCTGGCCGATGAAGGCTATCGCGTGCTGCTCGCGAGCAACGGCGCGCATGCGCTCAAACTGCTCGCGACCGCGGCCATCAAGCCCAGCGTGATCCTGCTCGACCTGAAGATGCCCGACGTCGACGGCTGGCAGTTCCGCGAGCTGCAGCTGCGCGACACCGGGATGAAGGCGATCCCGGTGATCGTGCTGACCGGCACGCCCAATGCTGCGGTGCGTGATGCGGCGGCTGTGCTGCGTAAGCCGCTGCGGCTCCCCGTGATCGCCAAGGCGATCAAGACCGTGATCGCGACCGAGGAAGAGGAGGCGGCGCGATGAAGCGAGGTTCGGACGACACGCCTGACGCCACGGTGCCGCGCACGCACCGCTTCAGTGAGCTGTTCGCGAGCATGGTCAACCACGAGATGCGCAACGCGCTGAACGTGGTGTCGACCGCTGCCAGCTTGCTCGAGATGCGTGCCGAGTCGGAGAAGATCGCGACGCCCGTGCAGCGCATCGCGGTCAGCGCGGTGCGCATGGAGCGCATGCTCTCGCAGCTCGTCGATTTCACGCGCATCGAGCTCGACGGAGCCCTGGTCTTGATCCGCGAGCCAGTGGAGCTCGACGAGCTCGTGCACGATCTGCTGGCCGAGCTGCCGGAGGCGCAGCGCAAGCGCGTGTCCATTGGCGAGCCGTGCGACGTGGAAGGCAGCTGGGACCGGGATCGGGTCAAGCAAGCGCTCTTGACCTTGGTGTCGAACGCGCTGCAGCACGGTACGCCCGACGCGCTCGTGCACGTGCGGGTGTCGGTCGATGCCGGCACCGACAGCACGCGCGAGGTCGGGATCGAGGTGGAGAGCGAAGGCGAGATCGCACCCGCGGTGCTCGAGACCTTGTTCATCCCCAAGCGCCGCGCGGCGCAGCCCGCGGCGGCGAGCGGGCTCGGGTTGGGGCTGTACGTGGCGCAGCACGTCGCGGCCGCGCACGGCGGCGTGCTCGAGGTCAGCTCCGCGCAAGGGCGCACCCGCTTCGCGCTGCGCTTGCCCGCGCAGCCGGCGCACGTCGCCAAATCCGCGAAGGTCACCATCAAGCATGCGTAGCATCCTGCCCAAGACGTCCGATCGCCTGTTCGCCGCGATCGGCTTCGCGATGCTGGCGGTGTTCGCGATCGATCTCTTCGATGCGCTCGGCATCGCGATCTGGGTGCTGTACTTCATCCCGATCACGCTCGCTGGCTTGGCGTGGCACCGGAGCGCGCCGGCGATCAGCGCAGCGATCGCCTCGGTCCTTCTGGTGATCGGCTACTTCGCTTCGCCCGTTACGAACTTGGAAGCGGCCGACTACGCGCTGCTCAACCGGGCGTTCGGGTTCGGCGCGATGTGGGTCGCTGCGGCGCTCGGCAGGCAATTCATCGTCATCCGCCAAACGCTGCAGCGGCAGGAATGGCAGAAGTCGTCTCAGGCCAGCCTTGGCGCGCGCATGCAGGGCGACCAGACGCTGCAAGACCTCGGTCGCAACGTGCTGGCCGCGCTGGCCGAGAGCTTTGGCGCGCAGGTCGGCGCCCTCTACGTGGCCGAAGGCAGCACGACCTTTCATCGTATCGCAGGCTACGCGCTCGATCCGAACGCGCATGCGCCGGAGCGCGTACGCGCGGGCGAAGGCCTCGTCGGCCAGGCTGCGCGCGACAACAAGCTGCTGCACCTCACCGAGCTGCCAGAAAAATACCTCGAGGTGACGTCGGGCGTCGGACACAACTCGCCGCGGCAGCTGGTAGTCTCGCCGGCCGACATCGACGGCCGCGTGTATGCCGTCATCGAGCTCGGCTTCTTCCGCGCGCTCGAGCCCATGGAGCTCGAGCTGTTCGCGCCGATCGGCCAGATGATCGCGTCTGCGATCCGCACTGCGAGCTACCGATCACGACAGGCCGAGCTGCTCGAAGAGACACAGCGCCAGGCCGAAGAGCTGCAGACCCAGCAAGAAGAGCTGCGCGTGCAGAACGAAGAGCTGGAGCAGCAGAGCCGAACGCTGCAGCAATCGCAAGCGCGGCTCGAGAACCAACAAGCCGAGCTCGAGCAGATCAACACGCAGCTCGAAGAGCAAACGCAAACCCTGGTGCGGCAGCGCGACCACCTGGCGCGCGCCCAATCGGAGCTGCAACGCTCGAACACATACAAGTCCGAGTTCCTAGCCAACATGTCGCACGAGCTGCGCACGCCGCTCAACAGCTCGCTGATCCTGGCCAAGCTGCTGCTCGACAACCGCGAGGGCAACCTCACCGCCGAGCAGGTGAAGTTCGCGCAGACCATCTATTCGGCGGGCAACGACCTGCTCACGCTGATCAACGACATCCTGGACCTGTCGAAGATCGAGGTCGGCAAGCTCGAGGTGCGTCCGGACTCCATCGCGCTCTCACGCTTGGTGGACGAGCTGATGGACACCTTCGAGCCCGTTGCAGGGGAAAAGAGGCTCGAGCTGAGCATGGAGCTGGACGACGAGCTCGCCGCGACCATCTACACCGATCCGACGCGCCTGCAGCAGATCCTGAAGAACTTGCTCTCGAACGCGCTCAAGTTCACGGAACATGGCGGTGTCACGCTCCAGGTGCGCGCTGCCAGCGAAGGGCGCATCGCGTTCGACGTGCGCGACACCGGCATCGGCATCGCAGCCGATCAGCACGACGTCATCTTCGAGGCGTTCCGCCAAGCCGACGGCACCACCAATCGCAAGTACGGCGGAACCGGCCTGGGCCTCTCCATCTCGCGCGACCTCGCGCGCTTGCTCGGCGGTGAGCTCTCTGTCGTTAGCGAGCCGGGACGCGGCAGCACGTTCACGCTGGTGTTGCCCGAGCGCTTCGTGCCGCGCGAGGCGCCGGAGGACCGCACGAAACAGCCGCGCGGCGAGCGCCGAGCGCAAGTGGCGACGAGCCAGCGCGCGCGTAAGCGCGACGACGTCATCGTTCAGCGGCCGCTGCTGGCGGCGAATGGCAGCAGCCATGCGCACGACGATCGCGACAAGATGACGCCGGGCGCGCGCTCCATCTTGATCGTAGAGGACGACGCCGCATTCGCGCAGATCCTCTATGACCTCGCGCACGAGCTCGACTTCCAGGCCGTCGTCGCGAACACCGCCGAGGAAGGCTTAGCGCTCGCCGAACGCTTCAAGCCGAGCGCGATCGTGCTCGACGTCGGCCTGCCGGATCGCTCCGGCCTGACCGTGCTCGACGCGCTCAAGCACGCGCCCGCCACTCGCCACATCCCAGTGCACATGCTGTCCGTCTCCGACTACACGCAGACCGCGCTGTCGATGGGCGCGGCAGGCTATGCGGTGAAGCCGGTGAAGCGCGAGCAGCTGATCGAAGCGCTCAAGCGGCTGGAGCAGAAGCTCACCAGCAAGCTGCGGCGCGTGCTGGTCGTCGAGGACGACGCGACCCTGCGCGAGAGCACGTGCCTCCTGCTCGCGGGTGACTCCGTCGAGACCGTCGCCGTAGGCAGCGCTGACGAAGCGCTCGAGCAGCTGCGCGCTGCGACCTTCGATTGCATGGTGCTCGACCTGAGCCTGCCGGGTCGCAACGGCTTCGAGCTGCTCGAGGAGATGGCGCAGGACGGCGAGCACTCGTTCCCGCCGGTGATCGTTTATACCGGGCGCTCGCTGTCACGTGACGAAGAGCAGACGCTGCGGCGGTTCTCCAGCTCGATCATCATCAAGGGCGCGCGCTCGCCCGAGCGGCTGCTCGACGAGGTGACGCTGTTCTTGCATCAGGTGGAGTCGGAGCTACCGCCCGATCGGCAGCGCATGCTGCGCGATGCCCGCCACCGCGAGCACGTGTTCGAGGGTAAGCGCGTGCTGGTGGTCGAGGACGACGTCCGGAACATCTTCGCGCTGAGCAGCGTGCTCGAGCCGAAGGGCGCGAAGATCGAGATCGCTCGCAACGGCCGTGAGGCGCTCGACGTTCTGGCCAATAAGCCCGGGTTCGATCTGGTGTTGATGGACATCATGATGCCCGTAATGGACGGCCTCGAGGCGACGCGCGCGATCCGCAAGCAGTCGGCCTTGGCCAAGCTGCCGATCATCGCGTTGACAGCCAAGGCCATGGCTGATGATCGCGAGAGCTGCCTGGCGGCCGGCGCCAACGACTACATCGCCAAGCCGCTCGACGTCGACAAGCTGCTCTCGCTCGCGCGGGTATGGATCACCAAATGACGCGCGACGACACGAGCACGAGCACGAGCGACGTAGACTTCGAGCTACGCCTGTTGCTCGACGCGATCTTCCACAAGTATTGCTACGACTTTCGCAGCTATTCCGGCGCGTCGCTCAAGCGCCGGCTGTTCGCCGCGCTGAGCCACTTCGGCTGCGAAACGATCTCGCAGCTTCAGGACCGCGTGTTGCGCGAGCCGAAGTTGTTCACCGAGCTGCTCGGCTACCTGACCGTGCAGGTCAGCGACATGTTCCGCGACCCGAGCTACTTCAAGGCGCTGCGCGAACGAGTCGTGCCGTACCTGCGCACGTATCCGTCCATCAAGGTGTGGGTCGCAGGGTGCGCGACCGGCGAAGAGGCCTACTCGCTGGCGATCCTTCTAGCTGAGGAAGGCCTGCTCGAGCGCACGCTGATCTACGCGACCGATATCAACCCCGACTGCCTGCGTGTCGCCGAAGACGGCGTGTACGAGGTCGATCGCTTCGCGCGCTTCAGCACGAACTACCTCGAAGCAGGAGGGCGCGCATCGCTCTCCGACTACTACTCGGCCGGCTACGCGTCGGCCGTGCTCGATCGTGCGCTCAAGAAATCGATCTTGTTCTCGGACCACAGCCTCGCGACGGACAGCGCGTTCGCCGAGGTTCAGCTGATCTCATGCCGCAACGTGCTCATCTACTTCGAACGCGAGCTGCAGGATCGCGCGATCGGCGTGCTGAACGACTCG
>WUUC01042620.1_pt1 | contig 11806 bp, 9 predicted proteins | sample 6278441 | NCBI WGS metagenome assembly WUUC01 (sample SAMN13675441, study PRJNA597444) | soil metagenome | isolation source: soil | place: USA: Washington | collected 2017-10 | reverse complement strand
CCGACCCCGACCCCACTCCCGACCCGGACCCCACTCCCGACCCGGACCCCACTCCCGATCCCGACCCCACTCCCGATCCGGACCCCACTCCCGATCCGGAGCCGGTGGGCTGTCAGCCCGATCTGGCGGACCTGGTTGCGCCGGGATGCGACATCCTCAGGGCGGACTCCGGGGGGACGTCGATCAGTCCGTGGGGCAGCCACTACTGCGCGAGCTCCTCCCGGATCGACACGATCGCCGGCGATCCCTATCCCACGGCGGCCGGGACTACACAATCGAGTCCCCAGGCCCATCGCCTCAGCGTTCGCGACGGTGACGACGTGTGGGGCGAGCGCTGCGAGCTGGCCCGGAACAGCCACCGGTACGGGGACGGCGGCGGCGACGGCACCTTCGCCCTCTACCGCGAGGGGCAGCACAAGCTCACCTTCGCCTCCGTCCGCCTGCCCTCGGGCTATCCGCTCGCCGACTCGCGCTGGCAGCTCGTCCTGCAGATGAAGCAGACCCAGCCCTCGGCCAACGGGAACGGCACCCCCGTCCTGACCCTGCACGCCTCGGGCGGCCGCTGGCGCCTGCGCCAGAGCGCTTCGAACGGCGCCAGCACGAACTCACGCGATCTATGGTCGACCCCGGCAGAGGTCGGACGGTGGACGCGCTTCGCGTTCGACGTCCACTACTCCCAGGATCCGGACCGGGGCTCGGTGAAGCTCTACGTCGACCTGAACGGCGACGGGGATGCGGCGGACCCGGGCGAGCAGAGCCCGAAGATCGCCACCTACACGCTCAAGTACGAGACCTCGGGCGGTGGCGACGACGGGATCGCTCCAGGCGACTCGATCCCCTCACACCTCCGCGTGGGCACCTACCACGACACGGCCATCCCCTGCCCGTCCGGGTGCCCCGTGGACATCGACAACGTCCAGGTGACCAAGGCGGACTAGAACGCGACCGTGCGGATGCGCCGCACGGTACGCGAGAGCTTGAGCCGGAACCTCAGCGCGTGGTCCCGGTGATACACCCCTACCCGCGGCCATCGCAGCGGCTCCGCCGCGTGCGGTCGCGAGGTCAGGGTGCAGGCCGCCGAATATCCGGCCCGGTCCGCCGCGGCAACGACCCTCTCGTCGTGATCCCCGAACGGATAGGAGAGCGAGCGGCAGGGTGCGCCGATCTCCCGGGCGCAGTCTGCCCGCGAGCCGCTGAGCTCGTCTGTAAGGGCCGCCCCGTCAAGCTCGGTGAGGCGCGGGTGAGTTCGAGTGTGCGAGCCGATCTCCCAGCCTGCCGAGGCCAGGGCACGCAGCTCCTCCCAGGACATCGGGTGCAGCTCGTTCGCGTGGGGACCGCCAAGCCAGTGGTCGATGCCCGGCCAGGACATCGGCAGATCACGGTCCAGGAAGGCGGTGGGGACGAAGACCGTCGCCGTGAAGCCGTGCCGCGAGAGGATCGGAAACGCGACCTCGTGCACGGACCGAAAAGCGTCGTCGAACGTGATCGCGACTGCGCGCGAACTTGGCCTGGAGACAGCCTGATGAAAGGTGACCCCACGGTAGCCACGGCGCTTCAGGTACGTCAGCTGTGCCTGTAGGCGTGCGGGCGTAACGGACAGGTCCGCCGGCCAGCTCTCGCTCACCGCGTGGTAACACAGGACGAGGGGGGCGCTCACGGATCCGACCGATGTCTCCACGGCATGAGGCCCGCGACGCGGCGGTTGCGCGGCACCGCCATCCTGAAGATCGCCTTGCGAGCGAACGCGCGCGCGAAGCGAACCCGGGACGCCGCGTAGCTCTCGAACCGCGCGGCAGCCCGTTCGAGCTCCGCCGACGGATGGATCGCCGTTGTCGCCCGTAGCTGCACGATGTGCAACCGGTGGTAGGCCGAGCTGGCGACGTTAAGGACGGGATGGGGAAAGAGGTCGTAGCGCGACCAGTAGCCCGTGTCGAACCGCCGGATGTTCGCCGCCAGGGTTTCGACGCCCTCGTCGAACAAGTCCCGGGCCCGTGCGTCGCCGAGGGCGAGGCGGACGTCGTGCAGCCCCCAGAGCGCGAAGATCCCCCCGTTGAGGACGAGCGACGGCGGCGTTGTCGGATATTCCTCGAGGAAGAAGCCATCTCCAAGTGCGGCGCGCACCCCGCCCTCATGGCTCGGGACCGTCATCGGTCGGAGCGCCCGGCTCGCAGCCTCCGCGTACCGTTCCTCGCCCGTCTCGGCGTGAACGCGCACTAGCAGGCTCGCTCCCTCGCCCTGCGCGATCGCCGAAACCCACGGGGGTTGGAGGTCATAGGTGTGCCCATAGGGCCGGCGGTGGACCCAGCCCCCCGCGCGAGGGCCCTCCCCCTCCTGGTGTTCGACCAGGTAGTCGCAGGCGGCGACGGCCACGTCGAGCCATGCCTCACCCTCCCCCGCGAGGTAGCGCTCGTAGCAACCGAGGCCCCACTGGATCAAAGCAACGTAGAGCCGCGGCGGGCCCTTCCGCACCCCCCGCGGCGGCCAGGTGGGGATCCGGGCCTTGAAGCGGAAATCCGTGTAGTAGCCGCGGACCTGCTCCGGGTCGAACCGCTCACCGATCCGAATCGGAAACGAGCGTGCCGTGCCGAGCGGGCCTGGGCTGGCCCGGGCGCGCTTCGAGAATCGCCGTCGCCGCGGGGGAGGAATCTGGTCGGGAGCCTTCACGTTGCCGCGCGGCGCCGAGGACAGCATCGATGCCAGACTCTGAGAATAGTGGGAGGGACGAACGGCGAGAGCAGGCGTTTCTCGCGCGAGCCAGGCCAGCCGCCTGCCCGATGCGCATAGGCATCTACACCGACTACGCGTACCACCGCTCGGATGGGGAGATCTACGCCGAGCGGGCCTTTGCTCGCTTCATGCTTCGCGTCGCCCGCTCCTTCGCGAGGACCACCGTGATCGGCCGGCTCGACCCCTCGCCCGGTCGCGCCAGGTACGTTCTCGGGCCGGGAGTGCGGTTCGTGCCGCTCCCCCACTACCAGACCCTCGGACGTCCGCTGCAGGCCCTGGCGACGCTGGGCGGCGCGATGAGAGCGTTCTGGAGGGCCCTCGACGACCTCGACTGCGTCTGGCTGCTGGGGCCGAACCCGACCTCGATCGCGTTCGCGATGCTGGCGCTTGCCCGCCGCCGGCGGGTGGTTCTGGGGGTGCGCCAGGAGCTGGTTCCCTACGTGCGAGCCCGGCATCCCGGTCGACTCGACCTCTACGCCGCCGCGCTCGTGCTCGAGGGCGCTTTTCGCTTTCTCGCGCTAGGGCTGCCGACGGTGGTAGTCGGCCCAACGCTCGCCAGGCGCTACCGGTGCTCCCACCGCCTGTTCCAGCTCACCGTCTCGCTGGTCGACGACGACCAGATGCTGCCTCCCGAAGCGGTGGAGAGCCGCCCCTACAACGGCGAGCTGCGCGTGCTGAGCGTCGGTCGCCTGGAGGCGGAGAAGAACCCTCTGCTGCTCGCCGACGTGCTGGCGCGGCTCCGCGGCGAGCAACCCGCCTGGCGGCTGGTCGTATGCGGGGAGGGCGCGCTCGCCGAGCCGCTCGGGCGCCGGCTCGCAGAGGAAGGGCTCGAAGGCGCCGCCGAGCTGCGTGGTTACGTGCCGGCCGACGACGGTCTCATGGATCTCTACCGCCAGAGCCACGCCTTCCTGCACGTCTCCTTGACCGAGGGCCTTCCCGCCGTGCTGCTCGAAGCCTTCGCCGCCGCGGTGCCGGTGGTGGCCACCGACGTAGGCGGAATCCGGGATGCCGCCGGCGACGCAGTGTTGCTCGTGCCCCCTGACAACGCGGAGGCGGCGGCGGAGGCATTGCGCAACATCGCCCGCGATCCCGGCCTCCGGGGGCGGCTGGTGAGGGCGGGGCACGTCCACGCGAGCCGCCACAAGACCGCAGCCGAGGCCGCTCGCCTCGCGGCCTTCCTGCGCGGCGGGTAGCCGTGTGCAAGGACCTTTCCGCCGCCTGCAACTAGCCTGGGAGCAGCGTGCCCACGGTGGATCGCCCCATCTTCTTCGTCGGCATGCCGAGAAGCGGCACCACGGTGATCTTTCACCTCTTCGCCGCCCATCCGGATCTGGCCTGGTTCTCGCAGCTCCACGAGCGTTTCCCAAGCCTGCCGTCGTTGGCGCTTCTCTCCAGGCTTGCCGACCTCAGTCCCGCGGCGCGCAAGGCGATCACGGTGTCCGAGGAGCACCGGCCGTGGCTGGAGAAGCTTCGAATCGGGCCGTCGGAGGCCTATGGCGTGTGGGATCAATGCTGCGGCGAGAAATTCCGCTACGGCTTCCTGCTCGGCGAGCGTGCCGATGCCGCGGAACGCAGGCGAACCCGGAAGATGGTGGCGGCGGTGACGCGCTACCACGGCCGCCCCCGCTTCTCGACGAAGATCACAGGCCCGGCGCGAATCGGCTACGTGTCCAGCATCTTTCCGGACGCTCGCTTCGTGCACGTGATTCGCGATGGGCGCGCCGTGGTCCAGTCGCTCCTCCGGATCGGGTTCTGGCGAGACACGTTTCGCCTCCGCGAGCCTGCCTGGCGGGGAGGCCTCACTGAGGACGATCTCCAACGCTGGCGGGCCGCCGGCGAGTCCCCCCTGGCTCTGGCAGCGATCGAGTGGGGTGCGGTGATCGCAGCGGCGCGGCAGGAGGCCGGCTCGCTCGCTGCAGGGCGCTACGCCGAGGTCCGTTACGAGCAGTTCGTCGCCGAGCCCGAGGCGACCATCCGACGGATCCTCGAGCACTGCAGACTCGAGGACTCGTCCCGCCATCGCGATCTGCTCGAGCGCCGGATCGAGCTTCGCGACAGAACCGAGACCTGGCGCCAGCGATTCGACCGGGACCAGCTCCGCATGCTCGAAGGCCTGATCGGCGAGCAGCTGGCGGATCTCGGTTACGAGAGTTGAGATGAGAAGCGGCGAGGTCGACACCGGACGGAGGCTGCGCGTGCTGACCCTGACCGAGAGCCTCGGCCACGGCGGCGGCGGCGAACGGATCGCGCGCGAGATCGCGATACGGCTGGATCCCGAGCGGTTCGAGCGCTGGCTCTGCGTCACGCGGTGGTCGGAGCGCGCCGCCGCTCGTCCGGCGGAGGCCGGGATCCTCGCCGAGCTGGAGGCGAGTGGCGTCAGGATCATCCGGGTGCAGCGGCGCTCGCCCCGGCAGCTCCTGGCATGGAGGCCACTGGTCCAGACGCTGAGAGAGGAGTCGCCGGACATCATCCACGCACACAAGTTCGGCTCGAACTTCTGGGCGGCGATCTTCGGGACCCTGGCCCGCACCCCGGTCGTGGTCGCCCACGAACAGACGTGGTCCTACCACGGACAGCCCGTGCGCAGGTTCCTCGACCGGGAGCTGATAGCGCGTCGGGCCGACGCCTTTGTCGCAGTCTCAGAGGAGGATCGTCGCCGCATGATCGAGATCGAACGTGTCGCCCCCTCCAGGATCCGCCTGATTCCGAACGGGGTCCCGCCCGCCGAGCCGAGTGGGCACGACGTTCGGGCGGAGCTCGGGATCCCCCGCGAGGCGCCCGTGATCGGCAGCGTCGGGGCACTGCGAGAGCAGAAGCGCCACGATCTTCTGATCCGCGCCTCGGCAGTCCTGCGGGGGGAGTTCCCCGACCTGCGGGTGCTGATCGCGGGCGAAGGCCGCCGGCGGTGGGAGCTCGAGCGGCTGATCTCCGAGCTCGATCTCCATGAGACGGTATCGCTCCTCGGTCGCAGGGCCGACGTTCCCGATCTGGTGCGTACGTTCGATCTCGCCGTCAGCTCGTCCGACTACGAGGGCACGCCCCTGGCCGTGATGGAGTACATGCAGGCGGGCAGGCCCGTCGTGGCGACGAAGGTCGGCGGCGTCCCGGAGTTGATCCAGGACGGGGTCAGCGGCATCCTCGTCGATCCCGACGATGGTCCCGGGCTCGCCACGGCGATCGCCGAGCTGCTGCGCCACCCGGACCGGGCGGCAGCGATGGGGGCTCGGGGGCCGGAGCGCTGGCGACGTGACTACGACATCGCCGCCACGGTCAGGCGCGTCGAGCGCCTCTACGAAGAGCTCTACGCGGCCTCATCGACCGGATGGGGGCGCCCGGCCTGAACGGCATCCGCGGGCTGTTCGGCCTCCCTCCCCGCGAGGCCGAGCAGCGCCGGGCCCAGTCCCAGGAGCAGCCAGAGCTCCTTGCTGAAGTGCTCCGATAAGAAGAAGTCGGCGGCGAGGAGGCCGCACAGGGCCACGACGACGCCGCGCGAGACGATTTCCATCGCCTCGTCGCCTATTCGCTCAAAACGGCGAGCGGCGAGGACGGCGCTGCCCAGCGCGAAGGCGAGCACGCCGAGGAAGATCGACAGGCCCACCAGGCCGAGCTCCGCGGCGATGTGCAGGTAGATGTTGTGGGCGACCTGCGGGTTGTCGATCACCTGATCGCTGCGAAACAGCTGCCCGGGCTCCAGGGCGTACTCGGCGGATCTCTCCTGGAAGTTGCCGAACCCGATTCCCGTGACGGGCTTGTCCTCGATCATCCTGGTCGCCACGCGCCAAACGGATGCCCGAGCATCGGTGGTGCGGGTCTCTCCGACGGTCGTGGAGGCGATCCGCTCCCTGATCTCGTCAGGAGCGAGAACGCTGATATAGACCGCCCCGAGCATGGCGACTCCCACTCCGGCGGCGGCGATGCGCCCGCGCCAGCGACCACCGAACGCGATGCCCGTCAGGAGGGCGACGGTGAGCGCGACGAGGCCACCCCGAGAGCCGGTGAAGAAGAAGGTCATGAGGCACGCGGTGGCGGCGCCCGCCGTCAGCAGGCGCAGCCCCGAGTACCGGCGGAGCGCAAAGGTCGCAGCGAGCGCGAGCGCGAAGCCGGCGATGAGGACGGCGGCAAGGACATTCGGCTCCCCGATCGTCGCCGTGGCCCGGACGGAGTCGGGCACGGTGGGCTGGAATATCAGGCCGATCAGGGAGGTCAGCGTGGCCCCGGCGATGAAGGCGCCGATCACCCAGGCGGCCTGGGCGCGTGTCCGAACAGCGCTGAAGACGACCACGAAGAGGCCGACCCCGAGTACGAGGCGGAGCAGGTCCGAGAGGGTCTCGTAGCTGCTCTCCGCCCAGCTGCCGCTAGCGGTCGCCCAGCCGATCAAAAGGACGAGTAGGTAGGCGCCCCACGGATGGGCCGTGAACAAGATGTCGTCGCGCCTGATGTCCCGGGACGCCGCCCACATCAGCCATGAGAGTCCGAGCAGGAGCGCCGCGATCCGGGTCAGGCTCAGCGTCGGGCCGGCCAGCGGAAAGCGATCGAGGAAGGCGAGCAGCACCAACGCCACCACGCCCGCCGTGAGGTTCGCGAACGCGAGCATGACCAGGCCCACGGCCAGGGCGACAACCACCGCGAGCTGTGGGTCGACTCCGGCGAGCAGCCCCGCCGTGGCGCACAAGCCCGCGAGCCCGATTGGCAGGGCCCACCCCGCGACGGCGATTCTGAGGTCGAGCCTCCGCGTCATGCGGTCCTATTCTCGCGCGGCATCGCCGGCACCTGCCGCGAGCCCCCCTCGCCCCGCGCCGGAAGCATGTCGACGGAGCCGTGATCCGACGACCCCGAGGCCCAGCAACGCGCCCGGCACTGGGTCGTCCGCTGCCCACATCGCTCCCACAGCCCGGCTGGGCGCCGGGCGCAGGAGCCTTCTCGGCCGGCCGCTGGCCGCAGCGAGCAGATCCCCCTCGAGCCAGCGAAAGCTCACGCCCGTGCGATACGAGCTCGGGCGGCTCGCCGCTCTACGCGTCGCAACGTCGTGCCAGGCGGCGGGCAAGTTGACCCCGCAGGCCAGCGATAGCGGGAGGCAGGAGTAGAAGCGCGGGTTCACGTCGATGACGCGCGGCTCACCGTCATCCTGCACGAGATCCACCTGGGCGAGGCCCCAGTAGCCCACATGCCGCAGGAGATCGGCCGCCTTCGCGACAAGCCCTTCGTCCGGCACGACGCTGGTCGCGTAGCTGATCGACCCGGCGGCGGGCGGCCACGTCCTCGCCGTCACGTGCTGAAAGCGGTCGATCACCTGGCCCTCGCGATCGAGCACGATCTCGATCGAGGTCAGGGCACCCCGCACCCACTCCTGGACCAAGACACGCTCATCGTCGCGGATCTCCGTCCGGCCGAGCAGCCGCTCGACGTCGCGCGGTCCGGAGATGACGTACGCGCCGCGCAGATGCCCGTCCGGCCGCGAGGGCTTGACTACGTAGGGCGTCGGCGTCGAGATCGAGGCCAGCGAGCCCGCGCTGGTCTCGGCGAGGCTTCTCGGCGCTCCGAGGCCGGCCGCGCTCGCCAGCTCCGGCAACCCGCCCTTGTCGCGCAGCGCCTGGACCGCCTCCGAGGGGGGGTATGGGACGAACGCCTGCGGCGGGAGCTCCGATCGATGGCGAAGCACCGCGCCGATCGAGTCCTCGGTGCCCGGGAAGAGGACGAGAGGCCCGCGCGCCTTGGCCAGCTCGCCAACCGACCTCACGAACGCCGCGGGATCCCGGGCGGGGTCCGGTGCTACGGCGCGTCCGGCCGCGTAGCGCGACCAAAGCCCGGCCGCTGTCCGGCGCGGGGCCAGCGCCAGCGCGCCGTGGCCGCGACGCCCGAGGCCCCTCAGCCCGGCGACCACGGCCCGGTGCTGCACGTCGGTGACCAGGGAATCGATCGTGCGCATCGGCAACAGTCCTGCGGAATAGCATCTCAGTCCGCGGGGATTGCCATCCACGCCGGCTGCCGTGGGCCCATGGAGGCCCCGCAACGGCCTGCTCCCCTGTGGGTTTCCGAGCGACGAGACACCGTTAGACCGTGATCGACCCAGCGCGCCCCCGCGGACTCACCGGGACTGTCCTTCGCGGGAGCGGGCTCGCGGGGACCGGCTGGGTCCTCGGACAGGTCCTCAACCTCGGGTTCTACGTCGTCCTCGCCCACATCGCGACGCCCGAGGAATTCGGGCTGGTCGCCGCCGGATCGATCGTGGTCGGCGCCGCCGAGCTGTTCGCGAACTCAGGCATGGTGGCCGCGCTTGTCCAGCGCCCCGACCGAATCGAGGAGGCGGCGAACACCGCGCTAATCGCGACCATCGGCGCGGGCTTCGCGCTCAGTCTCGTGGCGCTGGCGCTCGCGCCACTCGTCGGCGCGTTCTTTCAGAGCGACCAGGTGACCGAGATCGCGGCGGCCACCTCGGTTTGGATCCTGCTCCGCTCCGCCACGAACGTGCCCGACGCCCTCATGCAGCGGCGCTTCTCGTTTCTCCGGCGGCTCGTGGTCGAGCCTCTCGGGATCGTGGTATTCGGTATCACCGCGGTCATCACGGTTGCCAACGGCCTTGGGGTTTGGGGACTCGTGCTCGGGAGCACGGCACAGCGCCTAGTCGTGGCCGTCGCCGCCTGGCTCCTGGTCGGGTGGCGCCCGAACCTGAGCCTCGCGTCGGTCCCGATGTGGAGGGAGATGATCGGATACGGGAGGCATGTCGTCGCCGCGGGCCTGCTCAGTCGACTCAGCTACGAGACGAGCACCGCTCTGCTCGGCAGATTCGCGGGAGCCGCCGACCTGGGGCAGTTTCGCTACGCGGCCCGGATCGCCCAGAAGCCGCGTGGGCTCATGATCAATGCCGCCTCGTACGTTCTCTTCCCCGCCTTCTCACGGATCGCCCCCGACCGCCCACGTCTGGGCAGGGCGTACCTGCGGTCACTGCGGTGGATTGCACTGGTTTCAATACCCGTCGGGTTCGTCATGCTGCCCCTCGGCGAGCCGCTCGCTGTGCTCATGTTCGGGGAGCCGTGGCGCCCGGCCGGCTACGCCGCGATGGCCATGTTCGCCTACGTCGGGGGACGGTCGATCTCGTCTGTCGCCGGCGAGACGATCAAGGCCGTCGGCGAGCCACGCTACCTCCCGCGCATCAATGGGCTCTCGGCAGCGCTGAGCATCAGTTTCATCATCGCCTTGCTGCCGCTCGGACTTGTCGGGGTCGCCGCCGCAACTTCCGTGAGCTCGATCGGCACGACGATCTACGCTCTTCACCTCGCTGACAGGGCAACCGGAATCGGAATTCGTCGCCTCGTGCCCGAGCTCTGGCCCCCGCTGGCCGCCGCCACCTTGATGGTGGCCACCCTGCTGCCCCTCGAGCACCTGCTTATCGACGCGGCTGGGCGGGAAGTCGGCATCGGACTGGTGCTGCTCGCGGGAGAGCTGGCGTTGGGGACGGCGATCTACCTCGGCGCACTTGCGGTGATGGCCCCGTCCTCCGCCAGGGCCATCAAAGAGCTGCCACGAATCGCACGCGAACGCCTTCGCTCCCGTCGCTCTGCCCGGCCCCGCCGGGAGGATGTGCGCGAGCCAGCGATGTCGACGCCGCCGGAGGACGCAGCGTGACCGTGGACAGCGCCCCCCGCGACCTGAAGCTCATCGAAGCCGCGTCCGTGCCACCCGAGCGGTGGGATCAGTTCGTGACCCAGCACCCCCGAGGAACCGCGTATCACCTGTCGGCCTGGACCGAGGTCCTCCGGCGCGCCTACCGGTTCGAGCCGCACGGCCTCGCCGTGGTGGACGAGAGCGAGCAACTGGCCGGCGTGCTGCCGCTGGTCCGCGCGAGCCGGCCGGTATCCGGCTCGCGCCTCAACTCACTGCCGGTCGCCCGTTGGGGGGGACCGCTCGCCGACACGGAAAAGGCCGAGGGCGTCCTCCTTCGGGCAGCCTGCGACTTGGTCAATTCCGGGCGCGCGGAACGCCTCCACGTCACCTCGCCGCAAGCCGGATACGAGCGCCTCCATCCCGGGCTGTCGGCGGCACACGCCCATCCCGCGTGGTGGGTCGAGCTGCCGGACGACCTCGATGCCTTCCGGGAGGGGTTCAAGAGTAGGTCACGCAGCTTGCCAAGAAATGTGAGGCGAGCCGAGCGCGAGGGCGTGACGGTCCGCGAGGCCCATTCGCGCGACGACCTCCGTGCCTTCTATCGGCTCTATCTCATAGCGATGCGAGGCCGCCGCGTTCTCCCCCGTAGCTTTCGCCAGCTCGCCGTCGCACAGCACCTACTCGGGCCGTCTGGAGTCTTCAAGCTGTTCGTCGCCGAGCTGGACGGCCGGATTGTCGCCGGAGCCGTGTTCCACGTTTTCCGCGACACCGTGGACTTGCTCTACAACGCCAGTGACGATCGCTACCTGCATGCTCGGCCCAACCATGCCCTGTACTGGGAGGTGATCCGGCTCGCGATCGAAAGCGGGGCGGCGATCTTCGACTTTGGCGCTGGTCGGTCCGGCAGCTCTCTTGCCGAGTTCAAGCGCCGGTGGGGCGCGGAACCGGTGGAGCGTTGGCATTACACCTATCCCGCCCGACGGACAGAGGATGCCGCGCGCAGGGTCCAGCGCGTCCGGCGTGTGCGACGCGGGGACAGCCGGCGGGCCGCGGCGATCTGGAAGCGAGCACCGCTTGCGCTGACCCGCTTGGCGGGAACCGTCGCGTACCGATACCTCTGAGGTCCTGCGCACGGATGCGACCGCAAGCCATTCTGCTCGCGCCCACCGATGGTGGCCTGGCGCTGGCCCGCAGCCTGCACGGCCGAGGCGTCCAGGTTTCGGTCCTCGCGGATGGCACCTGGCGCTGGGTCGCCCGTACGCGCTGGGCGGACGGCTACCCCATGGGGCAGATACCCGGCGATCGGACAAATTGGCTCGCCCAGCTCGCCCGGCTGGCCGAACGCGGCGACGGCGTCCTCGTGCCGGGAACAGATCGTCTTAGCGAGTTCCTGGTACACGAGCGCGAGCGAATCCCGCCTGAGCTGCGGTCGTTCGAGTCGCCCGACAGCGCCCACATGCGGCTCATGGACAAGGGG
>WUUC01206468.1_pt1 | contig 11807 bp, 8 predicted proteins | sample 6278441 | NCBI WGS metagenome assembly WUUC01 (sample SAMN13675441, study PRJNA597444) | soil metagenome | isolation source: soil | place: USA: Washington | collected 2017-10 | reverse complement strand
TCGCCGCGCCGGACGCGCCGAGCATCTACGACATCCCGAAGGTGCTGCACGCCGAGGGGCTCGACGCCTACGTGGTGCGCCGCCTCGGCCTGTCGTTCCGCGACGTCGACTGGCGGGGCTGGGACGACCTGCTGGAGCGGGTGCACCACCCGCGCCAGCACGTGACGGTCGCGCTGGTCGGCAAGTACATCGACCTGCCCGACGCCTACCTGTCCGTGACCGAGGCGGTGCGGGCCGCCGGGTTCGCGCACCGGGCCCGCGTCGACATCCGGTGGGTGGCCAGCGACGACTGCGCCACCCCGGCGGGCGCCGCGGCGGCCCTGTCCGGCGTGCACGGCGTGGTGATCCCCGGCGGCTTCGGCGTGCGCGGCATTGAGGGCAAGATCGGCGCCGTGCGGTTCGCCCGCGAGAACGGGATCCCGACCCTCGGCCTCTGTCTCGGCCTGCAGTGCATGACGATCGACGTGCTGCGCGACCTCGGTGACGTGGCGCGGGCCAACTCGTCGGAGTTCGACCCGCAGACCCCGGCTCCGGTGATCGCCACCATGCCGGACCAGGAGGACATCGTCGCCGGTCGGGGTGACCTGGGCGGCACGATGCGGCTCGGCGCGTACCAGGCCCGGCTGGAGCCGGGTTCGCTGGTGGCGGAGGCGTACGGCGCGACGACGGTGTCGGAGCGCCACCGCCACCGGTACGAGGTCAACAACGCCTACCGGGAGGCGATGGCGCGGGCCGGCCTGGTCATCTCCGGCACGTCACCGGACGGCCGGCTAGTCGAGTTCGTCGAGATGGAGCGCGACAAGCACCCGTTCTTCGTGGCGACCCAGGCCCACCCGGAGCTCAAGAGCCGCCCGACGCGTCCGCATCCGCTGTTCGCGGCCTTCGTCGGCGCGGCCGTCGAGTACCAGGCCCAGGACCGGCTCCCGATGGACCTGCCGCAGCCGGCGCCGCCGGTCAACCGCGCGGCCAACGCGGCCGGCGCGGGGGGCGGTCCGGCCGGCCGCGCGCGCGACGAGGTCGTGGCCGGCAGATGACCGACGGGTACGCGGTACTGCGCACCGCCGAGCGCGCCGCCAACCGGGTGTTCCGGCTGGTCTCCGACGAGGTGCGGATGCCCGACGGGAGCGTGGCCGTGCGCGACTACCTGCGACACGTCGGCGCGGTCGGCGTGGTGGCCCTCGACGAGGCGGACCGGGTGGTGCTGGTGCGCCAGTACCGCCATCCGGTCGGGCGGGAGCTGTGGGAGCTGCCGGCCGGGTTGATGGACGTCGACGGCGAGCCGCTCGTCGAGGCGGCGGCGCGGGAACTGGCGGAGGAGGCCGACCTGCGGGCCGGCCGGATGGACCTGCTGGTCGACATCCACCTCAGCCCGGGCTGCTCGAACGAGATCCTCCGACTGTTCCTGGCCCGCGACCTGTCGCCGGTTCCGGAGAGCGACCGGCACCGGCGCACCCACGAGGAGGCGGCGATGACTGTGCGGCGGTTCCCCCTCGACGAGGCCGTGTCGATGGCGTTGCGGGGCGAGATCACCAACGCGTCCTGCGTGGTCGGGTTGCTGACCACGGCGCGGGCCAGGGAACACGGGTGGGCCGGCCTGCGGGCCGTCGACGAGCCGTTGACCCGTTGACCACACCTGACAGTGATTAAAAATGTACGCTCGGTAACATGCTGGTGTTCGCGATCGCGGCGCTGTTCGCCCTCGTGTTCACCCGCGCGCTCATCGCCTACGTCCGCTGGCGGGACCGGTTGCAGGGTGCGGTGGCGCTCGTGTTCACCGCCGTCGCGGCCCTGTTCCTCCTCCAGGTCGTGCGGCAGGTCGCCGGCGAAACGCCGGAGTCGCTGCGTGTCGCCGCCGTCGTCCTCCTGCTCGGGCAGCCGTTCTTCACCATCCGCCTGGTCGCGCTGATCCGGCCCGTCCCGCGCTGGGCGGTGGCCGCCACCGTGGCCGGCTGGCTGGTGACGGCGGCGATCGTGGTCACCGGCCCGTCACCGCTGTCGCAGCCGGCCGTGTACGTCCTCGTGACCTACTTCGGGATCGCCGAGCTCATGTCGGCCGGCTACCTGTTCATGGCGGCCCGCCGCCGCGCCGGCGCCACGCGTGCCCGGCTCAGTGCGGCCGCCGGTGGCACGTTCCTGTTCGCCGCGACGCTGTTCGCCGCCGGGTTCGGGGCCGCTGTCGGATCCCGGCTCGTCGCGTTCGCCTCGGCCATCGCCTACGTCGCGGCGTTCACGCCGCCGCGGTGGCTGCGCCGGCTGTGGACGGCTCGGGCGGCGTACACGCTGATGAGCCGGCTGGTCGGGATGCCGGCCACGGTGACCCCGCGGGAGGTCTGGCAGCACTACGTGGACGTCGCGTTCGCCACCGGCTCGGCCGGGACGGCCTTCGTGGTGCGGTTCGAACCCGGTGGCGAGGTGCGGGCGATCGCGCGCACCGGCGCGGACCGCGAGCGGGTCGTGGACGACGTGGCGTTGCCCGACGTGACGTTGACCGATGTGGCGCTGAACGACGTGGCGCTCGGCGGCGGCGTAGCCCTCGGCGACGTGGTCCGCTCGGTGCTCGCCACCGACCGCCGGTCCCGTCCCGCCGAGCGGGCGCTCGGTGGATACTTCGTCACCATCGTCCCGCTCAGCCTGCACGGGGCCGACGAGGGCGCGTTGGTGGTCCTCGGCCGGCACCGCAGCCTGTTCACCGAGGACGACGTCGCCCTGCTCACCGAGCTCGGCCGGCAGGCCGCGGTGCTGGCCGATCGGGCCGTGCTCACCGCGAAGCTGACCGGCCTGGTCGGCGCCCTACGCGCCGCCAACGAGGCGAAGAGCGACTTCGTGGCCGCGATGAGCCACGAACTGCGTACCCCGCTCAACGCCATCATCGGCTTCAGCGAGCTGATGAGCTTCGAGGAGCAGGTCGACGACCGGCGACTCGTGCCCGCCGACTGGATCGACAACGTGTACTCCAGCGGGCGGCACCTGCTCGGCCTGATCAACGACGTCCTCGACCTCGCCAAGGTCGAGTCCGGCCGCATGGAGCTCCGCCTGGAGTCGCTGGACCTCGGGGCGGCGGTCGCCGAGGCGGTCGCGCCGCTGACCGCGCTGATCAACGCGAAACGGCTGCGGATGACCCTCGCCGTGCCGCCGGTCACGGTGCGCGCCGACCGGCTGCGGCTGCGGCAGATGCTCAACAATCTGCTGTCCAACGCGATCAAGTTCACGCCGGAGCAGGGCGGTATCTACGTCGCCGCCCACCGCGAGGGCGGCCTGGCGCACCTGAGCGTGGCCGACACCGGGCCCGGCATCGACCCGGCCGACCAGGAACTGGTGTTCGATGAGTTCCACCAGTCCGGCGACGCCCAGTCCCGGGCGGCCGGAACCGGTCTCGGCCTCGCCCTCACCCGCCGGCTCGCCGAGGCGCACGGCGGCCGGGTCGAGCTGTGGTCCGAGCCGAGTCGCGGGTCGCGGTTCACCCTCCTGCTGCCCGCCACCGAGCCGGAGACCGATAAGCCGCCGGCGGCGGGTGCCGTACCGTCCGGCGGCGCCACCGGCGGCGTACTGCTGATCGAGGACGACGCCGCGGCGGCGAGCCTGCTGCAGACGTACCTGGTCGGGGCCGGCTACGTCGTCCACCTGGCCGGCACCGGCGAAGAGGGCATCGAAATGGCCGACCGGTACGCGCCGGACGCGATCCTGCTCGACGTCCAGCTGCCGGGCATGGACGGCTGGACGGTGCTGCAGCGGCTCAAGGCCGACGAGCGCCTGCGCAACATTCCCGTCGTGGTGGTGACCGTCGTCGACGAGCGGGAGGTCGGCCTCGCGCTCGGGGCGGTGTACCACTTCGTCAAGCCGGTGGAGCGTACCCTCCTGCTGTCGTGGCTCGCCCGCCTCGGCGTGATTCCGGCGCCCGCCGCCGGGCGGCCGCGGGTGCTCGCCGTCGATCCCAACCCGGTCACCCTCGGCATCATCGAGCGGTGGCTGCACCAGGAAGGGCTCGCGGTGGTGCCGGTCAGTACCGGCGCGCAGGCCCTGGAACTCGCCGGCGCCCACCGCTTCGACCTGGTGCTGTGCGACCTGTTCCTGCCCGACATCGACGGCTTCACGTTCCTGGGCGCCCTGCACGACCAGCCGGCGAGCCGGGACGTGCCGGTCGTGGTGCTGACCGACACCGACCTGCCGGCCGCCGAGAAGGCCCGGCTGGGCGACCGGATCCTCGGCGTGGTGTCGCGCGACGAGCTTCAGACGGTCGACCTGCGACTGTGGCTGACCCGGGCGATCCGCCCGGTCGCCGCCGCCGACAGGGCCAGGCTGGAAGCGACCTCCGCATGACGGCGCCAGCGTCCGGCCCCGAGTCGGCCCCCGCCCCGGCTTCCGGCCCTGAGCCAGCTTCGGCGCCGGCCCGCATCCTGCTGGTGGAGGACAACGATCTCAACCGGGCGTTGGTCCGCGCGATCCTGACCAGGTCACGGCATCCGCTGCTGCTGTCGGCGGCGCTGGTCGAGTCAGCCGACCTGGCGCAGGCCCGGGAGGCGGTGTCCGGCCGCGAGTTCGACGTCGTCCTGCTCGACGTGCACCTACCCGACGGCAACGGGTTGAGCCTCGCGCGCGAGTTGACCGACCGCCCGGCCCGGCCGGCCATCGTGGCCCTGACCGCCGCCGCGCTGCCGCGCGAGCAGGCGGCGGCGATGGAGGCCGGCTGCGACGCGTTTCTCGCCAAGCCCTACACGAGCGGCGAACTCGTCGACGCGATCACCCGCCTCCTGAGCTAGCCCTTCGGCTGGCCGGGCGGGTCAGGAGCGTAGGCGGTAGCCGTCGCTGTCGCGTTGGTTGCCGGCGAGCAGCACGATGCCGTCGATCACCGGCCAGATGAAGCCGACCCACATGAACAGCCACGGCACCACCAGGGCGAAGCCGGCGCAGAGCCCGATCACCAGGATGCCCCACGCGACGGACATCTGGGCGAAGGCGAGCGCCACGTGGCCGGTGTAGAACCGGCCGGCGCCCACGCCGCCCAGGAACACCTGGAGCAGGCCGGCGGTCAGCGAGGAGCGGCTGGACAGCGGCTCGCCGGTGAGGCGGTCGGGGGCCGGCTCGCGGAACCCGGGGGCGGGTGACAGCGGCCGGTAGCGCGGCGCGGGCGGCTGCGGCGGCACCGACATCGGCAGCCCGGGGTAGGCGATGGGAGACATCGGCTGGACCGCGGGCGCGGCGGCGGCCGGCGGGGTGACCGGGCGCGGCGGCGGGGCCGGCATGGGGGAGCGGCGCTGCGGCGGGCGCGGGGCGGGTGGCCGCGGTGCCGGTGGACGCACTGGCGGCGCGGATCCGGACCGCGCCGGCGGCTTGGGGGTGGTCGGCGCGGGCGCCGCGCCGGCCTCAGGCTCGCGCCACGCCGGGGGCATCGGCGGGAAGGGCAGGTTCGCGCCGGGCATCTCACGGTCGGGCCGGTACGCCACGCCAATACGGTACCGGCCGTTGTCCAGCGGCGTCTGCACACGATCGCCGGGCACTTGTCCGGACCGGCTACCGTAGTTACCTAGATCGATTGGTAGCCTTTGGCAATCGGGTAATTGGCCTACCGGGATCAATCGCCGGCCCGCGGTCGTCCGGTTCGCTGCTGTTCCGGGCCCGGGGGGAGCGGCCGGGGGAGGTGGGGGCGACGGTCCAGACGCCGGTACGCATGACACCGGCCGGCCCGCCGGCCGCACCCGCCGGCACGGTCGCCCGACCCGCCGGTCCGGGGCCCGGTGCGCGGCGGGCGGCCGGATCCGTGGCCCGTGGCCCGACGCGCCGGCGCCGGGCGGTGGCCCGCCTGCGGCGTACCCCCGGGATCTTCGCGATGATCATGGCCGGCCTGCTCGTCGCGGGCCTCGCGGCCGGTGTCACCGCGGTGGGTGCCGTGCGGCAGCGCGCCGACCTGGTCGGCGGGGTGGCCGCCACCAACGGGCCGCTCGCCCTCGCGGCACAGGACCTGTACCATGTCCTGTCCGACGCGGACGCGACCGTCGCCAGCGCGTTCCTGGCCGGCGGCGCCGAGCCGCCCGCCCTGCGCCAGCGCTACCAGGACGACCTCGCCGGCGCCTCGGCGGCCCTGGTGCGGCTCGCCGGCGGGGTGACGGACGGTCCGGGCGCGTCGGCCGTCGCGGACCTGGCCGGGAACCTGCCCGTCTACGCCGGTCTCGTCGAGACGGCCCGCTCGCTCAACCGCCAGGGCCTGCCGATCGGGTCGGCCTACCTGCGGGAGGCGTCGGCCCTGATGCGGCAGACGCTGCTGCCGGCGGCGCAGCGGCTCTACCGGGCGGTCGCCGCTCGCCTGGCGCAGGCGCGCGACGCCGCGGCGGCCGCGCCGTGGCTCGCCCTGCCGCTGGGCGTGCTGCTGCTGCTCGGCCTGATCGCCGCGCAGGTGTACCTCACCCGGCGGACCAACCGGATCCTCAACATCGGCCTGGTGGTCGCGACCGCCGCCGGGCTCGCCACCGTGCTGTGGCTGGCGACGGCCTGGGTCGACGCGTCCGGGCACCTCACCGACAGCCGCCGGCACGGCTCGGCGCAGGTCGACGTGCTCGCCGAGGCGCGCATCGCCGCGCTGCAGGCGCGCGGTGACGAGTCGCTGACCCTGGTCGCCCGCGGTGCCGGCGCGGCGTTCGAAACCCGCTTCGCCGCGACAATGGCGCGGCTGGCCGGCGAGGACGGCTCGGGCGGCCTGCTCGCGCAGGCCCGGCAGCGGGCCACCGACAGCGCCGGCCGGGCCGCCGTCGACGCGGCAACCGCCGACGTGCGGCGCTGGCGCGAGGTGCACCGCCAGCTCCGCCTGCTCGACGACACCGGGCGCTACCCGGACGCGGTGCGGCTCGCCATCGGGTCCGACGCGGACAGCGCGGGCGGCCTGTTCGCCCGCGTGGACGCCGCGCTCGCCGAGGGCATCCGGCACGGCGGCGAGCGGTTCGACCGCGAGGTCGCGCGGGCCCGTGGCGCCCTGGGCGGCGTCGGCGCGGGGCTCGGGGTGCTCACCGCCCTGCTCCTGCTCGGCGTCGCCCTCGGCCTGACCCGACGGATCATGGAGTACCGATGAGAGTCGCGCGGGTCGCCGCCCGGGATCGCGCGCCCGGCCCGACCCGGGTGCTCGCCGCCGTGCTCGCGCTCGCCCTGGCCACGGCGGCGTGCGCCGGCCCGGATCCCGCGCCGCCGGCCCCGTCGCCGGCCGGCGGCCTGCCCCGGCCCGACGGTGTCCAGGATCCCGCCGTGCTGCCCAGCGCCCCGGCGTCGGGAGCGCCGTCGTGTGACGCCACCGCGAGCTTCCGCCCCACCGGGGCGCTGCCGCCGCCGGGGCGCCCACCGGCCGGTTCCACCATGGCCAGGATCGTCCAGCGGGGTCGCCTGATCGTCGGCTCCAGCCAGAACACGTACCTGTTCGGCCACCGCGACCCGCAGACCGCGGAGCTGGTCGGCTTCGAGATCGATCTGGCCAGGGAGTTCGCCCGGGCGCTGTTCGGCGACCCGGACCGGATCCAGTTCCGGACGATGACGGCGGCCGAGCGGATCCCGGCGCTGAGGAGCGGCGAGGTCGACATGGTGGTGCGCACCACCACCATGACGTGCGAGCGGTGGCAGGAGATCGCGTTCTCGTCCGAGTACTACACCGGCGGCCAGCGCCTGCTCGTGCCGGCCGGATCCCCGATCCGGAGCATCGCCGACCTTGGCGGCAAGAAGGTGTGCGCGTCGATCGGCAGCACCAACATCGTGGCGATCGCGGCCCTGCCGGCGAAGCCGGTGCCGGTCGCCGCCGTCGACGCGCTCGACTGCCTCGTGCTGCTCCAGCAGGGGCAGATCGACGCGATCTCCACGGACTACGCGATCCTGGCCGGCTTCGCGGCACAGGATCCGAGTACCCGCATCGTCGGCGACCCGTTCGTCGCCGCGCCTTACGGGGTCGGCATCGCCAAGGAGGCGGAGGACCTCGTGCGGTTCGTCAACGGGGTGCTGGAGCAGGTGCGCCAGAACGGCACGTGGCGGGCGATCTACGCGCGCTGGCTGTCGTCGCTGGGGCCGGTGCCCGCCCCGCCCGTCGCCAGGTACCGGGACTAGGCGGTGCGCGATCCCGGGCCGCCGCGCCGCGAGGAGATCGACCGGACGCTGGCCGACCTGGCCGCGGCGCACGACCGGATCGCCGCGGCGATGTACGCCGTGGACACCCACCCGGGCCTCGCCTTCCTGCGCGACACGCCGACCACCGGCCGCACCCGGCTGGTCGGGGAGGACGCGAGGCGGCGCATCGACGCGCTCTGGACGCAGTTCGCCGACCTGCGCGTCCGGCTCGACGCGCTGCGCTCGCTGCGGGCCCAGCGTTCCCGCCCGAGCGCGGCCGACCTGGCCGCGATCGCGGCGCTGCTGCGCGAGCCGGTGCCGGCCCCGGACGGCTCGCCCGACCTGTCCGGGCCGATCGCCCTCGCCGCGCACATGACGGCCGGCTGCGCCGAGGTCACGGCGCTGCTCGACGGGATGGTCTCGGCCGGTGCCGGCCTCGCGACGCTGATGGCGGCGCCCGTCGACGCGCTGGCGGAGATCGAGCGCCGCGCCGGGGCGGGGGAGGACCCGGGTACCGACGCGGCTGTCGTCGCGGCGGCGCGGGCCGACCTCGCCCGGATCAGCGAGCGGGCGTTCGGCGACCCGCTCGGCGCCGCGGCGGAGGCGGCCGGCGGCGGCCTCGACGGCGAGGTGCGCCGGCTGACCGCCGACCTCGCCGCGGTCCGCGCGCGGCTCGATGAGGTGGCGCGGGTCCGGGCCGAACTGCCGGCGCGGCTCGCGGCGCTGGAACGGGCCGTGGCCGGCCTCGCGGACGCGGAGCGCCGGACGGCGGACTCGTACGCGACGGCGCGGGCGAAGATCGCCGATCCGGGACTGCCACCGGCGCCCGCGGCGGCGGCCGGCCTCGCCGAGCGGCTGCGCGGTCTCACGGCGGACGCGGCCGGTCTGGCGGCGTCCGGGGCGTCCGATGTCGCGGCCGGTGCCGGGCCGGCCGGTGCCGGGCCGGCCGGTGGGGCGGCGGCCGCGGGCGCCGGCGGGTGGGTCCGCCTGGTCGACCGGCTCGTGGCGCTGGAGGATGCCGTCGCGGAGGCGGCGAGCTGGAGCGTGCGGCTGGCCGAGGCGGCCGACGGGCTGCTGGAGCGGCGGGCGGAGCTGCGCGGGAGGCTGGAGGCGTACCGGGCCAAGGCGGCCCGCCTCGGCTACGCCGAGCACCCCGGCCTGCACCCGCACCAGGTGCGCGCCCGCGACCTGCTGTACAGCAGCCCGTGCGACCTGCCGGCCGCCACCCGCGCGGTGCTCGGCTACCAGCAGGCGCTGGCCGCGCTCACCAGCGCGCGTCCGGACAGAGAGGTGGGGCGATGAGGTGCCGACGTGCCGGCTGTCCGGGCAGCTACGGTGCCGACGGGTACTGCGACGAGTGCGGCCGCCGCGCGGCGTCCGACGTCACGGTCGCCGGCCCCGGGACCGGCGCGGCTTCGGGGGAGGAGCGAAGCGACGGAGGAGAGGCCGCGCCTCAGGGGTTCCGGGGCCCGCGCGAGCGGAGCGAGCGCCAACATTGCGGCCCGGCGACGACGGGCACGGCCGCAGGCGGCGGGGCGACGGTCAGCGAGGCGACCGTCGCGAGCGGCGGCCGCGGCCGTACCCGGTCGTCGACGCGCGGGCGGCTCGGCGCCGGCCTGGTCGAGGTGCCCCGGATAACCCGCCGCGATCCGCAGTCCGCGGTGCTCGCCGACCCGCAGGTGCCGGAGCGGCGCCGGTTCTGCTCCAACCCGGGGTGCGAGAGGCCGGTCGGGCGCGGCCGTGCCGGGCAGCCCGGGTACACGTCCGGGTTCTGCCCGAACTGCCGCAAGCCGTACTCCTTCGTGCCCCGCCTGTCCCGCGGCGACCTCATCGGCGGCCGCTACGAGATCCTCGGCTGCCTCGCCCACGGTGGCCTCGGCTGGATCTACCTCGCCCGCGACCGCAACGTGAGCGACCGGGTCAGCGACCGGTGGGTGGTGCTCAAGGGCCTGATCGACACCGGCGACCCGGACGCGATGGCGGCGGCGGTCAACGAGCGCCGCTTCCTCGTCGACGTCGACCATCCCAACATCGTCAAGATCCACGACTTCGCGCAGCACCCCGATCGGGAGACCGGCACCACGGTCGGCTACATCGTGATGGAGTACGTCGGCGGCCAGTCACTGCGCGACCTGCTGCTCGCCGTCCGCGACGCCGGCCGGGCCGCGCTGCCGTTGCCGCAGGTGCTCGCGTACGGGCTGGAGGTGCTGCCGGCACTCGGCCACCTGCACGAGCGCGGCCTGCTGTTCTGCGACTTCAAGCCCGACAACGTGATCCACGCCGACGACCAGCTCAAGCTCATCGACCTCGGGGCCGTGCGGCACCTCGACGACGACGTCAGCGCGATCTACGGCACTCCCGGCTACCAGGCACCGGAGGTGGCCACCGTGGGCGCCTCGATAGCCGCCGACCTGTACACCGTGGGCCGGGCCCTGGCCGTGCTCAGCTTCGGGTTCTCCGGCTTCACGACGACGTACCTCGACCGGCTTCCGGAGCGCGCGCAGGTGCGGCTGCTCACCGAGGAGGAGTCGTTCGACCGGCTGCTGCGCCGGGCGACGCACCGCGACCCGCGGCGCCGGTTCGGATCGGCCGCCGAGATGGCCGAACAGATGCGCGGCGTACTGCGTGAGGTGCTGGCCGCGACCGACCACGTGCCGCGGCCGGAGCCGTCGGCGCACTTCACCCGCGAGCGGCGGGTCTTCGGCACCGACGCCGGCCTGGTGGCCGGCGAGGAGGGCGGCGGCGGGGGCGCGGCGGTGGCCGCGGCACTGCCGCTGCCGCAGGTGGACCTCGCCGATCCCGGTGCCGGCCTGCTCGCCACCGTCGGCGCGGTCACGCCGGGGGAACTGGTGGCGGCGCTGCAGGCCGCACCCGTGCGTACCGTCGAGGTGGCGCTGCGGCTGGTGCGGGCCCGCGTCGACCTCGGCGACCTCGCCGGTGCCGGCGCCGATCTGGACCGCCTCGCCGGCCTCGGCGACTGGCGGGTCGACTGGTTCCGCGCGCTCGCGGCGCTGGCGGCGGAGCGGTACGCAGACGCCCGGGTCGCCTTCGAGGCCGTCTACAGCGTGCTGCCCGGCGAGCTGGCGCCCAAGCTCGCGCTCGCCGCCGCCGAGGAGCGCGACGGCGCGGTGCCGGCCGCGATCGCCCACTACGAGCGGGTGTGGCACACCGACCACGACTACGTCAGCGCCGCGTTCGGCCTGGCCGGCCTGCGGCTGCGGCACGGTGACCGGGCCGGCTGCGTCGCCGTGCTCGACGAGGTGCCCGACACGTCCAGCCAGCACGTGACCGCGCAGGTCGCCGCCGTGCGGGCGCGGGTCGGCGCGGAGCTCGCCCACCTCGCCGAGACCGACCTGATGGACGCGTCGGCCCGGGTCGAGCGGCTGCGGCTGGGCGTCGAGCGCAACGCCTGGCTCGCGGTGGAGATGCTCGAACGCTCGCTGATGTGGGTCCGCGGCCGGCCGCCGGACCGCCGGGCGCCGGTGGCCGGCGGCCGGGTGCTCGGCCACGAGCTGCGCGAGCCGGCGCTGCGGCTCGGCCTGGAACAGGCGTACCGCGCACTCGCGAAGCTGGCGCGCGACGAGGACGCCCGGGTGCGGTGGGTCGACCAGGCCAACCGCGTCCGGCCCAGGACGTGGATATGACCGCGGCGACGGCGACCTGTCCGGCGTGCGCGTCGACGGTGACCGCCACCGACCGGTACTGCGAGCGCTGCGGCCACGAGCTGTGGGCCGGCG
>WUUC01149190.1_pt1 | contig 11807 bp, 8 predicted proteins | sample 6278441 | NCBI WGS metagenome assembly WUUC01 (sample SAMN13675441, study PRJNA597444) | soil metagenome | isolation source: soil | place: USA: Washington | collected 2017-10 | reverse complement strand
GACTATTCATGATTTAGATTTCCCTTTAACAGATTTCAAAAAAGGCAATTTGCAAGCCGAAATGTTTTCTCAACCTTTCCAAATTGACTCTGCATCTGTTGGGCAAATTCAATTTCATCAAGGACTGGTTCATTTTAAAGGTCAATTAGAAGAGATGTTGACAATTGATCTTTTAACAACGTTAAAGATCAATCCAAGTGATCAAACAACTCTTCCTTTGCTGAGAGGAGATTACAATCTGTCTCTTTTAGGACAGGTTCAAACAACAACAGAAGGTAAAATTGAACTTCCTCTAATGAAAGCTCAATTAAATGGAAACCAAGGTTCCATGCATGTAGAAGGAAAGTTGGATTCTGACTATGTATGGCAATCCACAAAACCGCTTGAATTCCATTATCAAATCACCTCTAAAACATTAGAAGATTTACATCTTTTCGATCAACCTTACCACCCTCAATTGCAAAATGAGCCAATTCTTCATTTAACAGCAGATCCATTTACAATTTCTTTGCGCAACTTTCAATTCGAACAACTTTTTCTTAAAGGTTATTTATCCATTGATCGCATTTTTGTTAAACAAAGTGACCATTTTCAGGGAGCTATCGAACAACTTATCCTTCCATGGGAAATAGATGGATCTCATCAATTAATTCATGTCAATTTAAGAGGAATTGCGTCAGCGCCTCAGGAGCCTAAATCAAGCGCGCTTTTAGGTCGCTTCACAAGTCAAGGTTGGTTAAATCAAGGAAAGATAGATCTTTCTCACCTTCAAATTGAAGCTGTCACGCAACTGACCGGGATTCCAACCTCCTTTATCAATACTTTTGTATCTGATATCAACTTGACAACTCTTTTAGGCCCCACTGTAGATATTGGATTGACAACATTTATAGATCGCGACCATGAAACACCTGGCTATTGGGATATGCATATTAATAGTACACTTTTACACGCAAAAGCACGTTTGAAATTCGACGAAGCCATTACCCTCCATATTTCGCAAAATAATCCCGGTCCAGAGATCCGATGGACAATTACCCCTGAAAGCTATCAGGCCATCAAAACACGCTATTTAGGAGATTTCTCTTTTGATCTAATAGAACCTATGACATTTACTGGAACAATTTCTCAACTTCGTCTTCCATTAAATCAAACTTCATTTTTTCAAGGCGGTCAAATCCAAGCGCAATTTTTTACCAATCAAACACGTTTATATGATCAAACCACTCAACAAACCTTACCCATCAAACTAGAGACTCAATTAACAAGTAAAAATCTTCAACAAGATATAGATTTTACCCTTAACTTTTTCTCGAAAAACAACTCAGAACTCTTATTGGCTGGCAAGATCGGAGATTTTTTTAATCAAAAAGAGAATAAAGATTGGAAACAAGCAGATCTTCACCTTCAATTAAAAGCAAAACAGCTTCCAATAGATTTAATCCATTCTTATCAAAAGCATTCGCGAGCTCTTATTGGGGATACCTTAAATGGTGAATTGCATCTTCATTGGAATAAACTAACTGGACCTATTTCAGCCTATATAGAAGGTCAGCGTGGTCAAGTTTCTTTTAAAGGACAAGTCACAAAAGGAATGTTGACACTCACAACTCCCTTACAAGCACAAATTCAAGTCACACCTTTATTAACCGAAACATTTTTAAATCAAAGCCTACCTCTTCTAAGGACTGCATTGGGATCAGACAAACCCATTATGCTCCATATTGAACCTCAGAATTTTTCTATGCCATTAGTTCCTTTCAATTTGAAAGAGACAATCTTACCAAAAGGAGTTTTGCATTTGGGCAAAATTTATTTCCGTAATGAAGGAAATTTACAATACATTTTAAGTTTTATTAAACCCATTGAAAGCGATCTAGTCACTCTATGGTTTACTCCTGTGTATTTTCAGTTAGAAAAAGGTCTCTTATTGATGAAACGGGTGGATCTATTAGTTGCCAATGAATATAGCTTAGCTAGCTGGGGAGAAATTGATGTAGAAACTCATCAAGCAGATATCATTTTAGGTGTGGGCTCTCAAGCTCTACAATATGCATTTTCTATTCAAGATCTAGAGCCAGATTATATGCTTCAAATTCCAATTAAAGGAAGAAAAGGGCATCTAAAAGTGGATAAAATAAAAACAGCTGCTCGCATCAGTGCATTGGTTTCTCAAACTCAAGGAGGATCTAAAGGCAAACTTTTAGGTAATTTATTGGAAATTGCGGCTACCGATCGGCATCATGTTCAACCTCCTGCTCCAACTACACAACCCTTTCCATGGCAACATCTGGCAGACCACTCAGGTCCTACAAGAAGTCAAACGGATTTAAAATCGATTGATGATGAGCATGTAGATCCCATCAAACACTCTAAAAAGAACCGTAAAAAGCATCATGGGTTAAAAAAAATCAAGGAAAACTTACTTAAAAGTGTAGAAGAAATAGGAACACATTTAATTGAGGATGCTCTCAAAAAGTGATTCTTCAATTCAAAAAAAAACCAGTTTATCTATGATAAACTGGTTTAAAAGCATTCCTTTTGATAAAGGAATTAACCACCGTATTTGGAACGGTGTCCAGCAGATTCATGGCCATAGCCACCACCATGTCCACCACGACCACCTTCACGACCACCTTCACGGCCACTATCACGACCGCCTTCACGACCACCTTCTCTTCTTGGTGGTTGATCAGAACGTTCTTGTGCTTTGCTAACGCGAAGATTGCGATTCAATAGGGGTTTATCATTCAATTCGCGAATAGCTGTATTGGCTGCATCATCATCTTCCATTTCAACAAATCCAAAACCTCTAGATTTGCCTGTTAATGGGTCAGTTACAATGTTGGCACCTGATACGCTTCCGTAAGTTTCGAAATGCATCTTTAACTGATCTTCGGTTGTTTTCCAAGATAAGTTGCCAACAAAAATTTTTGGTTTTTTCTTCATAAAGTCTCCATATATGGATAAATTAACAAGGGGCTTCTTTGTTCCTATTCAGCACCCCTTACCCTGAATAGGGACATTCTTTTTTCCAATAGGAAAAAGTTCTAACATATATGGTGTAAAAAGCAAGAAAGGAGACTGGGATAGGAGACAGGGCTTTAAATTCGAAGCTAACTCTAATCTAATCCAAACAGGGACTCTAAATCCTTAAGAGCCTCTTTGCGCTACACCGCTATGAACAAATCTACTTGATTTAACTCTGTTGAATTTCAACTCATGAGAAAATCTTTAAGTAGATCCATTTGCGTAATTTTAATTTACATTAACTTAACAACTACCTTTGTTCATATTTTCTATCCTCATTGTAACATATCTTTTATTTTAGTCCACTGAATAAATACATGAGACAGATAAAATACCAGAACTTCTTGAATTTCACACGATTGTAAAAGAATCAGATAGGAAAATTTCTTGATTATTATAAAAATTTTTATGCTTTATTAGTCATAACAGAATAGTGTTGCTTAAGCTTGATCATATAAGTTAATGCACAAAAAAGCTGAAAAATTTGTTTTCAGCTTTTTATATAAGAGAAAGGTGTCGCTCTATCTTTAATTGTCAAAACTTTTGAACTTATTATCAATTAAATGTATAATGATCACCTGAGTTAAGTAGATAAAAAGCATTAAAGATTTATCCATAGCGGCTTGAAAATCAATAACTTTTGGATTTACTAGAATTATAATTATCTTTTTATTAAAGAAGCATGTCTGATTTAAATGTTAGCCCTTTACATCAACAACGGACTATACTAGCTTATGTTGTTACACGTATTTTAGATACCCCTTTTTGGGCTATTTATAATCTCCTCCCTTTTATTCTTTATAAAGATTTACAAGCAAATCCGACCCAGTTAGCTGTGATTATTACTCTTAAACCCTTAGTTTCCCTCTTGTCCATGTATTGGAGTGCTGCTGTGAATCAACGAAGGGATCGTTTGGTTTCTAATATTATGTGGGGAAGATGGTTGAGTTATCTTCCCTTTTTCTTTTTTCCTTTTATACAGAACTCTTGGTTTTTTATAGCAGTGTTTGCACTATACATGATGTTTGCTGTTGGAATGATGCCAGCTTGGATGGAACTTCTTAGATTAAATGTTCCAGAAAAATCTAGGGAACGAGTTTTTTCATATAGTCAAGCTTTTGGCTATATGGGAGGCGGGCTTTTGCCTTTTTTGTTTGGTTGGATGTTGGATGAATTTTTTCAAGCATGGCGATGGATTTTTCCCATTAGTGCTTTTGTTGCTTTATTGGCTTGTTTTTTTCAAGTTCGTATTTTAATTCCATCAAAGTCTGATAACAAATCTAGTCCTCCCTTACCTTTTAGTTTTAAACAACAACTAGTGGATCCTTGGTCAAATGCATGGAAGCTTTTGCTTCAACGACCTGATTTCCGTCGTTTTCAAATTGGTTTTATGGTAATTGGATGTGGATTGATGATCATGCAACCAGCTCTTCCCATGTTCTATGTCGATGTCTTGCATCTTTCCTATACGGAGCTTGCCGTTGCCTTAACTTTCTGTAAAGGGTTAGGATTCGCTTTAGCCTCTCCTCTTTGGGCTAAATGGATTAATCGTTTTAATTTATATCAATTTAGTAGTTGGGTATCAGCACTAGGGTGTCTGTTTCCCATTTGTCTAATTTTTTCACAGGTTCATTTAATGTGGCTTTATTTAGCTTATTTGAGTTATGGAATCATGCAAGCGGGAAATGAATTGACCTGGAATATGTCAGGACCCATTTTCTCTCAGAATGAAGATAGCTCGGCTTTTAGCAGTGTCAACATTATTGCTGTAGGAATAAGAGGCTGTTTGATTCCTCTTTTAGGAAGCCTCTTGTGTACACTTTTTAGCTCTTCTTTTGTTCTTATTTTAGGTGCAGGTTTGTGCCTATTAGCCACATTTTGCTTATCCGCTTATAGTCGGCAAGATTTAAAGACCCATCAAAGCTACTGATTAGAATAGAATTATCCCCGATCTTTCATTTCTTGATGACCTGACACATGAGCACAATGTGCACAGCAATAAAAGGAGTCTTGGGTTTCTACTCCATGACCCACAATTTTGCAACCACAATGACCGCAAACAGGAGCTAAAGCATGAATAGCGCACTCAAAGCTATCAAAAGTATGACTTTTGCCATTCATGATAACTTGAAATGTTTTATCATAATCATTTTGACATGTTTCACAACGCTTCATCTTGACCTCTTTGTTTAATTGTACAACTTAATTCTCAGTAACAGCAGCTCCCTTTTGAGATTGATAACGCTCGATAAAAGCTTGAGTAATTTCATCCACTGATTTAAATACTTGTTCATTGAAAAGGTTGGTTGGAGAAACGAGAAGATTTTTTTTCTCCCATGTAATGGCTTGGAAAAACACGTTTTCTGGCATACTAAAGCGCTCTAACGTAACAGATTCAAATAATCGGCCACTACAATAGGCTGCAAGTCCTTTAGTAATCGGATAAATAAGCAATTCGATTTGTAGATCTGGTAAGGGAGGTTTATTTGCTTGTGAAGGGGGGGTAGGATTGAGGTTGGCTTTGGTGAAAGCCGCAATCACCCGTTTTTTGATATCTTCTTCATTAAAGTTAATTTTCGCATTTTCGGGTTTGAGAATATTAACGAATACTCCAATTTGATCTCCTAAATTGACTAAATAATCTCCTCCCTCCCAACGCCCATTTTGATAAATAAGAGCACCAGGATATAAATAAATGGATTCCGTTGCTGGGGATATCTTTTTTTCAGCAGGGAGTGGAGCTTTAAATCCTTCTTCCTGTGTATTTTTATCTTTCGCTGTTTGATCTTTTGATTTTTTTTCTGGAAAGGTTGGGATGGGCTCTGTTTGGATAGATTCTATCGTTGGCTTACCTTGTCCGATTAAACCAACCCCGATGAATAGCATCGGGGTAATCAATGATTTCCTCAAAAATAAAATTAAACGATTAGACATGAACTTAATCTCCTAACCCTGTTCTTTAAGTTCACATTTAGCTTAATCTTTTTTTGTGGTCAATCGTAGAATTGACAGACAGGTTTTTGTATATGATTAATATACGAACTTGCCCTCTGAATCAGTCGAGTCCAATTTGGAGACTGCTGACCAAGTTCATGATTTAAACTGACTAAAAAGCTCTGAGTGAATAATCCTCCACAAGAAGAACCATAAGAAAACTGACCGGCACTACAACTACACACAACAACGCAACCTTTCGCATTCGTAAAAAGATCGTGATAACCGGGAAAATAAGGAGTCTTTTTTCGCAAACGGACATCAATACTTTTTGAAGCATTGCCAAAAAATCCTTGCTCCACATTATTATTGCAACAATCAGACATGATCAAAGCAAACTGTGGTTTTTTGTTCCACACTAACTTTGCTATATATTCAAGATTGATCCCTGGTCGACGAGGATCAAACATCATATTAGGCCAAGGAGATTTTTGTTGAGAGTAACGATATCCATGTCCAGAAAAATAGAAAACAACTAAATCATCAGAATTGACTTTAAGAGATTGAAGATAGCCAATGAGCTTATCCATCCTAAATTCTCGGTCAGAAAAGATTCTTGTTTTTAAATCCACCTTCGTGTGTGTCGCAACGACTTTTAATTCCTGTTGTAGACGTCTAACATCTGGTTTTGTGATCATGGTAATATCATGAATCGAATCTGCCACAAGGATTGCATAAAGGGTTTTGGCTTCAACCCTTTCCCCTATTAATACTAAACATGCTAGTAACGATAAAAATATAGATTTTAATTTCATAAACGCCTCATAGTTAATAGGAAAGGAGTATGTAGATCATATATGAGGTTGTTTATTATTCTCAATAACTTTCGTGAATAGCGTTTATAATAGATTATGAGCTTGGTTTAGAATATTATTTATTGATTTTCAGGAAGTTGTGTTTTAGGTTGGATTGTTGAATTATAGCATTGAGTCTTCATGATTAAAACTCAACGCTTCGATTAACTAAGAAATTTCTCTAAAGAGCTTGATTTTTATTTTTTCTCAATGTAGAGGCATGCAGATCAAATTCTAGAAAACTAATTGGTGTTGAAGTGAGTGTAGACTTAACAGCAACTACAAGTTTTGTGTCTATCAGTTTAAAATCAAAAATTTGGATAATTTCTAATGAAGGAACTATCTGTTGTAAGTCTAAGGTAAAAAACGTTTTAGTTGGAATATGAATCACTTGCAATTGACTAGACTGACCTGTAATTTCAATGTCCCAAGCAAAAAAATGATCTCCAGATAATTTCATATTTAAAGACGCCCCATGGAAAGGGACCAAGACCTGTTCATGAACAAAATGACCCGTGCAAGCATCAAATATCTTGATCATTTGATTTGCTACAAGTTCTACGACTTCTTCTTCTACAGAGGAGCAAACAACCCAACGATCATTCAGATTACAAATACTCCATTTTGAACTTGAAGAGAGTAGTTGAGATACGATTTTTCCTTGAAGTTCTCCTTTTTCATCAATAAAGATATTTTGCAAAAAATGGAGACTTTTGCTCTCATCGCTTAATTTCTTTTTCTTAATATGATAGACAGAATGAGAATTAGAATTGGTTTTTTTATTAAATTCAAAAATATCAACCATCCAACTATTGTTTTCCGATAATTGAATGGGTTTCCAAGTTTTTTCTAGTAAATCAAAAATCCCTATCCCATCCGAGGTTTCAATAATAAGTCGATGATCGAGTAAATAAACTTCATTTATAAACGTAAATTTTTTATTTGTATATTTCCTAATTTCTATTTTCTCTTTATACGAGGGAAATAATATCACTTCTCCATCAGGCAAATGCTGTTTTTTGATGTTCCAATAATTGAGGATGCCCTGCTTAGTGACGATCAGAAATGTTTCCTCATCTAAAACTAAACACCTGATCAAATCGCAAGAAGGCGATGGAATCTCTGTTGTAGAGATAATCGTTGTGGTTGTTTTTAGTGTTCGGTGATCCAAAATCATGAGTTTGTGGTTTCCTTGTTTTGGACATTTATACTCCGTATAAAAAGAAAAATTCTGATGGTATCCTAATAATCTATCCATTTCAGGAAATTGAAGATATTCATTTTGCCCAACCACTTTAATAGTTAATTGATGTTGGTTAATTGAAAATGTATCTTCCATAAAAGCAATCCCTCTATTAGAGATCACCTTCAATGTGATTAAGTCCCTTGAGCGTGCAACTGCTACAGGATTAGGATTAAAAAAACGGAGGTTTTTTAATAAAATGCTCAGATTTTGTTGTCTTGCTTCTTTTAGAGAAGAATCGCTAGATAAAGCATAAAACTGTTTGCCGACAAGGCTTGTTTGATAGAGATCATCTGGCTGTAAGTATTTTAATACTCTTAACCATATCTCCTGTGGCAATGTTATTTGATGAGCAATCTGTTGGTATTTAATGAATTGCAAATTTGAACTGTCTAACTGTTGTGGATTTAAAGCAGTGCTTAAAGTCATATAATGAACCTAAATAGTTAAGAATTTTATTGTGAATTTAAATATGAACATGTGAAAGAATAGAATTAGCAAACAAATTGTCAACATAATTAGAAAAGAAAGATTTATAAGTTAATTTTTAGAAAAAATATCCTACAAGGATGAGGTAAAAAGAGCTTATGCTGCTTCTTTATTTTTCACTTCCTCACCCATCGGTTGGACATGAAAAGAATCTAAGAAATATTGATACTCGTTTTCATCAAAATCTTCTTTTTTTGCTACGTAAGTCAATAAATAAATCGTTTGTTGAATTAAAAAGGTTTTACCTTGAATATGAAATTCATCATTTGAAATCTGAAAATCTAAGGCTTTCTGATCTTGAAAAACAGAGTGAGAAATGTTTTCCAATTGATTTTTGGGATTATTTTCAACCATTTCATGGATCACTTCCCGAAGCAATTGATCTGAATTGGGAATGTCATAATCATTTGGATAAGTGATTAAACTGATCATAAAAATAACTCCATTCACCTTCTGAGCCGCATACATGTCATAATGTCGTTTCTTAGGACTACCAGGAATTTCAGTCATTTCTTGAACATTTTGAGGCTTGTTGGGTAGGGAGGCTTTAAATTTTCCTGTTTGAGCTGTAAATTCTTTCCATCCGGCATAAGGAGATAGATTTGCAACTGAATCAGACCTTATTGAAGACTCTTCTTGTGTGTCTAAGTTGTTTACAAGTAGAAGAATGCCAATAAATAAAGCTGCAAAAAGAGTCAGTAAAATAAGTTTTGTCATCTCATTCCTCAAAATTTCTTTTTATTTATAAATTAAAAATTAAATTTAGACAACCTAAAAATTGATTTTAAGTTTTCCATGTTTCGTAAATTAACGTTAAAGGGGGCGTATCCGCTATTTCTGATGGACCCATAAATTGAATGGGGCCTGGGCAACAATAGTCATCAGCCATTTTCCAATTCTCTCTTTGACTAGCAAAGACTGCAAACGGTTTCCCTTTCAAGTCCACTAAAGCTTTACGAATGACTGCTTTTTGTTTACCCTCTCTTACTTCTAAATGTAATAAACTAAAAATAGGAATACCTGATAAACTCCACTCTTCAACTGGTTGAGTGAGATGATTCACACAACTCATATAACCAGAGGCTTTTGCACTCAGTAATAAAGCAGCCACATGTCCGAGACTATAACAATATTGACAATCAAAATTTGTAGGTAAGCCTGAGCGTCCTTCATAACCGCAAAATAAAGATTGAGCTGCAAATTTCCCATCATATTGTCCTTTTTCTTTCCGAATATTTAATTCTTGCTCAACCAAATGAATAAATAATCTTTCAATTTCAATTTTGGAGACCTGAACATTGCCATGAGGATCTCGATCCAGAAGTAGCTGCATTTGAATGTCCAATGGCAAAGAATTAAAGCATTGGGAAGCGTCTAGGCTTAACTGTTGAGAAACATCCTTCACTTTGCTCACCTTATCTTTTAATCGATTGAATTGTTGAAAATAGGGATGATGAGGAGCTAATAAAGCATTTAACTCCTGAATCATTTCCTTAAATTCAGGAATAAATTCAATGATTCCTTCGGGGATCAAGATGGCTCCATACTGTTTCCCTTGCATAGCTCTCTGTACAATCATTTCCACAATTTGAGAAATAAGATTGGAAAGGCTTTGTTTTTTTTCTTCCACCTCTTCACTTATTAGAGCAAGATTGACATGTGTCTGTAAAGCACATTCAAGAGTTAAATGAGAAGCCGATCGCCCCATTAATTTAATGAAGTAATAGTATTTCTTGGCCGATAGAGAGTCTTTAAGAATGTTGCCAATGATTTCTGAATAAATCTTCGAAGCTGTATCAAATCCAAAAGATGTTTCAATCCATTCGTTTTTCAAATCTCCATCAATGGTTTTAGGGACTCCGACTACAGTTGTTTTTATATTGTTTTGTTTAAAGTATTCTGCCAAAAAAGCAGCATTCGTATTGGAATCATCTCCTCCAATAATGACTAAACCATCCAAATCTAAATCCTTAATCGTTTTACTAGCGGTTTGAAATTGATCAAGTGTTTCAATTTTTGTCCGCCCTGACCCAATTAAATCAAATCCCCCTTGATTGCGATAATGAGCCAATAAAGAAGACGTGATTTCCATTATTTGGTTTTTTAATATTCCATTAGGTCCATTACAAAATCCGATAAGCTGACTATTTGGATTAAGCTTTTTTAAAGCATCAAAAAGACCTGATATGACATTATGTCCACCAGGAGCTTGTCCTCCAGATAAGACGACCCCTATCTTTAAGGCTGGGAAAGAATCGCTTTCCTCCCCTTTTTTGAACGACAAAAAAGGTTGCTCAAAGGTTTCTGGAAATAAATTTTTTAAAGTTAGATCCTCTATTTCTCTCTTGTGACCTATCTCGATGGGGGCTAAAGAATGGAGAGAATTTAAAAGAAATGGAAGTTTAGGCTGATAAGTCAAGCGAAACAATTGTAAAGGACTGAGAGATTGCATAAAGCTCACCTTTGAAGTGTTTGTTGATACCATTGACATGTTTCCATTAAAATGATTTTTTGTTCATCAAAATCTGAGAAATCATGATCACTTTTTGGTAATCGAACAAACCGGGTCAATGATTCGATTTGTCTCACTTGTTTGTAACCTTCGGCATGATCAATAGAGACAACCGTATCTTGTTCTCCATGTATATGAAGTAAGGGTAAGTTGTTTAGACCTGCTAGTTCGTCTTGCATCTTGATATTAAAAAACTCCTTTAAAAACTGCAAATTTGGAATGTGAAAAGGAAGACGCAAAGGGAGCTCTTTTTGAATGGAGTGTTCTTTTTGACTTTGAAACATTTTCCATAGTTTATGCCAGGGATCACTTGTAAAAACAGGTGCCCACAACACTAAGCTTTTAACATGTTGGGATTGCCGTGCAGCTAAAATGGAAATCATTCCTCCAAGAGAACGCCCTAACAGGCCTACATGATTCGCATCTACATGTGGATCTTGCGATAAAAAATCTAAGGCTTTTAACGTATCACTGACTTTTCCGTTAATCGTGATCTCCTCAAACTCTCCTTCGCTATCTCCAGATCCTCGATAATCGAAACGCAAAACAGCAATGCCCATTTTAGCTAAAGCTTTTCCCAACCTGACAAATAATCGATACTTCCCACACTTTGTTCCAGCAAATCCAGGACAAATGACAATGGCAGGATAGCGAGTTTGATTTAAAGGTCGATGCAGAATCCCAAAAAGTTTCTGTCCGTTATTAGTGAGTGTAATGGCTTCTCGCTCTTCTACTTTTTGCATAG
>WUUC01002353.1_pt1 | contig 11808 bp, 9 predicted proteins | sample 6278441 | NCBI WGS metagenome assembly WUUC01 (sample SAMN13675441, study PRJNA597444) | soil metagenome | isolation source: soil | place: USA: Washington | collected 2017-10 | reverse complement strand
GAACACGATCGGCGAGTCGATCATGAATACTTTCGCAACTTGTACCCGTCGCTTGAACCCGCCGCTCAAATCCATCACCTTCCGGTTTGCTTCCGATCGCAGTTCGAACTGATCGAGCACGTCTTCTGTCCGCGTGCGAATCGCCTCGCGGGACAGCCCGTGAAACCTGCCGAAGGTGGCGAAGTTATCCACCACCGACAGGAATAGCTCGGCTGCGCTCTCCTGTATGACGACCGCGATACGCCGCCTGACCTCGAGTGGGTCCTGGGCCGGATCGAACCCGTGTACGGCGATTTGACCTGACGTTGGACGAAGCAGAGTGGTCAACATTTTCAGGGTTGTGGTTTTTCCCGCGCCGTTTGGTCCCAGCAACCCGAAGATGGAACCGCGCCTGACTGAAAACGTCAGTCCGTCCACAGCACGAATCTCGGGCTGTCCCCGGCGCTTGAACGTTCTGATGAGATCGCGGACGAAGATGGCGGCGTCGGACACATCGACTAGTCTACGTTGGCATCGAGGAAGCGAAGAACGGCGGCGATCATCTGGGTGCCGGCTTGGAGCGGCTCGTCATTGTGATCGGCATTGGGAATGATGAGCAGCGTTTTAGGGTCATGTGCGGCTTCGTACAGTCGCCGGCTTTGATCCGCAGGCACGATGCCATCGCGATCGCCCGCGATCACGAGCAGGGGTGCACGCACCTTCGAAATGCGATCGAGGCTCGTGAACCGGTCCCGGAGCAGCCAGTGGACGGGTGCGAAACGGTAGTGAAACTGTCCGACCTCGATCGCGGAGGTGAACGGCGAACGCAGGACGAGCGCCGCAGGGGGGTGCTCGACCGCAAGCTCAACGGCGACGGCGGACCCCAGGGACTCGCCAAAGTATGCAAGACGGGCCGTATCGACATCGGGACGTCCAATAAGGTATTCGCGTGCCGCGCGAGCATCGGCTCTCAATCCTGCTTCAGTCGGCGAACCTGGGTTCCCACCGAACCCTCGATAGTCGAACAACAGCGTTGCGAGCCCGTCGGCAGCGAAGGCACGCGCGAGCGGCGCCCGGTGGGCGCGATTGCCGGCGTTGCCGTTGAACACGATGACTGTGAGCCGCGGAGTCGGCGTTTCGGAGATGAACCAGCCACTCAGCGTGAGACCGTCGACGGTTCTGAACGTGACACGCGTTGCCCCTTTTAGCCCTGTCGCGCCCGGATCGGGAACGTGTCCGAACGGGAAGTACATCAGCCGGCGCTGTTGTGTCCAGATGATGCCGACGAGCATCAGAAGCACCGCGCCGAGAATCAGAATGGCTCGCACCTGACTGAAGTCTATTCTTACTTGGTGACTATCTATGTCGGCACGGCTGGGTGGAACGTTCCCCGCGTCGAGAAGGACAGGTTCGTCCCCCGTGGATCTCAGCTCGAGCGATATTCGTCACGCCTGAACGCAGCGGAAATCAATTCGTCCTTCTACCGTTCGCATGCGCTTGCGACATACGAGCGTTGGGGGGCGACTGTCCCGCGGACGTTCCGGTTTGCCGTTAAGCTGCCGAAGCTGATTTCTCACGAGCGGCTCCTCACGCGTGCGCGAGATCCGTTGAAGCAATTTCTCGATGAAACGGCCGGGCTCGGGGAGAAGCGAGGGCCGTTGCTGCTTCAGCTGCCACCTTCATTCGCTTTCGCCGGACGGCGTGCAGGGAGATTCTTCGAGCTTCTGCGGAGCCTCTATGCGGGCTTCGTTGTCTGCGAGCCCCGGCACGTGACATGGTCGTCTGCGACCGCGGCGCGCATGCTTCGGAAATTCGAGATCGCTCGCGTCGCCGCAGATCCGCCCCGAGCAGACGGCTTGGGCGAACCTGGCGGCTGGGATGGGATTCGCTACTTCCGCTGGCATGGCTCACCACGCCCATACTTTTCGTTGTACTCCGGCGCGAGTCTCGGGAAGCTCGCTGAAGCGGTGAACGTCCGTCCGGGAGCCGCCGATACATGGTGCATTTTCGATAACACGGGCTCGGGCGCCGCGGCCGCAAACGCCTTGGATCTGGTAGATTTGCTCCATGAACATCCCGCAGACCGAAGAGGAGTGGCGAGCCAAGCTGACCCCGGACCAGTTCCAAGTCCTGCGCAAGCACGGCACAGAACGAGCCGGCGCAAGCCCGCTGAATCGTGAACACCGATCAGGCGTGTTCCGATGCGCCGGGTGCGGCCACAAGTTGTTCAAGTCGGACGCGAAATTCGAGAGCGGGACGGGCTGGCCAAGCTTCTGGGCGCCCGTCGAGGAGGCCGTGGAAACGACCACCGACCGCAGTTATGGGATGGAAAGGACCGAGGTTCACTGTGCCCGCTGCAAGGGGCACCTCGGTCATCTGTTCGACGACGGCCCACCGCCAACAGGCCACCGATACTGCATGAATGGGGTCTCCCTCACCTTCGAACCGGGTGAATAGGCCAGCAAAAACGTCAAAACCAGCGAAAAGTGATGGCCGGCGGGAACCACCGAGCGACCCCCGCAGTCTAAACAATTGTGAAGAAGAACCATCAAATCAGACTCGAATACGACGTATGCGGGCGATGCGGCGTGCTCTTCGACGACCAGGGCGAAAACGGCTGGTGGATCGAGGGGGGCTTGTGGTGGCACGAGTGTGACGACGACCAGCCGGCGCGCATTGTCGTTCGTAAGCTCGCGAGGGTCGCCTAAATATAGCGTTACGCCGGCTTCAACGCCGGTCCTTCCAAAAGCTTCGCCACCGACGGCGAAAAAGGGGTCGGGGTGTACCCGACCCCTGATTATCATGCTCCCATGAGTCCTATCGACTTGCGCTCCGATACAGTTACGCGGCCTTCGCCCGCCATGCGCCGCGCCATGGCAGAGGCGGAGGTGGGAGATGACGTTTTTCTCGAGGACCCTACCGTCAATCGCCTTCAGGAACGTGCTGCCGCGGCTTTCGGCCGCGAAGCCGCCCTGTTTGTGCCGTCCGGCTCCATGGGCAACCTGGCGAGTGTCATGGCTCAGACGCGGCATGGCCAGGAAGTGATCTGCGAGGCCAACGGTCACATCTACAACTATGAGATGGGTTCGTTGTCTGCGCTGGCTGGAGTACTTCCCCGAATCGTCAACGGCGAGAATGGCCTTTTGTCTTGGGACGTCATTGCGCCCGCGATACGGCCGAAGGTCTACTACCGCCCCCAGACCACCCTGATTTGTCTCGAGAATACCGTGAACATGGCCGGCGGTACCGTCTACCCGACCAGCGTTGCAGACGATATTTGCGATCGCGCGCGCGAACGCGGGATTCGGGTACACCTCGACGGCGCAAGAATTTTCAATGCGGCCACGTACCTCAGCGAGAATGTGGCACATATGACGAGGAAGTTTGATTCCGTGCAGTTCTGCCTCAGCAAGGGTCTTGGCGCACCAGTCGGTTCCATGATCGTCGGCACTCGCGAGTTTATTGATCTTTGCCGTCCGATACGAAAAATGCTGGGAGGAGGCATGAGGCAGGCGGGGATTTTGGCAGCTGCGGGTCTCATCGCGCTCGAAGACGGACCAAAGCGCCTAGGGCAGGATCACGAGAACGCGCGTGCGCTTGCCCACCGGCTTGCCGGGGTTGACGGCATCGCCCTCGACGCCGCAAAGGTCCAGACGAACATCGTCATCTTCAGTGTCAAGCCTAGCGGATTGTCAGCGAGCGAATTTCTGTCGCGTCTCGCGGCCCGAGATGTTCTGGCTGTCCCGGTCGACGGCGACCGCGTCAGGATGGTGACGCATCTTGATGTAACGCGCGGCCAGGTCGAGACGGCGGGTGATATCGCCGCCCTCGTCCTCAGTACGGCATAATCTGGAACGTGTTCCGGCTTGCTGTTGTCGTCGGAGTCATCGTCGCAACGACGGGGGTTGGGACGCCAGCGGCCCAGCCCGCCGAGTTAGGCTCGATGCTCAGTCGAATCGCCGAGCGGATGCAGTTGTACTACGATCGATTTGTCAGCATCATCTGCACTGAGACGGTTCACCAGCAGGAGCTCAGATTCAATCTGACACCAGTCGGAAAGCCCCGCGTGATGGTGTACGAGCTCAGCGTTTCACGCGATCCACATTCGAAGGGCCAGGCCGACTTCCGTGTAGAACGCACGCTGCAGATGGTGAACGGGAGACCCGCGCGAAAGCATCAGGAGCCGGAGTGCACAGACCCCAAGACCGGGACGCCCGAGCCTCTCGGGTTTTTGCTGGCGAAAAATCAGGGTGGCTACCGATTTACGTTGGCAGATGGCGGTGGCGGTCCTGCGGGCACGCGCGCGCTTGATTTTGTAGAAACGCCGCCGGAACGAGTTCAGATCACGTGGAAAGGCAATTGCTTCGAAGCCGAAGGTGGTGGCCACCAGGGCCGCTTGTGGTTCGATCCAGAGACGTTCGACGTGATTCAGGTCGATCTCCAGCTGTCAAAACCATTTCTCGTTCCAATTCCCCCTGGGTACTTTGGACTTCAACCGTCAGTCAGGGTGGAACGTTGGGAAGGGACGCTGCGGTTTGCTCGCGTGCAGTTTGCGCAACCTGATGAGATCGTGTTGCTTCCAGAATCCATCGACACGCTGACGGTTTTCCGGGGCGCCCGCAGCCTGCGAACGAGCCAGAAACTCGATAATTACCGCCGCTTTCTCGCCGAATCTTCCATCCGAAGCACGACATTCTAGAGTTCACTCGTTATGGCGTGCCCTTTGCTTTGATTCTATCGCCGCCGCCAATGGTGTACAAAAAGCCGACTAGGCGCACTCGACTGTGGCTCCTGTTCGGAGCCATCGTCGTTGCTGCGGTGATCGTCACACTCGCCCTTCTGTCGATCCCCATCCGCTCGGAGACACTCAAGGAACGTGTCATTGCGCTGCTGAGCGATCAACTCGAAAGCGAAGTGACAATTACCAGCCTCGAGGGGCGGGTGTTTCCACGAGTAGCCGTCAGCGGCAGCGGCGTCGTCATCCGCCATAAGGGGCGGACGGACGTGCCGCCGTTGATCATCATCGAACAGTTCGAAATCCGCGGCTCTATGCGCGACCTGCTTCGCCACCCACGCCGTGTCGCCGAGGTGCGACTGAAGGGGCTCGAGGTGAAAATTCCCCCGAGTGACGACGAGGACGGTCCGGAGAAATCGGATGCCGAGAACCAGGCACAGGCCCGCAAACTCGAGCAGGTGATCATCGATCGATTCGAAGCGCCGGACACCACCATCACGTTAATCCCGAAACGCGCAGGTAAGCCGCCAAAGGTCTTCACCGTTCATCATCTGACCATGGATCGGCTTGGCATCAATCAGACGATTCCGTATATAGCGACGTTGACGAACCCTGTGCCGAAAGGTGAGATCGAGACCTCAGGCACGTTCGGACCATGGAATGTGGCGCGTCCGGCGCGCACGCCGGTTACCGGAAAGTATGTTTTCGCCGGCGCAAACCTCGACACCATCGAAGGACTGGCGGGGACGTTGCGATCGGTCGGCAGCTTCACTGGCCCACTCAACAGGATTCAAGTAGAGGGCACCACCGACACGCCGAATTTTCAAATCGATGTAGGCGGCGCCCCGGTACCTTTGAGCACAAAGTTCATCGCCATTGTCGACGGGTCGGACGGGGACACGTATCTCCGTGAGGTGAACGCGAAGCTGAATGACAGCGAAATGACCGCCCGTGGTGCGGTGATCGGCTTCGAAGGTGTTCGCGGCCGCCAGATCGAAGTCGACGTCACCATGGACCACGGACGGATCGAGGATTTGTTGAGACTGTCGGTCGCGTCGGACAAGCCGCTCCTCGTCGGCACGGTGCAGCTCCAGGCGAAGCTTGTCATCCCGCCCGAGAAGAAAAAGGTGATCGACAAGCTGAAGCTGCGCGGCGCGTTCGGTCTGACCCAGGCGAAATTCACCGACGCAGAGGTCCAGACCAAACTCGTTGGGCTGAGTCGCCGCGGACAAGGCGTGGGCAAGGACGAACCCGTCGGCGACGTGCTGTCGAACCTCAAGGGGCAGTTCGTTGTTGAGAACAGCGTCGTCTCGTTCTCTCGACTGACCTTCTCGGTGCCAGGCGCTGAAGTTGAGCTCGCAGGAAACTATGGGATGCGCTCGGAGACGATCGATTTCCGTGGAAAGCTCAAGATGCAGGCGACGCTGTCGCAGGTGGCCGGCGGAGGAGTAAAAGGGTTCTTTTTGAAGGCGTTCGACCCGTTCTTCAAGAAGCCAGGCGCCGGAATGGTGCTGCCGATACGAATCAGCGGCACCCGGAAAGCGCCGAAGTTCGGTCTGGATATGTTCTAGTGCGTCATCGCGTAGATCATCACGTTGATCGCGATTGCGTACCCTTCGGGTGAGAACCGATAAAAGTACTCCACGTCCTCGCCCTCACGCTCCCACGTGTCTGAAATATCCGTGTTGTGCGTCATCAGCACCATCACACGGCCTCTATCGTCGATGATGCCTCGGCTGTTGACATGTGCGCTCTCGAGTCCGCGTTCTGACGTGGCTCCCCCGGATCGGCGCCATTGGCTGATGGCCGGCACCTGCAGGATGCGCTTTACGTTGTAGACCGACTGAAACATCGTGTGGGTCACTGGGATGTCAACGATGGGGTACTGATGCGGTGGGAGCACTCGCCCGATCTCCAGTTCCCAATTGCGCCATGCACGGTCACCCCAGAAGTCGTCGCTCCACATGAAGCCGCCCTTCATCAGGTATTTTCTCAGCTGCGTCACATCAGCATCGCTGAACCGAACGGTTCCCGAGTCCTCCATGTGGACAAACGGACAGCGGAACAGGTTGTCGTCACCGCTGCTGGACACCACGAAGTACTCGGGATCGCCTTCTCCGTTGCGGCTGACCGCTGTCTTCGTGAGCTCCGCGAATCGAATGCTGAAATTGATATCGGCGCCGGGATAGTCGGTGCGCCATCCTTGGCCGCCCGCCTCCCTGAAGGCGCTGGGGTACATGAGGCGACAGAAATGAAATTGACCGTCGGCGATGGCGGCGGTCGGGAGCCTCGCCGGCTCGCCGCGCCAGCCACCCCACATGTCGTTCCAGATCTGCGCGTACGCGACGCTGGTGGTGAGCATCGCGATCGCCAGGCAAGCAACGAAACGGCGGGATAGGCGGGTCCCCGAAATGGGGCCCGCCCTACCTGTATCCATGGCTACCGCGTGGTGCGAGACAGCGAGCGATAATACTCGTCGACAAGATCACGGAACCCGCGTGGGACCTCGTCGTTGGCAATGAGCGCAGGCTGATCGCCCTGAACGTCCTCGATTTTACGGCGGAGCCCGAACTCAAACCGCTTCAATCCTTCAGCAACCTGCGTCTGGAGGCGCTCGAGCTCTCTCGCGTCTTTGTAGACGCGGTCGTCATCCAGTTGCCGCATCGCCCTGAGGATCTCATCGAGGTCAGCCGGATTGATGCCGTCGTTCCTGAGTTGCTCGCGCAAGCGCTGCGCTTCGCCGGTCCAGTACCGGGCTTGATTGCGGAAATCGCGGATCTCCTGCGGTGTATAAACTCGCTGACCCCAACCGCCCCAGTCGTCGCCGCGGTTCGCGCCGCCGCCGGAATAGGGGCCGTCGCGGAATGAGCCACTGCGATCGTTGCCATCCTGATCACCGCCCTGCCCACCTTGACCCAGCTGACCTTGCCGTCCCTGACCTTGTTGACCCTGACCCTGCTGGCCTTGTTGGCCCTGTTGACCCTGCTCGCCTTGCTGACCCTGTTGACCCTGCTCGCCTTGCTGACCCTGTTGGCCCTGTTGACCCTGTTGACCTTGCTGACCCTGTTGCCCTTGCTGATCTTGCTGACCCTGCTGGCCGCGCTGACCCTGCTCGCGCATCTGCTGCTGCATCGAGTCGACGCCGCGCACGAGGTTTCTCGCGCGGTCGAGGTTGTTGGTCATCCGATTGGTTTTATCGCCTTGTCCGACAGCATTGGCGGCTTCGCCGAGCCTCCGCCGTAATGCATCGATCTCGGTTCCAATGTCCGCTTCGAGTTTTGAATCGGTCTGACCGCCTCCGCGCATCAGACTTCCTGAGTAGTGAATGCGTTCCTCCAGGCGATTATCCCGGATGCCATCGGCCGCCTCTTGCAGCTTCCTGGATGCTTCGCGCTCGTTGCGGCGCATTTCTCCGGACATTCGGTCGAGCTGTTTTTCGAGCTCGTTCACCTTCGCCTCGAGCTGATATTTGCGCGCGGCGATCTGTCTTGCGCGCTCGGAGGAGCCGCCGCCGGCCTGGCTATGCGACATGGCCTCCTGCGATTGGTCGCGGTGCTCGCGGGCGATCTCATCCGCCTGCTGCTGCGCGCTCTGCATATCCCGTTGCTCGCGCGCGCCCTGTTCTTGCTCGAGCCGTCGCTGCGCGTCGCGCAGCTGTCCAAGAGCCGCACTCGCCTGGCCGGCGCTGCTTGGATCGCCCGAAGACGCTGCCCGCCGCATCGCGTCCGCAGCCTGGCGCATCTGCTGGGCTGCCTGCGCGAGATCGGGTCGATTGCGTTCGCGCGACAAACGCTCCAGCTGGCGAGCCGCCTCCTCGGCTTGCTCGGCGAGCGCACGCTGACTCGCGCCGCCTCCCTGCGCGAGCTGTCCGGCAAGCCCCTGCTGCCGCTGGCGCTCGGCTTCCTGCTGCTGCCGGCGCGCGAGCTCACGAAGTTTCTCCATGAGTGCGTCCAGCTGCTGGTCGGACTGCTGTTGCTGCGCGCTCTGCGCAGTCTCGTACTGATTCGCCAGCTTGTCGAGATCCTGCTTGAACAGCTCGGCGAGATCTTCCGACACCGATCCGGCGCCGCCACCGCCACCACCGCCTCCACCACGCTGCTGACTCACCTGCTTTTCGTATTCCTCTTCAGCCCTCTGCAGCTGTTGAAGCGCGCGGTTCTCGGGAGGCAGCGCGTCGGTGGGCGCCTGCGCCTGAAGCTTGGCTTCCGCCGCACGCATTTCGTCCACTGCCTTCGGCAGCAGCTCAGCAATCCTCTGAAACGCGGGGTCGGGCTCGACGAGGCGGCTGTTCATGCGCCCGACGAGGCCCTCCACCTGTTCGCGGAGCTTAGCCTGAGAGAGGGCGACCACGACCAGGTTCTCGCGCACCTTCTGCGGCGTCATCGTCTTTCGGTCGCGAACGATGTTATGCGTCGCCGAGATAATTTCGCGCTGCTGCTGCGACAGCGCATCGACCTGCATGTTGCCGCCGCCGCCACCTCCACCGCCGCCTCCACCCATCGACATCGCGGAGCGGAACTGTTCGTCGAGCTTGCGGACGCGAATGAAGTACAGATCGCTCGAGATTGACTTGCCGCCGCGGATCGAGTCGTTATCGATGGCGCGTGCGTAGTACGACACCGAGTCGCCGGGCTGAAGCTTCAGCTCTTCGAGATAAAAGGTGTGAGCGGCTGATACCTCCGACAGCGGCCGCGTTCTGCTGTCGACCATCGTCTTGACTTGTTCAGGGCCGCCATTCACGGAGTAGACGAGTTGAAGCTGCCGTACTCCGAAGTCATCGTCTGCCCGCGCTTCGATTGAGAACTCTTCGATAGGCGAAGCCGTCGTGTCGCGCCCTGGCTTGGCGATCGATACCGTGGGTGCCTGATCTTCCAGGACGTCGATCGTGTACTGCGGAGACGCATTGACCAGCTTGTTCTCGGGTCCGCCCTGGAGATCGATACGATAAAAGCCATCCTTCGTCACCGGAATTGTTCCGGTGAACACCCCCGCCTCACGTGTCAGCGCGATCATCGTGCCGCCGTCGACGACAATTCGTCCGGATGGGGATGTCATCGTGGGGGTGACACGGAGCCTCACCTGAGTTCCCTGAAGCACGGCGATATCACCGCCGTTTTCGATTTTGCGCGGCGCGAGGCCGGTGTACGACGGGAACACGTACTCCATCTCGAGTTGTTTCACGTACGGCAGTTCGGCTGCGTGCATCGTGAACACAGAGGAGCGGACACCGCCCGATTCGACAAAGTAATCAATCGAGCCCGGCAGGTCGAAGAGCATGCCTTCGAAGGTCTTCGTGTCGTTGTTGAAGACCATGGGGACATGCTCGAACTGGGCTCTGACCGATTTACGAATGAGCAGCTCGGCTTTATCCGACTCGAAGCCTTGCACGGAAGCCGTAATAACCTGATCCGACCCGCGCGGTACTGTCGTATTGCCCGGCTTCACGTCGATGCGATAAGGACTCGCTTCAAGGACATCACCAGCCATCAGCAGCAACGCCGACGCGCCCTGCCGCAGATAGGCAGGACCGAGCAGGAACACGAGGAGCGCGGCGGCAATGGTTCCGCCGATCACGGTGACATAGCGGCGTAACGGCTGCGCTTCGAGGCGGCGGCCCCGCTCGATCACACCGCAGCGCTCGATGGCTTGTTCCACCAGGCGCCGGGCCAGCGCAGGAGAATGGGAGGATGAGTTTTTCTCGGCTTCGAGCGCGCTCAAAATGGCCGTTTCCAGCGATGGCTCGCACTCTTCGAGATACAGCGCAACCTGCTCGTCCGTGACACGGCGCCACTGCGGGAGCACGAAGAAGTACCCGGCCAGCGCGCCGAGAATCATCACCATGCCGAAGCGAAACGCGATGATGGATCCAGGGCTGAACTTGAGCGTCTCGAGGGCGTACGCCGAGAGAAGAAGGGTGAGAACGAATCCGGCCACGACGAAGGACGCACCGCGGACCGCGAGCTTCAGCCGCCAGCGTTTCCTGATGTCGCGGATGATGCTGGTCAGCTCTGAACCATCGCCCGACGAGGACTGTTCGTGAAGCATGCAGTTTCCCCCTGATTCAACTTCAGCTTAGCATCAATCGGGCGATTTGACGGGGAACAACCGATCGAAGGTGGAGCCGAAAATACGCCGCCTGACGCTCTCGTCTACGCCTCCCAAATCCAGCGCGCTTATCTGCGCGTCGAACACCCGCCTGTTCCAGCCGCGCGGGAAAAATGACGAGTCGGTGCCGAACAGTAATCTGTCCGGCCCGACGACCTCGAGTGCCTGACGAAAAACGTCCGTCAGTGTCAGCAATGGGTGATAGGCGGTCCATCGGTTCGTGCTCGAAGTGTCCAGGTACACGTTCTGGCACAAATCGGCGACGAGCAGCGCTTCACGAAAGAGACCGGCGCCGAAATGCGGGATTATGAAAGGGACACTCGGATAATCGGCGGCGACCGCGTGAAGATCGAGCGGGTTTCCGTAACGGACGTCGAACCGGCTTGGCAGCCCAAGCTTCTTCCTAACACCGACCGACAGCGCGCCACAGTGAACGAACACGGCGGTTCCGGAGCGTTTTGCCGCCACCTGGACAATCTCGGCGACGCGAGAATCGTGCACGGAATAGCGCTGCATAGCGGGAAAAAGACAGATGCAGCGCAGGCCCAGATTGTCTATCGCATGTTCCGCTGCCGACGCGGCACCTGTCGCGGTCGGATCGAGCATGAAAAAACCGACGAACCTCGACGGATGGCGCGACACCGCGCGCGCGACCGATCCTTCATCGCCGGGAACGCTGGCAATCAATGCGGCGCGGGCGACACCGTTTCGGTCGAGCTCCTGCGCCCACGCGTCGGCGAGATTCTCGGGAGATCCGGGAGGATTCCATCCGAGCACGGTGAGAGCGTCGGCGGCGGATTGCGGTGAGCCGGGCTGGCGCTGACGGGCGAGCGTTTCGAAGAATTGATCGGAAAAGAAGTGGACGTGGCCGTCATTCATCGCGAGGGACGTCAGGCTCCCTATTCGCTGGCAATGAGCGTGAGACGGGTTCCCTCGATCGGTCCCTTCATGCGATTGGAGATCGCAGTCTCGACACCGAGAAGCACGAG
>WUUC01217898.1_pt1 | contig 11813 bp, 11 predicted proteins | sample 6278441 | NCBI WGS metagenome assembly WUUC01 (sample SAMN13675441, study PRJNA597444) | soil metagenome | isolation source: soil | place: USA: Washington | collected 2017-10 | reverse complement strand
GCTCGGCCGGGCCTGTGTCGCGGCCCCGGTACGCGGCGCCGCCGGCGAGGTGGTCGGGGCACTGTCGGTGTCCGGGCCGCTGTCGGCCATCGACGTTGAGCACCGGACCGCTGAGCTCGGCCGCATGGTGATCGAGGCGGCCGACCAGATCAGCGTCGCGCTCGGCTACCTCAGCCCCGCCCACCCTGTCGGTGCGGGCCGGCCGTGAGCTCGCCGGCCACGGGGGCGCCGGGCCGGGGAAAGCCCTTGTCCGACAGGGCTTTCGCGGTTCTGCTGACGTTGCCGGCGGTGGCGCTGTTCGCCGGCGTCATCGCCTACCCGCTGGTGGCCTCGCTGGTGACGGGTCTCTACGAGCAGAGCCTGGTGCTGCCCGGCCGGACCTTCGTCGGCCTGGCCAACCTGCGTGACGTGATCGGCGCGGAGCTGCTGCCGGTGCTGCGCAACACCGTGGTGTTCGCCGTCGCCGCCACGGCCGTGCCGGTGGTGCTCGGCATGGCGCTCGCCCTGTCGCTCAACGTCGGGCTGCGGGGGAGCAGGGTGTTGCGAGGTGTGTTCCTGCTGCCCTGGGTCGTGCCTGGCGTGGTCGCCTCGTTCCTCTGGTTGTGGATCTTCGACGCGAACTACGGCGTGCTGAACGGGTTTCTGGTGCGGCTCGGTCTGATCGAGGACAACGTGGTGTGGTTGGGCCAACCCGGCACGGCCATGCTCGGGGTGATCATCGCCAAGTCGTGGGCCAGCTTCCCGTGGATCATGGTGATGCTGCTGGCCGGACTGCAGACCGTGCCGTCGGAGCTGCACGAGGCGGCGGCGGTGGACGGCGCGGGCACCATCCGCCGGTTCTTCGCGATCACCATTCCGCACCTGCGCGGCGTGCTCGCGATCGTGGTGCTGCTGGAGCTGATCTGGAACTTCCAGCACTTCGACATGATCTACGTGCTGACCAGGGGCGGCCCCGCCGGCACCACGACGACGTTCGCGCTCGGCGTCTACGACACCGCGTTCAAGGGGTTCGACCTCGGCCGGGCCAGCGCGCTCGGAGCCTGCTGGATGGCGATCCTGATGGTGCTCGTGGTGGTGTACCTGCGGTTCGCCGAGCGGGGTGAGCGCAGGTGACCGCGGCGACCGTGCAGCGCCCCGGGCCGGTGACCCCGGTCCACGTGCCGGCAACGCGTCGCGCCCGCCGGGACTGGCGGCGGACGCGAGTGGCCGCGTGGATCTCGGTCGCGGTGATCGGGATCTTCGGGCTGTTCCCGATCTACTGGATGCTGGTGACCGCGCTCAGTCCTAACGAGACGGTGTTCCGGTTCCCGCCGAGCCTGCTGCCGGCCAGGGTCACCCTCGAGCATTTCGGCAACTTCGCGAACGACCCGAAGTTGTTGGGCTACTTGGTGAACAGTGGCATCGTGGCGGTGGCGACCGCGGCGCTCTCGGTCGTGGTCTCGGCGTTGATGGGCTACTCGTTCGCCAAGTTCCGTTACCGGGGCAGGCGTTCGCTGATGTACCTGGTGCTCGCCTCGCAGCTGTTCCCGCACGCGCTGCTGCTGATCGCGCTCTACGCGCTGTTCAGCGCCTACGGGCTGCTCGGCAGCTACACCGGCCTGGTGCTCTCGTTCACCGCGTTCACGCTGCCGCTGTGCGTCTGGATGCTGAAGAGCTTCTTCGACACCATCCCGAACTCGATGCTCGAGGCGGCGGCGCTGGACGGTGCGCCACGCTGGCGGGTGCTCACCTCGATCGTGCTGCCGCTGGCCAGACCGGGGCTGATCGCCGCCGGCCTGTTCGCGTTCGTTCGTGGGTGGAACGACTTCATCTTCGCGCTCACCCTGGCTGGCCCGGACCGGCTGACCCTGCCGCCCGGCCTGGTCAACACCTACCTCGGCGAGTTCCAGACCGCATGGCCCGACCTGATGGCCGCGTCGCTGGTGGTCTCGCTGCCGGTCGTCGTCGCCTTCGTTGCGCTGCAACGGTTTCTGGTCAGCGGCATGACCTCCGGCGCGGTCCGCGAGTAAGGCGCCGGCACGTCCAACGGAGGACAGGATGACCATCTCACGTCGACGGGCACTCTTCGGCGCCGGCGCGCTGGCCGCGGCCGGCCTCACCGGATGCGCCCCGACCCCGTCGCAACCCGCCGCGCCGCAAGGGGATGCCGAGACCAAGGAGCTCACCTTCAGCTCCTGGTCGATGAACGAGGCCGCCAGCAAGGAACAGCTCGGCGGGCTGTTACAGAGCTGGTCCGGCCAGACCGGCGTGCGGGTCGACACACCGTCCTATCCGTACAACGACTACGTGCAGCAACTGCTGCTGCAGATCCGCGGCGGCACGCTCACCGGCGCGGCCCAGGTCGACATCTCGACCCTCGCTACTTTCGCCTCGGCGGGAAAGCTGGCCGACCTCGGTGCGTCGGCCGGCAAGGCGGACTACACCGACCAAGCGCTCGCGGTGACCAAGGTGGCCGGTAAGCAGGTCGGCCTGCCGTGGACCACCGCGGCGATCGGCCTGATAGGCAACGGAAAACTGCTCGAGCAGGCCGGCGTCGACACACCGCCGGCCACCATCGCCGAGTTCGAGCAGGCCCTGGAGAAGCTCGGACGGCTCGGTGTGACGCCCTACGCCGCGATGACGAAGTTGGCTCAGCTCAAGGACATCGTGCCGTGGATGTGGCAGTTCGGCTCGCCGGTCTACGACGGGACGGCGGTGACGGTCGGCGACGCCGCCAGCGTCGAGGCGGTGACCTGGTTCAAGAGCCTGCTCGATCGCAAGCTGATCGCGCCGGAGGTGGACCGGTTCGACGCGCGGGCACTGTTCGGCCAGGGCCGGGTCGGCATCTACGAGGACGCGATCGTCGGCCGCAAGGTCATCGAGTCGTCCACAAAGGACACCACGCTGGTGGCCGGTATGACGCCGCTGCCCCGCCCGGTGGTGCGGGCCGGGGACAAGCCGAAGTGCCTTGCCTGGGGACACGCGATCGTGGTGTTCGACGGCGCGGGCCGGGCGACCGCGACCCGCCTGGCCGAGCACCTGACCGGCGACACCGCGACCCTGGTGGAGTACTTCAAGAAGGTGTCCGTGCCGCCGCCGACCAGATCCGGGTTGAGTTCCGCCGAGGTCGCCGCGGACACCTGGACCACGCGGTTCACCGAGCGCGTAACCGCGGCCGGCCAGGTCAACCCGCTGTGGGTGCTGCCGCAATACGCACAGATCGAGCAGAAGCTCGCCCAGCACGTGCAGCGGGTGCTGGTGAACCAGGCGTCGCCGCAGAACGCGCTCAACGAAGCCAAAAAGGACATCGACGCGTTGGTGAGGTGAGGTGGGATGACGTCAGAGTCGCGCCGACTGCTCGCCGCCGTCGCCGAACGCGCCGTCCCGTTGCGCTACCGGATGTGGGGCTTCGGCGAGGGCCCCGCTCTGCTCGGCCTGCTGGCCGCCGGCGAGCTGCTGGACCGGCCGGACCTGGTGGCCAGGGTCAACGAGCTGGTGACGCCCGCCCCGGCCGGGGTGCCGGACGAGCACCTGGTGAACGTGGAAGTGTTGCTGCGGCTGCGAAAGCTCGTCGACGGGCCACCGGCCGAACCGGCCATCGACTCGTGGATCCGGTGTCTTCGGGCCGCACCCAGGCCGGTGGCGGGCCGCCCTGCGGTGCACCGGCCGGACCTGCTCGGACTTGACCGGCTGGTGTGGGTGGACTGCATGCACACCGACGGGCCGGGTCTCGCGCTGGTCGATCCGCAGGCGGCCGTGCCGGCCCTGCGGGAGTACATCGCGGTGCTGCAGAACGGTTCCGGGTTGTTCAGCCACGGCTACGACGTGATCGCCGGGACGGCCAACGGCGTGCACTGGGGCCGGGGTCAGGGCTGGGCGCTGGCCGGGCTGGTCGGCGCGCTCACCGAGATCCCCGACCGGAACCTGGACTCCTCGCTGGAGGCCTTGCTGTCCGGCCTCGAGGAGTACGAAGTGGACGGTCGCTGGCGGACGATCGTCGACCGCGACGGCCCGGTCGAGCTGTCCACCTCGGCCCTGGTGGCCGCCGGTGTGCTGGCCGGGATCACCGCGGGCGTGGTCGGACCGCGATGGGCCGGCATGGCTGAGCGGGCGCTGGCCGCCGCGGTCGCCGGGACGGTGGACGGCGTGCTGCCGGTGTCCGAGGCGACACCCGTCGGCCGGCCGGTCACCTACCGCACCAGGACAACGGGATGCTTCCCGTGGGGCCAGGGGCCGCTGCTCCTCGCGTTGGTGGCGAAGGGAATCCGATGAAGGTCGAGTCGGTGGACGCGTTCGTGCTCAGGGCACCGCGATCCGAGGTGTACTGGGGCGCCAGCACCTGGGGCAGCGCGGAGGGCACCGCGATCGGGGACTACCCGCTGCCGCACCGGCGGCGCTACCTCTATTCGTCCACTGTGGACACAGTGCTGGTCAGGGTCCGCACCGGCGACGGGGTGACCGGCTGGGGCGAGTGCAAGGCGCCGGTCGGGCCTGACGTGGTCGCCGCGGCCGTGCGCGAGTTGCTCGCCCCGTTGGTCATCGGCACCTCGCTGACCGAGATCGTGCCGACCTGGGAGCGGATGTACGCCGCGATGCGGGTGCGCGGCCACGACAGCGGGTTCTGGCTGGAGGCGATCGCCGGCGTCGACATCGCGCTGTGGGATGCCTGGGGTCACGCGCTCGGCCAGCCGGTCTCCGCGCTGCTCGGCGGCGCGTTCCGGGAGTCGGTCCCGGTGTACGCCTCCGGTATCCCCGCCGCCCCGGCCGGCAGCGGCTCGGACGGGCTGCGCGCCGTCGAGGAGCAGGCGAAGATCTTGGCCGGCAAGGGTTTCCAGCGGATCAAGGTCGCCGTCGGGGTGTCCGAGGAGTCCGATGTGGACTCGGTGACCATCGTGCTCGACGTGCTCCGCGACCGGTTCGGCGCGGGCGCCGCCGTGTACGCCGACGCGGCCGGCGCCTACGACGTGCGGCAGGCACTGCGGGTCGGTGAGCGCCTGCAGAACCTCGGCGCCGGCTTCTTCGAGATGCCGGTGCCACCGGAACAGCTCCACGACTACGAGCTGCTCGCCGGGCGCCTGTCGATCCCGATCGCGCTGGACTCGCTGGCCACCCGCTACCGGGCGTTGCAGTTCCTGCGCGCCGGCGCGTTGCACGTACTGCAGCCGGATGTGTGCCGGGCCGGCGGGATCACCGAGACCATGCGGATCGCCGCGCTGGCCGACGCGTTCGGCGCGCAGGCGACCCCGCACGTGAGCATCGGCTCCGCGGTGCACCTCGCGGCCAGCCTGCAGTGCGCGCTTGCCATGCCCAACTGTGCCGTCCTCGAGCACTGGGTGGGCACCAACCCGCTCGGCGTGGCGATCGCTCCCGACCTCGACCAGCCGGTCGCCGGTGTTCGCCGCGCCGGCGCCCGACCCGGCCTCGGCATCGCCGTCCAAGACATGTTCGGAGAGGAGAACCCATGAAACGCAAGGCAGTTCTGGGTGCCGTGCTGGCCGTCGCGTTGGCCGCCACCGTGACCGCGCCCGCTCAGGCCGCGGTGTCCACCCAGGTGGTGCCGTTCCGGATGGACGCGTCCAACCAGGCCGGGTGGTGGAAGCCGATCGAGGAGTTCGGCGGCCTGCCCTACGTCGCGTACAACGCGTGGGGCAGCGCGTCCGAGGGCGGCAGCACCGACACCCACACCGTCTACGTCGCAAGGCGCGAGCCGAACGGCACCTGGACCCGGGGCTGCATGCAGACCGCCACCGGCGCGTGCGCGGTTTTCAACGACGACGTCGGCCACTACCAGCCGTCGATCTCCATCGACGGGGACGGCTACCTCCACGCGTTCGTCTCGATGCACAACAACGACTGGCGCTACTACCGTTCCACCGCACCGGGCGACGTGACCACCATGGTCAACCGCTCGACCCAGCTGCCGGACCAGGGCGGTCAGTACACCTACCCGAACGTCTCCCGCGCGGCCAACGGCGACCTGTACCTGATCGTTCGCTCGTACCCGCAGGGCCGGTTGTACCGGTGGAACAACGCGGCCAACACCTGGTCCCGGGTGGCGATCTTCGCCGCGGCCACCAACTATGTCGTGTACCCGGACGACGTCATCGGCGACAGCGTCGGCAACATCCACATCGCCTGGGAATGGGCCTACGGCGGCGCCAACGGCCTGCGCCACCTTGCCTCCTACCTGCGCTACGAGCCGGCGACCAACCGGTTCTTCACCGCCTCCGGCGCGCAGATCGCGGTCCCGGTGACCACCACGAGCCCCGTCGTCTACCAGCCGCTCGAGGGGCAGGAGCTGAGCACGGACCGCGACAACGCCTCCGGCCCGCCCGGTGTGCAGAGCGCGAAGCTCGCGATCAACCTGGCGACCATGCGACCGGTGGCGGCCTACCGCTACCGCTCCGCCCACGGTTACCCGTGGCGGGTACGCCTCGCCGAGTGGACCGGAACCGCGTGGCGGCGCCAGGTCGTCTACGGCGGCGCCTACGACACCACGGCCGCGGTGGACGTGTCCGTCCACAACTCCGGCATCCGGGTCTACTACGCCAAGGCCGCCACCCTCACCGGCGACCAGGCCTTCGCCGCCACCCGTCAGCCGGACGGAACCTGGGCGGAAACCGTGCTGCTGCCGGGAGTCCGGGTGGAACGCCTTGGCGTGATCCGGCGCGGCGCCACCGACCATCTCTACCTCGCCGCACCCTCCGCGCACGAGCTCTACTACGGCACCTCCACCTGGTAGGACACCAGGTTACTATCGGTAAGGAGCGTGATCACCCGACCTTCGGAGGGCAGATGGCTGAGACGACGCACCTCGACGTGTTGATCATCGGAGCCGGCGTCTCAGGCATCGGTGCCGCGTGCCACCTGATGCGCGAGTGTCCGAACAAGACGTTCGCGATCCTGGAGCGGCGCCACGAGATCGGCGGAACCTGGGACCTGTTCCGCTACCCGGGCATCCGATCCGACTCGGACATGTACACCTTCGGCTTCGACTTCAAGCCGTGGATCGACACGAAGGTGCTCGCCGACGGCACCTCCATCCGCGAGTACGTCCGCGAGACCGCCGCCGAGCACGGCGTGACCTCCCGGATCCGCTACGGGCTACGGGTGGTCGGGGCGAGCTGGTCGACCGAGCGGGGCCACTGGACGGTCACTGCCGTCGAGGAGGCCACCGGCGTGATCACCGAGTTCACCGCGAACTTCCTGATCGCCTGCACCGGCTACTACGACTACGACGGCGGGCACCGGCCGACCTTCCCCGGCGAGGACCAGTTCGCCGGGGAGCTGGTGCACCCCCAGCACTGGCCCGATGAGCTGGACTACGCCGGCAAGAAGGTCGTGGTCATCGGCAGCGGCGCGACCGCGGTGACGCTGGTTCCGGCCATGGCCGCCGACGCCGAGCACGTCACGATGCTGCAGCGCTCACCGACCTACATCGTCGCCCTCCCAGCCCAGGACAAGATTTCCGCTGTCCTGCAACGGTTTCTGCCTCCCTCGGCGGTCTACCAGCTCGGCCGGCTGCGCAACATCGCGCTGCAGCGCGCCTTCTACTCCCTGGCCAGGACCTTTCCCCGGTTCGTGCGCGACCTCGTGCTCAAGGGCGCCGACCGGGCGCTGGGCGGCGGCACCGAGCTGCGCCACTTCACCCCGAAGTACGACCCGTGGGACCAGCGGCTCTGCGTCGTGCCGGATGGCGACCTGTTCCAGGCGATCCGGGACGGCAAGGTCTCCATCGTCACCGACGAGGTCGACACGTTCACCAAGACCGGCGTCAAGCTGCGCTCGGGCGTCGAACTCGACGCCGATGTGATCATCACCGCGACCGGACTCACCCTGCAGATGCTCGGCGGCGCCACCCTCGAGATCGACGGCAAGCCCGTCCCGGTCAACCAATTGCTGACCTACAAAGCGGTTCTCCTCGAAGAGCTGCCCAACGCCGCCCTCGTGTTCGGCTACATCAACGCGTCCTGGACCCTCAAAGCCGACCTCGCCGCCCGTTATGTGTGCCGGCTGCTCAACCACATGGACGCCAACGGCTACACCCGGGTGGTGGCCAAGGCCGCGCCGGCCGACCGCGCCCGCGACTCGATACTCAACGCGCTCAACTCCGGCTACGTCCGCCGCGGCAACGACAAGCTGCCGCGCCAGGGCACCCGCGGCCCCTGGAAGGTCACCAACAACTACCTGCGCGACGCCGCGGTCCTACGCTTCGGCGCCATCGACGACGGCCACCTGCACTTCAGCGACCAACCAGTTGCCGTCCCAACCGAGCGTCCCCACGCCCGCACCTAAACCCGTTGCTTGTCGAGGCCCCACCGCGCCGCGCTGCCGGGCCCGGTCCTGGGCGCCCACGATGGCCCGGCGTGAACCACGACCTGAGTTTTTCACGGCCAGCCGGTGGTGTGCGCACTGGTCGTCAATACCGTGCCGTGCGGAGAATCGCACGTACACATATTGACGATCACGGCGGCGGTGTGGTCATGACGGTAATGGAAGAGATGGGTTGCCTCATCCGGTCCGTGCCGGGCCCTCGAGCATCGGCATCTCAAGTCGCGCACTGGTATGAGCTGAAAGCACATATGCTCGAGCACCTCGCCGAGGAAGACGAGGCCGGCAGGCGCACCGCGCTGCGTCAGGCCGAGGCCGCGCACCGGCACGCCACGGCCCTGCTGGCCAGTGCCTAAAATGGGTCGCGGGCCGCTGGGGAATATTGCTACGGTGCCCCCGACGTTGCTCCCATCCGGGTTCGTCCCGGCCTTTTCGAGTAGGCGATGCCATGGTCACCGCCCGGTCATACCGGGGCGGATGACGAAACCGACCGTTTCGACGGGTCGGCGCATAGTGCCCCGGTTTCACAGGCATTCTTTCGCCCGTGCGGCGTCGATCGCCGCGCGCCAAAAACTGGAGCACCCGAATTGTCGCAAGACCCTTTGTCCGCGTGGTACGCGGACTTCTTCACCGAACTACCCAACGCCTTCTGGCGCGCCGCCGTACCTGCCTCGGCGACGGTCGCCGAGGTCGACTTCATCACCCAGGTTGCCCGGCTGGAGCCGGGGGCCCGGGTACTTGACGTGCCCTGCGGCAGCGGCCGGCACGCCCTCGAACTGGCCCGCCGCGGCTATCAGGTCACCGGCCTCGACATATCGGCCGAAGCCATTGCCCATGCCCGCAACGCCGCCGCCACCGAGCAACTCCCGGTCGACCTGCGGCTAGGCGACATGCGCGCCCTCCCCACCGACATTCAAGTGGACGCCGCGGTATGCATGGGCAACGCCTTCGGCTACCTCGACCACTCCGGCACCCAGAAATTCCTCGCCGACCTGGCCAATCTCCTCAGCCCGGGCGGCACCCTGATCCTGGACTACGGCTTCGTCGCCGAATCCCTGCTTCCCGGCCTGAAACTGGAGGAGCCCCCGATGACCATCGGTGGAATCGAAGCCACCTCAATCAACGAATACGACCCCCTCAACAGCCGCTGGCTCACCACTTTCACCTTCCGCCGCGGCACAGAAGAACACCACGCGACCTCGGTCCAACACATCTACACCGCCGCCGAGGTAACCCGCCTCACCACCGCCGCCGGCTTCACCCACATCACCCAATACGGCGACACCACCCAAACCCCATTCCACCTCAACAGTTCCCGCCTCCTCCTGGTGGCACACCGCCCCTGACCCGAAGATCGACATTTGGTTGCGTTTGCCCGCACTGCGCGCGGGCAAACGCAACCTTCTGGTGATCTTGGCGTGGCGCTAATTCGATTGGTCGGATGGTGAGGGCGGCCTACGGTGGGCGGATGTTCATGGTGATGGTGCGTCGTGTCCGCCGGGCGGTCGCGGCGGGTCTGGGGATGGCACCGGCTCGGTGATGAGTGGGCCGCGCGGGTTGTCGCCGAGGCTGGCGTACGGCCCGGTGAGCTCGTGGTGGATGTCGGGGCGGGGCACGGCGAGCTGACCCGGCAGCTGCTGGCGGCCGGCGCGCGGGTGATCGCCGTCGAGCTGCACCCGGGCCGCGCCGAGCGGCTGCGCGAGCGTTTCGCCGGGACGTCGGTGACGGTGGTGCGCGGGGACGCGCTGTCTTCGCGGTGGCCGGGGCGTCCGTTTCGGGTGGTGGCCAATCCTCCGTACGGAATCTCGGCCGCGTTGCTGAGGGTGCTGCTCGCGCCGCGGTCCCGGTTGGTGGCGGCGGACCTGGTGATGCAGCGTGCGGTGGTGCGTCGCTGCGCGGAGGAGCTGCGCGGCCCGACCAGCCGCTGGCGGGTGCGTGCCGGATTGTCGTTGCCTCGCAACGCGTTTCGACCGCCGCCAAGAGTCGACTCGGCCGTGCTCGTCATCCGCCGGCGTTGACCGTCAGTAACTCGACGACCTCAGCCGGGGTCGGAAGGGCGGCGATCTCGCCGGCGAACTGTTTGGCGACAACGCGTTCCGGTCCGTCGCGCAGCAGGGCGTCGACGGCCGCCGAGATCGCGCCGGGTGGCTGGGCGTCGTTGGTCAGCGCACGGCCGGCACCGGCCCGGGTGATCAGGGTGGCGTTGAGCGGTTGGTCGGCGCCCTGCGGGAGGACCAGCTGGGGCAAGCCGGCCGCCAGGGCGCCGAGCATCGTGCCGGCGCCGCCGTGGTGCACGATCAGGTCCACGCGTGCCAGCACCTGGTCCTGTGGCACGAACCGGGCCAGGTGCACGTTCGGGGGTAGCTCACCAAGCAGTGCGGGGTCGCCCTTCGGCCCGACCGCGACGAGCACGTCCACGTCATGCGCCGCGGTCTCGGTCACCGCCCGCCGCAGCACGTCGACCGCGCCGTAGGCGACCGTACCGAGGGTGACGTAGACCCGGGGCCGACTTGCCGGGCCGGAGACGACGGCGGGCAGTTCCGCCGGCTCCGACCACGCGGTCGTGCGCACCGGGGTCCGGTTCGGGGGCGGGGGCCAGTCTCCGTACAGCGAAAGGGGTACGGGGTCCAGGTAGCCGCCAGGGTAGCTGTCGAGATCGCCCGGTTTCCTACCGTGCCAACGATCCCGCTGATCGTCGACGGCGATCCGGTGCCAGCGCTGGAAGAGCTCGGTCGCGGCGCCGACCCCGAACGCGACCGCCCGGATGCCGAGGATGTCGGCCGCGACGGCCGCGCCGATGTCGTTGCACTCGTAGACCACCAGGTCAGGCCGCATCCGAGCGAACACGTCGAGGAGCCTCGGAGTGGTGGCCCTCGGCACGGTCTCGCCGAACATCCGCCCGCCGAACTCGAGAACCCCCGCCACGGTCGAGGTGTCCAGTTCCGGATGGTTTCGGAGGGTCAGTCCCTGCAAACTCTCGAATGCCGTCCCCTCGGGAAGTGACGGGACGGTCGGCAGGGGCAGCCGGTCGAGGAACGGTGCCCCGGTCGCGACCGACACGTCATGCCCTGCCTCGGCGCAGGCCAGCGCGAGCGGTAGCAACGGGTAGAGGTGCCCGTAGGCGGGCGGACCGGTGAACACCATTCTCATACCGACAACATCGCCGCACACACCGCTCGCCGCAACCACGTCCGGCAAACCTGGGCAATGCGCCACGGAAAGATGGGCAATCGCCACAGGCGGCGTGACCTGTCCGGCACGGGCGTAGGATCGCGCTAGTTTGCCCCGGACCCCGGCGACGGATAGGTCTACCACCGAACAGTCGCGTTAGGACACTCAGATGAACACCGGGGCGCACGCTCGGGTCGCCGAGATCCTCGCGCGGGTAACCGGGCCAGGAGGCCGAGACGCGTCGACGCCCGCCCGGTTGTGTGCGGAGTGCCTGTCGGCGTTGCCGGTCAGCGGTGTCGCCGTGGCGTTGATGACCGAGGACGGTCCGAGCG
>WUUC01179979.1_pt1 | contig 11813 bp, 6 predicted proteins | sample 6278441 | NCBI WGS metagenome assembly WUUC01 (sample SAMN13675441, study PRJNA597444) | soil metagenome | isolation source: soil | place: USA: Washington | collected 2017-10 | reverse complement strand
GTTCCAGCGCGGAGGTCGGGGCGTTTTGCAGAATGAACATCACCTGAAAGATGGGCGAATGACCCAGGTCTCGCTTCGGCTGCAACTCCTCTACCAGTCTTTCAAAGGGCAAGTCCTGATGCACGTAAGCGCCGAGCGTCGTCTCATGCACCGCCTTCAACACTTCGCTGAAGCGCGGATTTCCCGACAGGTCTGTCCGCATCACCAGCGTGTTGACGAAAAACCCGATTAACTGCTCAGTCTCTTCGCGGTTGCGATTGGCAATCGGAGAGCCGACGACGATGTCCTGCTGTCCGCTGTAGCGATAGAGGATTGTTTGAAACGCCCCGAGCAGCGTCATGTAGAGCGTGACGCCTTCCCCGCGGCTCAGGGCTTTGAGATCTTCCGTCAGTTGTGTCGAGAGGTGAAAGAAATGAGTCGCACCTCTGAAGGATGCGACGGCCGGTCGCGGGCGATTGGTCGGCAACTCCAACACGGGCGGCGCGCCCGCCAACTGCTGGCGCCAGTACGCGAGGTGCGTTTCCAGCACCTCGCCGGACAACCACTCCTGCTGCCAGAGAGTGAAGTCTGCGTATTGGAGTGATAACTCCTCCAGGGGTGACGGCTGCCCGGCGGAGAACGCCTTGTAGATGGCGGCCAACTCGCGGATTAAAACACCCGTCGACCAGCCGTCGCCGATTATGTGGTGCATCGACAAGAGCAGCACGTGTTCTTCCGCGTCCAGGCGCAGAAGCTTCAACCTGATGAGCGGCCACTGCGCGAGGTCGAACGGCTTTTGCGCGTGCTCCGTGGCTAGCTGCTTGACGCGCTCGCCGCACGCGCCCTTTGCAAGCTGCCCGAGCTCCACGATCTCGATGCGCAGCGGCTCCCGCACCGGATGAACAACTTGTACGAGGCGTTCTTCCAGTATCAGAAAGGTGGTTCGCAGAATCTCATGTCGCCACGCTATCTCATTGAAGCTACGCTCCAACGCATCCACTTTGAGTGCCCCCGTCAGGCGGAAGGCGGCGGCGATGTTGTAAGCGGCGCTGTGCGGCTCGAAGCGACTCAACAGCCAGAGCCCCTTCTGCGCGTAAGACACGGGAAAGATGAATCCCCCGTCCGCAGCGAGATGGGATTCGCCCTCTGCGACTTCCGTTTTGTTGGCGTCTACAACTTCCATGTCTTCACTTCGCTGGCTAAGTTGGCGTCGGAGTGTTTATCTCTAGGGGTCGGTGAGAAACCCGTCGAGAAAGAAGGTGCGTCGAAGACTCGCCTGCGGCTCGCGCCGTCGGCCCTCATCCTGACGTTTAGCGGGTGTACCGGAAGAGGTAGGACACCTTTATAAAAAACGTCCGATTGTTGCGCCTGATGCCGGGCTCGAACTGGCCGGTGAGCGGGCTGAAACCGTTGTAATTAATGTCGTCGTTATAACCGGCGTAGAAGGCGGTGCCGGGGTTGGGCGTCCACCCCAACAGGAACTGCGCACGGATGTTTGCCGCCAGCGTGTCGTAATCAACCCGCGCACGCGCAAACATGGAACGCGTAAACTGGTAAGTCCCGCGCAGCTCGAAGATGTTGTCGTCGAAGGCCACGAGCCCGGTGTCGTGGCGCACGAGTCTGGCTTTCGTGTAGTTAAGCGAAAGGCGCGCGGCGTCGGTCGGCTTATAGATGAGAGTCGAGATGATTGAGAGTTCGTTTCCGGGGCCGGGGTCGAGCGGGGCGTCGGGGTCGCGCAAGGCCGCCGGGCTCACCCGCGGGTAGCGAGGAAGGCTGCCGAGATCGAAATCCAAGGCCCCCGCCGTGTAGACCACCTCGGTGTCAAAGGAGAAGGACTTGCTCAACGTCATGCCGGCAAAACCAAAATAGACTTGGCGGTAGGCCGAGCGTTCCGCGTCGTCGCCGCTGAACGTGCCGGCGCGCGTCGCCGTACGCTTCGGCCCGAACTCTTCTTCAAACACACGCTCGTAGCCCTTCTGGAAGCCTAAGCCGAGATAACCTTGACGGGGGAAGGTGAAGTTCACCTGTGTGTTCGTATTATTTAACTGCGACCGCCCCTTCCAATCAAAATTCGCCTGCGTGATATTAATGACACTCCATGTGACCAGCTTCGCCTTCGGCTTCGGGTCAGAGATGTACTGAACCCTGAGTAACTCATTATTCGTGTCTACCCGCCGCGCAAACCCCACATCGGAGCGGTAATCGCGCGAGCGGCCGCTGCCCGAGAATGAATACCGCCAGTTACGTCCGTTGCTATCGAGCCGGAGCAAGTAGCCGAAGCCGTTTCCGGTACGGTAGATGTTGCGTCCCAGGTCGGCATCGCTGAAAGTGCCTCTGGTCGTGGTGCCGAGAGCTTGGAATTGAAGCGTCGTGGCCGGATTGAGTCGGAACCTCCCGTCGAAGCCGCCGAGGTGGTTGTGCCTCCCTTTAAAGTTATAGGTAGTGGCAATTAACCCGAGGCTATCCTCGTTGCTGATGTCGCGCTGCAAACGCAGGACGCCGATGTAGGCGCTCTTACCGAACAGGTCGCCGAAGCGGTTGCGAATGGCCGGGTCGGCCCGCTCCTCTTCACTGAAGTTGCCGGGCGCCGTGTCCGCCGCCAGAATCAGACCGAAGGTGTTGCGCTCGTGCTTTCCGGTCAGCTTAACGGCGACGCTCGGGTCTATGATGGCGCGCGTGTTGACCGCATTGAGCTGCGTTCTAAAGATGTCGATGCCTTCGAGAAAGAACGGGCGCTTCTCTTCAAAGAAGATGGGGAAGCGCTGATTGGCCGTGATGACAGTTTGATCGGCTTCGACCTGCGCGAAGTCTGGATTCAGAGCCAGGTCGAGCGTAATCGTCGGAGTAATGCCTAACCTGGCCGTCAGCCCGGGGTCGAAGCTCAAAGGCTTGTTAACAAAGCGGCCGAAGTCTGTCAGCGTCGGGTCGAGCGCAGCGGCGCCGGGGGGCAATGCGCTGATACGTTTTCCCGATTCCGAGAGGGTCAGGCTCGGAATAAATTCCAGCGTCCGTGCGCCGGAGAGATCCTCCAATCCCGTAATGTATCCCTGCTGTGTAAGAAACCCTGATTTCTCACGAAGGATCGGTTGCCACGAGTTCTGTTCGTCGTTGAGATGTTTGACGCTGCGCATGACCTGCACCCCCCAGAGCCTCTCTTTGCCCGCGAGGTAGCGCAACGATTTGAAAGGAATGGCGACTTCGACGGTGTAGCCGTCTTCAACCAGCACGCCCTTCGATTCCATCACCACATCGACGCTGTAATTCTCCGTGCCGCCTTCCGTCAGGATGCCGTCATGCTGCACGCCGAGCGGGTTGAAAATAAACACATACGCCTTACGCTGGTCGTTGAATGTGTCCAGATAGATGCGGACGTTGTCGTCCTCCAGCACGCCGTCGCGTTTAGCGATAGTCGCGCGCACCTTGCCCGGCGAGTCGTAAGCGTAAAACCCTATATAGAAATGCTCCGTGTCGTAGCCGAGAAACACTTTCGTCAACTGCGAGGGGGCCACATTGTCGCCGGGTTGGGTCTGGTAGAAGTCCTGCAAGACAGCCGCCGCGGCCCACACTTCTTCGTCGAGTTTGCCGTCGATGACGGGCGGTTTCTCGAAACGCTTGACAAGCACGGGCCGCTTCTTCTCCGCGAGGGTGGCGGTCGCATCGACGGGAGTGACCGCCGCCGTGGCAGGCTTATCAATGGCCGTCTGTTTCGCTTCCGGTGGCGGCGATTGCGCGCGCGCCATCGAACAGCAGAAGAATATGAAGGTTGTCAACAAGAGCTTATTCATACCTGCTTGACTATGACGGCGGTGACGGATTTAGTCTGTTTAGAGGAAGTTTAAAGTATGGAGACTCTCCCGACGCGAGCTCCTTCATCATCGGGCGACCGGCTTGTTAATCGAAGCTGGAGGCGGCCGGTTGTCTGTAAGGGTCGCTATGGCTGAAGTCGAGCTTGCCGTAGTCGAGTTTGATGATTCGGTCTGCCGTGTAGTAGTAACGGTCGTCATGGGTAATCACTAGCACCGTTTTGCCGTTCGCTTTCAGTTCCGGTAGTAGTTGAAGGTAGAAAATCTCCTTGAAGTGCGGGTCTTGGTCGGCGGCCCATTCGTCGAACATATAGAAAGGACGGTCTTCCAGATAAGCCGTCATCAACGCCAGACGTTTGCGTTGACCCTGCGACAGCTCGGTGGTGGAAAATTGTCTGTCTTTAATCTGCACTTTATGCCCGAGCTCAAGCTGAGTCAGATAGTTGTGCGCCCGCACGTCGAGCCCCGGCACATCCAGACCAAGCAGGCTGTCGAAAAGATAGAAGTCAGAGAATACTGTCGAGAAAAGCTTTCGGTAATTCTCGCGGTTTTCGTCCGTCACCACTTCGCCGTTCAGGCGCACTTCCCCCGATTCCGGTATGTATAATCCTGTAAGCAACTTCGCCAGCGTGGTTTTGCCGCTGCCGTTGCCGCCTACCAGAAAGACCAATTCGCCGGGACGAAAACTCAAGTCGATGGGGCCGAAAATGAAGGACTCCTCCACGCCTTCACGGCGGTAAGCGTGCGTCACGCCCCTTAGCTCCAGGCTTTTATAGCTGTCGACGGCGACCGCGGGGGCATTAAGACTCTCCGGCGCTTGAGATTGAAGTGACAGCCCTAAATCTTCTACTTTCTGTATCGCGACATTCGCCCGCCCCAACGTGGGAACCATGTTTAGAATCACTTCCAGAGGCGTCATGATGTAGAGCACTACCAGACTGTAACCGACCAGCGTCGGGCTATGAACCTCCCCTAAAGCGGGCGCCACGAAGAGCAGGATACCGATCAAAATAAAGGCGAGGAGTTGTCCCCAGCTGGCGGCGATGGCGTAGATGGTATCGCCGCTTGTGCTATTGCGCCGGACAAAGTCGGCGGTAGCCTCAAGGGACTCGCTAAAGAAGACCTGGCGGCGCTGGTGATGCAGTTTTAATTCCTTCGTTCCTTCCGTCAATGCCCGCAGGTGTTTGAAAAGAACATCCCACCCCTGGCGGCTTACGCGCAGAAAATGCAGGGCCTTCTTCAGAGGTATGTAGTAGCTCAGGATACCGAGCGACATAAAGCCGAAGACACCCAGGAAGACGCCCCAGGAGAGCCACGCTAAATAAATCAAGCACGTCACGATGACGGCAAAGTGCATACAGAGAAGCGGGATTGAAGTAAGTGCATTGGAAATCGCCGGCACATCATCGGTCAGAGTAGCCAGCAGGCGCGGCGCGCCCAGTTCTTCAAGATGCCGCAAGGGGGCTGAGATGATGCGACGGCAAAGTTGCATCCGCAACTCAAAGACCGCACGGCGCGCGAGGCGAACCAGCGATACGGAAGAAGCGCACCGACTGAGAAGCATGATGCCGCAAAGCGCAGCGAAGACCCCTGCCGAACGCGCCGTCGGCGCTCCCGTCTGGTTCAGATTCATATTTATTAGCGCCAATAAACTGGTGTTACTGACGCCCGCGACCAGTCCCGCCAGGATGGCAATAATTACGATGCGTGGCGATGAATTTAGAAGAAATAAGATGAGTTTCATTAACGTTTAAGGCAGATAGTGCCTGAGCAACGACCATCTCACGGCTCGCCGCGTGGGCGCGTGAAGAAGCAGACGCCCGGAGCATCAAACCGCCTCCGGCGAGCGGCATCCTGCGAGGACAATGCCGCCTCTCTGCCCAACGCTTCCTGTCGAAATGTAGGTGTCGCTTTGTCGTTCAGCCGGATGACTGCAACGTTATCGCGGAATGTTGTCTGTCGGAGGCGGGCTCATACCTGGTGTGGCAGGCTCGGCGTCGGCGAGGCCGGGCATCCCTAACGTTCGATCCCGTCCATCATCTTCAGCCTTAAGCTAAGCGGCCTCATGTCTGACCATACCTCTTCGATATATTCCAGACATTCCGCCTTCAACCCGGTCTTGCCGGCGTCGTTCCACCCTAGCGGATTAGTCCGCTCGACTGGGTAGATGGAATACTGGTTTTCGTGGTTGACTACAACCTTGTAGATGGCAGTGTCTTCCTCTTCGTCTCTGTTCATATTACAAACCCCTTATTAGGCTCACTCATATCGAGGGCGGAGACTCACTTCTTCATCGGCGGCTCGCAGCCAAACCCCATGTCAGCAAACGTCTAGGAGCTTGTATAGAACAGAATGAACTTTTTGATGCCACTACTTCGTCTCGCTCGCTAAATCACCTCTTCTAAGGGATTGGAGCGACCACCGTTCCTACTAGCGAGCCCACTGAGGGTGAAGAAGTTATGTAGTTCGTTTCGCCGGCCACGCAGCGCACTTACCACTCTGGCGTGAGCAGTTACAAGCTCGATGAACCGCATTACCGGAAAGCTGTTCTATACAAGCTCCAACGTCTATCGGGCACGGGCGCGTAGTTCATTGTTTGAGGTTGAGTTAGCGGGCAGAGCTACCGCATATGACGCCGATGGGTCTTTCCGATCGTGTCGGGGTGCAACCTCGGGGATGTTTGGGGGCGAAAATGGGGGCGAAAAGCGGAATCATCTGACGCCGCGGTAAACACTATCTTCCCGCTACCAGATGAGTGATCAAAAACTTAAAGATATTAAGAACCTAAAACCACACTGCTTTGTACGGTCTTCCGTCGGTTACATTAGCCTCGATACAACTGCTCTTCATTACTTACAAAATGACCGGGACTGCTTTCTGAACCATCTCTTTTTCGACGATAATGCTGGCCTGATAGGTGATAGTGTTCAGGAGTATCTCCACCCGGCAGGCGTCTTTCATGGCTCGATTAAACACGCCGCTAATCCCTTTCAGTGGGCCATCATTTATCACCACTTCTTCGCCGGACTTTAACTCTTCATAGAGCTGAACAAAGCCGTCATCATCTACTCGTGATTGAATAAGCCCGATGATCTCGTCCTCAACCGGGAGCGGCCTGCCGTTGAAACTGACCACACTCCTCACGCCCCTGGTGTAATAAATCTTATGGAGCATCCTGCCGGCCTCGAACCTGGCGAAGATGTAGAGCGGAAACAACGATTGAGAGATAAAGATGGGTTTGCCGGGGTATGAGTCATTACGCCTTTTTTTAATTCTGGGGGCGAAAGTCTCTACACCCCATGCGGCTAAATTTTTATCAACCCGGTTTTCATCCCTGAATTTGGTCTTAATGGCATACCAACGCAGGGTATTAACAGATTCTTTGGTATCCATTGGGTGGCATTCCGAGCTTTGTTTACCAAAGTTTATTCAGAAGTAGTTGATGTCAGGTCGAGACCGAGGGCAAAGACACATCTACCTCTAACGAAGAGACTCACCACTAGGAAATTCAAAAACACGAAAACTTGTAAAATTTATCAATACAAGTTACATTGCCTCTTCCAAAGCTTGCTACCCAAAATCTCACTGGCATTTGAGGACTCTACTCAAAGGTGTAGGAAAAGTCCTCAAGAATTGTCTCAATTTCTCCTAAATAAACTCTCAACACATTATCAAATCCTCCCGACCATGATAATGAGCAAACAATTTAGACGCTTTTACGTGTTCGGCCCCTTCTGCTTAGACCCTGAGCAGAGGCTTCTCTCCTACGAAGGGCAACCCGTGTCGATGGCACCTAAGGTGTTTGAGACTCTCCTCTTGTTGGTCGAGCAGAGCGGACGTATCGTGGAAAAAGAGGAGATGATGAATGTGCTCTGGCCTGACAGGTACGTGGAGGAGGCTAACCTGACTCAAAATATTTTCACCTTGAGAAAGTTGCTGGGTGAGGGTCAAAGAAAGGAGCAATATATAAAGACTGTTCCCAAACGGGGATACCGCTTCGCCGCCCCCGTCAGAGAGATTTTAGAAGAGATTAAGCCTTCGGAAGCGGAAGAATTGTTAGAAGCGCGAGACATGATCCTGGAAGCGCAGAGGTCGGTTTATCGGCAGCAGATTGTCACCTCCCTCGCCGTCCTACCGATAGTGGACGAAACCAATGACCCTGAAGTCGAGTATTTATCTGACGGGATTACCGAAAGCATCATCAACATCCTTTCACGAATCTCGAAGATGCACCTTGTGGCGAGCAGCGTCGTCTTCTCCTACAAAGGACAACTATCAGAGCCGACCAAGGTGGGGGCGGCGTTAGGGGTAGACGCAGTGCTGAGTAGCAGGATTCGTCTATCGCATGACCTCGTGGTTATCAGAACGGAATTGATTGATGTGGCGAATGGCTGGCAGCTTTGGGGCGAGCACTATACTCGCCCTTTTTCCGATATCTTGACAATGGTAAACGAGCTTTCAACGTGTATCTCGGAGAAGCTGTTGTCCAGTCTGACGGAGCAGGAGAAGAAGCACCTTAACAAACGCTATACGCAGAGCGCCGAGGCGTATCAACTTTATCTGAAAGGGCGCTTCTACCGGAGCAGGCGGACGGGGGCCGGCTTTAAGAAAGCCATCGATAGTTTTGAAAAAGCAATCGAAATCGACCCGAACTATGCGCTGGCCCAGTCAAGCTTGGCTGATTCATACGTGGCGTTCGACTTCTACGGCATCCTGCCCCCGTGGGAGAGCAGCCTGAGGGCCAAGACCGCGGCTCTGAAAGCGCTGGCGATCGATGAAACGCTTGCCGAAGCTCATACCGCACTGGCATGCGTCAAAATGATGTTTGAGCGCGACTGGGAAGGCGCTGAGAGAGAATTTAAGAGAGCTATTGAACTGAAGCCGGATTACGCCCGGGCGCATAAATGGTATTCCCATTTTTTGATGGCGATGGGCCGGATCGAGCAGTCTTACGTCGAGAGCAGAATTGCGGTGGAATTAGACCCGCTCGACGGCGACGTTAATCAATACCTGGGGTGGCATTACATCTACGCACGACATTTTGACCGGGCGATAAGTCAACTTGAGAAGACCCTCGAAAAATACCCCGACTTCTTTCTGGCGCGCGTGACGCTCGGGATAGCTTACGTACATAGGGGAGAGTTCGCCAAAGGCATTGCCGAACTTCAAAATGCGAGCCTTTTAGAAAAGCCCAGCCTGCTATTAGCGTTTATTGGACATGCCTATGCCGCATCCGGGCAGAATGAAGAAGCGTTGAACATACTTGAGGAGTTGAGGGAATTATCGAAGCAATCATACGTCCCGCCTTACGGTATCGGACTAATCTATACGGCCCTCGGCGACAGTTCGGGAGCCCTGGAATGGTTCAGGAAGGCTCACGAAGTTCAGAACGCCTGGCTGAATTGGATCAAAGTCGCCCCCGAAGTTGACAGTTTGCGCTCAGACCCGGGGTTCACAGACCTACTGCTTCGTCTCAATCTGACGCCGGAATAACACGGCTCTCCGCGCCATTAGCAGAGCCGAGCAGGACTCGCCCGAGCCTGGTGTCACCTCATCGCGATTTCTCTTGCGCTGTAAGAATTGTAGTTATGGATACCGGTAAGGATTGATTAACAATGAAATCAAGAAAATGTATCTGCGCGTTTCTCACGGCGTTCTTCTCACTCCAAATGCTCAATGTCACACCCCTTGCCGACGAAGGGATGTGGCCTTTCAATAATGTTCCGAAGGCGAAAATTAAACGCCGTTATGGGTTTGACGTAACTGACGCGTGGCTTAGAAAAGTGCAGTTAGCTTCGGTACGCTTTAACAGTGGCGCTTCGGGCTCTTTCGTCTCGCCGGACGGCCTCGTGCTAACCAATCATCATGTCGCTTCCGGCGCCGTGCAGAAGTTGAGCACGCCCGTGGCTGACTACATCAAAACCGGGTTCTATGCGCGCACGCGGGCCGAAGAACTTAAAGCTCCTGACGTGGAGCTCGATGTGCTGAGGAGCATCGAGGATGTCACGCCCCGTGTTAATGGGGCCGTCAAAACTGATATGACGGCTCCCGAGGCCAGCTCTGCCCGTCGGGCTGAGATAGCCGCGATAGAAAAGGCTTCGCTTGCCGCCACGAAGTTGCGGAGCGAGGTCGTAACGCTTTATAGCGGCGGGCAGTATCACCTTTACCGCTATAAAACTTATACTGACGTGCGGGTTGTGTTCGCGCCGGAATATGATATTGCCTTTTTCGGCGGCGATCCCGATAACTTCACCTACCCCAGATACTCTCTCGACATAGCTTTCTTACGCGTTTATGAAAATGGCGAACCACTCAAGGCGGAAAACTACCTTAGGTGGTCCGCGTCCGGCGTCAGAGAAGACGAACTGGTCTTCCTCTCCGGTCATCATAGTTCGACCGCGCGTCTGAACACCGTCGCGCATCTCGAATTTACGCGTGACATATCTCTCCCCTTCTCTATTAGGGAATTGACCCGCCAACGCGCGGCACTGCTTCAATATGGCGCGCAGGGCGAAGAACAGGAGCGACGCGCGCGCGAGGATTTATTTGGCACGGAGAACAGCCTGAAGCGGCTGCGCGGGCGGCTCGGGGGCCTCCAGAATAAACTTTTGATATCAAAAAAGCGTCGGGCGGAAGAGGCTCTCCGCAGGCAGATATCCGCAGACTCGAAAAGGCAAAAAGAGTATGGAGAGACGTGGCAGGAAATTGCCGGAGGGCGCGAAGAATTAAAGAACCGCTTTGTAGAAATCAGTTTCTTGGAATCTACTTTCGCCAATACCACCTTATTCGACTTTGCCCGCACGCTCGTGCGACTCGCCACTGAGAACGCTAAGCCGAACGCCGAACGCCTGCCGGAATACACCGAAGCAAGACGCGCCTCTCTTGAACTAAATCTATTTTCGGCGGCGCCGATTTATAAAGACTTTGAAAGGATAAAGATGGCCGGTGCGCTGGCCCATCTGCGTGATGAATTAGGCGCCGAACACCCACTGGCGAGAAAGATTCTAGCCGGCAAGTCGCCTGAGGCGCGCTCCGAAGAGCTGACGGGGGGGACGCAGCTTCAAGACGTGGCCTATCGCAAAAGGTTGGCAACGGGCGGGGTTAAGGTGATTGAAGAATCCGTCGATCCCTTAATCGTGCTGGCACGCTCAATTGAACCCGATACGCGTAGCGGACGTAGATTTTACGAACCGATATTAAATGCCGAGCGTGCGAATTATGCGAAAATCGCGCGCGCCCTCTACGAAGTCGAAGGCACTAAACTTTACCCCGATGCCACATTTACACTCCGCCTGTCTTACGGCACGGTCAAAGGCTATAAGGAGGCCGGCAAGAGAATTTTACCCTTCACTACGTTTTCTGGCCTGTATGGGCGGGCCACACAACACGCCGACAAGCATCCTTACAAATTGCCCGGGCGCTGGATTGAGAGGAAATCAATGCTTAACCTCGACACGCCTCTCACTTTCGTTAATACCAATGACAGCGTCGGCGGATGCTCGGGCTCGCCCATCATCAATAAAAATGCGGAGATCGTCGGCGTTAATTTTGACGGTAATATTCAGTCTCTGGTCGGTCACTTCATCTATGATGAGGAACAAAACCGGGCCATCGCTGTAGACTCACGCGGCATCATCGAAGCTCTAACCAAACTTTACGGGGCGAATCGAGTCGCCGACGAGTTAACGAAATAATTTTTGATGTTATGAAGCAGGCACCTCCGGCCGCGACTCTTTGCTAGACTCGCGGCGGCTTCGAGAGCGGCAAGAAGGAGGTGCCCGATGACAGTATATTGCGGGGTCGACTTCCATGCTCGACTCCAGACAGTCAGCTTCCTAGACACATCTGACGGGGAGCTGCATCAGCAGGATCTCCACCACCAGCAGGACGACATCCGTGCCTTCTACTCTCAGTTCGGCGGGGAGGTGATCGTCGGTCTGGAGGCTAGTGCTTACTCGCGGTGGTTCGAGCAGATGCTTGAAGAACTCGGCCATCAGGTGCTCATCGGCGATGCGGCCGAGATCAGGAGGT
>WUUC01235273.1_pt1 | contig 11814 bp, 9 predicted proteins | sample 6278441 | NCBI WGS metagenome assembly WUUC01 (sample SAMN13675441, study PRJNA597444) | soil metagenome | isolation source: soil | place: USA: Washington | collected 2017-10 | reverse complement strand
GCTGCTCGACCGCCCGCCGTCGCCTCCGCCCCGGCAGGCGATCGAGCGTTTCTCGTACGCCCGCCTCGCCGAGCAGATGGCCGACGTGGTCGAGGCTGCGATCGCTCGTCGCTAGGGTGTCCGCCGTGCAGTCACAGACCGGGTCGCCGACAGTCCGGGCCGGCGACACGCCGGCGCGCCCGCGAGTGCTCGTGATCTCGATGAGCACGCTGGCGCGCGATCCGCGCGTCACCCGTCAGATCGCCGCGCTCAAGCAGCGCTTCGACGTCATCACCTCCGGCTTCGGCCCGTCGGTGTTCGAGGACCTCGAGCACGTCGACCTGCCGTTGCGGCCACCGCAGCGTCGGAGGTCGGCGCTGTTCCCGCCGACCTACCCGACGCGGGCGCCCGGCGTCGGTCGCAACGCGCACCGGGTGACGCTCGTGCGCTACTTCGTGGGTCGCGAGCTCCGCCGGCTCACGCGCAAAGTGCGCCAGTCGGGTGGCAAGCTGCGCCGCCGCGTGCCCCCCCTGTACCCGCTCGCTGAAAAGGCGGCGCGGCGGGCCCTGGCCGCGCGCGCGGAGGAGGTCGCCGGCTCCCCGCGCCGCAGCTTCATCGCCGAGGCCAACATCTTCGCCTCGCCGCGTTGGCGGCGCTGGCGCGAATTGCTCGACGGGGTGTCATGCGACGCGATCGTCGTTAACGACATGCTGATGCTGCCGCTCGCCTTCCGCCTGCGCTCGCGCGCGTCGGTGATCTTCGACGCCCACGAGCACGCCCCGTCGCAGAACGCCGAGGATCCCGTCTGGCGGCGCGAGCGCCAGCCGCTGATCCGCTACATCGAGGCGCGCTACCTGCCGCACGTCGCCGGGATGATGGTCGTCTCTCCCGGGATCGGCGACCTTTACCACGAGAGAACCGGCGTGCGTTCCGAGGTCGTCACCAACGCACCGTCGCGGGCCGACTTGAGCCCCAGCCCCGTCGATCCGGAGGCGATCCGGCTCGTGCACATAGGCGTGGCCCACCCCCAGCGGCGGCTGGACCTGACGATCGAGGCGGTCGCGTCGCTCGACGAGCGCTACTCGCTGGACCTCTACCTGATCGGACGCGAGGACCGGCTCGAAGAGGTGAAGGGATGGGCTGCGCCACACCCACGGATCCGCGTGCTGCCGCCCGTGCCCATGGGAGATCTGGTGCCGACGGCCAACCGCTACGACGTCGGCGTCCACATGCTGCCGCTCGACATCCTCAACCACCGCCTGGCGCTGCCCAACAAGTTCTTCGAGTACGTGCAGGCCCGGCTCGCGGTCGCGATCGGCCCCTCGCCTGAGATGGCCGGGATCGCGCGCGAATGGGGGTTCGGCCTAGTCGCGGACGACTATACGCCGGCCGCGCTGGCGCGCGCGATCGATGTCGGTGCCGAGGCGATCGCCGAGCGCAAGGCGCGTGCGCACCAGGCGGCGACCGTCCTGAACGCGGAGGCCAACGCGAACACGATCATCGGCCTCGTCGAGCACGCGCTCGCCCATTCGCCACGGGGATGAGCAGCGTCCTGTTCGTCGATCCCGGCCCTGAGGCGGCCCGGGACCGGTTCCGGCGCGAGCGGCGCGGGGACTGGGCGCAGGCGCTGCCGCTCATCCTGGAAAAGCACGGGCTGATGGTCGACCTCGAGCCGCCGGAGGTGCTCGAGCGTCCGGACGCGTTCAACCGCCACGCGGTCGCGCTCGTGCCGCGCCTGCCGCAGCCGCTCGCCGCCGAGACGCTCGAGCGCGCGCGCCGCGCGCCGGGCCTGGTGCTCGTGGACGGTCCGCCGAACGCTGCCCTGGCGCAGGCGCTGGACGCGACCATCGAGCGCGACCTTGAGCGCGACGGCTACGTGGCCGCGACGGATCCGGAGCTGATCGAGGCCGCCGAGCAGTGGTCCAGCCCACTGGTCACCGTCTCCGGTCCCTTGGAGGTCGACATGAATCGCCGGCCTGAGCTCAACTGGCAGGAGATCGCGGGCGTGCCGCTCGAGCCAGCCCAGGCCGAGGCGTGGTTAGCTCCGGGTTGGGACGCCGCCGCGCTGGCGGCCGGCGCCGACGCAGCGGTGTTGGCCGAGTGGACGCCAGTGGCCGGGGGCGAGCCGTCGCCCGCCGTGGTGCGGCGCGACGCGCTCGTCGGCTTCTCGTTCTCGCTGTTCGCGTTCCTCGGCCATCGCGTGACCTCGGCGCCGTTCGCGCGCGGGCTGCACTTCCGCACCGTCCGCGCCACCGGCGCGGAAGCGATCCTGCTCGGCCTGATCGACCTCGGCCACCGGCGGGCGGCCCGGCTGCGGGCCCGGCTGCGCCCATGGCCGGCGGGCATCGACTGGGTGCGCACGGTGCGCCACGACTTCGACCGTCCGCTCTCCAAGCGCGCCGTGCGGGCGGTGTTGCGCGGCCATAAGCGCGCGGGGACGCACGCGACCTGGTACTTCCGGGCTCGCCACGCCCGCCGCGACGTGCTGCGCCGGATCGCCCGTGGCGACCGCCACGAGGTGGCGCTCCATACCGAGATGCTGTGGCTCGACGACGGCATCGAGCGGCGCACGGTCGAGCAGGAGCTCGGGCGCCCGATCCTCGGCAGCTCGGCGCACGGCGGGCGCGACTGGTTCGGCTTTCAGGGCGCGCCAAACGTGCTGTGGGCGGAAGGCCAGGGACTGCGCTACACCGAGCTGTTGCAGCACGGCAACTACCATCCGTTCCGGTTCGCCGCCATGGGACCGGACGGTACGATCTCGCCCCTGCGGACGCTCTGCCTGCCGCAGCACGAGTCGTTCGACTGGAGCATGCGGCCCGGTCACAATCGGATCGAGGCGCTCGAGGCGATCTATCCCGACTTCATCGCAGCCGGCGCGCTCTTGCAAATCATGAACCACCCCGACGTCCATACCGATGCCTTGTTCCCCTTCCTCGAGAGCATGCCGTCCGACGGTCGCGCCGACTGGACCGCCGCTCGTGCGATCCACTGGTGGGCGGCGACCCATGTTCGCGACACGGTCACGCTGCGCACGGATGGTGAGCGTGTCGTGCTGCGCACGGAGGACCCCGTGCACGACCTGACCGTCGAATTGCTCACGCCGGACGGGCGCGTCCTCGAGCGCAACGTCTCCACCGAAGCGCGCCGCGCAGTCGAGCTGCAATCGTGAGCGATCGTCGACAGCAGTGGCTAGAGCGTAGTCAGGCCTTCGGGGACGAGATCCGTCGCTACCACGAGTCGATCGGCAACGACCCGAACCTGCCGGCGGTCGCCAGCACGATCAAGACGAACACTGAGTTGGTCCCGCGCCGCGGCGACGAGTTGCTGAACATGCTCGACCGCCTGGCCGCCCTGAAGACGCTGCAGGGACTGCGCGTGCTTGACCTTGGGTGCGGGTTCGGCGCGCTGATCAGCTATGTCGCGTGGATGGGCGAGCCCGCCGACGTGCTCGCCACGGATGTGCGCGAAGACCACGTCGAGAGCGCGCGCCGGTGCGTCGAGGCGATTGGCTTCGCCGACCGCCTGCGCTTCGATGTCGCCGACATGGGCGACCTCAGCCGGGTGGCGGGCGAGAAGGAGTTCGACCTCGTGATCTGCCACAACGCCTTCATCTACCTGCGCCGCCGCGGCGAGATGGAGCGTGCGATCGACGGCTTTCGCCGCGTGCTCAAGCCGGGCGGCCACGTGTTCTTCTACCAGCCGAACTCGCGACGGCTGCGGGAGCCGTTCACCAAGGCGCCGCTCATGCACTTGCTGCCGCGCGCGGTCGCGGATGTCGTCGCGAAGCGCACGCGCTTGAAGCACAGCCACGACCGCGTGCGCTACATCTCGCCGCGCAAGTTGGGGCGGATGCTCGAGCGCGCGGGCTTCGACGAGGTGCACGCCGCCCCACCAGGCGGCCGCGAGTTCGGCCGCCTGCAGATCAGCGACTACTACGGGCTCGCGGCCAGGCGGCGCGGCTGACCGCCGCTCGCCCACGCGGCGAGCGCGAGCGCGTACCACCCTTGCGCCCGCGGCTCGTTCGCCGGCACTAGGGACGATCTGCCGCGGGCATCGACGCTGGCGGCGAGGGCGCGGGCGATGCGCGCCGCGGCCCGTCGATGCGACCCGCGCCGGGCCAGCACGAACAGCGCCGCCGGCGGGCCCCACCCGCGCGTGCCGCGCGTGAACACGCCCTCGCGCGGCACGCCGCGCTCGTCGAAGTGATACGCCGCGATGTCGGCCAGCGCGGCATCGACAGCCGCCTGCGCGGCCGGATCGCTAGTGTCCGCCAGGCCCAGCAGGATCAGGCACTCGTGCACCAGGTCGTTCGGGCGGTGCATGATCGAGCCCTGCGGCTGCTCTCGCACGGCACCGAAGCGCCAGTTAGTCCGGGGCGTCTCATCCTCGGGCAGTGCGGCGCCCTGCTCGGCGAGAAGATGCTCGATCATCGCGGCGTGAGCTGCGCGCCAGCGCTCGTTGCCGAGCCGGGCGAGCAGTCCGGCGGCCAACCCATTCACGTCGTGCTTTTGCAGATGCGGCAACTGGTCAGCCTCTTGGTCGGAGAACCACACTGAGAAGTGCTCGCCGTCCTCCCAGCCGGATGCCTCCTCCATGATCATCGCCGCCGCTGCCCGAGCGAGCGCGAGCCACCGCCCCTCAGCGAGCACCTCGTGCGCGTCGAGCAGCATCAGCCCGATCAGCCCGGTCTGGTACGTGTACACCGTGTCGCGCGGGTTCACGGTGCCGTCGGAGAACGCGTCCCAGGCCCAGCCGAGCCCCCAGCCGATGCGTCCGGCGTCGCGGCGGACGGCGAGTGCCTCAACGCGCTCTAAGTCGGCTCGCAGCGGCTCGAGTTGATCGTGGTCTTCGGCGACCAGGTGAAGGCGGGCCCACGCGGTCAGCGCGACACGATCGGCGTCCTCGGGCTCGGCGTCCTCGCCGAGCTGCTCAAGCGAACGGCGCGCCGCATCGAGCGCACGCCCTGGTGCGCGCCTCAGGAGCCGCACGGTGCGTCGGCGCTCGCCAGCGTCCCGTCGATCACGAATAGGATGCCGCCGGACTCCAGCTGAACGGGCGTGACGTCGGGCTCCTCGAGGAGCGCCCCGTAGCGCTCGCGCACCTCGTCGACCGTGGTGAAGTGGCGCAGGTGGCTGGCCGAGTCGAAGCTGGGGACGGTCGCCACCAGCCGCGCGCCCGGACGTGGCCGGCGCACGAGTGCGAGATCGTCGCCGACATGCTCGAGGACCTCCGTGCACACGACCACGTCGTACGTCGCGTCGGCGAACAGGCGCGTGGAACGCGCGTCGTCGACCTCGAAGTGCGCCTGGGGCACGCGGGCGCGGGCCAGCGCGATCGCCTCGGCACTGAAGTCGAAGCCGGTGTAGTCGCGCAGCCCGCGCTCGAGCAGCAACTGGGCGAGTTGGCCGCTGCCGCAGCCGACCTCGAGCACGGCCGCGTCCGGCGGGATGCGGCGGACAAGCTCCTGCCACGCCGGCAAGTACGACGAGTCGCTCGGCGCGAGGTCATAGACGTCGCGGTTGATCCGGTACATCTCGTCGTACCACTCCGCCGAGGCCGGCGTCACAGTCGCACCGGCCACGAGGCGGTCGCGTTCGAGGAGGACCTGGGCGTAGCGCCGGCGCAGCCGCTGATGCTCGGTGAGCTTGCGCGATGTCCGGCGGAGCAGCTCGAACGCCGCGCCGTTGCGCGAGTCCCACCCCTCACCCTCCCGGCGCTCGACCAGTACCGAAGCAGGAAGCGTCAGCTCCTCCGCGGTGCGCACGAGCCCGTTGAGCGGTGCGGTTAGGCTGCCAGCGAAGAACGGCTTGAGCCGGCGCTCCGCCAGCTTGGCGTTGGCCTGGGCGCGCGAGCGCAGCGGGTAGTGGCGGGCGATGTACTGCCGTCTCGAACCGCTCTGAGGTACGGCGCTGCGGACGTTGCGCGGGTTGGAGAGATCGATCGACTCGTCCCACACGAACGCGCGGTAACGGTCGCCGGGCGCATGATGCGCGAAGTAGCGCATGCGCGCGAACGCGTTCGGCTCGGCCGCGTCGTCGGCCTCGCAGAGACAGAACTCCATCGCGGCGAAGCGCATCCGCGTCGCCCCCCGGAGCGCGTCGGTGCGCAGCGCGTCGACAAGCGGGGTTCCGTCGCCGGTCTCGAACAGTTCGTCGGCGCCCGCCAGCACGACGATGTCACCCGGCTGCGGTCGCGCCACGGCTAGCAGCCGCTCGGCTACCTCCGACCATTCGCGGCGCTTCGTGAGCGCCTCGAAGCCCGCGAGCAGGCCGCGCTGGTGCGCCGCGCGGGCGATCTCGGCCGAATCGTCGCGCGACGCGTTGTCGACCGCGTATGTCTCCACGCCTGACCATGCTTCGAGGTTGTGCTCCAGCACGTCCGCCTCGTCGAGCACCGGCAGCAGACGCACGATGCGAGGCGACTCGCGCCGGGTGGGACGCGTCACCTCGCGTGCCACCGACCGGGCAGCCGGACGTAGCCGCGGGGCGACTCGGCGCCGCTCTCGTCGACCACGTGGAAGCGCAGCGCGCGGTCGACGAAGTCGAGCGGCTTGCCGTCGGACGCCGCTAAGACGCCGACCTGGAGCACGTACTCGCCTTCGACCAGCGCCGGAGCGACGTCGACGCGAACGGCGTGCGGACCGGAATCCAACGCGACCGCGCCGCCCTCGTCGTCGTTGCTGCGCGCCGTCGCGAAACGCTCGCCGGTGGCGCTGGCAATGCCGACCTCGAAGATGGCGTCGTGGACGGGCTCGGCGATCGCGAAGTCGGCCTCGACGCGGAACGGCTCGCCCGGCAGCAGTTCGGAGCGCGACCGGCCGCCGCTGTCGAGCAGGCGCACGTGCTCGAGCCGCGCGCGGCCGTCGCCGGCCCGGTGGGCTTCCGCCGGGATGTGGCGTTCGCCGCCGACCTCCACCTCGTCAGGCTGCGGCTGGAGGCGGTCGACGTACTCTGTGATCACCGCCTCCGGGTTGCCCTCGACCTCGAGGTTGCCCCGGTCGAGCAGGATCACCCGGTCGCACAGGTCCCGGACCGTGGAGAGACCGTGCGAGACGAAGACCACGGCCTTGCCCTGCGCGCTGACGGCCTTGAGCTTGTCCAGGCAGCGCTGCTGGAACTCGGCATCGCCGACCGCCAGCACCTCGTCGACGAGCAGGATCTCCGGCTCCAGATGGGCCGCGACCGAGAACGCGAGCCGCATGTACATGCCGCTTGAGTAGCGCTTGACCGGCATCTCGAGGAAGTCGCGGACGCCGGAGAAATCGACGATCTCGTCGAACCGGCGTTGCGTCTCGCGGCGCGACATGCCGAGCAGGCTTGCGTTGAGGAAGACGTTCTCACGCCCGCTGAGCTCGGGGTGGAAGCCGGTCCCGACCTCGAGCAGCCCGGTCACCCGCCCGTAGGTGACGATGCGACCCTCGGTGGGCGCGGTGATTCGCGACATCAGCTTGAGCAGCGTGCTCTTGCCGGCGCCGTTGCGCCCGACCACCCCGAGGGTCTCGCCGAAGTGCACGTCGAAGCTGACCCCGCGCAACGCCCACAGCCACCGCTCCTGGTCGCCGGCTGAGGGCTGGTTGTTGCCGCGCAGTCGCTGCACCGCCAATCTGCCGCGTCGGGAGAGCCACTCCGAGAGCAGATTGGCGCCACGGGCCGTCGGCCCCACCCGGTAGCGCTTCCCGATCCCCTGGATTCTCAGGGCGACGGGCCGCGAGGCCACGGCCGACCGCACCGGCGGGGGGACGACGGCGGGCTCAGATGACATCGGCGAACGCGTCCTCTGCGCGGCGGAAGTAGATGAGGCCCGAGACGATCAGCACCGCTGCGACCACGAGCGGCCACAGCAACAGGCCGAGGCCCGGCGCGGCTTCGTCGGGCAGGACCGCCCAGCGGAAGCCTTCCAGGGCGCCGGTCAGCGGGTTCAGTGCCATGATCCGCTGCGCCGACTCGGGCAGCAGGGCGAGTGGGTAGATGACCGGCGAGGCGAACAGCCCGATCTGGATGATGAACGGCACGATCTGCTGGACGTCGCGGAAGCGCACGGCGACCGCCGCGAGCCATAGCCCGGCACCGAACACCACTGAGAGGCCGAGTGCCACGAACACGGGCGCCAGCAGTATTGTAGGGTCGGGAATCACGCCATAGACCAGCATCACGCCGATCAGCGTCCCGAACGCGAGCGAGACGTCGACGAGTTGTGGCAGCACGGACGCGACGGGCAGCACGATGCGCGGGAAGTGCAACTTGGAGATCAGCGCCGACGAGCCGACCAAGCTGGCCGACACCCGCGCGAGGACCCCGGCCAGAAACAGCCAGATGGTCAGGCCGGTGAGCACGAACACCGGGTACGGGATGCCGCTGGACGGTGACGCCCGAAGGTAGGTCAGCGCGAGCGAAAAGACCGCCGCGTAGGCGACCGGCTGCACGACAACCCAGGCGATGCCGACCGCGGTCTGGCGGTAGCGCACGGCGAGGTCCCGCCGTGCCAGCAACACCAGCAGTTCCCGGTAGCGCCAGAGCGACCGGAGATCGGGGAAGCCCCAGGCTCGCGGAGGCTCGATGATCTCCTCGTGGCGCGGCTGGCCCGACGCCTGAATCCCTCCGATGGCCATCGCCTCGATGTTAGTGCGGGGCGGTGTGGTCGATTGCGGTGGCAACCACGCGGCGTAACGTCGCCGCGTCGGCCTCGGCGGCCCAGCGCTCGGCCGCCGCGTGCGCTGCTGCCTTGAGCGCGGTGATTCGATCCGGGGTCAGCGCCGCGAGCGCCTCCCGCAGCGCCTCCGCGTCGAACCCGTCGGCGACGATCCCAGCGCCGGTCGCACGCGCGAGCGCTGCCATCTCGGGTGACGGCCCGACGACGAAGGCCAGGCGTGCCTGCAGAAACTCGAACAGCTTGTTGGGCAGCGCGTGCACGTGGTTGAGGTTCACCGGCGGCAGCAGGTGGACACCGACGTCGTAGCGGTTGCCTTCCACCGGCAGCGAGTGCGACGGCAGCGGCGGGTGAAAGGCGATCCGCGGATCGTTCTTCGCGCGCGCCCGCAGGCGCCGCAGTTCCCTGTCGGGGCCCACCAGGTAGAGGTCGAGCCGGTAGCGGTCCCCGAGCCCGCGCATCGCGTCGATGAGCACCTCGAGCCCGCGCTTCGGGTGCGCCATCCCCCAGTGCACGAGCCGGATCGGCGGATCGACCGGCGTCGGCGCGAGCGCGACGTGGGGCGCGGCGTTGGTGATCACCAACGGCCGGATTCCGAGGTCGCGCTCGTAGAGATCGGCAATGCCGTCGCTCACCGTCGTCATCGCGGCGGCGCGTGCCGCGTGCCGGGCGAGCAGGTAGCGCGTGTAGGGCCGGCCGGCCGCCCGCCAGCGCAGTGACGGCGCCTCCTGGCCGGGCCCGTACTCGTGCGCGTCGTAAACGATCGGCACGCCGGGCAGCGCCCGCTCGACGACCGGCAACATGGCGGCGTCATTGACGAGCACGACGTCAGCGGCCACGCCACGCAGCGCCTCCTCACACGCGGCCAGCCGGCCGTCCGTCTCCGTCAGGCGGTCTAGGCGCGGCTCGGCGGGGGCAGGCGCGGTCCAGCGTCGCCGCCGCAGCGCCGCCCAGGCGGTGCTCATGCCCGCCGGTGCGCGAGCGGCGAGCAGGCGGTGGCTCGTCGGGGCTGCGGCGGGCAGTGTGACGTGCTCGACGTCGTTCCACGCCGACGGGGTCAGCGCCGCCGTCGTCACGCGCCAGCCGGCGCGCAGCGCCGCGACGTGGCGGGAGACGCGAGCATCCCGCGCGAGATCGGAGAGGGAGACGACAAGCGCGCGAGGACGCCCCGGCGGCGCGCCGCCGGGCGGCGCCAGGATCGAGGGGTCGTCGTCGACTTCTCGTAGCAGCCCCGGCACGTCGACGACCTCGAGCCCGGGATGGTCGGTGATGAAGTGCAGCAGCCGGTCGAACCACGCGACGTACTGGGGGTCGGGGCCTTCCCAGCGGCGCTCGCCGTTCTCGCCTGTCACGAGCCGGCTGAGGCTGTAGCTGTGGAGGATGTAGGTGATGACTCGCTCGCCGCGCGCGTGCAGTTCGTCGAGCGCACGCAGGTCGGCGTCGGTGTGGACCGTGGTCTCCCACGGCTCGAAGCGCAGCTGGCGCGCGTTGGAGTCGAACACCGACACCGGCAGCTCGATCAGCCCCCGGTAGCGGAACGGCGCGTTTCCTACCACTCGGTCGCGGGCGATCGTGTGGCGATCGCGGTAGACGTGGTCGTAGGAGGAGTCCAGGCGAAGGCCGGCGGCGGCGAGCGCGTCGATCAGCGCGTCCGAGCAGCGGTACCCACCGCCGCGGTAGGCGACCGGCGGCGCGCCGGCGACCGTGGTGAAGTCTTCGATGATCGTCTCGATCGCCGGCTCGACGGTCTCGCGCCGCCAGTCGACGACCTCCGAGTGCGCCGGCGGTTGGAGTCCACGCTCCTCGAACCAGGCGCGGTCCAGGCGCTCGAGGTGGGCGTGCAACTGCAGGTCGTGGCCGTCCGCGCGCGTCAGCGCCGCCGCTTGCTGCACCTCCGCGCGGCCGAACTGATAGGCGCCGGTCACATCGAGGAACACGACGGCGGGCATCCCGTGCCGCCGCAGCGCCCGAAAGATCAACGGCAGACCGGACGTCGGCTCCGGTGCGGGTTCGGGCGGTGGCGGGGTCGAGGCGGAGGAGAGATCCCGGAAGGTCGAGACGCGCCCCGCGAAGTCGCGCGCCAGCCGGTATCCGTAGGGCGCCTCGGTCGCCGCGCCGGACTCCAGCCAGCCCGGGAGGTCGACCGGCAGGTGTCCGTTCACGGCGTACGACCAGAACCCGTTGCCGACGGCCGGATTCGTCTCCGAATCGATCGTGAACAGGACGTAGGTCGGCGGCAGGGCGGCCACGCTAGCATCGACGTCTGTGGCCAGCCCGGAGTTGCGCTACTACGACGAGCTCGCCGCGCGCTACCACCAGCTGATGGCGCAGCCGGTGCAGGCCTACGCCAAGCGCGTTGAGGGTGAGCTGGTCCGCGGCCTGCTCGCGGGCGCTGAGCGGATCGCCGTGGTCGGGATCGGCGGCGGCCGCGAGCTCGCGTTCCTGCCCGACAGCACTCGCGAGGTATGGGCGATCGACTTCAGCGCGGAGATGCTGCACCAGGCCGAGGCCGAGCTCGACCGGCTACGGGCTGCCGGTGGCGGCCGGTGGGACCGGACGGAGTTCGTCCAGGCCGACGCCGCGGAGCTGCCGCTGGCCGACGACAGCGTCGACGCCGTGCTGTGCCTCGCCGCGCTGAACTACATGCCGCGCCACCGTGAGGCCGTGCGCGACATGGCCCGGGTCACCCGCCCGGACGGCACTGTGGCGATCAACGTCATCAACCGGCTCGAGCTGGCGGCGCGCGTGAAGGCCTTGCCGAAGCAGGTCCGGACGCGTCTGAAGCGGCGCTCGACGCCCGCCGCGAAGCGCTCGTCTCCCTACCGGGAGGTGTTCACCGAGCAGGACCTGATTGGCATGTACCGCGACGCCGGCCTGCGCGTGACGAGCGTCCACGGGATTCGTCTGCTCGTCGACCTGGTCCCGGATGCCTGGAACCGCGACCCCGCCCTGCGCGCGCGCTCCGAGCGCACGATCGGACTGCTTGCCGGGCCCGAGCGCGCGCTGCTCAAGTTTGCGCCGCTGCGCCGGCGCGCCCGTTTCCTCCTGGTCGCCGGCGAGCCGGGCTAGGGGCGCTCTTCGTCGCCGCTGGCACAATGATTCGCTGATGCAGGTCTCCTCGGTCCGCTACCGGCAGGTCGCGTACGCCGCGCTCGTCGTGTGCACGCTGATCGTCTTCACCGGCGCGGG
>WUUC01138504.1_pt1 | contig 11814 bp, 10 predicted proteins | sample 6278441 | NCBI WGS metagenome assembly WUUC01 (sample SAMN13675441, study PRJNA597444) | soil metagenome | isolation source: soil | place: USA: Washington | collected 2017-10 | reverse complement strand
GCGACGGCATCGAGGCGGAGGATTACTACTCGCAACGTTCGCTCGTACCGCGCAATTGGCGTCGTCGGCTTCACGAGTTGAACAGCCGCTTGGTGATCACAAACTACCACGCATTCGAGCCCAAGACGTTGCAAGGCAACAAGCGCTCGCCCAGGGACGGAAAAATGGGATCCGACGGGAAACGGCAGGAAGGGCGGGAAAATTGGGCCCAATCGCTATCACGCCTGATGAGCAGCTTCCGACCCGGCTCACGGCTGCTCGTTCTTAATGATGAAGCGCATCATTGCTACCTTCCCAAAGCAGACACACGGAAAGCGGAGGGCGAAGACGCGAAAGAAGAGAACAAGCGCGCTGCCGTCTGGTTCAGCGGCCTTCGCGAAATCACGCAGCGCTTCAAAGTTCGCAACATCTACGATCTCAGCGCCACGCCGTATTTCCTTACGGGCTCGGGCTACGATCCGTATTCCCTCTTTCCGTGGGTGGTTAGCGACTTTGGCTTAACTGAAGCGATTGAATCAGGGCTGGTGAAAATCCCGTTCCTTCCGACTTGGGACGACACCCAGCAACTGTCCATGCCGGTCCTGCGCAATCTTTACGAGCATGTGAAAGAGGAGGGCTTGCCGAAAGCAGGCCTGCGCAAGCAGCGCTCGCGCGCGAAAGAAAAAGGCGAGGAGCCGATCGAGCGCCCGCCTGTCCTTCCGGAGACCTTGCAGGTCGCTCTGAACAAATTCTACAAGCACTACGAAGAAGATTACGAGAACCGAACCCACTCCATCCGAGGCGGTGACGCCCAACTCGAACTGACCGACTCGCCGCCGGTATTCATCGTCGTCTGCAATAACACCGCTGTTTCCAAAGAAGTGTACAAATACCTCGCCGGTTACGATTCGGCCACCAACGGCAGTGGCGAGTCAGACGTTCGCGTCGGTCATTTCGACCTTTTCTCCAACTACGACCCTTCCACTCGCAAACCGCGACAGAAGCCCCCAACGCTCTTGATCGACAGTGACGCCCTGGAAAATTCCGGACAGATCGACGCGGATTTTAAGCGCGTTTTCGCTACGGAGCTCGACCAGTTCAAACGTGGTTACGCTCGGTTGCGCGGCGCTGGCAGTGCTGAAGAGATCACCGACGCAGAAATCTTGCGCGAAGTCGTGAACACGGTTGGCCGCCGCGGCGCGCTCGGTCATCACATTCGCTGCGTTGTTTCAGTCTCCATGCTCACCGAAGGATGGGACGCCAACACCGTGACCCATGTTGTGGGCCTGCGGGCTTTCGGATCGCAGCTCCTCTGCGAGCAAGTGGCAGGGCGCGCTCTTCGCCGGGTAAACTACAGCGTCCTGCTTCCCTACGACGCCGCCACGGGCGAGGAACTTCCACTCAATACCCAGCGCAAGAAGGACATCGTGTGGAAATTCCCGCCCGAATACGCGCACATCATCGGCGTCCCATTCCAGCTCTACAAAGGCGGCACCACCAACATTCCGAAAGCCAATCTCACTCGCATCCATGCGCTCCCTGAACGCGAAGCGATGGAAATTCGCTTTCCAACTGTGGACGGCTACCGGATCGAATATCCGGAGAAATCCCTCAGCTGGGATTTCTCCGCCATCGGCCCATTCAACTTCGACGCGTCAAACATTCCCCTCCGAACCACGCTGGGCACTGCCATCTCGGCAGAGGAAAAGAAGCTCACCGCGGATGACATCCTCAAGATGCGCGACCAGCAAATCGTCTATGACATCACCCGCGCCCTGTTACGCCGGCATTTCTCCGCCGATATTGCGAACCCGGAGTTTCAAAGGTTCCACGAGCTGCGCGGGATTGTCACCGATTGGTTCGAGAACCACGTTCGCGTCCTCGGGCGCGGACCCGAGTATAAGAAGCTCGTCGCCCTGACTGATCGCGACACGCTTCTCGCTCACATCACGCGCGGAATCTCGGCCGGTCCGGAGAAAGAACAGCGCATTCTTCCGATTCTGAATTATTACAATCCCACCGGCTCGACCCGGTTCGTTCACGGTCAAACTTCGCGCGAGGTTTATCCTACCCGCTTCAGCCACGTGAATGCCGTCGTTCTCGATTCCGGCTGGGAAGGGCGCGCTGCCAAGGTGCTCGACGATCTCGCCGCGGAAGCGGGAGCGAACCGGGCGAGATGCGTCGAATGCTGGGTCAAGAACTCCTTCCTCGGTTTCAAGATTCCGTACACGGACAAAGCCGGCAAGGAGCGCGATTACTTACCGGATTTCATCGTCCGCATGCGCGACGCGCTTGGCGACGTGCTCATGCTCATCGTCGAGGTCACTGGCGCGCGCTTGGATAAAACTGAGAAGCTCTGGAGCGTTCGCGAGCGCTGGATACCGGCCGTTCATTCCGTGCGCGAACGCCACGGGTGGCCGCGCTGGGACGTTCTGGAGGTTGATGGCGAAGACGCTGTTGCCGACCTCCAAAATCTGTTGCTGGAGAAGTTCAATGAGCCGGGTTTCGGCATCTGGAAAGACCGCGGCATGGACGGATTGGAATATCAGCGGGCGATCCGCAGCGAGTGGGATCGCGAATGAAAGGTGTGTTCGACACGAACGTCGTTGTCGACTATCTGGCTGGCGAACCGCGCGCCGCATCGACGCTCAGTAGCTACACCGACAGGATCGTTAGCCGCATCAGTTGGATGGAACTGCTCGTCGGCGCTACCGACGCGGCGAGCGAAACACGCGTGCGAACTGTGCTCAGTCGCTTCCGCATCGCCGAAGTCACTGTTCCGGTCTCCGAAGCTGCGGTCCGGATTCGGCGGATGACGCCGAAGGTGAAACTGCCGGACGCAATCATCTACGCGACCGCCAAAGAGGAAGGCTGTGGTCTCATCACGCGCGACACCGCGGCCTTTTCCTCCACCGCACCCGACGTTATCGTTCCGTACACGATTTAGCGCCATGCCGAAACCGAAGAAGCCAGTCAAAGCCTTCCGGCACAAGAACGCAAAGAGGGCCCACATCCCATCGGCCGAGGAAGCCGGCTATGAAACGGCCAGCGCGAAGGTAAAGGGTGGACCCGAGCAAAAGGATTTCCCGCGTAATCCAATCGTCCACCGCGGTCAGGACCCCGAGCTTTACTGGCTGACCAAATACGGCGCTGACAACCGCGAAGAGCGCACCTCGGTCGACATTCGCTCCCTCTACCGGCACGAGCATGTCGCGCCTGAGTCCATCATCAAAGGCCTCTACCGCATCGTCGCCACAGAGAGCAAGGAAGGCCCCGACCTCACCGGCTTCACCACCGCCGAGCTTTTCGGCAACGCTATCGCCCACGAAGAACTCGACAAAGTCTCCGATTACTACACGCACTCCGATGGTTGGACCAACCGACTTATTCAGGGGGACAGCCTCCTCGCCATGACTTCGCTCCTCGAGCGAGAAGGCATGGCCGGCCAGGTGCAATGTTTCTACTTCGACCCGCCCTACGGCGTCAAGTACGGTTCAAATTGGCAGCTCCGCCTCAACAACCGCACCGTCACCGACGGACAGGACGACTCCCTCTCTGGCGAGCCGGAGCAGATCAAAGCGTTTCGCGACACTTGGGAGCTTGGCATCCACTCCTACCTTAGCTACCTGCGTGACCGCCTCCTCGTAGCCCGGGAACTCCTCCACGAATCCGGCTCCTGCTTCGTCCAGATCTCGGATGAGAATGTCCACCTCGTCCGTTGCTTGATGGACGAGGTGTTTGGTAGCGCAAACTTCGTCGCCTCGATCCCCTTTAAGAAAACGAGCGCGCTCGGCTCTACGGGGTTGGATACGATCAACGACTACTTGCTGTTTTATGCGCGAAATACAGAGGTGATGAAATATCGACAGCTTTACCTCGATCGGATGGAAGATTTGTCCTCGTTTACTTGGATCGAACTTGCCGATGGGACAGAGAGACGACTGACCAGCGAGGAAAAATCCGGCCGCACGAGCGTCGAAGGTCGCGTCTTCCGTAGCGATAATCTTACATCGCAAAGTGGCGGTGAATCGACGGCCTTTAGCTATGAATTTCGAGGTAAAACTTATAAGCCGTCTGCTGGCGCCTATTGGAAAACGAATCGCGCCGGTCTAGCAGCGCTGGAAAAAGCGGGCCGCTTAATTGCAGTTGGGAATACTCTCGCTTATAAACGCTTCGCCGAAGATTTCCCGGTTAGGCGTATCACTTCCTGGTGGGACGACACGGTACCGAGCACGTTCGCGGCGGCGAAACAGTATGTGGTCGAAACGTATACAAAGGTCGTCCAGCGATGCCTGCTGATGACTACAGACCCGGGCGACCTTGTCCTCGATCCAACGTGCGGAAGTGGAACGACTGCATATGTTGCTGAACAGTGGGGTCGAAGGTGGCTGACCATCGATACTTCGCGCATCGCACTCAACATAGCCAAAACCCGGCTAACGACGGCTACGCTCCCTTACTATCATTTGTATGATCAGCAGACGTGCGACGTTCGCCAAGGATTCGTCTACAAAAACGTTCCGCATATTACGCTGAAGAGCATCACACACGACGAGCAGCCGGAAGCAGAGACGCTTTACGATCAGCCGCTCGAAGATAAGAAGCGACTTCGGGTAGCGGGGCCGTTTACGGTCGAGACGCTCCAGAACTATGAGCCGATCTCACCCGAAGAGCTGGCGCGCCAGCGCGAAGCCGAGACGGAACTGGCCAGCTTCGAAGACGGCATCTTCGAAGAACTGCGCCACGCCGGAGTCAAAACCGGCGACAAACAGGCAGCCGTCAAATTCACGCGTATCGACCGCCTCTCCGACGCCCGCCTCCATGCCGAAGGTTGGTATGTGCCGGCCCATCCGGCGAATGGAGGGTTGGCCTCTGCCCCGACCAACGGTAACGAAAAGAAAGCCTACCTCTACATCGGACCGAAATTCGGCACCGTCAGCAAACAAGCCGTCAACGAAGCAATCAAAGCCTGCCGCGACAAACGCGACGGCGACTGGCTCCTTATCCTCGGTTTCTCCTTCGAGAGCGGCCTCCAGGACATCACCACGCGCGACTTCGGCTCCTTCCGCGCCAGCATCGTTCGCATGCACGATGATCTGCTACAGGAAGGTCTCCTCAAGCGCGTCGCCAAATCCGCCAGCTTCGTCACCATCGGCGAACCCGACATTCGGCTTCTGTCCGAACAACGCGACGGACCGGACGGCGACAAACGCAACTTCGGCAGTTGGGCCAGGGTCGAGATCGCCGGGCTCGACATCTACGACCCGGTTAAAGACGAAGTGAAATCGCGCGACGTTCACGACATCAACTACTGGATGCTCGACGACAACTACGACGGCTCGAACTTCGTCGTTCGCCAGGTCTTCTTCTGCGGCGGCGAGAAAGACGAGTTCGACGCCTGGAAAAAAGGCCTGAGCAACGTCGCCCTTGCCTCGACTAAAAAGAAAGCCGAGCAAACGTTGAAGCTCGAGATCGACGACGAAGCCTTCGCCAACGCGTACGGCCACGTCAGCCGTCCCTTCAAAGTTGAGCCCGGCCAAAAGATCGCCGTCCGCGTCATTAGCCAGTTCGGCGAAGAGACGACGAAAGTGTTAACCGTCGATCAGCCGATTTGAGACGCAACACAATTGACAACAAGGAAGAAGGACGAATACGAGCGATTGGCGCATTAAGGAGGTAGATCCATCCGTTCTGGACCTATATGCGGGACTCGTGTCCTTTGGGCTGGGACGACGCAAATACGTAATGGAGAACATCCGAACTGGCCAAGAGTGCATTGTTTACGCCGATGATGAAGATGACCTCGGCGAGAAAATTGCCCGAGGTGAATTCGAGGAACGGAATGTCCATCACTCCTCGAATTTAGAAAGGAGCGCTGACTCGCCGGGCGATAGCCACCGGTCAGGCAGTGGTGATTACGATTTGAGTTCCAACAGCTATTCTAGCAGTGACAGCTACGGTTCCGGTCCGGGACCGTTTGACTCCATTATCCATGTCGTTCTGTGTATTTTCGTTGCCCTGGGACGGCTCGTTCTCGCAGTTGTTGTTGCAGCAATTACGCAGGCAATTTGTTTGATAATCGTCGCTTTCGGCCTCGGGGCGATAACGGGAAATGCTCACCACAGTGGCCTGATGGCTATCTTGTTCGTTGTGGGTTGGTGGGGGCCACCGGCGGTTCTTTTCATCTTAATCAGCGGCCTCGGACAATTGATCGTGTTTTGCTTCACGAAAAAGTGGCTCACCTTAGGATGACTTTGCTGAATAGCGCCAAATGCGCCGAGTTACAGATAATGGTTTGGTTCCTTGAATCGGGATGGGAAGTGTTTACTCCCGTGGTGGACGCAAACCAGACCGATCTTGTTGTCCGCATTCCCAACACAGGGAAGGTCCTTGCCATTCAAATCAAACACAAAGAACGAGGCCGCCTTAATGAGGGTTGGCTGAAAAATCGGTGGAAGACTGGGCCGACCCCTTTTGATTATCTCATTCTGTTTCAGCCGGAGAAAGTTCGCGGGGCCATATTTCATCGTGATGCATTCCGCGACCTTCCCCCCACAATCGAGATCTACCTTACCGACCGCGATGGCTATTCAAATCGGGACTTCAAAGATCGTTACGTGGACATCAGTTTTGACCTGTCGTCTATCGCGGAAGATCTGAGAGCTTCAAATTTCACTGAAACATTCCGAACCATCCATTCGCGGTCGTTAAGGCCGAAAAAGGCGAAGATCGCCCCGCAACCGGGCTCGGGCAGGCGCAGGAGCATTTAATGGTTGTATGCCGAACGACGCGATATTTCTAGTGTCGGATGCCGGCGAGCTTCAGCGCGTCGAGCACCAAATCTACGCAAGTGAAGACATCCTGCAGGAGCTTGTAGGCAAACACCCGGACCTTCTTGCGGGCGATCAAATCGATCCGGAGGCACCGCCGCGGTGGCTTCTCCTTCGACGCGAAGCTGCCATTCCGGACTCCGCAGGTGGTGAGGATCGATGGTGGCTGGACCACCTCCTGCTCGATCAGTTCGGCAAGCCAACGCTCGTTGAGGTGAAGCGAAGCACCGACACCCGAATCCGGCGCGAAGTGATCGGGCAAATGCTGGATTACGTGGCGAACGCTCAGGCGCATTGGGCGACAGGGCGCATGCGCGACATGCTCGCGCAGGAAGCGGGGTCGTCTGAAGCGGGGGATGCAAAGATGGCTGAGTTCCTTGCGATCATCGACGCGGCCGAACCGGCGGAGGAGATCAATCGTTTCTGGCAGACGGTAGAAGCTAATCTTCGTAAAGGCCACGTTCGGCTTCTTTTCGTGGCCGACGAACTGCCGAAAGAATTGCGCCGGCTAATCGAGTTCCTGAACGAGCAGTTCACCAATATCGAGGTACTCGGCGTCGAATTGCGCCAGTACGTTGGGCAAAGCATTAAGGCGCTGGTGCCGAGAGTGGTTGGTCAGACTGAGGCGGCCCGCGATCAGAAAGAGCGTTCGTCCCCACGGCGTCGAACTGGAGCGTCCATTCGAACCAGCCGCGAAGCGTTTCTCGCTGCGACGCCCGCGGAGTCCGTTTCATTTTTCAGAAAAATCTTCGATGAGGCGCAGAGTCGCGGTCTGCAGGTTTCTTTCGGCACGAAAGGATTCAGCCTGAGGGCACCAGGTTGTCCCGTTTTCTTTTACTGCTATCCGCCGGGAACAACCAGCCGCACCACGAGCGACATCGAGATTTTTCTGCGCGACCTCGGCGAAACTGCCTTCGCGAACGAGGTACGAGCGACGTTCCTGAAAATTCCAAACGTGAAGGCGAGCGGTCAATTCACACTGCGGCTCTCTGTTACATCTTCCACCCTGAAAGATGCAGAGAAGCTATTTGAGTCATCCTTGACCTTCATGGCCCGGCAGCTTCCCACGGGAACTTAGGATGCTCTCCGGCGAGGTTCCCGTCTGGATGTTTTACGCGCTGCTCGCGTATGTCGTCGGTTTTATGTTCGTCGTCGGCTCGCTCTTCCTGTGGCATATCTGGCGGCGCAAAGAACGGCCTCCCGAGAAGTTTAAACTGCTTCGTGGCCCCGGCGAGACCTTGCGCCGCCGCGTTCAGAAAGCGGATGATGACCTGGTCCTCTACGTTTTGGGCGGAGCATTCGCACCACTATTTCTCGGCTTCAGCGTTCTCGTGCTCGCAGCACGTCTTCCCAGATCGCTCATCCTAGCGGGAGCGGGCGTGGCGTTATTGGTTTTTGGCGCAACTCTGGTGGCCTCAGGAGTATTGTTATTTCATTTTCTCCATCGGCGCCGAAACGATTTCCTTGGTTATCTCGGCGAGCGTTTGGTTGCGGAATATCTGGAGCCTCTCAGCCGCCAAGGCTATCGCGTCTTTCACGACGTACCGGCAGAAGGACGCAGCAAAAAATTCAACCTCGATCATGTAACAATTGGGCCGACCGGGGTCGCCGTCGTGGAAACGAAAACCCGCCGCAAGAAGAAGGGACGCGAAGGCTTCCCCGAATACGAAGTAACGTTCGCTGGAAATCGTCTAATCTGGCCGTGGGGCGAAGAAGACCTCAACGTCAAGCAAGTTCAGGCGGAGGCCGATTGGCTTCAAAAGTGGATTGAGAAGAAGACCGCTATTCGCGCAGATCCGAAACCAATCGTGGTGATTCCGGGGTGGTATGTAAAGGAGCGAGCCATTGAGGCCGTCCGCGTCGTTAATCAGAAATGGCTGCCCAGCATTATCGCACAATGGAAACCGCAGCCGCTAACTCCGGAGCAGATAGACCTCATCTGTCGCCAGCTGGATGACCGCTGTCGTGATGTCGAGAATTAATCCTCTACGCGCTGTTGTTCTCGGAGCTAACTCGTAAACGCATCGGGTTTGCCAACGAATACGTCGACGCCGAGACCCGCGTCGGACTCGCCGAAGAAATCCTCTATCTCGTTGACCTTTTCGTAGGATAAGTAGCGAACTTTCTCGTGAATATCAAGGTGTCGAAAGCTTGGTCGCGTGAGTTGTTCCCGGACTCTGTTTCGTCGTTCTCCAGGCGCGACGATAAACATCGGGTAAACCGAGTTGGGAGCGACCATTGTTAGATCGGCGAATCGCAAGAGCCCGGAATAAATCGCAGTGCTGTTCTCCACTTCGAATGCGGCACCAATCCGGAACTCCTGTTTCCAAACGACATCGATATTTTCAACGTACTTGGCCTATGTATCCAAGTATGAAAACGAACGACGAAAACGGCCCTGGGATTGGTCCAATGGCTGTCGGATCAGGCGATCAACGGGTTCGGCCTTTGTCATCGGAGCACGATTTGGCGGACGAATATTTGCTCGATCGGGGATACAAAAGTCACGATGCGCGCGTCGGTGGGCTCATTCCAGCATGCGTCAGGAAGTGAACTTGAATGCTTAAAGCAGGAATGCTCACCAAGTGGGCTTTCGAATCAGTTCAGACCGAAATACAACACTGCCTCTGCCGGCGGGCAGTCGCTATACGTGATTCAGGTATCGCATGGAGTTCGTGGGCGCGACGTGAACCGAGTCTTTGAAATTGCCGATTTTCCTCTGGTTCGCATCACCGCCCACCGTGAATTCGACGAAGCGGAAATCGCGCAGCGTCTTCTGACCAAGCTACGCTCTGGGCGTTCATCGTAACCGCTTACGATGCAGTTGTGCATCCAAGCAACGAGATTCGTATCGGTTAGAAGCGGAATATCATCCACCGTCGCAATTCTCTGAAATGCTCAGGAAGCCGAGCTCCTCTGCGCGGAATGGCGGGGTAGCGCCTGGGGGCGACGAGCCCTCGGAAGGTGCGACGTTGGCGCTCTCATAAAGGATGGATCAGCAACCCGCAGCTACTGCGACGCACGAGAGCGCGGTATGCAGACTCTCCAACACGCCAGCACGGTGAATATTACGCCGGCAACCAAAACAGCGAGCGTAACACCTGTCTGGAAACCGGCGTAGTAGGTAATGCCTTCAGGTTGGCCGTACCTCAAATCCCCGCTCAAACTCCAGTGCGACAGGTGCTGCGACAGCCCCGGCCCGTGGAAGATCTCCTTCGTCGTGTGATTGAAGACCCGATGCTTCAATAAGTGGCGAAAGATGTGTATGCCGGCATAGGCGCCAAATCCTAGCGCCACAATCGCAACGGACAACCTAACTACTGTGTCGAGACGCTTCTCAAACTTTGTCGCACCGGCCGCCGGGCCCACAGGGGGAATTCTCAAAGGCCACCGCTTCACGTTCCACTTTGCGTTGGCGTGGAGCCAGATAAAGAAGGAGCAGGCTAACAGAGACCCCGCGGTAAGTGGTGCCGCCCAAGGGTAGAAATCGAGCGTATTCGAGAGAGGAATTGTGACGCCGACGGCCGTCCATTCCTTCTTGTGGGGATTGCTGTGATCGACGCGGTCAAATATCATCGCGCTGAATGAAAGTGCGATCGAGAACGCGGCCAGAATCGGCCAAAGCCACCGTGTCATATTACGACTGTCTGTCGTGGTTGTGACTGAGGAGACCGGCAGGGTGCAAGCGTTTTCGCGCCGAGCCGGCGAGGCGCCAATCAGGGTGGGGGGATCGAGACGTTCGCGTTCGCAAATCGTACTGCAAGTTCCGACCCACATCGGCTCAGACTGCATCGTAACCGGCTTACGATCCAGTTGGGTACGCGAACTCATCGTGTTTCGTGATGCTCTACGTGAGGCACCTGCAGCGATTTGAAACACTAAAATCCGATCGCGGATTTCGAGAAAAAAGAATGGAAACGAACGACGAAAACAAAGCCCTTGGATTGGCGCAATGGCTGTCGGATCAGGCGATCAACGGGTTTCGGCCGTTGTCGTCGGCGCACGATTTGGCGGACGAATATTTGCTCGATCGGGGGATACAAAAGTCACGATGCGCGCGTCGGAGGTTGCAGTTGGAGTTGAGACTTCAAGAATTGAAACTGCGCGTTCTGAAGGCCCAAATCAGTGTCAACAAAGCGTAGGAAGCTGTCGCCGCCGTGTCCGACGCGCCTCAACTCGTCCAGAAGCTTTGGAACTATGGCAACATCCTGCGGGATGACGGACTGTCGTATGGCGATTACGTCGAGCAATTGACGTTTTTGTTGTTCCTGAAAATGGCAGATGAGCAGTCGAGGCCGCCGTTTAACAAGCCGTCTCCGATCCCACCGAAATACAGTTGGCCGGCGCTTCTGAAACTGGATGGTGACGATCTTGAGATTCATTACCGCCATACGCTGGAGGAACTCGGCAAGCGCACGGGCATGCTCGGCGTCATTTTTCGAAAGGCACAAAACAAGATTCAGGACCCGGCCAAGCTCCGCCGGCTCATCGGGGACCTGATCGACAAGGAGCAGTGGTCCAGCCTGTCGGCCGACGTGAAGGGCGACGCCTACGAGGGGTTGCTCCAAAAGAACGCCGAGGACGTGAAAGGCGGCGCGGGCCAGTATTTCACCCCGCGCCCGCTCATCGCCGCGATGGTGGACGCGATCGCGCCACAGCCGGGGCAGTCCATCTGTGATCCGGCCTGCGGCACCGGCGGTTTCCTGCTCGCGGCGCATGATTACATCGCGAAGCATTATCAGCTCGACCGGGCTCAAAAGAAGAAACTCAAGAGCGGCACCTTCCTCGGCATCGAGCTGGTGGATAGCGTTACGCGCCTCTGCGCGATGAACCTGCTCCTGCACGGCATCGGGTCCGAAAGCTCTCCCGACCCAGAGCGTGAGGGGCAGGATGCCACTTTTACGCTCCCGGTCGTGACCAAGGACGCGCTCGCCTCGAAGCACGGCGAATACGACATCGTCCTGGCCAATCCGCCCTTCGGCAAGAAGAGCAGCGTCACCATCGT
>WUUC01092866.1_pt1 | contig 11814 bp, 13 predicted proteins | sample 6278441 | NCBI WGS metagenome assembly WUUC01 (sample SAMN13675441, study PRJNA597444) | soil metagenome | isolation source: soil | place: USA: Washington | collected 2017-10 | reverse complement strand
TGGCAGAGCGCCGCGTTCGCAATGCGGAGGTCAGGGGTTCGATCCCCCTCTGCTCCACCAAAAGATTCAAGCAGTTACAGTCACCGAAAGGTGGCTGTTTCTGTTTCGGGTCTCTTTCGCGGGTCTCTTTCGCTCCAAAAAGCTCACCAAAGCGACAAGTTGAGATGAGAAGCCGCCTCCGCACCAAGCATTGGCGGCTCGCTTGACCACATTTTACTCCTAAAACTCGCTCGGCAGCAGGATTGTCGTAATCCTCCTGTTCCACTCAGGGCAAAAAGGACTCTCGAAGGCGTTAAGAGTGGGCGGAAGCGCAGACTCCTTATGCAGACTCTCAATTAGCTCTGTTTTGTCCTAAAGGCCGCCGAACTTCTCACTTTCTCCGAGTTTGCATTAGTTAAGCAGATTTCGCCTTAAAGCTTGTATAAAACGACCGAAATTTTCGGCAAAAGTCCTGAGTCCTTAACCTGCCTCGCAGCCCAAAACGAAAGGGGTATATCGGCTTGCAAATTTTTGAAAAGTTGATGTTATTGCCTTAACTACTTACCACACAAATTTGCCCTTCCATCAGTTTCTCATCTGCGGTAAAACACAGCTATGTTTTTTATAGTCTATTGCGGCCTAAACCAATAACGGCGTCTAAGTTCTACTTAGCATTAGAAGGCTTCTTACAATATTGGAGATAAATAATGGACGTTGACAAAACAATCCTTAATCGACTAGAGGAACTAATCGAAGCGGGAAATAGCGTTCTCCGTACCAAAAGTCAGGATACGGGCGAAGGCTCAAGGCTACTGTTTGGTTACGCTGTTAATTATGAGATGGGCAGCCAATGGGGAACTAATTGCCTGAACATTCTTGGGCGAGTCTTCGGTAAAGATAGCGACCACTACATAAGATTCAAAGAGTTGGGTGAAGGATTTGACACCCATGAAGAAGTTAGAAAAGCTTTAGGTGTTCTAAGAGCGGCTAAAGAAGATTATGAAAAAGGCTATCTTTTTGAAACTAGGGTCTTAATTCAAGCGGAAGTATTCGACGATATACTTGAGCAGGCTGAGCATCTGCTGTCTAACGGTTATTACCAACCCGCCGCTGTTGTTGGCGGGGCTGTATTAGAAGATGGTCTAAGAAAGTTATGTCAGCGAAGGGGCATCCAGCTTCCGGCAAAAGCAACAATTAATCCGATGAACGATGCCCTTGCTAAGGGTGGTGTTTATAATTCATTGGTGCAAAAAAGAATCACGATGTTAGCTGATATTCGAAATAAGGCAGCACATGGCAAGTCTTCAGAATTTGCCGAAGACGATGTTAAAGATATGCTGGCTCAAATTCGCTCTTTTATGGAGAAGCATTTCAGCTAGGTCGGGTCTCAAGATCAAAGCCCTACCTAACGACGGCATGCATCCGACCGCCTACAGTTAGTTGTTAAGCTCAGAAAAGAACCAGTTCGCGATCCTCTTCGGCGGCAGAGTACCGACGAGCGGACTCAACCAAAACTCACTTAGACAGACCGCTCAGAACTCCCGATGACGCTCTTCATCATCGCTTTTGGCGTGTTCCCCTGTATATGGGCTGTATGTAATGCAAGCCCAACAACCCACTTTCAAAAATTCAGAAGGGTTTTCCGCACTGCATTCCTGCGTCAGATCTATATTCCACTACTGAGTCTGTTTTTCGTATCTGTGGTGCTACACAGGTACCTTAATTGGGGAGGCTTCTTTATAAATTTAGCAACAGAGATAATAGGTATTATTGTTACGGTTGCCTTTGTAGACTGGATTGCTCAGAAGCGTGAGAGTGAGAGATGGCACGAGGCGATGTTAAGAATTAGGTCTCGCCTTAAATTGTTTACCAATTCTTCTATACGAAATTTAAATGACTCCATCGGAATTTCGCCAGCGGATATATTAAAGCAGGTTCCATTTGCAGAGTTTCGTAACGCTGATTCCATAAGAAGAGATGTCATTTGGACACAGGGTATCAGGGAAATTGTATTAGCTGAAACTGAGGCCCGTGTCGTGAATTTGAGAGAAAGAAGTTGGAGAAACCTCGGGCGTGCATTGTTTCATACCTATACTGAGGCGGATAAAATGCTCAGCTTATTTGGCGGCAGGATGAAGGCTGAACACTATAAGCTTGTACTAGACATACAAGAGGAAGCCAGGGTCGCTGCGATTGAATTTTACCAGCAATTTCCTGAGGTAATAGGGGCCCCTGAAAATTTCTTAGTCGAGCCGAAGAAAAAGTTTTCAGCTGTTGAGAAAAGCGCGAAAGAAGAAGTAGCTATACGAACAAAGAACCTTCTTGAGCAATTACTGAAATTGGGTGAAGAGATAATGTCTCCATGAATGTCCGTCAATGGATGCGCCTGACGTTACCCGCGTCAACCATACTTGTAACCTTCAATCATTTCACTGTCTGCGGTAAACATGGCTGTAAGCTTGATTAGTCTCTTGTGGCCTAAACCAATAAGGGCGGCTGCGGTCTACTTAGCGTTAGATGGCTTCGCTTTGGTAAGGCTATGAATAATACCCCACCCAAAATTCAGATGACTTTCGATGATTATGAGGTCGGCGTTAAAAACGTCGTCAGGGCTAAAGGGTATGGCCTAGAGGATTTTCACGTTACAAGGAAAGAAGTGTTGAAAGGCAGTGATGGTGAATATGAGATAGATGTTGTAGCCAGATTCACTATACTCGAAGGGGCTGAAGTGGTTGTTCTGGTTGAATGCAAGCATCATAAAAATTCTATCAAACGTGAATTAGTGCAGGCATTGCATAGCAAAAAGGAGTCGGTAGGCGCACACAAGGCTATGATGTTCACGACGGCTAACTATCAACGTGGGGCAATTGAATTTGCCAAAGTTCACGGAATCTCTCTGGTTCGCTTTGCCGATACGGAGTTGAGTTATGAGGTGAAGGCCGTACTTGTAGACGCTGTGGAAATGTCGATTGATGAAGACGGCAATAATTCATATGAAGTTATTTGCCGTGGCAATGCTGTTATGAGAAGTATTCTTGATTTGTAACGCCACCAATCAATGACATGCACCCGACCGCCGATACGCGGCTGTCGTGATTATCACTCGCTCGGGGCAGTGGGTGATGCCTGACGTTATATTGTTTCGTGCAAACTATGACCAAAGATTATCCACGGTGGATTTATTATCCTAGATCGGCGGAACCTCCCGAATGGGTTTTGCCCTTAGTTACAATCTTCCGTAACAACCAACCTACACTGGATTCGAATGTTTCTCATAAAAAGAGTAACCAAGCCTTGCAGTATGTCCGCTCCGATTTAGAAGCAATGGGTTTTCATGTAGAAGGCGGAGTGCATGAATCAACGATATACAGGCCGGTATACTTCGGTGAATTTGGGAAGCCTGAACGTCAATACCATATAGACTCCTATCATCCTGTTTACAAAATCGGCCTTGAAGTTGAGGCTGGTCGCTCTATTCGCGGAAATGCTGTCTATCGAGACATAATACAAACGAGCCTTCTTGTTGGTGTTGATTACTTTGCTCTGGCGGTGCCGCAAAAGTACCCATTCAAAGCCAAAGAGAGGCAGATAATTGATGATTCCTATAAAACTGCCGTGTCAATCTTCGATGCGATTTACAGTAGCGAAAGGCTCAGATTACCGCTGAAGGGAATACTTCTTATTGGCTACTAAGGTGCAATCCAATAACGGTATGCACACGACCCGTGGCACGCCGGCTCTCATCGATTGTCAGCTTGTGGCCGAGCGTTATGCTGCTATCATTTGCGAAACCCAAAGCTAGACCGGAGGCAAGAACATGAAAGTCTTTTTGCACACAAGAAGTCAGGGTAAACATGATTGGACGAATGAGTCTCGTGAGTTTGGGCGGCTTCCCGTTGTAGGCGAATATGTCGCGCGTGACACGGACTCTCCTTGGTATCTAGTGCAGTTAGTAGTGCATTGCCCCTTTGAATCTGCTGATTATGAGGCAGAGGTCTATGCTGTGGAGGTGGATCATATGGAAGCGCAGCGTCAGGCATTCACCGACGCTCCCTGAAGTGCATAATCAAAATTGCCTTTAGGTCTGGAGTTTGCGCCTAACGCATGCTGCGTTGCGTTCCTGTAAACGCGCAGCATAACAAGGGCATGCACCTGACTGCTGACATAGTAGCCTTATTCGAGAGTGACAATGAATAAGCATCCCGACAATCCTATAACTAATGCACTTTCACCTGGCATAACTGAAAGTGACGTGGGAAGCGCCATCACTAAATCAGGTTATCCATTACAAACAATAGTTGCTAGTTGGTTACGGCATGGCTGCTTACGTGATTGGTTCAGCATAGGGGAAGAGTGGAGCTATGTTGATCGTGATAGTGGGGAATCACGTACGTTGGACATTCATGCTGCGGAATATCTGTATGATATTGAGAAACGTAGACCGAAAGTGCGTCCGGTCCTGAATTTGTTTATTGAGTGTAAACAATCTGAGTTGCCCTACGTTTTCTTCCTTTCTTCAATTGAACGTTGGATTCCTGATTTCCCAATGTTTAGCGGTCTGGCCGGTGATTCCAGAGCATTAGTTGTAATTCAGGAAAGTAACCGGGGTACAAATGTTCCAATCCTTGAAGCCCTTGAGTTGAAGGATCATCCTTTTCTCACAAGTTCAGTCAAGTATGCTTCAACGTTCAGCAAGTGTGAAAGAGCAGGAAATAATCTAAAGCTGAGTGGGAGCGAATCTTATAATCAGATTGTCTTACCACTACTCAAGGCTGCTGCTTATTTTCATGAAGTTGAGAAACCAACTGAAACCGCAAGATATTTTGATTGCCATCTATCTTTATGTGTAGGGGTTCTCAACGCTCCAATGATAGGTGTTCAGGTCACTGAAGATTCTCATGAATTACAGATGCTTCCTTGGGTCAGAGTTATTAGACATCAGAGTGAAGAAATACCAAGTCCACGGCGTTGGAAGAAAGTGACGGCAATTGATGTAGTGCACAAAGACTTCTTTCAAAGCTATATGAATGAGCATGTCCGGCCATTTCTTGATGAGTTCTCCGAAAGAGTATTTGAGCGTCAGAGACTTTTAGCTAGAGGAGATATTACCTCTATGAAAAAGGAGGAATAATATTCTACGCGTAACACTTTCTCAGTCGCGCCTATCAACGCCATGCACCATCCCGCTACACGCAGATTATCACGCTCCAACAATGGAAGCGCCTGCCCAAACCAGCGACAGGCGTATCCTTAACATTTCAGTGTGGCGAGCTATGCGGCCCTAACAGCATCCTGTTAAGCTTCGTTAACTCCTCATCAACCGATTTCAGGAACTTGTCCGTCAGCTCCTTTAGCTTGTTAGTCATCCACTCGTGCATCCTGCCCGCTGCCTTAGCAGCATGTGCCAGATGCGTTAACCTTTTCTGAACGGCCCTAACATTCCCACTAACCGCTAACAATCTACGTTTGGCAAATTAACGTCCATCACGTTTACTAATCTCTTCCTACTAACATTCATCTGTTCCGCTCGTTAGGCTGCCGTGGCTGAGTCAAGTTCTCTCATTCGATTCCTCATGCGATTCCCCGCGCCTTTAAGTCTCAAAAGGAAGAGTGTTGAATGAGCTTCCGCCAGCTCTCTGGCCTTTTCTACGGCCTCTTTCTCCTGCCTGATTGCAGTCTCATAAAGAGCCTCTGTTTGGGCCAGAATCGCCTCTGAGAGCGTTTGATTGCCCGTTTCGACCGCTGCCTTGTGTTGCTCTTCCAGAGCCACCAGAATCGCCCCAATTGCCTCGCGGCTGGTTTCTACTGCCATGTTCATCTCGCCACCCCTTTCTTCCTCTGCTGATTGCTTGCGTCCGACGCCTTGAAGCCCAAAAGCATCAAACGTATCTCCAATGCACCGGCCAACTTCATCTCGTTTGCTGCTGTTGCCCACAGTTCATTGCTTTCGGAGTTGATTGCCTCGGCCTTGGCCTCATCACCTGACTCAATGGCTAAATCGAGTTCCCTGACTAACTCCAGGTAGCGAGCCGCAATCCCTTCGCAAGTGGTCTGAATCTCTTCACTCATAGTTTTGTCTCCTTCGATATGCCGCCCCGGCTTCGGCCCGGGTGGCGCTGTAATCCAACGCAGCTAACGCTGCGGTTAGTCAAAAAGAGGTTCCCAACAAAAGTTGTTTCCTCTTTCTGAGGTTGTTGTCACAAATCAATCTGTTTGTTTCAATGTAAGTACACTCAATCTAGTTAGCGTCCGGCCATCAGTACTGGTCATAGTATCGGCGGCAGGACTGCCGTAGTTCTTAATTGATGACTCGGCAATCCTCTAGGTAATTTCCCTTTGGGCGATTAGCTAGTAATTACCCCTTAACAGTTCCGCGAGCGATTCTCTATAGCTACCTATGACCCGCTTCGGTATCGTTTTGCCCCCTTCATTGATTTGCCCGCCGTCTTCCCTGACATCACTAATGGGCGTTCGTTCCTTGCCGTAAGCAGAAGGCGCAGGGATGTTAAGGGTGTAACAGTTGGAGCCGTTAAAACGCTTTCTCTTTGATAGCCACCCTCTGCTCTCTAACTGCCGAATACTTTTGGCAATCATCTCCCTACGCATTCCTGTTAGCGTCTGTATCGTGTCATATGAAGGGAACGCTTCGCCGGACTTCCCGTTCGTGTAGTACCTGAGCACCACGAAAAGCCAACGCGCGTGGAAACTCAGCCCCTTCGACTGCTGTATGAACGAGTACGGTATTGTTGTGAACTGTCCAATCTCATCCACCAGCCTTCTATTGCTTTCGTCATTTGCTACGCTGCTCATGCCTATCTTCTCCTTTCGATTTTGAACAGACCTATCCCTAGTCCCTGCACGCCGTTCGGCGGCGGGAGCCATAAATTTCGTCCCTTTTGAACTGGATTTAGTGTCTCATACGGGCAGGCAGAATTTGTTCCAATAATAGTTCAGGCTAAGGAGGTAAATTTCAATCCTCGGGAGGCCCTAAAGGAGGCCACTTAATGCCATGTTTTTTGAGGTAGCGATATAGGGTCGTCCGTTTAACGTTAAGGTGGTCGGCCATATCCACTTGAGTCGGAAGCTTCATCCCCCGATATTCATAGGTCTCACGTAAATCCGCATACTTTTCTCTGAAATCATCAGGGGGCAAATCTGCTAAAAGACCTGAGCCTTTAGGACGCCCTTCTGTCTTCAGGCTAGGGGGCACTCCTTTTCCCTGCCATTTCGCTTTCGAGAGCAGCTTAAGACCCTGCCACGCTTTCAGTACCATAGCCTCATCTGTGGCGTGTTCAATTCCTTTGATAGCGAGGCTGAATCCGATTTCTGGATGCCACGTAATTTCACCGTATACGGGGGAATCCTTGTAACGGATTCTTTGCGTGAGAAGAAGCAGGCAGCGTTCTTTCCCGCTTGCTGTTACCGCTTGGTAATAGGAAAGCGTCTGGTCGGTTGAGTTATTAGTTTGAGTGCCTATAAGCTCTACATGATAGCCATGCCACTTTGTCCCCCATGTTTTTCCGTCCAGGTTAAGAGGGTGTAGTGTTTCCTCGGATGCCATCTTGATACTCTATACACTTGGCTGGAAAACATCCTAACCGAAGATGAAAAGAGGGCAGAGAGCAGGCATGAAAGCCATACCTCCCTGCCCTCCGAATCAAACCCTAGTTTACCTTCTCGGAGACCTCGGATTCCGCTAATCTCTTGGAGTGTAATGCCTCGAAGATGGATGCGGCTTGTGCGAGTGCTTCGGCATCGGCAGACAGGTAACGGTATGTCGTATTGACCTGCGAGTGGCCTAAGATTCTTCCTGCGATCTGAAGGCTCATCCCGCCTTGAACCAGCCGCGTTGCCGCTGAGTGTCTGAGGGAGTGAAGGGTCAAGCCGTCAATACCACCATGCTTGATGCCTGCTATTTCGCAAACAGAGGCAAAAGACTTTCGGACGTTGCTGGTGATGCCGAAGACACGTTCGTTTATATCCAACGAGGAAGCTTCCCATAAGGCGGTAAGTTCCCTGTAGAGTCGTTCGGTCATCATTACCTGTCGCGTCTTCAGTGTCTTGGTTGTCATGCCTTCGATAGTGATAATGCGAGAATCGAAGTTGACAGCCCGCCAGCGAAGTTTCAGGGATTCTGATTTTCTACAGCCTGTTTCCAAGAGAAAAATCAGGAGTGGTTTGAGTGGTTTTCTGTATGGGTGACTGTCACAGGCTTCTAATATTCTTACCTCTTCAGCCACACTTAAAATTCTCTCCCTTCGCCGCTCGGCGGAAACAATAATCAGCGCATCCCCACAGTGAAACGGATTTTTCAGAATCCATCCTTGCTGTCGGGCTATATTGAAGATACGACGTAAAACTGCCGCTTCCCTATTCCAACTTCCTATTGTCCTTTGCTGCTTTCGCGGCGTCAGAACCTTGAACCTTTTATCTCGGTAACTGACCAAATCACCGTACGTGATTTCGCGGACTTTTTTCTTACCGAAATTTGCTCGGAAATGCTTTAGGAGTTCCTTTGGGCGTTCAACATCCCGCAAGCCCGAAACCTTATGGCCTCCCACATACTGTGCCGGTTTGAGGTAGTGCTTTTCGTAGTGGTCAGCAAGGAAATTAAACGTCAGAAGGTTATAGTCAACAACCTTGCTCCCTTCATCGTCTATCTGCCGAAGCAACGTCTTTAACTTGCCCTCGGCTTCAGTCTTACTGTCAGCCCGCCTTTTGACGAAACGACGCTTGCCGTTATCGTCTGTTACGGATGTTCTAGCAATCCAGCAGTTTTCTTTCTCGTCGTAGAAGACGTATCCTTTTCTGCCCCGCATTTTAGCCCCCGTTGTTTGGGTCTCTTTGGCGGGTCTCTTTGGAGTGGAAAAAGATTTGTTCCGGCGAGTGAGACTGAGAACAGGCTTTAGCTATGCGAAAAATTGCCCGAAATTTCAAGCAAAGTTTAAGGCAATCCTACAGTTTCGCTGTAAGCGCGTTTTCGCAATGCGGAGGTCAGGGGTTCGATCCCCCTCTGCTCCACCAAAAGATTCAGTTGACTTACGGCGGGAGCAGTCCCGCCGTTTTCGTTTTCGTTGGCAATACGTTGCCAAGCCGCGCCGGTAGCGTGTCCAGACCGGGTAGCCTATTCGTACCGGAATAGCTCGTCCACCGTAAGCTGCCCGCCTGTGGCCTTATGCACGCGCGCGACGCTGGCGCAGGCTGCGCGATTCAGCCTTGGGAGCGACCAAAACCCGGTTTCAATCTGGGGCGATTCTGCGCGAAGTCTGAGCCTCTCTGCTCGCCATTGACACCCACACCCGATAGGCATATTGTTCCTGTGCATCGACCTCGCAATCCTGCCGACAAGCGCTTCGCAGGCTTTAAGGTAGTATTTTTTCGGCCCCTACATCCCCCACCCAAGCAGAGCTTCCCACTCCCCTGAAGGTTAGCCGACCAGCCCCGGCCGGGAGCGCGCTGCGTTGAGCCACAGCGCAAATTCCTCATCACTCTTCTGCACCGCCAAGCAAAGGGGGAACACATGCAACGCTCAACATACTCATTCCCACTTGCCACCCTCCTGTGTATCGGTATCGCAAGCCTGATCTTCGGCTCGATCGGCCATGCCAACAGGACGACCACGCAAGACATCGGGAAATCGTTGGACATCGAAAGATACCCCAACGAGCCTTTAGAACTGGTCAACCTCAAGCTCGGAGGGCAGCCGGTCAAGGACAAGGTCGTCACCAAGTCCAGGCGCAAGGGCGAGGGGCTCGACACCGTAAAATTTAAGGAGAACAAAGGCTGGTTCAAGCGCATGAGGGCCACGGTGCGCAACGTCTCCGGCCAACCCATCCTCGGGCTGCGGGCTTACCTGTACTTTAAGTCCACCGCGACGGGACAGATGTTCAGCCTGCCGCTCGCGCGTTTCAGGCAGAAGAAGGGCGGCCCGCTACAGCCGGGTGAGGAGCTCGACCTCCTGGTGGACGACCGTGTGTGGAAGCCGACGGCGGAACTCTTCACCCAGTATGGTGAAGACCCTGACCTGTCGGAGGTGACCCTCTCGGTCGAGAACGTTACTTTCAGCCCCGACCTCCAATGGCATAGGGGACAGCTTCTCCGCCCCGACCCCAACGAACCTGCCGCATGGAGGCTGGCCGCCGTCGCGGCACCGCCCAAGACCGTCGAGAGACGGCGGCCGGCGCGGTTCGTGAATGCGGCCTTCACGCTCGCCCCGCGCGGCCGGGAGGCGCGATTCGTGCTCGCGGACTTTATGCCGGCCGAGCCCGCGCCGCAGCTCGATGCTCATTGCGAGGCCCCGGCCGGCGTCATCAGCGACCACTGCACGCAGTCCAGTTGCTGGAGGAGGACGGAGTTGGGGAGCGGCTCCGGCACAAAGTCGGGCGCGTCGGTCGCGGGCACCTGCGAGGAACTTGACTTCCCACACGTGGACGACCCGACAATCAACTGTACGGGGGGGACGACGCACGTCAGGCTCCAGGAGGATACGTCCTGCCCGACGCCCTGTGGCAACCCCGACGAAACGTGCCCCACGGAGGGATGCTGTGAGGGGCTGGTCTGTGACTCGAATAATCATTGCGTGCCGGAATGCCGCGGCGTCGACGGCACGTGCAGCTCAAGTTGGGACTGCTGCGGTCAACTAACGTGCAACGAGAACTCGCGCTGCGAAGGCTGCAGTGACGGTTGCCAGTGGGGGTGGGTCTGTTTCGGCAACGTTTGCACGCCCGGAAGCCCGATTCTGATAGACGTGTCGGGGAACGGGTTCGCGCTCACCGACGGAGCCGGTGGTGTGAGCTTCGACTTGAGCGGCGACGGAACCGCCGAGCGTGTCTCCTGGACGACTTCGGGCACCGACGACGCATGGCTGGCTCTCGACCGTAACGGCAACGGAGCCGTTGATAACGGCAACGAGCTATTCGGCAACTTCACGCCTCAGCCAGAGCCGCCCGCGGGCGAAGAAAGAAACGGATTCCTCGCCCTCGCCGAATATGACAAGCCGCAGAACGGCGGCAACGGCGACGGCCAGGTCGGGCCGGGTGACCCCGTCAGCTCAAGCCTGCGGCTGTGGCAGGACACGAACCACAACGGCATCTCAGAGCCACAGGAGTTACACACGCTCGCGGCGCTCGGTTTGAAGTCGATTGCTTTAGATTACAAGCCGTCGAAACGCACCGACCAGTACGGCAACCGCTTCCGCTACCGCGCGAAGGTGAACGACGTGAAGGGGGCGAAGGTCAACCGCTGGGCGTGGGACGTCTTCCTCGTCTCCGGCCAGTAATCAGATGATTGGGTGAGACATACGAGACCGGCGCGATTCGGGCCGCCACCCGGACGGCCGGGGAGCCGCCGCGGTCACTCAGGGTGAGGACGCCGCGGCGGCTCCACCTGACCTGGGAGGTCAGGGGTTCGCTTCCCCCTCTGCTCCACCAAAAGATTCAGTGGCTTACGGCTACTCGAAAGGGTGGCCGTTTTCGTTTGGGCACATCTCACGGCGACACCCTGCGCGGCTTTGATAACGCGGCCTCTTTGTAGTGGACGCCGCATCCAACCTGAGCGGAGCTATTTACAAAGGTTCCACGGAGCGCGTACTCTGTATGAGTAGGCCGCAGCCTCACGGCGGGTTCCCCCAACCCTCAAGACCCTTATGAATGTCAAAATCCTATTTGTCGAAGACGACGCGCGCCTGCGGGATGTTCTCCTGGAGGCAGCGGCAATGGAGGGTTACGACGCGCGGGGCGCGTCTTCCGCCGAGGCCGCCGTCGAGCTGTTGCGGGATGAGCCGTTCGACGTCATGGTCACGGACGTGACCCTGCCGGGGATGTCGGGGCTCGACCT